>Ga0210407_10004005_pt1 | contig 11770 bp, 9 predicted proteins | sample IncBWC27MmetaG_FD_150860 | JGI IMG/M metagenome (GOLD analysis project Ga0210407, IMG submission 150860) | Forest soil microbial communities from Barre Woods Harvard Forest LTER site, Petersham, Massachusetts, United States - Inc-BW-C-27-M | ecosystem: Environmental > Terrestrial > Soil >... | reverse complement strand
GAGAAAATTCCGGCTGCGTCGCACTGGCCTCGGCGAGGTTATGAAACGGAGCGAGATTGGTGGTGGGCTTCACATAGCGCGGACCCACGGCACAACCACCTGCAAACAGGCTGAGGGCAAGAATGATCGCCGTCGCCTTGAGCGCGGCTTGACTCAATCCGCGTTCCTTACGGTTACGGCCGAAATTGCGAACGAAAGTGTAAAAAGCGGGCGTGAAGAGAAGACCGAAGCCGGTCACGCCCAACATCCCGAACAACACAGCCGTACCCAGGGACCTGCGCATTTCGGCGCCTGCTCCCGTCGCGACTGCCAGCGGAGCAACCCCCAGGATGAACGCGAAGGACGTCATCAAGATCGGGCGGAGGCGTGTGCGCGCGGCATGTACAGCCGCCTCTCCGGCGTCAGCACCGTCTTCTTCCTTCTGGCGTGCGAATTCGACAATCAGGATCGCGTTTTTTGCGGCCAAGCCGACAAGTACGACGAAACCGATCTGCGCCAGAATGTCGATCGGCAACCCTCGCGCGAGCAGTCCAGTTACGGATGCGAGTAGGCACATCGGCACGATCAAAACGATCGCCATCGGCAATTTCCAACTTTCGTATTGCGCTACGAGCACGAGGAACACGAACAGAGCGGCCGCGCCGAAGACAAGGAGCGTGGGAGTTCCGTGTTGCTGTTCTTGGAAGGAGAGATCCGTCCACTCGAATCCGATTCCTTGCGGGAGAACCTGGTGGGCAAGCTCCTCCATGCGGAGCAGCGCGGTACCAGAGGCGACACCCGGAGCCGCGACACCTTGCACCTCCGCGGCTGGGAAGAGATCGTAGCGTGGCACACGGTACGGGATCGTGTTGTCCTTCAGCAGTGCCACCGTCCCAATCGGCACCATTTCACCGGACGTGTTGCGAACTTTCAGCCGCGTGATGTCCGGCTGGTTGCGTCTGTATTGCCCATCGGCTTGCACAACCACTTCGTACGTCCTGCCCAGTAAGTTGAAATCGTTCACGTATTGGGAGCCCAGATAGACTTGCAGCGTCGAAAACACGTCGGTCGGGGTGACTCCAACCTTCTCCGCTTTCACGCGATCGATATCCGCGTAGACGGAGGGTGAGCCTGCGTTGAATAACGTGAACGCTCCGGCGAAATGCGAGTCCTTGTTCGCAGCAGCGACCAGATCATTCGCCGCCCGCACGACAGCCTCTGAGCCAAGCCCTGCGCGGTCCTCCAGCATCATCTTGAAACCACCTGCAGTCCCGAGGCCTTGTACGGGAGGAGGTGGGATGGTCAGCACGTACGCGTCCTTTATCACTTGCAATCGCGCGCGCAGGTCAGCCAATACCGTTTCCGCCGTCACACCGGGAATTTCGTGGTTATAGAGTGAGGGCAGGCCTGAAAAAATCGTCCCGGAATTGGACGCTACCGTCGATGTCGTCGCATCGAGGCCCGCGAACGGAGCAACGTGTTCAACGCCTCGCGTATTCAGGATGATATCGGTTGCCTGCTTCATCACCTCCTCTGTCCGTGCGAGCGTCGCTCCGGGAGGAAGCTGGACGATGGTGATGAGGTATCCCTGATCCTGCTCCGGAATGAAACCCGTTTGCGCTTGTGAGAACTCCAGCCCGGCAACGCCGATCAGCGCGACGTAGATCACGAGAACGATAGCCACTCCTGCCACCAGGCGGCGCGTCAGATTTCCGTAACCGTTCGACAAACTCTCGAAACCACGATTAAACAAGGCAAAACCCGAATGGAGAAAACGACCCACCAGGCCATGGGACGAAGCACCTTGTGGATCGTGGTCTTTGAAGAGCACCGCGCACAGAGCCGGGCTCAAGGTCAGTGAGACAAAGCACGAGATGACCGTTGATGCGGCGATTGTCACGGCAAACTGCCGAAAGAAGAGTCCGGAGATTCCTGAGAGAAATGCGGATGGAACAAAAACGGCGCACAACGTGAGCGCGATTGAGATCAACGCTCCGCCGACTTCGTCCATCGTCTTGTGAGCGGCATCCGACGCCGACACGCCGGAGCGCATGTTGCGTTCGACATTTTCAACGACGACGATCGCGTCATCGACGACGATGCCGACCGCGAGAACCAGCCCAAATAGTGAAAGGTTGTTCAGCGATATCCCGAGCGCATACAGAACCGCAAACGTACCGACGAGAGAGACCGGAATCGCGATCACAGGAATAATCGAGGCTCGCCAGTTTTGCAGAAACAGGAACACGACGCCGAGCACGAGGAGGATGGCGATGAAGATCGTGATGACCACCTCGCGGACCGATTTGGCGATGAAAATCGTCGGATCGTAGATGATTTTGTAATCGACGCCCTGGGGGAACTCCTTCTTTAGGTCTTTCATCGCCGAGAGGACCTCATGTTCGACCGCAAGCGAGTTTGCGCCCGGTTGCGCGTAGATCAGGAGCGCCGTAGCGTCACTGCGATCCATATAGGAAGTGGATCCATAATCAGCGGCGCCAACTTCGACTCGACCGATGTCGCGCACCCGGGTCACCCTTCCTTGCTTATCGGATTTGACGACGATGTCACCGAATTGCTCAGGTGTGGAAAGCCTGCCGAGTGCCTCGACGTTGATCTGGTAGGCCTCCTGTCCAGGAACCGGCGGCTGATTCAGAATCCCGGCCGAGACCTGCAGGTTCTGGGCGCGCAGCGCCGCGAGCACCTCACTGCCATTTAGATTGTTCGCCGCAACCTTGTCGGGTTCGAGCCAGATGCGCATGGCGTACTCGCGGCCGCCCTGGAACTGCACATCTCCGACACCTTCGAGGCGCGCGAGGATGTCCTTGATGTGCAAGGTTGTGTAGTTTGAGAGATACAGGTTGTCGCGCGAACTATCCGGCGAGTAGACGTGAATGGCCAGGAGTATGCTCGGTGTCGCTTTCCTGACTTGGACACCGAGACGCTGTACGTCATCCGGCAACCGTGGCAAAGCGTCCTCGACACGGTTTTGCGTCAACATCTGTGCGACGTTCAAGTCGGTGCCGATACGGAAGGTAACTGTGATCGTGAGTCTGCCGTCTCCGGTCGACTGACTGCCCATGTAGAGCATGTTTTCGACGCCATTGATTTGCTGTTCGAGCGGCGTCGCCACGGTGCGTGCCACCGTATCCGCGGATGCGCCCGGATACACCGTGGTGATTTGCACCGTGGGCGGGACGATTTCCGGGTATTGTGCGACGGGCAGAATCGCGAGCGCACCCAGCCCGAGCAGCGTCACGAAAGCGCTTAGTACGATTGCGAAGCGGGGGCGTTCGATAAAGAAATGTGTCAGGCGCATGTTTTGGTCTCTCTTTAGTCCTGACCGCCGTCATGACGGATCGTGCCGTCCTGAGTGGCGACCTTGGTTCCAGGTGCGGCGTGCAGTAGCCCATCCAAGATGACCCGGTCGTTCGGCGCGAGCCCGGACCGGATCACTCTCAAACCGTCGCGAATCTCTCCTACTTCCACTCGCTTTGGCGCGACCGTGCCGTCCGCCGAAACCGTCATAACCATGTGTTGCGATTGGTCAGGCAGCACTGCGCTGTCTGGCACGAGGAGGGCCGGTGAAGGAGGCGCAACGACCAAGCGAACACGAGCGAACAGGCCGGGAGTCAAAACCAGAGTGGAATTCGCAACTGTAGCCCTGGCGTGGATTGTGCCGCTCGAACGGTCGAGGACATTGTCCAGGAAATCGAATACGCCGCTTCGCGCGTACTGATTGTCGTCGCCAAGCGCAACCTCAACCTTCTGGACATGCCCTCCCTTGAGGTGCCCGCGATACTTGGAGTACGCGAGGAAATCGGACTCGCTCATATCAAAGTCAAGGTAAATTGGATCAAGCGACACGAGCGTCGCGAGCAGCGTCGTCGGACTCGTCGCTGTACGACTGCCCGCAATCAAATTGCCCACCGAAACGAGATGCGTCCCCATTCGCCCTGTGAACGGAGCCGTAATCCGGCAATGGTCTAGGTCGAACTGTGCGTCGCGAATTCGAGCTTTGGCCTCTTCGACCGCAGCTCGCGCCGACCGCTGATCGGATATGCGCTGGTCAACGTTTTCGACTGATCCAGCGTTGCTCTGCTCCAAATCCTTTGCACGGTCAAGTTGCCGTTCAGCCAGTTCCAGTCGGGCAGCTGCGACCTCAAGCTGGGCGTTCGCTTCGGCAAGTGTTATTTCGTAGGGTCGAGCATCAATTGTGAAAAGGAGGTCGCCCTTCCGAACGATGTCTCCGTCCTTGAAAACTATTCCCGTAAGCGTACCGCCTACCTGCGCGCGCAGGTCGACTTGCGAAACCGCTGCGAATTGGCCGAGGAAGCCCAGCCGTGTATCGATGTCTTGCGCCAGCGGCTTGCTCACCACGACTTGTGGAAGTGCAGCAGGCGAAGCAGCGGCGGAACTCCCGCTTGCCCGAGGCGAATACTTGAGCCATGCACCTACAAACACTATCCCTGCTAGCCCAGCGGCAACCCACAGCTTGGCCGACGTACGTCCACTGATTCGCCGCCCCTTGCTCTCCGCCCGCTCGTCCGACGCCAGTTCCGTTTCCGTCAGCATTTGCGTAATTCTCCTGATATATCGTTCTTTTAATATGCACAATTAAAATCAACAAAAGTCAATGCGTCTTCTGCCGGATCTGACCAACCAGATCAGCCACAGTAATTTTCCCGAGCGATCTCTCGAAACTGCTCTGGGCCTGAGAAAGTAGCCCCGACATACACTCCTTGAGGTGACAACTGACCGGACACCTCTTTTCCACAGGATAGGAGTGAATCGCAAACGCCGGTGGTGCCGCACTGGCACGGTATATGTCGAGAAGTGTGATTTGTCGCGGAGACCGCGAAAGCATGCTCGCTCCGCTCTTGCCCCGCTTCGTTACGACCAAGCCCGCTTTCGAGAGCTTGGAGAGCGACTTTCGAACGAAAGTGGGGTCGGCGTTCACACTCTCGGCCAGAGTCGACGAGGAGATTCCCTCCCCGTGCTTGTAACCCAGGGCAGCCATGATGTGCGCGGCAACCGCAAATTGGACGCTTTTCACTGACATAACTTCTCCTGCGCACTATGTGATGCTTAAAAGCACAAATGGTTATACTTCTCTTGTTCCCAGGTGCCAGCCTTCCGATTCCTGAACAATCCGTACAATGAGTTTAAATGAACCGCGGGATCACGTCGCCCCAGGCATCCGATAACCGCGACCTTTATCTAATATCTAAGCGCTATCCCGCTGGCGCAACTCGAAAACTCGAACCCCCAGCGAGGGTCTGCTAACTAGCCGTCGTGCAATTCTGTCATGAGAGCGCCAGGCAGGCATTTCATGCTTGGGCCATGATGACTTGCGCATACGGACCTCAGTTCCTCCTCGTTCAAAGGAAACTTCGTCCATAGCCAGTTTCATTAAGTGGATGCCGCGCCCGTGTTCGGCACCTAGGTTTTCGACGGCCAGAGGATTAGGAACATGGCCGGGGTCGAATCCATGTCCTTGATCTCTGACGACGATGAACACTCCGTGGCCGTTTTCGCAGCAGCAGCGGATGTGAACCAACTTGCCGGCGTCCAATCGATTGCCGTGGAACATCGCGTTACTCAGGGCTTCGCGAAGGGCGAGTTCGACGAATTGCTCGTCTCCCAAAACACAGCGCGATACACCTATCAGGCTAATGAGCCAGTCCACTACCGGCGAGATCAGACCGATCTCGCTCCGCACCCAGGTATCCACTTCTAAGGGCGCATCAGTGAAATCAAGTCTGGCGAGCGCGGATTGCAGGGGCTTGAAACTGCCAACCCAAATCATTTCTGCAACCTCCTTTCAGGCCTTGCTGTCCGGCTCTTAGTGTGTTGTGCCAGGACCAGCCGACCTAACTTTGCGCGTGAAGAAAACCAAAGGCGCTCCGACCAGGCAGGCACAGCCCAGCAGCCAAAAGCAATCGAGAAAGCCCAGCAATGCGGCTTGCTGCTGAATGATTCGCGCCAGTTGAGCCTGGGCGTGCAAAGCAGCGTCCGGAACGGTGAAACCGTGCGCCACAAAGTACCGCGATAGAGTGGCGAGCGTTTCCCGAAAGCGTTGGTCCAAAAGGGTGGCGTGCGCGACCAGCACCGACTGGTGATACTGCGTGCGCCGGGCAAGAACGGTGGTAACGAAGGCGATGCCTACGCTTCCGCCCTGGTTCCGGAATAGATTGGTGAGGCTGGAAGCTTTGTTGTTCTTGTTTCTTGGCAAGAAAGAATACGCCAACTGGCTCACGGGCACGAATAGTGGTGCGATGCCAAGTCCCTGGAACGCCCTAATGAGCGCTACGTGTTTGTAGTCCGTACCCAAGTCAATGCTGGCGTAACGCCACATGGCAATCGCAAAGATGGTGTATCCGGCGAAAATCAGGGGCTTGATTCCTACTTTCGGAAGGATTCTCACAATCAGCGGAGCCAGAGCCACGATGACGAATGCGCCAGGTCCAAGAACCAACCCGGCATCCGTCGCCGTATAGCCATACAAGCTCTGCAACATCTGGGGGATCAATACGGTTGATCCGAAAAGGGCAAAGCCGAACAGGAAATAATAAAAATTGGCGATGGCGAAGTTTCGGTCCGCGAGCAGGCGAATCTCGACGACTGGGTCGGAGTGCCGCCATTCCCAGAAGATTGCTGCAATCAGAGCCACAATCGCGATTGAAAAGAAAGAGACAACGAACTTGCTCTCGAACCAGTCCGAGGTCTGGCCGCGATCGAGGACCACTTCCAAGCAGGCGAATCCTAGAGCGATAAGAAAAATCCCTAAGCCGTCGATTTTGAGCCGGCCGCCTTTGCGAGCGGCTTCGACTTCGCGAGTGAATTCCGGTGGATCCGAGACCAGACGCTTGGTCAAAATGAGCGAGACGATGCCAATCGGAATGTTGATGAAGAAAATCCAGCGCCAGCTCCAGCTATCGGTGATCCATCCACCGAGGGGCGGGCCAATCACCGGGGCGGTGACGATGGCCATGCTGTAGAGGGCGAAAGCTGCCGGACGCTTCGCTGGCGGAAAGGTGTCCACAAGAATAGCCTGCTCGACCGGAGCCAACCCGCCTCCGCCGACGCCCTGCAGAACGCGAAAGAAGATGAGCAAGCCTAATGAAGGCGCAAGTCCGCAGAGCAGCGAGCTCAAAGTAAACAGCACGACACACAGCATGTAGTAGCGTTTGCGCCCAAAAACCCGGCTCAGCCATGCGGAAAGCGGCAGAACGACAGCATTCGATACCAGATAGCTCGTCAGGACCCATGTGCTCTCGTCGTAACTGACGGCTAGACCTCCGGCGATATGCGGCAAAGAAACATTCGCAATAGCTGTGTCGAGCAACTCCATAAACGTTGCCAACGTGACCGTGATGGCGATGATCCAAGGATTTACCCCGGTCCGTTCAGCGGCCGCGCGAGGGATAGGAATGGAGGCCGTTATTGAACTCATATCGGAGCCAACGCCTCCTTCGATGCAACAAGAGACCGGTCGGTCGCATCTAGACGTATGGTATGATGCAGCAAGCGACCGCTCGGTCGCAGAGCATTAATTGGCGGGAGCAGAGAAATGCGGAAAGGTGAACAAACGCGACAGGAAATCATTCGTAGGGCGGCCCCCATCTTCAATCAGCACGGCTACGAAGGAGCTGCGCTATCCGACCTGATGAAGGCCACCGGCTTGGAAAAGGGCGGAATCTACCGGCATTTCGAAAGCAAGCAACAGCTTGCGGCCGAGGCTTTCGACTACGCCTGGAACCTGGCGATCGACACGCGCTTTGAAGGCACGCAGGAGATCTCGAACACCGTAGGCCGTTTGAAGCAGATCGTGCGGAACTTTCGGGATCGGCGAGCCGGGCTTGTGCCGGGCGGATGTCCTCTGCTGAACACGGCAATGGATTCAGACGATGGAAATCCCCAATTGAGGGTAAAGGCACAGCGAGCTCTTGACTCCTGGCTTGACCGTCTCCGATCGATTATTGACGAGGGGAAGCGGCAAGGGGAGATTCGCAGGAGTGTCAATTCCTTCGGATTGGCGACGCTGATTGTTGGGACACTCGAAGGGAGCTTGTTGGTGAGCCGACTGCATCGACAAGACACGGCGCGGAATCTGGCCTGCCGTCATCTCGAGGAGTATTTCGAAACCAGTGTTCGTGCGAAGGAGTTCAAAGGGAGGGCGAAAAAGTCATGAGCACGCCGGGCATACCTGTCGAATCGGATTTCAGAACAAGGGCGAAGACAAACGATGTGCCGGTTGCACGTCTCATAGGATTTGAGGCTAAAGAGATTGCAGAAGGAAGAGCTATCGTCACGCTGTCAGCTGGACCACAACACGCAAACCCCATGGGTACGCTCCACGGAGGGATTCTGTGCGACATTGCGGATGCCGCGATGGGAATGGCGTTCGCGAGCACACTCGCGCCGAAGGAATCCTTTACAACCGTGGAACTGAAGATCAATTTCTTCCGTCCTGTCTGGGAGGCTCTCCTCAAGGCCGAGGGAAGAGTTGTGCGCCGCGGGCAGAGCTTGGGCTACGTCGAGTGCGAGATCACGGACGAACGCGGCCGGCTCGTTGCCAAGGCAGCGTCGACTTGCCTCGTGCTGAAAGGAGAGGATGCCAAGGGCCGCTAAGCCGAAGAGTTAGTCGAACACGCGAGTCGAAACCGTGAGGGTGATCTACACCATTTTGTTCTCCCTGGTCCTCTAATTTTAGTTTCATGCAAAGCCGAAGCAATCCGCCGCCGAGAACGAAAATGGCGAACGCGTTCGCAGCTGGCCATTGAGGTGGGTGCCAAATGCAGGGCATGAATCAGAACCAGCTAAATCAGGATGAGCTGTTGCGAATATCGAGAGCGATTTCCGATACGACGCGCTACGCGCTGCTGGGAAAAATCTATTTTGACCAGCAAATCACTGTGGGCCAATTATGCGCTGAATCTACCGTATCCGCTGCTACTGTGGCTCATCATATAAAGATCCTGAATGAAGCTGGTCTGATTCAGGTAAGGAGGCAAGGGCGGTACCGGTTACTTGTTGCGCAGGGAAATACGTGGGAGACGTACCTCGATTGCCTCGCGAATCTAGGCAAGGCCGCCTCTGTATCAGCCGCGGACCTCTGATTTTTTGGATGTAACCCTGTTTTCGCCTTCTCCGGTGCCCACGCGTTCAAAAAACATCTTGTGACCGGTCGGTCTCTCCGGGAATCTGAAATTCTGTTCGGAAAGTATGCGACCGAACGGTCGCATAATGCCAATATCAGAACACGTGCCAAAAACTGAAAGGAGAAGTTATGGCAACTACAAAAGTGGGAAGAGCACCAATGAAAGTGGCACAGATTTCGAAGCCAGGCGGCGATTTCGAAATTGTCGAGCGTGAGGTTCCGAACCCGGGTGCAGGAGAAGTACGCATCAAGGTGCAGGCTTGCGGCGTTTGTCACAGCGATGTGTTTGTGAAAGAAGGCCTCTGGCCGGGAATTCAGTATCCGCGGGTTCCTGGACACGAAGTCGCTGGCGTAATTGATGAAATTGGCGCCGATGTGACTGGATGGAAGATAGGCCAGCGCGTGGGTGTAGGCTGGCATGGAGGGCAGGACAACACGTGTCTCGAATGCCGGCGTGGACACTTCCTTTACTGCCGCAACCCCAAAGTCGCTGGCATCAGCTATGACGGAGGATATCAGCAATACATGGTCGCTCCCGTCGAAGCGCTGGCGGCGATACCGGACACACTGAGCGATGCTGAAGCAGGGCCCCTTCTGTGCGCGGGAGTCACCACCTTCAACGCCTTGCGACACAGCGGCGCGTCGCCCGGCAGTCTTGTTGCGGTGCAAGGCGTCGGCGGCCTCGGCCACCTCGGAATCCAATTTGCGAATAAATTTGGTTACAAGGTTGCCGCGATCGGCCGTGGACCTAAAAATTCTGGGCTCGCAAAAAAACTCGGAGCCAGCGTGTACATCGACAGCAAAGAGGTGAACGCAGCAGCGGAACTCCAAAAGTTGGGCGGCGCACAGGCCATTCTTGCGACGGCACCCAACTCGAAGGCGATGTCCGAGTTGATCGACGGCTTGGCACCGAATGGGAAGTTCATAGTCGTCGGGATATCGTCTGACCCGATTGCGGTCACACCGCTGCAACTCATCGTCGGAGAGCGTGCCATCCAAGGCTCGGCGGTGGGAACACCAACGGATTCCGAGGACACCTTGCGCTTCGCCGAGTTGAGTGGCGTGCGTCCCATGACCGAAACCTACCCACTCGAAAGAGCGCAGGAAGCATTCGCGCGCATGATGAGCGGTGACGCGCAGTTCCGCGTCGTTTTGACGATGTGAAGTTATTCCGGTCGGTTTGATTGCGCCGTCGGTCACGTCATCGGGCGATCGGAGATGCGACACCTCACCTCGCAGTATAGTCGGCCTTCGGAAGCTGCGGTCGTGTCTTGACATAGTCAGTATACATGTATATACATCTTATATGCGAATGCGAACTGAGACGCCTGAAAAGAAACACATAGAAGCACTTTTTGAGCTGCCCTGCGCGTGTCAGAACTTGCGCCGCGCCACGCGGGTGGTAACGCGAATCTATGACCAGGAATTGGCGAAGGCAGGGATCGAAATCACGCCATACGGCCTGCTGACAGCGTTGGATTTGACCGGGGAAGCGAATCAAAAGAGCTTGAGCGCCGGCTTTGCGATGGACAGCACGACGCTGACGCGCACACTAGGGCTGATGCGGAAGCAGGGCTGGGTGAGCGTGCGGCGGGGAAAGGACCGCCGCGCTCGGCTGTTTAGTCTCACGCGGAAAGGCCGGCGGCAACTGGCTACGGCTCAGCCCTTCTGGGAGGCCGCCGAGCGCAGACTGCGAAAGGAGCTCGGGGATGCCGGGTGGACAAGCATGAAACAAACCGTCTCGCAGATGACCGAGGCGGCGTTGATGGCCTGAAAAGTTCTGTTAACGAAATACATGCATATACATCTAAATTAGGGAAGTGAAGATCGCAAAGAAGGAGGCGCTTATGAAAACTCTCACTTTCCCATTCGCGGCCCTGCTGCTGGCCTCAGCCGTTGCTGTTCTCTACAAAACGACCGCTGCGGCAGACAGCAGGGTCAGCTCTGTTACCGTTTCTCATCGCCCAGAACTCGAGTACCTGAAGGCCGTAAACAGCGTGGCCCCGCCACAGGATCCTCAGTTGCTTTTCCTGCTCATGGCCGAATATGCGAACGCGAACCTGCAAGGCGAGGGCGCGGAGTTTTTCACCGCGCGGCTGAAGGAATTTGAGCCGCGCCTGGCAGACAGCCAAAAAGCTCTGTATCTGAGCGCCATCGGCTTGTTGCGGGCACAGCACGCTTCCTCGGTATCCCTGATACACCGCGTGGGCTACGTGAAAGAAACCATCGGGATACTGGATCAGGCCAAGCAGCTTTCCGGCGGGAAGATTTTCGTTGTGAACTGGATTGCCGGAATCGTGCACTCTGAACTTCCCGGCGTTTTTCATCAGAGAAAGGCGGCCGAAGCCGAGCTGGCCTGGTGCCTCGAAAACGTCGACAAAGCGCCTCATGTTGGTTGGTTGCGGGAAGTCTACTATCATCTCGGAAAGCTGGCTCTTGCTGACGGAGACCAGGCAAAGGCCCAAGACTATCTTCGGCGCAGCGGCTACAAAGACTTCGATCGCCCGATTACCCTCACCACTTCTTTTTCGGAGGACGCCGCAACCGGCAACGCTTTCGTTCCCCGCCGGATCAGTGAGATCGTGCCGGGGCGTGTCTACGCGCTCTCCGGTTTCGAGTTCACGGAAT
>Ga0210407_10004004_pt1 | contig 11771 bp, 10 predicted proteins | sample IncBWC27MmetaG_FD_150860 | JGI IMG/M metagenome (GOLD analysis project Ga0210407, IMG submission 150860) | Forest soil microbial communities from Barre Woods Harvard Forest LTER site, Petersham, Massachusetts, United States - Inc-BW-C-27-M | ecosystem: Environmental > Terrestrial > Soil >... | reverse complement strand
CTTGGACTTGCGCTCTGCGGAAACCACGTATAGTCGCTTGGCGTGACCGAGTGTCTTCGCGCGAAGCGGCACGCTTTCGTCCGGCGTCGCTAGGAAGTGCTCAACCCATGCAGAACCTCACGCCCGAAGGGCTCCGCATTGTGACCGATGCCGCAAAGCGCCACGGGGTAAGCCTGGACGCGGCGCTTACCTTGCGCGGCGCGCTCGCGCGAGGGAACGGACGGCAAGTACAGTTCAATCACCCCGAACTTGGCGGTATGGGACAATGGTCGCAGGGCGGAATGATCATGATTGGCGACATGTTCAATCAAGGTCTTAAACACCGCGTCGATACGCTATGCAAGGAACTTGCCGGTTTCCTCAGTAGCCAACCTCTAGCTAACGACGAAGCGCGGGGACTTCAGTCGCAAAGCCAGAGCGGCGTCGGCGTCAGTCTGTTCGTGGCAGGAACCGGCTCGGCCAGCCGATGGTGGCCTGCGGAACTGGGCAATCCCGCCTCCACTGGTGCCCAGAATGATTTGCGATACGCCTTTTTTCCTGGCCCGCGGCGACTTGCGATTCAAAAGGCCGGTCAGGTCTGCGTCTATGACACCGGCGAGCACCGAATCTCGGGATTCTCCCAGGAGCAGGCCGGCGATCAATCGCTGACCTTCATCAGCCAATACGGCCTCGTGCGCGTCGCCGACTTGCTTTTAGTGTTTCCCCAAGGCGATCAGTTTCCACATCCCTCGCCATTGGGGTCCGCGTCGCCGCCACAAATGTCAGGATCTCTCCCCCCTGCCGCCGCGCTAACAGCCGCTCCTACTCCCGCGGCTACGCTCGCCATGGAAGACATTATGAAGACAATCGAACGCCTCGCGGAATTGCGCCAGAAAAATATTCTCACCGAGGAGGAGTTCGTGGCGAAGAAGGCGGAACTCTTGAGCCGCCTTTGAGTGGCGAACTTCGTTCGTTCCGCCCTCGTGAGTGCGAACGACGTTCAATAGAATTGACATGCCCTTTGCTAAGACGACGACCGCATGGGGTGGCCCGAGGGTCAATGCGCGAATGCACAACGGGCAACACTGCCTGCCTGAATGATCTCGAACTGGGGGCCCCCTGCCACGTGGTTGCGCGGCTCCTCTACGTAATAATCCGGTTATCGGGTGCGCAGCAAGGCCAATACTGCAGCAGTGAGTGACATCAGCGGTTAACACGGCTCCGCGTCTGACCAATGCGCCGGCCGCGCTAAACCCGCGGGAATTTGCGTCTTGGCGTCACCTTTCGATGGAGTGAGTTGATCTTCTCCGGCGACGGAATAACTCACCTGTAGGCCGGCTGCGGCGTTGGAGAGATTCCAGATGGTAGAAGTCGGGTTCGCAGCGGACTCGCCGGTGGAGGGAGATGGATTCGAACTTTTAGTACCGCGGCACGAAAGTCCGCGATTTCCGAAGCATCCCGGCATGATTGTCGCGCCGACAGTCTGAACCGCAACCACCCTTAGGATCAGCGCAAGCAGGCCGAGACGGCCGGTACGAAGCCGAAAATAGCCTGCTTAGCGGCCGCGACAAGTGCGCGACGCGGGTACATCGCGGCGGTCGAACTCGACCTGAGCGATTAAGGGAGCTACCGACACCAAAGAGAGCCCTGCCCCCTCTTCCGGGCGGTAGCGGTGTAAACTGAACGGCCGTTTCAGACGCAGAGTTGCTTCCATTTATGCTCGCATGCCGTCGCCTCCCGTATTTTATTGGCTTAGAGGGATTTTCCAATCATGAGCCGGTCCGCCGCTGCTCCGCAGCAGAAGCCTGAGCCGAGGATTCGCCGCGCCCGATTCGCCGAGGAGGATCTTGTCAGCACCTTTGGTGAGGCGATGCTCGCGGAGGCGAGGCGGTTGCTGGGCGCTGGTGCCGTCGACCTTACCACCACCGGCCGGGCGATCGAGGCCACGATCGTAGCGGACGGGGAGCACCGCCGCGTTGTCTTGAACCCAACCCAGACAGGCCCACGGGTTGCCTTCCTGGGGACCTGCGAGCCCACGCCCTTTCCGCAAGCTCAACGGGCTCACGAACCTGCCCTCGGCGAGGCCGCCTGCGTCCATCGTGCGGCAGCGGCTTTGGCCGCACTAGAGCGCGATCCGACCTGGCGGCGTCCGGTGCAACACTCGCTCTTCGATCTTGCCTTCACCACCGCCCCCAAGCGTCACATCGTCTTCGCGCTCGAACCCGGAAGCGAAGATCAGGCGATTTTTGTCACCGTCCTTGCCGAGACCGTTCAAGGCGGCGTGCGAACCGCTGTCGAATGCAGCCCGGCTGCTGCAGCCGCCGAAACCGACGCCGCTGGCCGGGCGCTCTGTCGCCTCCTCGACGGTGCGGACCAGCACCGGATCGGGGTCGCAGCCCATCAACGCGCCCTCGTTGATCGCGTCATTGAGCAGATACTGGCGACCGGACATGCGCGATGGGCGTCCTCTGGGGCACCTCTTGTGAGGAACTTTCCGCGCGACTTCCGGGCTCTGCGCAACCCGCGCACCGGCCGACCGATCGCCATCGGCCTTTCAAAAGGGAGTGCGATCATCGAGGGGACGGTCGCGTGGTATGTCGATGCCCAAACCGGTGCGGTCGGGCGCGCGAGGCTCATCGGCTCCGAACCGCGTCATCCGGGCGCCACCACGCGGGCTGGAGAGGTGCGCGGCCGCGCAAACCAGCGGCCCGCCAAACGCGATCTGTCTGCGGCCCCCGCGGTCATCGTCGAGGGTAGGCCAGTTCCCCATTTGACCTTGTTCAAGGCCACCCCGCCCGCCGGCACAGGGGGTGCGGCGATCAATATCGCGCAGCTTCGTTTTTTGTATGGCGAGGCAAGCGTCGACCTGGAAGACGAGCGGCAATTCGCCCGTAATCCTGGCGCCGACGTCTTTTACCGTCGCGATCGTGCCGGCGAGGCAGCCGCACTCGATCGGTTACGACAATGCGGGCTTTCGATGATGCGGCTTGCCGCCGAAAGCGGCGTGCGCGGCGCGCGCATCTTTTTGTTCCACGGCCGCGACTTGGCCGAGCGCTGGCAACAGTTTATTGCGACCGCGCTGCCGGCGTTCGAAAACGCGGGCTGGCAAATCGAAATCGCCGCCGAGTTCGGGACACGGCCCGTCGAAGCCGGGAGCGAATGGCAGGCCGACATCGCCGATACCGGGGATGGGTGGTTTTCGCTCGACATGGGGATCGATGTCGAAGGCGAGCGTGTGCCGCTGTTGCCGATCCTCGTACGCTTGCTCGAAAGAGGCGGCATTCAGGGAATACCCGTCACCGACGGTCGGGTCCACGCGCCGCTCGATGACGGCCGCCTCGTGGCATTGCCGGCGGAGCGGGTCGGAAAGCTCCTCGCGATCATCGCTGAGATGGCCGATGCCGGGAGGCTTACCGCGGCGGGCGCAATGGTCCTGCCTACGGCCGAGGTGGCAAGCATCATCGACCTCGAACCCCTGGCGACGACGCGCTGGGAAAATGCAGCGGCGATCCGCGACCATGCGCGCAAGCTCAAGGGCGGCGGGACGCCCCCGCGAGTGGCGCCGCCCCCTGCTTTCACCGCGGCGCTGCGGCCTTATCAGCAACAGGGTCTCGATTGGCTGCAGGATTTGCGCGCAAGTGGCATGGCAGGCATCCTCGCCGATGATATGGGATTGGGGAAAACCGCGCAGACCCTTGCCCACATAGCGGTGGAGCACGCCGCGGGGAGGCTCGACCGCCCGGCGCTCGTCGTCGTACCAACGAGCCTTGTCGCCAATTGGATGACGGAGGCGGCGAAATTCACCCCAAATTTGCGGCTCGTCGTATGGCACGGGCTCGACCGCCACGAACGGCGCGAGGAGGTCGGCGGCGCCGATCTCGTTGTCACGACCTACACGGTGCTGGCGAGAGACATTGAGATCATGCGCGGCCTCGAGTGGCATATCGTGGTCCTTGACGAGTCGCAGGCGATCAAAAACCCCGAGGCGAAATGGTCACGCGCGGTACGCCAGCTGAATGCCCGCCACCACCTCTGTTTGTCGGGAACCCCAGTCGAGAACAACCTCGGCGAGATCTGGTCGCAATTCGCATTTTTGATGCCGGGGCTACTGGGCGACCGGCGCGGGTTTGCTAGACGTTTTCGCACGCCAATCGAAAAAAACGGCGATGATGCCCGACGATTGCTGCTGGCACGGCGCTTGAAGCCCTTTCTGTTACGGCGGACAAAAGGCGAGGTCGAGGCCGATCTGCCGGCGAAGACCGAGATCGTGCAACGGGTTGTGCTCGAAGGCGATCAGCGCGATCTGTACGAGACGATACGTCTGACGATGCACGAACGGGTGCGGCGCGAGATTGCTGCCCATTCGCTCGAACGCAGCCAGATCATCGTGCTCGATGCGCTGTTGAAGCTCCGGCAGGCGTGCTGCGACCCGCGCCTAGTCAACCTCGCGGCAATGCGAAAGGCACTCTCGGGATCGCGGGGCGAGGCGGAGGCGGCGCCGGCGGTAACGAGCGGCAAGCTGGCGGCCCTGATGCAGATGTTGCGCGAACTCGCGAGCGAAGGCCGGCGAGTGCTGGTTTTTTCGCAGTTCACCTCGATGCTCGATTTGATCAAGCCCGAACTTGCTACGGCTGAAATCGATCATGTTGAGTTGACCGGCGCCACTCGCGATCGAGCCGACCCGATCAGCCGTTTTCAGTCGGGGGCGGTCCCAGTTTTCCTGATCAGCTTGAAAGCGGGAGGCCGCGGCTTGAACCTCACCGCGGCCGATACGGTGATCCATTACGACCCGTGGTGGAACCCGGCGGTCGAGCACCAGGCGACCGACCGAGCCCACCGGATCGGCCAGACAAAGCCTGTCTTTGTCTATAAACTGATCGCCGCGGACACGGTCGAAGAGCGGATCATCGAGTTGCAGGATAAAAAGGGCCGGCTTGCTGCCGCGACCCTCGATGCGGGCGCCGCCGTCGGAAGCCTTGCCGCCGAGGACCTCGATTATCTATTCGGCGACTGAAGGTTAGCTTGTGCGATTACAATCACCTTTTGTCCGGGGCGTGCCAACGGTGATCGATGAGGCGGCGATCCTCTCGACGTCGGCCGCGCTGTGAAGCCGTGGGTAGTTCGCATACGGGATCAACGTTCGATCGGCCACTGCTCGACCCGGCGGTCCCGTTGGCATGTTGGCACGGACCAGCAAAGTGTATTGGCCGTGTATTGGCCGGGCTTTTTGGGCGCCAGCCAATCAAATTTCCAACGCCGCCACGCCGGTTTTGCCCGTGAGGGACCGACTGTTCGCATCCAGCTCCCTCCACCGGCGAGTCACACAAACTCGATCACTTTGCGAGTCACTCGAAACCGTGTGGCCAGCTCCAGCCCACCAGTTGCACAATGCTTTTGGACGATCCGCACCATGTCCGCCCGGTACGGAGCGTCGAACTGGTTGGAAACCTTGATAGCGATGCGCTCCCGGTCATGGCGTGACCGTTCGAAAGCTGCAGTCCCAGCGAGCGACCGCGCGACATCACGAGCGTGCTCGTAGATGCTGCGGGGGATCTTGCGGACCGGGGTATTGGGACAGCATCGGGCTTTCAGTGGGCACGGGGCACAGTCTTTCGTGCTGCCACGATAGAGGAGCGTGATCCCGTCATTCACCACACCACGGCGCTCGAGAACGGCGCCCAGCTCGAGGACGTGCAGAAAGCCGCCGGGCACCGCGATCCGGGCACGACCAAGCTTTACGATCGCCGCGGGTACAATCATTCTCAGGCGTGTACGGCTCTGCCTATTATATCTTGTGCCTGCAGCACGTCTCCTCTCGTCTTTCCCACTTGCCACCACAAGCCGGTAACCCGATCGCCCGCCTCCTAGGCGATTGATTGCGATCGTCACCCACTACCCGGATCGTCGCCGTGCCCAAAAACCTGCTGCCATCCGCGCGCAGTAGTGTTTTGCCAGCTCAGTTTGATCGAGCGGCCGCAGCGACTCGATGTCGGGCCATTGCGCCATGAATTCCAACAGCGTCGCCTTTTGCGTCCGAGCGTAGGTTTCATAGAAGAAATCGTAGGCGTCGAGCGGGGAATCGATGCGCTGCGATTGCTCCTTCACGACGTCGAAGAAGGTCTGGGGCGATTGGCGATACCGCACCATTTCGCTCTCTGTCACGGCGTCGCGTAGTGCACCCGCTGCCCATCCGCCAGTCGATAGGTGCCGTATGCCGTTCGCTCGTTCTCCAAGACGACCGCGTCCTCCAGCACGCCCGAAACCTCGCGGCCGTCGCGGTCCGGCACGAAATAGGTTTCGCCAATGCGAAGCGGCGAGATCTGCTCAGGCGAGAATGCTTCTTCGGGAGTGCGGTCGTCGAAGGTGCTCGGTATCTGCGCGTGCGCCCGCATCGCCTTGAGTAGCCAGTGGAGCTCGATATGCCGGTCGCGGGCCTCCACCGCCGCCAGGAGCGATCGCGCGCCCCGTCCCGGCGAAAAATCGTCGATCTTGAAAGCGCGGGCGATGGTCGTTTCACCGCATTCCGTCTCGTCGAGCGCCTGCATGAAGGTCCGGTTGGTGATCAACACATAGGCCGGCGGCGCGGGGTTACCGGCAATCGTGAGTTCACGCTCGGCCGCCGCGAGTTCCGCGTCGATCGGCGCCGCCCAGTCCGGCTCGCCGGTCGCGCTCAAGGTCTGCGTCCGGTTCAGCTCAATGAAGATGATGCGTTCGTGCTCGGCGTTTTTGCGCAGCGCGTCGTGGAGCTTGCCACGAATGCGCGGCGGTTGACCACCAGCGCCCGCGCGGCCAGAGGCGGATGTAACCGCCTTGGCCTCGACCGAGAATTTCCGGCCGGTGGTCTTATGCGTCGCGGTGAACTCGCAGTGGGAGACGGTCGAATCGCCCTCGTCCTCAAACTCGATCTCGAAGCCGGCCTTCGCAAAACAGCCGATGACGAACGCCTCGTACAGCACGCCTTCAAAGGTGTTGCGGTTGCGCAGCCGATTCATCAGCAGCTCAGGAAGCTCGGCGTTATGGGCGCTGAGATAGAGATCGTAGGCCAGTCCAAGATAGGCCCGGACCACGCCCGTCATTTGTGCTGTATCGATATCGGCCTGTCGCGTCTTCGCAGGCGCCTGAAGGAAGGCGCCGACGCGCCGGAACCACGTCATCAGTGGATGTTGTTCGCCTTCGGGCTTGGCCAATTCGGCGGTGGCCCATTCGGGCGTCAGTGCCGCCTTGATGTAGTCGAGCAGGAAATCGTGGAAGGTCCGCCAGCCTTTCGACCAGCGCACTTCATTGCCGATGGCCACCAACCGGAAGCCATGCGACTCGAATGAAACGATCCGCCGCCCCAGCCCCTGCATCAGGCGACGGCGGTGTTCCCTCGCCTCGTGGCGCTGAATCTCCAAGCTCATTCGGGCCAGATCTTCCGGCGCCGGCGCGGACATTGCCCAATCGGATGCCGCGAGCCCGCCGTGGCATCGCTTGTATTTTTTGCCGCTGCCGCAGGGGCAGGGCGAATTACGCGGGATTTTCGACATTACTTTGCAGGAAACTATCCAGCCGAGTTGTTACGGTCTGCCGCCGGTTTAGGTCTCCGCCTCAGCCGGCTCCGTCTCTGAGATCCCGCCCTCGGCGGCGAGGTCGTCCCAATTTTTTGGAAGCAGCAGCTCATTGCCCCGAAATGGGTTCTTTTCGGCGCCGAAGAAGAATTCCCCTATCGCTTCGCCGACCTCCCGATTCTTGAGCCAAGCGCGGCCCTCAAGTCCTTCGCCGTCGCGGCCGACCAACCCCGCTTGCCGGAGAGCGTCGATCGTCTCCGGCGAATCCGCCCAATCTTTGTTGGGCGCCAGCGGGTTGATGACAGCGAAACCGAGAAATTGCGCCGTCCAAAGCGTGAGCTTCCTAAGGCACTCGCGCACAGTCGGCGCCAGCCCGCCGACGGCCTCGATCAGCCGCTGCTTCTCGACCAGATCCGCAACGCGAGCCTGCAGGAATTCCGGCGCGAAGGATCGCCGCAGGTATTCGCAGATCGTCAAATGGACGATGCGCTCGAACCACGCGAAAAGGGGGAAGTACCGCTCTTTTGTCAGGAGGTCCATTCCCGCCATCATGGCTTCCCCTCGAACCTTGGAGCCAAGGCCCAGTTCGATATGGACGGGAAAGGGCTTCCCGGCGTGGACATATTTCGACCGAGCCTCGTAGATTTGTCTCAGGCACCAGGCGAGATTGTCCTGCTTCATCGCCGGCATGGGCGCATTATACGGATACACATCATCGGCCACTGTCCAGAACTCATCCGGCAAATGGTCGGTAATAAACAGGATAAACTTTTTCAGCAGGAAATGTTCTGTTTGGATAAGTTCGCTCTTCAATAGCTCTGCAATCGCGCCGCCTTCCGGCAACCGACCGATCTTTTCGAGCAGAGGCCGGAGGCCTTCGAATTTGGGCACACTGTCAAAATCGAACCGGCGGCCCGCGAAGTGATGGCCCGCGAGGCATTCGATGGCCGACACGAGCGAGACGTAAGCGCCGGACGGATCAAAGGCGACCAACGACAAAGCGGCGTGATAAAGCTTCGCCGCCGCGAGCGCCGCGTCGACCGTAGCCGCATTAGCGCCCGCCATTCCCTTCAGAACCGCCGCAAACTCCGCGCCGTCAAGGGCAGCAGCCGGTTTCGGCGCGGCTCGATCCCCCTTGGGCGGCGGCACGTACGGAGACTCCAAGCGGATCGGCTTGTCGCCGGTCCGGCGCGGCCCCAAGGGCACCAGCGCCTCACGGGCGAGAACCGACAATAACGCCGCGAATTCCACCGCGACCTCGTCGATCGGGGGACCCGTCGAGGCTCCTCGCCCGAACGTCTTCGTCGTCGTGAAGCAGTCGAAGGCGAGGCACAACTCCTGCGGCAGGGCATAAAAGGGACGCGATATCACGCTCAGCGTATAGAAATGACGATCCCCGTAAAGCACCCACTCGGCGGTCCCGGAACTGTATCGATCCGCAGTTATGAACCTTTTGTCATAGAGTTCCCGCCAGCTCAAAAAATGATATTCGACTTGGGTGCTTTCCCCAGTCGGTGATCCCGCCGCCGCGAGCAGCTTTTTGGTATTCAGCGCCAAACTCAAATCTTCTGTCCCAATGTCACGTCACAAATAGGCCTGGTTCCGAGCGGCCCGCCTCTCGTCTTCTTTATCCGTAGGGCTGACCAGCCGACCTGTAAAGCGCCGCGCAACAGGCTTTTGGGTCAGGCGCTATTTGTCGAGCCAAAGTGCCGCCAAGTCCTGATTTCTCGGAATCTGCATCAGAGCGCGCTGCGTCGGAAGGTCGGCGGCGTGCAGCATCGCCTCTTATAAATCGATCTCCTTTTGGTCCTCATAATGCCCGTAATTCTCGCTGTCGACCGAGGCGGGCAGATACTTCTGAACATCGAGCGGCGGGTTCGCCAGGCCGTGGCCATTGGTTTCAAGGATGACGTCGAAATTTCCGCGCCGTCGGGCACCACGCGCTGTTTCACGTGCTAGCCCGATCTTGCTCCACTCGTCGATGAGCCAAGTGGCGACGTATTTGAGGGGCTGGTCGACATTGCGGTTCAACAATTGGAAACTGAGACTCTCCGCTCCGGCCACTTTCAATAGACGCCTCCCCTCCGCCCGCGATTTCTCGATGCCCGGCCAGTAAACTGCAGCATTCCGTCACACCGGCTCACAGGTCCGGCCATTGGAGCCGCTTGCCTACACTCCCGGGCGACAGCACGAAAGCAATCGCGGCGGCGATGCCCAGGGGCACCGTGTTCTAGGCTGGAGTGCCATAGCTCAGATTCCAAAATTGATCGGCCGGGAATTGGAATCGACCCGGTGCGTCCGGGCCAGCTGCATGTTGGCACCGGAGCCAACGGCAGCGAATTGGCCTGCCGGGCTGCACCGCACGACAAGAGAGATGGTTTGGTCGGCTACGGGCTCGATTGCTCACAGTCGCTCGGCTCGGCAGCCATGAGATCGACGGCCTACTCCTCCTTCATCCGTACATACGTCCGCCGGTCACCAGGGGCCCGCCGGGCGAAGCCAGCGGTCGTTCTCGTGGTATCGCTGACGAAAGCCACTTGAGCGAGCCATAGCGTAAAACCGGCGCGGCGGGCCGATGAGGCCAGGCCGTCGCTTGCTCAGGCGGCCGCTCTTACCGCGGGGGCGCGCGGCGGTGTTCGCAGTACCGATGTTACGCCGGCAGTGAGGGCAAACGCGGCCAGCAGCACAAGCCCGTCTTTTACTCCCGCGAGCAAGGCGTCTTCCGATGCAGCTAGTGTGCGGTCGCCGGTCCCGGTCGCTGCCGCGAGCCGCCATGACAGCACTGCCGATGCGCAGGCGACCCCGGCGCTAATGCCAAAGATCCGCATCAGATTCAAGAGGCCGCCCGCCTCACCGCTACGGTCGCTTGGTGCGGCACTCAGCGTCGCGCTGTTGTTGGGTGCGATAAACATGCCGAGTCCGGCGCCAAATACCGCCAGCGCGATTATGACAACGTGTACGCTGTTACTCGTGCCCGTCAGCGACACGGACAGCAAGATCAAAGCCGCCACGCACACCGCCATCCCGCTCAGCAACACGGTCCGCACACCCAGTCGGTCGTGCAGCGCACCGCTGAACGGCGCCACAATGCCGAGCGCCACAGGGATGATCGCGAGTCGGAGTCCTGCGTCCAGCGGCGAGTGATGGTAGCCGCGGACCAATGCGAACGACATCAGAAAGAACATGCCGTAGAGCATCGCATAGGACATAACGATCGCGAGGATCCCGCCGGCAAAGGCAGTGATGCGGAACAGATCGAGGTCGATCAGCGGCGCCGATACCCGGCGCTCTTGCCCCTGGCAACATCCTGGTGTAATTTTGATTTTGGCCTTAGCTCACGTCTTGTCGAGCCAGACCGTGTCGTGGCGCACCGTGTCGTAAATGCCGAAGCTGTCCTGCGGATTGCGGCCCTTTACGTAAGTATACCAAAGTTCATGGATCCGCTCCCAGGCGACCGGCAGCAGCGGCGGGTCTTGTTCCATGATCGCTTCGGCCCGGCGGATCAGGTCCTGGCGCTTCTCTGCGTCGATTTCCCGGTCGATTTGGGCCGATAGGGCCTGGAATTCCTGGTTGCTCCAGAGCGAATAGTTCTGCGGCCCGTCTTTGCCGTACCAGGCGTTGAAGTAGTCGGAGGGGTCGAGCAGCGCCGATACGAGCCCCCCGATCGCCAAGTCGTAATTGCCGCTCGCGGCGTCAGCGACCACCGTGCGCAGATTGCATTCGATGTTGAGCGACTCTTTCAGCATCGCCTGGATTGCTTGTGACCAGAGCTTGAAGATGGCGATCTCGCGGACCATGAAGTCCAAGCCCTTAATCCCGTCGCGACGACCGGCGTCCGCCATCAGCGCGAGGGCTTGCTTGATCGCAGCCGCCGGGTCCGCCTGATAGCCGAGCCACTTGTCGCGCTCCTGCTGCGGCGCCGCGAGCTCGGAGAACGGATAGAGAAAGCCGCCGTCCATCATCGGCGCCACGTCCTTGACTACCTCGATCAGCGCCGGCCGGTCGAGGGCCAAGTGCATCGCGCGTCGGACCCGCGGATCTTCGAACGGTTTTCTCTTGTTGTTGATCATGGTTGCATGCAGGACGCTTTGGTAGTGGGTCACGGTCGACATCGCCGGCGTCGCCACCGCCTTCCGGTACGTGGCCGGATCGGTCGCAAACACATAGTCCACGCGGTTCGCCAGTATCGCGGACGCCATTTCCGTGGAGAATGGCAAAACGTGGTAGACGGCTTATATGCACGAG
>Ga0210407_10004003_pt1 | contig 11772 bp, 6 predicted proteins | sample IncBWC27MmetaG_FD_150860 | JGI IMG/M metagenome (GOLD analysis project Ga0210407, IMG submission 150860) | Forest soil microbial communities from Barre Woods Harvard Forest LTER site, Petersham, Massachusetts, United States - Inc-BW-C-27-M | ecosystem: Environmental > Terrestrial > Soil >... | reverse complement strand
CCGATTTGAGCAAATGCCCCCGATCTTCTCGGCAAAAAAAGTCAAAGGGCGTCCAGCCTACGAATTGGCGCGCAAAAAGCAGCCCGTAGAGCTTAAGCCGGTCGAAGTGGAACTTTTCGAATACAGATTGACAGCCGTCGAAGGGTGTGTCGCGCGCTTTGTCATCGAGTGCTCGTCGGGCACGTATATCCGCTCGCTGGCGCATGAAATGGGACAGCAGCTCGGTTGCGGGGCGCACCTCTCGGAGATCACCCGCACGGCGGTCGGAGAATTCTCGCTGGAGCAGGCTATCAAGCTCGAAGAACTTGCGGAAGCGTCGCGCGCAGGAAAATTTGCCGACTGCATGATTCGTCTGGAAAACCTGCTGCCGAATTTTCCGCGGGTGAACGTGTTGCCAGTCATCGAGAAGCGCGTGCGGCACGGCACGAAGTTCAACGTGCAGGTCTCGCAAATTCAGCCCGGCCGGGTGGAGTTGCCTCCCGGGGCGACCTTCGAGCTCGATGCGGGAGAAGCAAAGCCGCCGCGCTTGCGCGTTTTCAGCCAGCAAGACAAGCTTGTGGCCATCGCCGAAGCGCTGGTCCCGCGTACCTATCAGCCTATCGTCGTTTTCGAACCACTTGCATAAATTGGGCAGGTTATTGAGCAGCCGAGCCTGCCGCCTGCGCCCGGGGTTGTAGTTTTATTCGGGCTGCCGCTGCGGAGGCAAAGGAACGGCTGAGGAGCCGCGACCCGTGCTGGTTTCGTGTCCGACGTAAATGGAGCGGGAGACGCGGTCCTGGAGCCGCAATTTGTGCGGAGTAATCAGAATCACCATCTCGGTGTCCTGTGCGGTGGTGTTTCTTTGCCCGAAGAAATAGCCCGCCCCGCCTGGAAGATTTGCGAAGCCGGGGAGGCCGGTGAGGGTGCGGGTCTCTTCATTGTCGAGTAGCCCGCCAATGGTGGTGGGTTCATCTTCTCTGATACGCACGGTCTGGGAAAGCGTGCGGTTGGTAATGATGGGTATGCCGTTGATGCTTGATCCGGCGAGGGCGCGAATCTCGAACTCCAACTGCAGCGTCACCTCGTCGTTTGGATGGAGGGTGGGAGTGGCTTTGATCTTTACGCCGAGATCTTCGTATTGCGCGCCGGGATAGGGCTGCTGCGCTATGCCCGCCCCCGCATTGGAAAACAGGCTCGCCGGACTCAGGATTACCGTGACCTGACCTGTGGCGCCTGAGGGATCGTCGGCGACGGCCACGTCTGGCAAGGATGCGCCGCTGAGCGCGGCTGACACGATGGCCGTGGGATTTAAGCCGACGGGAAGTTCGAAGGCCGGTGCGAATAATCCCTGGCCGACGCCGAGGAAGACAGACACGCTGTCGGTTTGCGGGTCTGTCACGGCAATGTCTGGATTACCATCCGCGTTGAAGTCGGAGATGGTGACCGCCGTCGGCGCTTGTCCCGTCGAGAGTGGCGAGTTTGTTGCGGCGGTAAACGTGCCGTCGCCGTTGCCTAGTAATACGCTGACGGTATTGTCCGCTTGGTTGACGACCACGAGGTCGGGGTGGGAATCGTTGTTGAGGTCGCCGGTAGCAATGGCCACCGGCGATTTGCCCACGGCCATCGGAGAGCCACCCTGCGTACCTGTAGCCTGTGTAAACGTCGGGTTGCCATGGCTATCGATATTGCCCAGAAGAATCGAAACATCGCTGGTCGTCTGATTCACGATCGCCAAATCCAGATGGCCATCCGAATCGAAGTCAGCCGCCGTCATTGCTATCGGTCCTGCTACCGCGCTCGGCAGGGCAAAAGGCGAACCCGATGCTTCTGTGAAGGCTCCCTGGCCGTTGCCCAGAAATAAGGAAAACGTATTGTCTGCGAAATTCGTTACTACAAAATCTTGATTGCCATCGGCATTGAAATCGCCGGTAACGATGGCGCTGGGCTGGTGGCCGACCGTGGTACGTGAAGGGGGTGTGAACGTGTCATCACCATTGCTGAGGAGTACTTGGACGGTATCGGTGACCGGATCGGTGACCAGCAGATCGTGAAAACCGCTGGTGGTAAGAGTGGCGGAAGCAATGGACGGAGCAATCGCGGGCGGCCTTCCGGCGGTTGTACCAAGCGAGATGGGGGAACCTGCCGAGGCGAGAAAAGTTCCCGCGCCCTGATTCACCAGAATCGTAAGGGAGTTGTCGACTTCGTTGACCACCGCGATATCCAGCTGGCCCACGTTGCGGAAGTCCGCGGCGGTAAGTGCTATGGGGCCGCGGCCGACGTTATAAGAAGTGCTGGGCAGGATGCTGTTGGTCGGTCCGGGAACAAACGAAGAGGCGCCGAGGCTTCCGGAAAGCAGCGAAAGGGTGATCGGAAAGCGGTCACCGACAAAGAAGGAGGCCGGTTTGCCGTCCTGCGCGCGCAACAAAACCTGGCGGCCGCTATGAACAAGTGTTAGCGCATCGGAAAACTGCGCGGCTATCGCAGGAAGTGTCAACAGAAACGTCGTCTTGCCGCCGCCAACGACGGTCAGCGGAGGGATTAGAGAACTGAGGTTCAGGGAGCTTCCGGCACTGCCGGCGTTTGATCCGTTTCCGAAAATGCTCGCCAGCAGAGTGACCAGGGTGCTGATGTCTTTTGCCTGCCGCAACTGGGAGATGAGGCTTGGAGTGAGAGAAATCAATTCCGCAGAGGAAGGCGGGAGAAGACCGAGAGTATGCGCCTTGTTGCGATCGACCTCCAGGATCTCAATCTCCAGGAGTATTTCACCGCGCGCTTTTTCTGATTGACGGATGATTTCTCCGGCGAGCGCCAGTCTTTCTGGCGTGTCGCGGATGCTGACGGCGTGGCTCAGGGACTCAAGTTGGACGTGCGTGGCTCCCGTCATCTCCCGCAGAACGCGCACCAGTTCGGTCATTTCTTCCGTTCCCACCGAGTCGGGCAAGACGAACGTTTGCTCGGCTTCGGCGGCATATTGGCGACGCTTTTCTGGTGTGTTCTGGGCCACGAACAGGAGCGTGGAAGTTAGCGGCCGCGAGAAAGTGCCAGTCTCCGCGCTGAGGACTTTTAGCGCGGTGGTGAAATCGACATTGTCCGCATGCAGCTGGACGGTTCGCGCGGCGAGTTCCGGATCGAAGACGACTTTTATCCCGAACAACTGCCCCAATTGCTCATAGACGGTCTTGGTGTCTCCGCGCAAGTTGACATCTTGTTTGCGGCCGAGAGGCTTGAGCTCTGGCAACCCCTCGATTTTTCGGTCAGGCTTTGCCAGCGGCTCGTCCTTCATCGCCTTCATCTGGTTCAATCGCTCGGCGACGATGGTGTTGCCGGGATCGATGAGCAACGCCTTGGCCAATTCCTCTGTAGCCACATCGGCGTGGCCGGCCAGGGCGTCGCGCTCGGCGGCCTCTACATGGTCGCGGACGAGCTTGGAACGCATGGAAGCGATGCGCTCAATGAGGGCTGTGTCCTGCGGCGCGTAGCGCGCAGCTTGCTCGTAATAGTTGAGAGCCTCATCAAAACGCTCATCGGCGAGTTCTTTGTCCGCCAGCTCGGAGAGTTTCTTCGCGTATTTGGGATTGGGGCGGGGAGCCATCTGGAGCTGCGCTTCGTTGGGAGCCGTCTCGGGCGGGGAGGACTGGGTTGGCGCGGAGGATTGCGCCGGAGACTCGGCGCAGCATAGAAGTAGCGCCAGCAGCAGGGAGACGAGTTGGCGGAAATGGGGACAGACCATCATTGAATTCAGGCGGCTCTGTATCTTACAGTATGTTTACGGAAGAAACCGGACCGGATTGGTCCGGTTGACGGAAATTCATACAAAGCGTAAACTTGGAATTTAGTTGCAAGTCGCTAACAACTGGAGATTTCTTGCTTTCTGCTTTTCTCATCGCGCTCCGTGAAGGTGTCGAGGCCTCCCTCGTTGTCGGCATCATCCTGGTTTATCTCTCTCGTACGGGCCGCTCGCAACTGGCGCGTTTTGTTTGGTATGGCGTAGCTGCCGCCGCGGCGCTGAGCCTGGCCGTGGCGATTGCCCTGGAGCGCTGGCGGATCAACGAAGACGGGTTCGAGGGGGTCATGTACCTCGTCGCGGCCGCGTTCGTTATTACGATGATCCTATGGATGAACCGCGTTGCGCGCCATCTGAAAAAAGAGATCGAGCAGAAGATTGAGAGTTACGTGGGGAGGGCGGGAACCGCGGGCGGTTGGGGCATTTTCTTCTTCGTTTTTCTTATGGTTTTGCGTGAGGGAGCGGAGCTGGCGGTGATTCTGCGGGCCGTGGAGATTTCCAGTGAAGGCCTGGAAACCTGGATAGGGACGGCAGTGGGTATTGGGGCGGCGGTGGCCGTGGGGTTGTTCTTTTTCAAGGGTACGCTGCGCGTTCCGCTACACCGGTTTTTCGCTGTTACCAGCGTCATCTTGATGCTGGTCGCATTTCAGCTGGCACTGACCGGTTTGCATGAGTTGAGCGAGGCGCAATGGCTGCCTTCGAGCAAGGCGGAGATGGCGGTGATCGGGCCGGTGGTGCGGAATGAGCTGTTCTTCTTCGTGCTCATTTTTGGCGCGGCTGCGCTGCTGGTCCTCCATGAATGGCAATCGGCGTCGCACGCGCGCGAGGCGAAAGAAACTGCCGGTGAAGCGGAGAAACGGCTGCTCGAAGCGCAGAGTCGACGCCAGCGCCGTTGGATGATCGCGGCTGCTACGGGGTGCCTTTCGGTGATTCTGGTGTTGACGGCAGACTTTGTTTACACGCGCGCGAATTCCGCGCCGCCTTCTGCGAGGGCCATCGCTGCCGCGGGAAGCGCTGTGCGCATTCCCGTGGACGAGGTGCAGGACGGAAAACTGCATCTGTTTACCGTCAACGCGGGCGGGCAGTCGCTGCGCTTCATGATCATTAAAAAGCCGAATGGTTACGGCACGGCGCTGGATGCCTGTCGCATCTGTGGCGCCGAGGGATATCGTCAGGATGGGCAGAATGTTGTTTGCAGGCACTGCGGCTCGGCGATTTATGTGCCGACGATCGGTGAAGCAGGCGGCTGCAATCCAATTGGCGTGCCGTCGCACGTAGACGGTTCTGATCTAGTTCTCGACATTTCTTCACTCGTCCTAGCGACCAAGGAGATTCCGCAGTAGGGGCACGGCACTTCGTCCCCGTCTGGTGCGGTTTCCGACGCCATGTTTCTACGCTTGGTAGCCGATTCGTTTACACGCCGTCCGCGCCGCAAGGCGCTGACCGCCGCAGCGCTGTCGCTGGGCATGGCGGTCGTAACGGCGGCGCTGAGCGTTTCGCTCGACGTTGGCGACCGCCTCGCGAGCGAGTTCCGCAGCCTCGGTGCGAACTTGCTGGTTACGCCCGAGGCGGATTCGCTGCCGCTCGAGATCGCCGGCGTGGACTACCGCCCCGCCAATCGAGGGGCGTATCTTCCCGAAGCGGACCTTCCCAAACTCAAATCGATCTTCTGGCACAACAACGTCATCGCCTTCTCTCCGACTCTCGAAGTGCCAGTCGAATCCCGGACACCGCAGTTTTCACCCGCTTCGGCGGTTTTTGTGAAGCCGGCAGCGCGCGGCGATGAGGTTTTGATTGGTGCATGGTCGAATCACGAAGTCCGCTTGCCTGACGGAGGATCCTTTGTGACCGGGCTGAAGCAAACGAGTCCTTGGTGGGGCGTGGAGGGCACTTGGTTTAACGACGCAGCAGCCGAATGTATTGTTGGAAGGAATTTCGCAAAAAAGAATGCGATCTTGATTGGCAGCCCGGTCTATCTCGAAGGGCCGATTCCTGGTCAAGGGCTTCGACTCACGGTCACCGGAGTATTTTCGAGCGGCGGTGGAGAAGACGATGGCGTGGTCGCCCCGCTTCGCGTCGTTCAGCAATACCTCCAGAAACCCGGGCAATACCGCAAGCTCCTGGTCAGCGCACTGACCAAGCCCGAAGACGATTTTGCGCGGCGCGACCCTAAGACGATGAAAGCTGACGAACTCGAGCGCTGGTCGTGCAGCCCGTATGTTTCTTCGATTGCCTATTCCATAAAAGAGGTGTTGCCCGGGTCTGATGTGCGCGTCATTCGGCGGGTGGCCGAGGGCGAAGGAAGCATTCTCACGCGCGTTCGCGCGTTGCTCTGGGTGGTGACGTTTGCGGCGTTGTTAGCCGCGGCGCTGTCTGTGGGCGCTTCTTCGGCGGCCTCGGTAATCGAACGGCGCACGGAAATTGGCTTGATGAAGGCTTTGGGGGCAGGCTCAGGCACCGTCGGTTTCCTCCTGGCGGCGGAACAGCTTGTGCTTGCGTTTATCGGCGGAGGCATCGGCTATTCGCTCGGCACGATCCTTGCGCGCGTCGTTGGGCAAAAGATTTTCGGCATTGCTCCCGCCCCGTCACCGCTAGTACTGGTTGCCGTTCTTGCGCTCGCCGCTGGAGTTACGCTAGTCGGAAGCGCCATTCCCCTGCGCCGCGCCTCGCGTTACGAGCCGGCGCCTATCCTGCGAGGTGAATGATGCCGGAGCCTCCGAGGAACAACGGACCGATGTTCTGGCGCATTGTTCGCGGTCTGCTCCGCGCCAATCGCGGGCGCCTGTTTGTGATTCTGCTGGCCCTCGGCGCGGGCGCGGCCGTCACGGCAGCACTCCTTAATCTAGAGGTCGATGCCAAGCGCCGCCTTAGCACTGAATTCCGCGCCTTCGGCCCCAACGTTGTTATCGGCCCCCGCGATGCGGTCGACTCTGACGGGTCGCCGCACTTCCTCGACGAATCGATGCTCAAACAGTTGCCCGACCGGAGTGAGGGTGCTCCTTTGGCGTATGCCGCGTATCTTTACGGCGTCGTTGAGATCGCCACCGCGCCCCGCGAGCGAGACCATCGACCGGCGAAAACCACCAGGGTAATTCTGGCTGGATTTTTCCATGCGCCGCCGGGTCCCTCGGGTGTCCTTCCCGCGGCTCTGGTAGGTGCTGAACAGAGAGTGAGGCCCTTGAACGCCCGCCGTTGCGAAGTCGGACAAAAGGTAGCTACGATCCTCGAGCTTCGCACCGGGGACGAAATTGGTCTCACCAGCGAAAACCGGAAGGACGCTTGCCAAGTCTATGAGCTGTCGGCTAGCGGGGGACCGGAAGATAGTCAAGTCTTCTTGGAGCTCCCAGCCGCCCAAGCTCTGCTTGAGCAGCCCGGCCGCATCAGCCTGATTCAACTCCGCCTCAGAGGCGCACCTCGGCAGATTCAAGATCAGGTCGCTCGTCTCGAGCAGCGTCTTCCTGGCGTTGATGTGCGCCCCATCCGCCAGTTCACGGAAGGCGAGGCGAAGATATACAGCCGCATTAGTGGTTTGCTGACGGCCACTGTGGCGATTGTGCTGCTGCTCACGAGCCTATGCGTGATGGCGGCGATGACCAACGTTGCCATGGAGCGCAGGAACGATGTCGGGCTGATGAAAGCCATTGGTGGCGCGACACGGCGCGTGCTGCGTCTTTTCCTGGCGGAGGCAGCGCTGCTCGGGTTGGCAGGCGGCTTGATTGGTGCCGCAGCGGGAGTTTTTCTTTCCATCTGGCTTGGCAAACAAGTATTTGGAGTGGCGGCGCAGCCGCGGTTGATTGTGTATCCTGTAGCTGTGGCTCTCACGATGATTGTTGCGATTCTCAGCGCGTATCCGCTTCGGCGGCTGGCCAGCATTCGCCCCGCGTCGGTTTTTCGAGGTGAGGCTTGAGCGCTCCTATCCAGATTCTGCCCGAGCAGAAGACGGCGGCGCCGCAGGTGGTGATCGCGAACCTGGTCAAGAAATACGGGGCACTGCGCGCTCTCGATGACCTCAGCTTCGACGTCGAGGCCGCCGAATGGGTAGCGCTTATGGGTCCCTCCGGCTCGGGCAAGACCACGCTGATCAACATTCTTGGCGGGCTCGATAAACTCAACTCGGGCCGCGTCGTCGTGGACGGTATCGACCTATCGAACCTCAGCGAAAACGAGATGGTCCGTTACCGCGCCGAGAAAGTCGGCTTTGTCTTCCAGCAATTTCATCTCGTTCCATATCTAAGCGCGGTCGAGAACGTGATGCTGGCGCAATACTTTCACAGTGTGACGGATGAAAAGCAGGCCGAGCAGGCCTTGCGTCGCGTCGGCCTGGGTGAGCGAATGACGCATCTCCCGGCGCAGCTCTCAGGCGGCGAACAGCAGCGCGTGGCCATCGCGCGGGCGCTGATCAATCAGCCAAAAATCATCCTGGCCGACGAGCCCACGGGCAACCTCGATGAAGCGAACGAAGAAATCGTTCTGAAAATCTTTCGCGAGTTGCACCACGCAGGCCACACGATTCTGATGGTTACCCACGACCCGGACATCGCGCGGCAAGCCGATCGGCGCATTGAGCTGGCCCACGGCCGCCTGCACTTTGATACTGCCCAGCACGGCCCGGGCCATCCGCTGGCCTGCCCGCTCGCCAACACCGCCGATTGCTGCACTCCGGTTTCCGCCGACGACGAGATTCGCTTCGATCATCTCCTCGAACAAATCTGGATCTGCGGAGAGGAAGGGAAGCCAGCCGAAGTAGCCAGCCTCCACGCCACCGGGCCTGCGGGAAGTCTCCCGCTTCGTTCCGAAGAGCCAGCCACGAAGATTCTGGGCCGCATGACGGATCTGCATCTTGTCGACCTTCAGAATGGGAAAGCGCAGCTCACTCCGGTGGGAAACCGGCGCGCGCGAGACGTTGTCCGGCGCCATCGCCTCGCGGAGCGCCTCTTCAAGGATACTTTTTCCATTGACGAATCCGAAGTGCATACGCAGGCCTGCAAGTTCGAACACATTATCAGCCCGGAATTGGATCAGCGCATCTGCACCTTCCTGGGTCATCCGAAGACCTGCCCGCACGGCAATCCCATTCCGCCAGGCGATTGCTGCAACGGCAAACCGAAGCCTTGATGCATGAAATGTAGAACTCCGCGATGAATAACCCTGTCCAACAGCGTGTGTTCGACTTCAGCTCCGAATACGAAATCGAAACGCCTGCATGTATCCGTTCGGCCAAAAAGAAATCCTTCCTGCTACGCGAAAATCAGGCTCTTCGCGCCTCGTTCCGGTCTCCTAGCGCTCGTCATGGATTGCGGCGTCGAGGACGATTCAGCAGGTACGGTGACTATTGATCTGGGCAATCTAGGTCCACAAGAGCGCCTGTTTGACCCATGGGAGCCGAGTTAGCTGGCCATGCGTTCCCCAGCGAACTAAAAGCCCGGCCCGGAGAGACTTACCTTCATGCCTATACCACTGGATTCTCGGAAGAAACCAACCGCCGTTAACGTGCACGTAAAAACCGGCGCTGGAGTCGACATTACCTGGGCGGATGGCCACGTTAGCCACTACGAATTCGCTTATTTGCGCGAGGAATGTCCCTGCGCCACATGTAATGACGAGCGTGGCAAAAAAGAAGCCTTCGCCGCAACAGCAGCCCCTAGGGGCTCATCATTTCCCGCGCTGCCAATGTTCAAAGCCAGGCCCCGCGCCGAAGCCGCCACGGTCGTCGGCAACTACGCCGTACAAATCAGCTTTACGGATGGCCACTCCACTGGCATTTATAGTTACGAACATCTCCGCAGCATTTGCCCCTGCGCCGAGTGCGCCAAGGCGTTCCGCACGGCTGGCTCCTAAATCGTTTCAGCCCTAAGAAAAAGGACCTTCGGCTAGACTTCGCGCCGGAAAAGTGCGAGCATTTTAATCCGCTGATCGAGATCATCCGCACATGAGCAGCTCTTCCGACAGCCCTGCTGCTGCAGGCAGCCGAGGCAACGGCGTTCCGCGCGTCATTATTGCCACAACGGCTCTCCTGTCATTTATTTCGTTCTGGCGGGCAGCCGCTATCGTTTTGAACGATCTGGCCTCTTCGGCCTATTACGCAGGCGGCGAGGCGGAAGGCTACATCGGCAAAACCGCGCCCTGGTTCATCCTGGCCATCATGCTGTTTTCCTACGCGGTGCGGGCGGTCTACGTCGAGAGCTGTAGCATGTTCGTACGCGGCGGCGTGTACCGCGCTGTGAAGCAGTCCCTGGGCGGAACGCTCGCAAAATTCAGCGTTTCCGCGCTGATGTTCGACTACATTTTGACAGGGCCGATCAGCGGCGTGGCCGCCGGCCAGTACCTGGCCGGGCTGATCAGCGAGGTGCTGCAATATTCGGGCCTCGGAAACCCGCTCACACCTGGCGAAGTGAACTCCATCGCCGCTGGTTTTGCGGTTCTCGTTACCGTTTATTTCTGGTGGGAGAATACCAAGGGCATTCCAGAGTCCAGCGAAAAAGCGCTCGTCATCATGAAGCTGGTGACGGTGATGGTGGTGCTTTTGATCGCTTGGTGTATCTACACGGCGGTCTTGAGGCATTCACCGCTTCCGCCCTGGCCGCACCCGCGCAATCTTCGTTTGAATGCCAGCGCGCTCGGCTGGCTGGCCGGCAGTCCGCTTCCACATATGTTCGGAATCATAGCGATTTTCATTGCACTGGGACACTCGGTCCTGGCGATGAGCGGAGAGGAGTCTCTTGCGCAGGTTTATCGCGAGATTGAAAGCCCCAAACTCCCGAATCTCAAAAAAGCCGGACTCGTTATCTTCGTCTACAGCTTGGTGTTCACCTCCCTGGTCTCCTTCTTTGCCGTGATGATCATTCCCGACAGCGTTCGCCAAAGCTACCTCGAAAACCTTATCGGCGGGTTGGCGATGAGTTTGCACGGCCCGCTCATTGCGCGGCTGATCTTTCATGCCTTCGTGGTCGTGGTAGGGACGCTCATTCTCGCCGGTGCCGTGAACACCGCCATCGTTGGTTCGAACGGCGTGCTAAACCGCGTTTCCGAGGACGGCGTGCTAAGCTCCTGGTTCCGGCAGCCGCACCCAAGATTCGGCACCAGCTACCGCATCATCAATATCGTCGTCCTGCTGCAAATTATCACCATTTTTATCAGCCGCGGCGATGTCACTTTTCTTGCCAACCTCTACGCGTTCGGCGTCATCTGGAGCTTCACCATGAACGGCCTGGCCGTGCTCGTGCTTCGATACACCAGGCCTGGAGTGCGCGAATTCCAGGTGCCATTCAATTTTTATATTCGCGGGGTGCAGATTCCTGTCGGACTCAGTTTGATCACGCTGACGCTGTTTCTTATCGCGGTCGTCAATCTTTTCACCAAGCCGGTGGCCACCATGGCGGGCGGAACCTTTTCCGTTCTGCTCTTTGTCGTTTTCTCGATTTCCGAGCGCCGCGCCCACCGAGGTGGCGCGGCTCATATGGAGATGGACCAGTTCAACCTGGAACTGGAGTCCGAGCTAACACCGGAAGCCGTTGGCGCGCGTGCTGGCAACATCCTGGTGCCGGTGAGCAACCACTTCAATCTCTATCATCTTGGCAACGTTCTCGATCGCATCAAGCCTGGCCGCCGCGATGTGGTTGTTTTGCACGTCCGTTTGTTGCGCCGCTCCGCTTCCGGCGAAAACGAATTGGACGCCGATCAGCTCTTCGGGAGCATCGAGCAGCATTTGTTTTCACAGGCTCTTTCCATGGCTGAAAAGCGGGGCAAGTCGATTCGCCTAGCGGTGGTTGCTTCGAACGACCTTTGGGAAGGCATACTTCGCGCCGGCGCTTCGCTTCGCTCCAGCACCATTGTCATCGGTCGTTCGGCGAAGGACAACACCGAAGAGCAGGCCCGCCAAATCGGCGAGGCCTGGGAAAAACTCGGCGATATCAAGCCGCAGTTCAACCTCGAAATTCATTTGCCCAACGGCGACAAGATCTACAAGGTCCTCGGGCCGCACGCCCCTAACCTGACGTCCAACGAAGTAA
>Ga0210407_10004002_pt1 | contig 11773 bp, 8 predicted proteins | sample IncBWC27MmetaG_FD_150860 | JGI IMG/M metagenome (GOLD analysis project Ga0210407, IMG submission 150860) | Forest soil microbial communities from Barre Woods Harvard Forest LTER site, Petersham, Massachusetts, United States - Inc-BW-C-27-M | ecosystem: Environmental > Terrestrial > Soil >... | reverse complement strand
TACCAAAACTGGAGTACGTTCCTACCACAATCCCTACCACCAGGGCAAAGGAGAAAGCACGAAGCACCTGGCCGCCCATCAGGAACAGGACAAGCACGGTAAGGAAAGTCAAACCGCTGGTCAAGATCGTTCGCGAAAGAGTCTGGTTGATGGACTTGTTGACCACGTCAGCGAACGATTCGTTGCGCAGCAAACGGTTGTTCTCACGGATGCGGTCGAAGATGACGATGGTGTCGTTCATGGAATAACCGACCAAAGTAAGCAGCGCGGCGATGACCGTCAGCGAAATCTCAAAACGCAGCAACGAGAAAAAGCCAAGCGTGATCAGCACATCGTGAAACACGGCCAAAACCGCCGCCAACCCAAAGATGCCTTTATCGAACACCCGGAGAATGAAGCCGACAAAACCTCTCTGCGTGAAAAACGACTGGCCAACCGAGCCACCACCCTGGAATCGGATGGCAATATATAACAGCATGCCGCCTAAAGCATAGAGGGTAACGTAAATTGCCTGCTGGCGAAGCTCGGCGCCGACCTTTGGACCGACGACTTCGACGTTGCGAATGGCAAATGGCCCGAGCGCATAGCTGTCTTTCACGGCGGCGAGGACCGGCGCGGTCACGCCATCCACTCTCAAGAGGTCATCGAAATTGGTGAGCACGCCGTTAGAGTTTTTGTCACGGTAGTCGAGAATCTTCTTGGCGAGCTGCTGGTACCGATCACCGGCGTTGACGGAAAGGAGCAGGGGATCTTTTTCGTTGAGGACGGCCGCGAGCGAGGCGGGTGTCGAGGGATTGAAATCGGGCTTGCTGGATCCCGAAACGCCGTAGGTGGCGTTCAGCGCGCCCAGCACTTTCTCCCGGCTTGCCTGGAGAGCCAGTTCGTCCTGGCCTTTGCCCTCGACGAAGATAAGCACTTCATTGGAATTGGGGTTGCCGATATCCTTGACGCTTTGGATTTCGGTATTGCCAAGGCCCTGCGCCGCCAAGCTGCTTCGGAGCTTGTCCACATTCGGAGGCTGGGCAAAACGGACATCCACGTTGGTGCCACCCTTGAAATCGATCCCGTAGCGAATGCCACTGCCAAAGAGAATGGAAGCCCACCCAGCCAGGAGAAGAATACCGCTTAACGCATAGAAATACTTGGCTTTGCCCATCCAGTCGATGTTGGGCTGTTTGAAGAGCTCGATCATGCGGCCTTTACTTCCCTTCTTTAGACACCAGGGGAGACGGAATGTTCCCGCGCAGAGCCATCCACCATAAGGTAGAAGATTCCACGTCACGAACCCACAACCCACTCGTTTGGTTTTGAGTGGGACACTCGCCCCGGTAGTTCTAGTACATTCTAACTAAATGCTCAGTTCGGCCTGTCGGTCCATCTTGGTCAGGTGATACTGGAAAATCGTTTTCGACACATACACGGCGGTGAAGATATTCGCAACCAGACCAACAACGAGTGTAATGGCGAAGCCGCGGATAGGCCCGGTTCCGAAAACGCCCAAAAAGGCAGCTGAGACCACGGTCGTCACGTGCGTATCGATAATTGTCAAAAAGGCTTTGTCGAACCCGGCATCGACAGCGGCGGCAGCGGACTTGCCGTTGCGCAGTTCCTCGCGGACGCGCTCGAAGACCAGGACGTTGGAATCCACGCCCATGCCGATGGTCAGGATGACGCCCGCGATGCCGGGGAGCGTCAAAACGGCCCCGGACATCGCGAGAAACGCCAAGAGAATGACTAAGTTAAGGAACAGGGCGAGGACGGCATTGCCACCAGAAAGACGGTAATAGACGAGCATGAAAAGCATGACCACGACGAGGCTCAGCACGGAGGCCTGCACTCCGTGGCGGATGGAGTCCGCACCGAGGGATGGGCCAACCGTTCGCTCTTCGAGGTACTTGATGGAAGCAGGAAGTGCGCCGGCGCGGAGCGTCAAAGCGAGGTCGTGAGCGGACTCCTGGCTGAAGTTGCCGGTAATCTCGCCGCTATCGTCAATTCTGCCTTGTATGGTGGGAGCGGAAGTTACGCGATGATCCAAAACAATGGCCATCTGGCGGCCAATGTTCTGCTGCGTGAAGGGTCCAAAGCGCTTGGCGGCCTCCGGCGAGAGAGTGAAATTGACCTGCCACATGCCGGGATTCGCGGTGTTGCGATTTTCCACGGCGCTGCGCAGGTCGCGGCCGGTAACGATAGGGGCGCGGCTCAAAACGTACCAGACTTCGCCAGTGTCAAATCCACCCGAGGGGTTTCGCGACTCGGAGCGCCCAGGGACGAGTTCTGTGCCCGGAGGTAAAACTCCGCCATGACGGCTGAGGGCTTCGGCCAGCGAAGAATAAGTTTGCGGATCTTCCATAAGTCTCAATTCCAATTGGCCGCCGGCCTGAATGACGGCTTTGGCACGAGTGGGATCGCCTTCGCCGGGAAGCTGAACGAGGATTTCGTTGTCTTTGCGGCCATGAAGCTGGATGGTCGGTTCGGTCAAGCCAAGAGCGTTGATGCGGCGCTCGATGGTCTCAAGAGATTGAGTCATCGTCGATTCTTGAATACGAGCGATCGCGCTCGGACGAAGCGTCCACGTATAGCTGTTCAATTCGCCAGCGGCGGCCGACATATCCCATTCGTTGGCAAATTGTGCGCTGTAAATGTCGCGCAATTGCGAGAGCTGGGCGGAATCGATGTTGCGAACAAGGAAGTGCGTGTCGTCGACGCGGCGCACTTCATCGTAATGAATATTCTTGGAGCGCAGCAGCGTGGTGAGACGGTCCACGGTCGTGTCCGTCTCCTGCGCGATGGCTTCCTGAACCTGGACCTGGAGGATGAGGTGCGTGCCTCCCTGGAGGTCGAGGCCAAGCTTGATCTGCTTGGAGAAGTTGTCCTTCACCTGGGCGAGCGAGGTGGGGAACACCGGGTAGCCGATCAGGAAATAGATACAGAACACGATGACGGCAAAGATGAACAGGGCTTTCCACTTCAGATTAGGGTTCATGGTCAGAAGGTAAAACGCGTAATTGGGCGAAGGGTGGGCTTATTTTGCATCTTCCGATGCCTCCACCTGAGCAATCGCCGCACGCGCGATGCGAATCTTAACCTGCGGTTCACTGGAGATTTTCAAAATGACGGAATCGCCGTCGATCCCGTTGACGGTGCCGTAAATGCCGCCACTGGTGACGATCTTGTCGCCGGTCTTGAGGGCGCCGAGCATTTCCTGCATTTTCTTGCGCTGGCGCTGCTGGGGCATGATCACCATGAAATACATGATAGCGAACATGAGACCGAGCGGGATTAAGAAGCCGCCAAAGCCCCCACCGCCAGAAGCCTGAAAAATCATCGCTGCCATCATCGTGTATTGAACCAGTCCTTAGTGCGTTGTCAGTTCCCGGTCCGGCCGTCCCGATGCGCCTTCCAGGCTGCGAAAGATAGAAAGACCGGGCGGTCGCAAATCACCCGCGCTCCTGCTCAACCGACTTCCATGCGATTCGTTTTGGCGCCCCGCGGGATGGCTCGCGTGCTCCCCGGAATTCAGCCTTCAGGCTGGCCCCGCAGCATAGCGCGCGTGCATCTCTGATGAGAAATTCGCTAGGTTCCCAAACTCGATAGCCTCGCGGATTTGCCGCATTATGTCAAGGTAAAAGTGGACATTGTGGTGGGTGGCGAGGATGGCGGCCGTGATTTCTCCCGCAGCGAAGAGATGACGAAGATACGCGCGGGAGTAGCGGCGGCAGACGGAACAAACGCACTGGGGATCAATGGGCCGCTGATCCTGAGCGTAACGCGTGTTCTTGATGAGCACGCGGCCTTCGCTAGTGTAGAGGCAGGCGTGGCGCGCTGCGCGCGTGGGGAGGACGCAATCCATCATGTCAATGCCCAGCGCGACGTAATCGGCGATTTGTTCGGGGCGGCCGACGCCCATGAGATAGCGTGGGCGATCCTTCGGCAGAAGCGCGGTTACTTCGCCGGTCATCTCGCAAGTCATCTCGTGCGGCTCACCGACGGCGAGGCCGCCGACCGCGTACCCGGGAAAATCCAGATCGAGAAGCTGCCGCGCGCTTTCTCGGCGCAGATCGGGGAATGTGGCGCCTTGGACGATGCCAAACTGCCACTGGGGAAGATCGCCGTTGTTTGCGGCTTGGTCCAGGAAATAAGCGCGCGCGCGACGGGCCCATTCCGTGGTGCGCTTCAGCGCGGCCTCGGCTTTTTCGCGAGGCGCGGGCGTTTCGATGCATTCATCGAGGACCATGGCGATGTCCGAACCCAGCGCGAGCTGAATCTCGGCGGCTCTTTCCGGGGTGAGCAGATGCTCGGAGCCATCGAGGTGGGAACGGAAGCGCACGCCTTCGTCGGTTATTTTTCGCAATTCGGAGAGACTGAAAACTTGATAGCCGCCGGAGTCCGTGAGAATCGCGCGCGGCCAGGACATGAATTGGTGCAAGCCGCCGAGCTTGCGGACGAGTTCGTGGCCGGGGCGTAGATAGAGATGATAGGTATTGGCGAGGATGATTTCCGCGCCGAGTTCTTCGAGGGCTTCCTGGGTGAGGGCTTTGACGGAAGCCTGAGTGCCGACGGGCATGAAGAAGGGCGTCTCGACAGTGCCGTGGGGCGTGCTCAGGCGGCCACGGCGCGCGCCCGACGGATCGGTCCTCGCAACTTCAAACGAAAAATTCATCTTCGACTAAACACCGGAAAGCAGGACAGGCAGGAATGCCTGTCCTACCCAGTGTATCAGGAGAAGATGAAGGCCCAGCCGACTCGGCAGACCACATAGGCTGCCCACACGCCGAAGGCAATGGTAAAAGACCTGGCGCCCTTCAGTTTTTTCGGATTCACGGCGGCGAACCCAATGGCCAGGAGAATCAGCGTCCAGAAAGTGAAGAGGTCAATCGACTTGCCGAGCGCCAGGAGCCACTTCGCGGAATCGTCGGGTAACAGCGCGGCGAGATTCGCAGCTACGGGATTCTCGAGGTCCGCCGTACCGTATGGTTTCAAATAGAGAATCAGTATGAACAGCGGGCTGCTGACGAGTCCGGTGAGAAAAGCGTGAGCCGTGATGCTGAACGCGGTGCTGAAATTGGTGCTCGCCCCTCCGAGGAGACTGTACGCTCCCCACATCACCAACCCGATGATCAGCACGCCAAGAATCGGGCCGAGAAGGCCGATACTGTAGGTGAATACGGGAGAAAACTTCGCTCCGCCTTCGATTTGCTGCTGCTTCTGCTCGGCAGACATCTGCGCCGCACGCGGACTCTTCTCGATTTGCTGGTTCATGAATTCGCGCCAGTTGATGCGTTGATTGATGGCGAAGCTGACGCCGATGCTGAGAATCGTCGTAAGCACGAGCGGGAGCACCCAGCTGGGTTTTCTGACAATGTCTGCAAAAGTCGCTCCCGGAGAAAAGAAAACGCCGACGACTCGTGAGAACGGACTGAGAGCACCTTGCGTCTCCGGCGCAGGAATGGGGCTTGTTGCCATCGAGGACTCCTCCACCACTAGGTTGCGTAGCACTGCCTTCTGAAAGGAACTACGCACGGGCAACGGGAAATATTTCAGTGGGGGGATTCTAACGCAGAAGAGGGGAAAGTTGACAGTCGCGACCGAGTCGGGATCTAGCGCCGGGAAAGCGGGATGACGAATTTCAACGCGGTGTGGGTCGCGGAAAAGCCGACGACTTTCACGTCTTTCAGGCCGGTCTTGCGGCCGGTGGCGAGGACGTCATTTTCGGTGATCTGCTTCTGGCCTTTGGGATAGACAATCCATACCGCCGCGGCACCGTGAATGGCTTTTGCGATTTTGGGCAACGCTGCCAAATCTCGTTTTGAATCCGCGGCGAAGAAGACCCACTCCGAATCTGTGGCAACTTTACCCTTGCTCACGGACTTCGTGAGCCCGGTAACTTCGTGAAGAAACTTCAGCTCGAACTCGCCCAGGAGAGATACTTGCGCTCCCGGTTTGACTCCCAGCTTTTCAATGCGCGATTTCGGATGAAGAATCTTCTCGCACCACTTCTCAGCGGCCGCGCCGAGATGAAAAACCGCGAGTCCTTCCGCAGTTTGCAGGCGCAGTTCGCCGTCCATTGCTTTCGCCGATTTGATCGTGGACAAAGGAATCTTCAGCCGGAAGCCGCCGCGGAAAAAAATCTCGCTCGTTTCGAGCAATGCCTTCCCTTCGGACCTCTGCTCGCCGAACGAGACCATACATTTCAATTCGTTTCCCACGGCAGTTCACCTCCCTATGGCCAATTTGTTCCGCAAGACTGAGCGCTCTTCCGTGCTCATCGCCCCGGCGATGGCGCCCACGATAGTAAACTAATACGCTCCATGGCGACGACCGCGACGCATACGGTGGACTGGAAGCTGATCTGGGCACAGCGCGGATTCCGCTATTTCTTTGTGGCCATGTTTGTGTCGCTCTTCGGCAGCGGGATGAACTTCGCGGGCGTGAGCTGGTACATCCTGGCAGCCACGCATTCGACCGTGAAGGTCAGTTGGCAGGTCATCGTCATGACCCTGCCGGGACTTTTCGTGCCGTTCCTCGGCGGCGTGCTGATCGATCGCATCGACCGGCGTTACCTGGGAGTCGCGCTCGACCTTGTGCGCGGTTTTTTCGTCCTCGCCACTGCGTACATCGCCTGGCGCGGGCACCTTCAGCTTTGGCATTTGTATGCGATGACGCTGATCACGGGGACCGGCTCGGCAATGTATTGGGCCACGGTGAACGCGCTGGTGCAAGAAGTCATCCCCGCGAGCCAATTCACGGGCGCAAACGCCGCCGTGCTGGTCGGCGTGCAAAGCGGGATGCTGATCGCGGGCGCGTTCGTCGGCTTCCTTTACAACTCCGCCGGAATCGCAGGGATTCTTTTTATCGACGGACTCACTTATTTCGTGTCGGCCTATTGCCTCTACCAAGTGCGCCGCGGGTACGTCTCGCCGCGGGAGAGCCAGAAATATCCTCGGGAGTATAACGAGGCGACCGAAGCAGCTGCCGAAGTGCTCGAAACCGTGGAGAATCCGGAAATCGCCGAGGCGGGGCTTTCGCTGGCCATATATGCCGACATGCGTGAAGGCTTCGCGTATCTGAAGGAGCAGCCGCTGGTCCTCGCGCTGGGCGTCACGCACTCCGTCATGATGGCGGGCGTAGTCAGCGCCAACGTCGTGCTGGTGGCACTGGCGAATGACATTCTTCATTCCGGCCCGCGCGGGCTGGGGTTCCTTGAAGCAGGCTGGGCCACCGGCGCAATTATCGGCGGACTGATTGCCAGCCAGCTGCGGCCGGCGTTGCGCATGCCGCTCTATGTTGCGGCGTGCGCCGGGCTCGCGGTGGGGCATATGGCGACGCCGTTCGTCGCGTTTCTCGTGGGCGCGGTGATGATGCAGATCCTGTTTGGATTTTGCCGGGCGCTAGGCGGAGTCGTCGCGCAATCTTCGCTGATGGCCATCGTGCCGCGACACTTTATGGGGCGCACGCAATCCGCGATGGCGATTCTGACAACCGTCGTGCAACTCTTCATGAGCGTTGCACTTGGATGGGTCGCGCAGGGCGCCGGCCTGATTGCCGGTTATGCGCTCCTCGCGTTGCTCTACATGGGATCCACGATCTCCGCCATCCGCGCGCGCCAACTCATGCGATAGGCGGCCGCAGCGGTTTCACCGCTGACCGGTTATAGGTGCTGTCGCCTGATCCGCAGCCGGCGCGACATGTACGTTCTTGCCACCAAGCAAATCCACCGCAGCCTGATAGAGCTTGGCGCGAAGCTGGTAGCGTTCGTTGGCGCGCGTGATGTAGCGCACGGCGATTTCGATGCCCCCGATAATCGGCTTTACGTTAATAGCGGGCGCGGCTGATAAAGCATTCATCTGCCGCGAACTCGCCGCACGTTGCCACTCCTGTTCGGCCTGTTTCGCGGATTCCGTTGTCGCTTCGGCGACCTTTTTCTGAATGGCATCAACGACAGGATACGGGTCTTGCCCCGTGGGAAGCACTACCTGCAATTCATCCCACATCCATTGGCCGGAGGTCGAGAAATTGAAGTAGTGGCCTTCGATCGCATAGCTGTTCGTAAACGTCACGCGCCGTCCCGTCGGGTGGCCGGAATCCGTCCAGTTGCCGGTTTCCAGCAAAACGGTATGGAACATTCCGAGTTCGACGACTTCTCCGGTCACGCCATTGATTTCCACCCAATCTCCCAGCCGCACGCCGTTTTTTCCCATGAGCACGAACCAACCGAGGAAGCCCACGATAAAATCTTTCAGTGCCACCGTCAGACCGGCGCCGGCAAGCCCGAGAATCGTCCCGAGCTGACTCGGTGGCCCAAATATCACCAGCAGAATGAAGAGCACCGCGCAGATCTGCACGGCCACGCGCGTAACCGTGCGCATCGTTTCGACCTGCCGGCGATCCAGGGAGGTTTTGCCGAGCAGCCGCTCAAGCCAGCTATCGAAAAAGATTCCGACCAGCAAGATCCCAAAAATAATGACCAGCCCAATCAACATTCGGTGAATGACCGACCGCTGCTTGGCGGCAAGGACATCCATCCATTTGGCATACACATCGGCCAGTTGTTTTTGATCGTCGATCCGTTTGCCAAATCCCGCCAAAGTTTTTTGCTCGGAAGCGCGCAGCTTGGTGGCCTTCACCAGATTGGTCGACTCTTCGCGGTTCAGATTCGAAGGTTTTCTGGAACCGCCAGCGGCACTGGACGTCGCTTGCGTGTCCATCTGTGCTGCGTGGGCCTTATCAGAGCTGATCTGCGATTCCAGCGCATTGTGCCGGGCTGTCAGCGACATCGCTAGAGCTTCCGCATCTTGCTTCGCGCGCCAGAGGAGTAACTGCTTCTGGTGAAGCGCCGACCATCGCTGCACGCGGTGAATCAATCCCTGTGCTTCGACGGAATTGTCGACCGACACGTGCATGGTGTCCGCCACATGCGACGTGGCTTCGTGCTCTTCGACCATCGACTGGATTCGGCCCTTCGGATCTCCGCCGGCTCGGATCAAATCCTGTTTAGCATCGTCGGCTTCATCCTGATCCAGCTCCTGCTTCGCTTTCGCGACATCCAGCTGGTCATCCAAGGCGTCCTTTTTGTCCGCGCCGGCCTTTTCGTAGGCGGCGGTCAGCCGCGCGACCTCGGCCTTGTCCGCTTCGACGGCTCTCTCCGACTGCTGCAGCCGCGCTTCTATCTCCTTAGCCTCGGCGCTTAGTACCGGCGGATGCTCCTGGGCCTCGCGCACGGCTGCTGCAAAGGCGAGGTCCATATCGTGGTCCCCGAGCCTCAGTGCTTCCTGGGCAAAGGGCAGTTCCTCTGCGGTGGTCGGCATCTGGGCCAACCGCTGTGCGGTCATTAGCGGCGCTTGATCGACAATCGGCCCCTGTGCTGCCCCACCATACGCGGCCTCTGTTCTTATCGTGGGCACACTTGCCGGCTGCCCCGTACGGAACAATCCATAGGCACCTGCACCCAGCAGCGCAAGCAGCACGATCGCGGCAATTTTTCGCTTCGTCTTCATGGTTCGCTACGGCCCACGCTCTATTCTAGTACGCAGGGAGACAATCCGGGCCTGCCTAGTTCGTTGGCTTTCGCAATCGGCACTGAGTTGTTCACCGGCGAGTCGGCAAGGGCTGTGACTACCGGGGCACGGACTAGCACAGAAACCTTGTGCGGTTCTGCGCGCTCACTTACGCTCCAGTTAAGAGCGATCATGCAGGATGCTAGGTTGCCTAAATTGATTTTCGCGGTACTCGCCCTGGGCGCGGCGATTTATTTTTCCGCGTACTACGCACAGATGCCCGATGTAGTCGCTTCGCATTTCAACGGGCGTGGTGTGCCGAACGGCTGGCAAACAAAACCGGCCTTCTTCGGGCTTTTTGCCGCCGTGAGTATTCTTATCGCGATGATTGGATTCGGGATTCCCCGGATCATTGCTTCCGTGCCTCCGCGATTGATCAACCTGCCGAACAAACAGTATTGGCTTGCGCCGGAACACCTGGCGGAGACCATGGCCTTTTTGAACGCTTATTTTGCCTGGTTCGGCTGTGCTGTCTTCTTGATCATGATTCTCACCTTCGACTATGCGATTCAGTCGAATTTGCATCCGGACCATCGGCCCGATGTCTCCCGGATGTGGTACATCCTCGCCGGCTTTCTCACATTCCTGGTTGTGTGGATTATACGGATGTTCACGCGATTCGGCCGACTGCCTGGGGATGCTTCCTTCCCCAAATAAAACGCCCCCGAAGTGTTCGGAGGCGTTTTTAACCTTGAGTAGTTCGATTTTGTCTAGAGGTAATCGCGCGAAGGACCCTCGAGGAAGGCGCGCAACTTGCGCGAGCGCGACGGGTGCCGCAGCTTGCGCAGCGCCTTGGCTTCGATTTGGCGGATGCGTTCGCGCGTGACCGCGAACGACTGGCCGACTTCTTCAAGCGTGTGCTCGCTGCCGTCGTCCAGGCCAAAGCGCATCTTGATGACTTTTTCCTCGCGCGGCGTCAGCGTCTTCAACACGGAAGAAGTCTGTTCCTTCAAATTCAAGTTGATGACTGCGTCGGAAGGCGAAACCACGGCCTTATCCTCGATGAAATCGCCAAGATGCGAATCTTCCTCTTCGCCGATGGGCGTCTCGAGCGAAATCGGCTCCTGCGCGATCTTCAGAATCTTGCGCACCTTGGACACCGGAATGTCCATGCGCTTGGCGATTTCTTCGCTGGTCGGCTCTCGGCCAAGCTCCTGCACCAACTGGCGGCTGGTGCGCACCAGTTTGTTGATCGTCTCGATCATGTGCACGGGAATACGAATCGTGCGCGCTTGGTCGGCGATGGCGCGGGTGATGGCCTGACGAATCCACCACGTCGCATACGTCGAAAATTTGTAGCCGCGGCGCCACTCGAACTTGTCCACCGCCTTCATCAGGCCGATGTTGCCTTCCTGAATCAGGTCGAGGAATTGCAATCCGCGGTTGGTATATTTCTTAGCGATCGAAACGACCAGTCGAAGGTTGGCTTCGATCAATTCTTTTTTGGCCTGCTCGGCTTCCGCTTCGCCGCGGTGAATGAAGGTCAGCGTGCGCTTCAGTTCGGTGAGCCCGACTTCGCTGGCTTCTTCGATGTCTTTCAGTTCAGTGCGGCGCGTGCGCAGTTCCTTGCGCGCTTCCGCGGCGACGTCGCCTTTGGCTACGTCGGCGCGGCGCTCCAGGCGTCCGGCTTCGCGCTCGAGAGACTGCAGCCGTTCGACGGTACCGCGCATTTTGTCGATCAGCCGTTTTTTCTCAAACGGATTGAAATCGATGTCGCGAATGGCAACGGAGATTTCCACGCGCGTCCGCGCGACGTCCCACTTAGCGCGAATGTACGGTCTCTTCTTCGACTTGGGTGTTTTGTCGAGCTTGGCTGCCTGCTTCAGCGCGGTTTCATAAAGTTTCGCAATCTTGTCGATGTACTTGAGCGTCTGCTTGGTCTTGTTGGCGATCTTCTCTTCGGTCAGCTCTTCATCGTCGAACTGGACGATTTCTTTGATCGAGCGAACGCCTTTGCGCAAATCGTCGCCAACCGCGATTAATTCCTTGATGACGATCGGCGAGCGGGTGATGGACTTCATCACCACGAGCTGGCCGCGCTCGATGCGCTTGGCGATGGTGACTTCGCCCTCGCGCGTTAGCAGCGGCACGGTGCCCATCTCGCGCAGATACATGCGGACAGGATCGTTCGTTTTTTCCAGGGAACCGGGCGTTAGGTCAAGGTCGCTGCTGCCTTCGTCGGAATGCGCGTCGTCTTTGACGACGACTTCGTGGTCGCC
>Ga0210407_10004000_pt1 | contig 11776 bp, 10 predicted proteins | sample IncBWC27MmetaG_FD_150860 | JGI IMG/M metagenome (GOLD analysis project Ga0210407, IMG submission 150860) | Forest soil microbial communities from Barre Woods Harvard Forest LTER site, Petersham, Massachusetts, United States - Inc-BW-C-27-M | ecosystem: Environmental > Terrestrial > Soil >... | reverse complement strand
CGCATTCCAGTATGGCGCCACCGCCAGCAGTGCCGTCACGCCCGCCAATCCCACAGCCCACCAACCCGCGCGTTTTTCCGGCCAGCCCGCTTTCCGAATCCATGCCGGCAGCAGTACCGCGGGAAACAGTTTCGCCATCGTCCCTAACATCACTGGCCCGGTTGCCCACACCGGCCGCTTCTGTACCAGCGCCAGCCCGCACACAATTCCCAGCAGCGCCAACACATCGTTGTGCCCGCTCCCGGCAAACTCCACGATCACCAGGGGATTCCACGAATAGATCGCCACGCGAAACAGCGCATCCTGTTCTTTTCTGAACATCCACGCCAGAATCAGCAGTACAAAAACATCCGCCGCAGCAAACGGCACCTTGAACGCCGTGGGACCGGGAAAGAATCTCCACGTTGCGCGAAACACCAGTTGCGTCGCCGGCGGATATATCGCCGGGATTTCCTTGCCCGGCATTACCTCGTAATACTTGTCGTGCAAATCCGCCAATCGCGGGTCATTCGGCGCAATCGCATACGGATTCCATCCATGCGCCTGCACCTTCGCTTCCCATCGGTATCTCTGCAAATCATCGGAAAGTGTGGGCTCCATCGGCCACATCGTGGCCCTGAATACAATCCCCGAAAAAATGAGTAAGATAAGCGCTGCTCGTGTGGTGCGCGTCTGTCCGAATCCGTACAGCGCTATCAGGTATACCATGCCTGCGGCGAGCCCCAGTTCTATGAACGCGATGGCGTGGTTCTTGAGATAATACAGGTGGTGCATCCCCAGATAGCAGGCTTCCAGCAGCGCGCCTGCTCCCAGCACCAGCCCCACTTGCAGCGTTTTGGATCGATTTTCAGAAGCCATTCGGAGATTTCTTAGTCTTGTTCAATCTGCTCCCAACTCTATTCGCCGCCCAACAGACCTCCATAGGTCATTACTGGCACAGAATCACCGACCGCACCTTCAGCGGCGTCTATCATGCCAATGCCTTCGATCTTGCGATGATGATTCCCTACTTCATCGTGCTCTTCATCCTCGCAACGTATGGCCTGCACCGCTACGTCCTGCTCTACGAATACTACGCTTACCGTAAAAATGTTCCTGGACCACCGCCGGCTGTCACCAACTGGCCAAAGGTTACTATACAACTCCCCATCTTCAACGAACGCTACGTCGTCGAGCGCCTCGTCGACACCGTCTCTCTGTTCGACTATCCTCGCGAACTGCTGAGCATCCAGGTCCTCGATGATTCCACCGACGAAACGCGCGACGTCGCCCGTGCCTGCGTCGAACGCCACGCTGCGAGCGGTCTCCCCATTGTTTACATCCATCGCACCAATCGCGAAGGTTACAAAGCCGGCGCGCTCGAAAATGGTCTTCACACCGCCCAGGGCGAATTCGTTGCCATCTTTGACGCCGACTTCGTCCCGCAGTCCGATTTCCTTCGCCGCACCATTCCTTATTTCGTGAATGCCGACGGCGGCGAAAAAATCGGCATGGTGCAGACGCGCTGGACCTATCTGAACTCCGACTATTCCCTGCTCACTCGCGTCGAAACCATTCTTCTGGACGGCCATTTCGTCATCGAACATGGCGGACGCTCCCGCCGCGGCTCCTTCTTCAATTTCAATGGCACCGCGGGCGTCTGGCGCCGCGCGGCCATCGACGCCGCCGGCGGCTGGCAGCACGACACCCTCACCGAAGACACCGATCTCTCCTACCGCGCGCAACTCAAGGGCTGGAAGTTTCTGTACCTTCCGGAAATTGAATGCGCTTCGGAACTTCCCGTGGACATGAACGGCTTCAAAGCGCAACAAGCGCGCTGGGCCAAGGGATTGATGCAGACCGCCAAAAAAATCCTTCCCCGGGTGTTCCGTTCCAATGTTCCTCTTCATGTGAAATCCGAAGCCTTCTTCCATCTGACGGCGAACATTTCCTATCCGCTCATGGTGCTGCTCTCCACCATGCTTCTCCCCGCCATGATCGTGCGTTTTTATCAGGGCTGGTTCCAGATGCTGGTCATCGATCTTCCACTCTTCCTCGCATCCACCTGTTCCATCTCCAGCTTCTATCTGGCCGCGCAAAAAGAGCTTCGCCCCAAAACCTGGGTGAAGACGTTCCTGTATATGCCGTTCGTCATGGCCACCGGCATCGGCCTTTCGGTTCGCAACGCACAAGCCGTCCTCGAAGCTATCGCCGGAAAGAAATCTGAGTTTGCCCGCACCCCAAAATTCAAAATTGAAGGCAAGTCCGGCACCTTCGCCGCAAAAAAATATCGCAACAAATCCGGTTGGATGCCCTACTTCGAAATCGCCCTCGGGCTGTACTTCTCCCTGGCCATTCTTTACGCCGTCACCAACGGGAATTACGCTACTGTACCCTTCCTTCTGCTTTTTGTTTGGGGCTATCTTTACACCGGCTTCATGTCGCTCAGTCAATCCTGGTTCGCTCATCTCCGCTTTGGCGTCAACGCCCCCGAAATGCGCCCGGCCTCCTCCGGCGCCCCCGGCTTCTGATTTTGTTGCGTCCGCTGATTCCAGGTCTTGGTAGCGTCAGGGTTATCCCGCCGTATTGCATCTTGCGGTTGTATTTCCCGTCGGGCGACGAAGGGTCGCTCCTCCGAATGCGGACTCTCCGCTTCTTCTGCGGCCTCTGTGGTGAAATTTCCGCGAAATCCCTTGTGCTGGCCGCCACGCCACGAAACAATAGTTGGTAGCATCACTCTCATGAGCAAGCTTCGCCATTCCCTCGAAGAAATCGCCAACGCCATCACTCACGGCATTGGGTTGCTGCTGAGCATCGCCGGCTTCGTGGTGCTTCTCGTTTTGGCCGCATTGCGCGGCACCGCGTGGCACATCGTAGCCTGTTCCATCTATGGCGCCACTCTTATCTGCTTGTACACCGCCTCCACGCTCTATCACGCGGTCATTTCCCCGCGAGTGAAGCGCGCCTTGCGCATCTTCGATCACTCCGCAATCTACCTGCTGATTGCCGGCACCTACACGCCCTTCCTCCTGGTGAGTTTGCGCGGACCTTGGGGCTGGTCGCTCTTCGGCGTCATCTGGGGACTCGCCCTCGTCGGCGTTTTGTTCAAATTTTGGTTCGTGGAACGCTTTGCAATCTTGTCCACCGCCGTGTACATCGCCATGGGGTGGCTCGTTGTCATCGCGGCCAAGCCGGTGATCACGCACCTTCCGTTGACCGCGATAATCTGGTTGCTCGCTGGTGGACTGGCCTATACCGGTGGCGTCATCTTCTTCGCCGCCAAACGCATTCCCTACAGCCACGCCATCTGGCACCTGTTCGTTCTCGCGGGCAGCATCTGCCACTACTTCGCCGTTCTCTCGACGGTGATCCCGCCTCGCGTCTGACTTCCCATCTATCGTTTAGGTTCGCTCGGTCTTACGGACAGGGGCCATCGCTCTCACAAGCCCGTTCTACTTCCCCTGCGCTGCTTCATCCAGCCAGTGCTCCAAAATCGGTTTGTATTGTGGTTCTACCTCCAGGAACAAGACGCCTGCGCCCATGTTCGGCTGCGAATAGATAATTTTCGATTTCGCGATAAACAGCTTCTCTTCCGCCCAGATCTTCAGCAACACCATCGTGTCCACCGGGAACGGATTCATCATGTCCAGATAACACCCGTTCAAGCTGAGTTCGCTGACCCTCGAGGCCACGCGCACTTCCGATTTCAACTCCAGCAATTCGGCGCTGGCAAAAAAGACGTACCTGGGTGTGCGGCGTCTTTCTCGTTCCACGGTGCCTCCTTGGCTGGGGTCCCCTCTATCCTATCCCGCTCCGGCCATCGTTTTTCTTCCGCGCACGCGCCCTGTTCTACAATTCATAACCTCTTCGTCCACCCTGCCCGTCAATGCTTCCCGCTCGTGAAATGAACCACTGGACAACGCCGCGGATTTCTCCTCATTAATTTTGTTTGTCGCAGTTCCGGCAGCTGTAGAACGTAATAGTCCGTATCTCTAATATTTCAGTTTGCGGGAAATCTTGACCGCCGCAGTCAATGGATATGCTTCGAGATATACCCACCCTAATTCCCAAGCCATCACAGTCACCAAAGAACTCCTGTCTGGAGTGCGGGGGATCGCCGCCGTTTTTCCAAGGCACGGGTAGTGCTGACAGAAAAATAAGTGACACTTTGTGTGTCGAGACTGATCAGGCGGGATTGCTTCCGTTTTCCGGCATTTTTGCGACGAACAGCCCATACACGAAATTGCCGGACGCGAAGCCGGCACGCATGGCATGAAATGCTTTCAGGGAGGAGACGAATTCGGCGCCATGTTTTGCGGCCATGGACCAAAACGCCTTGTCCAGGATGATGTCCAGGCCGATGTCCCAGCTTTTCGCGCAATGGGCCGTGAGATCCTGGCGATGGATGACGTGCAGGCCACTAGAAACCAGGAAGTCGTGGTAATCATCCATTCCGCGGAGTTCTACCATCATGCCTTCCTCGATTGGCTCAATGAATTTCTTTTTGTCGGCGGGCGAAATATCTCCTTTTCGGAACCAGTCCGTGAGGGCCAAGCAGCCGCCGGGCTTCAGGAACTTCACCGCCGAGGCGAAGAATGTTCGCGGATCATGGTAGTGGGAAATGGATTCCACGGACCAAAGCAGGTCAAACGGCTGCGCAAACTGCATGTCCTCCGCGTCCATCAGCAAGAAACTGGCGTCCAGGTTCGTCTTGGCCGCGGCTTCCTTGGCCATTTGCACTTGCACCGGAGAAATGGTGATGCCGGTGGTGCTGGCGCCGTACTTTTTCGTGAGATACAGACTGCTGCCGCCAAAGCCACAACCAATGTCCAGAATGCGCAAACCGGTTTTTATGTTAGCGAGCTGCGCCAGATGCTCGATGAGTTGGATCTGCGCGGTCTCTTTCGATTCATCGCCCCGTATCCAGTAGCCATGGTGTATGTGATCGCCCCACATCGAGCGATAGTAGGGACTCGCGAGATCGTAGTATTCAACAATTTTGCGCTTCTCGTTCACACGAGAGGCGGCCGTCGAGGGCTGCACCAGGGCATCCGGATTTGGGTTCTGAGACAAAGGCTTATTCTACCTTGTCAATGAACGTTGTCCAGTAGGCGAACATCCTCGACATCCTGGCCGGGGAAGCACAACCGTTCCACGCTGGAACTTCGCTCTCCTTCGGTGTAAAGTCCTTGTGCTTGTGCCATTGGACGACGCAGCATAAAGACGAACATGCAACTCGCAGGCAAGTTATCGGCAGCGGAATTGAACGACGTGGGGACAGACACTCGCTCAAAGGCACAGTGGCGTGCGATCGGCCCTGCTGCGGCCATACCCAAGCTTATAATTCGCTGCTGTGCAGTACTCCTGGGTTTGGCAAGCGTTGTTGCCGTATCGCTCGTGGGTGTACTTTCCTTCGGATTCTACTCAGCAGCCATGCTTCTCGGGAAGATTCGTCCCTTACGTGACGCTTATCAATTCCTCTCCCAGATCTACGACCGGTTCCTCGACCGGCTCGCACAAACGGTTCTGCGCGACTCCCGAGACACCCCGGCGTTACGAATCATGGTCTCCCTCACCCTCACAGCCCTCCCCATTTTCGTGATGCAGCTCATTTTGGGGAAACCTCGGCTTGTGCTCGCGATCGCTTTCTATCTTTCCCTGTGCGGTCCCAAGTTTCAGCGGTCTGTCAGAATGTTCAGCGCCAAACACCTGGAGGCGCACCAACCCCAGGGGTACTTTTCGGAGAAATACCATAAGATCTTCGGTCGCTACGTCGAATTCTTTCTCGGATATTTGTACGGGGATCTTCCGGAGCTGGGTCGCACCGTTCATGTCCGTCTCCACCATAAAGAGAACGGCGGACCCGACGATAATGCCTCTACCATCGGTTACGATCGAACCAATCCACTGCATTTCTTTTGGTATCTTTCGGACAACATTTGGACCACCCTAGGGCTTGCACCATACGCCTATTTCCGAGCCAAAGGGGATGTGAAGAACCAGAGACGAATGCTGTGGGGAATAACGCGGTACCTCATCTATTTCGCCGCTGTCTTTATTTATGATTGGAGAATTGGAATCGTATACGTCTTGGTTCCTCTTTTCTCCATGAACTTCATCATGGCGATCACCTCGTGGGTTCAACACGCCTTCTGCGATCCGGAACATCCCGAAGATTATTTTGTAAATACTGTGACCGTCTTTGATGACGTGAACTTCATGAACGAAGGGTACCACCTCTGCCATCACCATCGATCCGGCCTGCACTGGACCGAGATGCCAGCCCATTTGGATCGCATTCGCGACAAGATGCGAGAGTCCGGCTCGTTGGTCTTCCGCGACATGGATTTCATGGAGCTTTTCATCGAGTTAACCCTCCTCCGCAGAATGGATGTCCTTGCCGAGAGACTTGTCCCATGGGAGCCCATGACCCGCGAGCAGCGGCTAGCTTTGCTAGTGAACAGAACCAAGCCTGCCCGAGCCGCTACCGCGTGAGCCGTCGCCCTTCGCATTTGTAGTGACCGGCCTTCAGGCCGGTTCCACCGCGCTTTGTAGTGCGTCGCCTCGACGCCGCTTTTGCCCAACTCTCGTAGCCATCATTGCATCGCAGCCCTGAGGATTCTTCTTTACCTTTCAACTTTTCATGTTGGTGCACCACCCGCACAACTCCAATGTTCTGCTTGACGCGCTTGTTGCAGAAGGCTAGGCTTGCGCCACCTCGTCGAGGGTGGTCATGCGCTGTTCCCACCGATTTGCTTCGGCCTCCGGCCGCATACACACCAACAGGTCCGTCGGAGGATTTCTTACTCCATTCCTTCTCGCAATATTGCCGAGCTTGTCGCTTAACTCTTCGCTATCCGCCCAGGACGTGGGCAGCCAGGAAAAGGAGTTCATGGGCAATGGCGCGGTTATCACTGTAACCGTCCACGACGCTTCGGGAACCCCTCTTTCCTCGCCGGCAACTGTGAAACTCTTCCGCGGAGTAGTTCCCAGCGGCCAACGAGACGCCTCGCGTGGTGTAGCCGAGTTTGTCGTGATCGGCCTCGGCGACTTCACCGTCGTGGTAACGGCGCCGGGATACGCCGAGGCGCAAAAGGATGTTTCCGTCGACATCACCGGCAGAGTGCGGGTGGACGTCTACCTTCGGCCGGTTTCGGGCAAGCAAGCTCTCGCAACAGTTCCCGGTAAACCGCTCCTCACCCCGAAAGCAAAGGAAGCCCTCGATAAGGGACTCCGTGCTTTAAAAGAGGACAAACTTGCAGACGCGGACAAGTTCTTGGGCGAAGTAATGCGCCTCGCCCCCGGGAATCCCGAAGTTCTATACGCGCAAGGCATACTCAGCCTGAAGCGGAGCGATTGGCGCCGCGCGCAAACCGTCCTTGAGAAGGCCACACAGATCGATCCCAGCTCTGCGCCGGCCTTTGCCGCACTGGGGTTGGCCCTTTGCGACCAGGGAAATTATGACGCGGCCATCGCACCGCTCAGCAAGTCACTGCAATTGGATCCAGCCGGCGCGTGGGAAACGCGCTGGGCGCTCGCAAAATCGTACTACCAGCGCGAGCAGTATCCTGAGGCGCTGAACATGTCGCAGGAAGCGTTCGCGCGATCGAATGGAAAGGCTCCTGCAGTTGTACTACTGGTAGCGCAATCGCTGACCGCAGTTGGGCGATATGAAGATGCGGCGCAAGTGCTTCGCGAATTTCTTAGGGATCACGCCGGTACACAGGAAACAGCCACGGCGCGTCGCTGGCTCGAGCAACTCGCAGCCAACGGAAAAATCCGCTCAAACTAAATCACGCATCGATGGCAACATCCCCAAGTACCAAGCCAGCTGTCTCGCTGTACTTTGTGATATAGAGTACTTGACATGAGGAAGCTTCGGTGTACCCTACCATGATCGGCAGCGAATCGAGTAGCGATAGCGCGAAGGAAGTGGCGCCATGCGTGAGCAGCAAGTCAACCGCATTAGCTTCAGAGCTATAGTCGTCCTGTCTTTCCTGGCTTTGTTTGCCGTGTTTAGCGGCTACGCTCAGCCGCCCCAACCCGACGAAGGCGCGGCGGCACATATCTTTCAGCTCTCCATTGTCGCGCTGGTGCCGATGACCTTGCTGTTCTTCGGAACGGCGGACTGGAAACACCCTCGGCGAAGCGTGCGCCCATTAGCACTCCCGGCCGCAGCCATAGTTCTCGCGTTTGGAGCGTTGTATTACCTGGAACACTATCGATAAAGAGGGCGAGCGCGGATCAAGCTGGAAATTTGCAAAGAACCTCCCAGCTCGTCGTAAACGCGTTTGCCTTCAAGTTATTCGAACAAAGCTTATCTACCGTCCTCACCAGGCCCACGCGTACGCCTCGACTCGCGGGTCGGCCCCTGCGCTCAGCACTCCGGTCTTTGCATCGATGATAATCCCGGCGCTAGACGCAAGCGACCAGGGTGGCGCCACCTGCAACTTGTGACCGCGCGCGATGAGTTCCTTTTGCGTCGCTTCCGGAATGCGCTCCTCCACCGCCATCTCGCCCGGAACCATGGTGTGCGGAAACACGGAAGACGGGAAGCTGTGAGTGGACCATCGTGGAGCTTCAATGGCTTGCTGGACGTTCATGCCGAAGTCGATGACGTTGACCAACGTCTGGATGGTGATCATCACCTGATCGTCGCCGCCAGGACTTCCGGTAATCATGAACGGTTGGCCGTCCTTCATCACTAGCGTGCTCTGTAACGTGCTCCGGGGCCGCTTTCCGGGCTCGAGCGCGTTGGCCTCACCGCGCACTAACGAGTAATAGTCGCCACGGCAGTTGAAGATGATCCCTGTGTTTCCCATCACGACACCCGTTCCGAAGAGGCTGTGAAGGCTCGGCTCGAAGCTAACCATATTGCGGTCCTTGTCGACCACGCCGATGTAGCTCGTGTCGCCATTGAAGTCCGCGTCACCGTCGAGAATAACGTGCCAGGGACGCTCCGCTGCGTCAGCGACAAATTTTCCTGGTGAACCAGGGCGCAATTCCAACGAAGCTTTGGCCGGATCGACCAGCTTTCTGCGTTCCCGCGCGTAGTCCTTCGACAGCAATCCGTCGTAAGGAATTTTGATGTAGTCCATGTCGCCGAGAAATTTCTCGCGATCTGCCATAGCCAGTTTCATGACCTCGACATTGGTGGAGATGAAATCAGCACTATTGTGGCCCAGCGCTTTCAGATCGTACCCCTCAAGCAGGTTCAGAGCGATCAACTCGGTCGGTCCCTGACTGGCCGAAGGATTCTTGTAAATCTGATAGCCCCGGTAGTCGACGGAGACCGGCGTTTCCACTTTGGCGGTGTACTCCACAAAGTCCTCGTAGCGGAACAAGCCGCCATTGGCTTCTGAGAAGGCTGCCATCTCGCGCGCAATGTCACCTTTGTAGAAGCGATCGCGGGCCGCTTTCAGCGCCTCGTGCCGCCCCTTGACCTCATTCTCCTTTTCCGCTTCGACCAACTTTTTCAAGGTGCGAGCGAGATCGGGATTCCTGAAGATTTCACCGGCCTTCGGCGCCTCGCCATTCGGCTTATAGATTTTCATGGTCGAAGGGTACTTGAGAATTTTCTGGGAGCCGGCAATCATGCGCGCGCGACCTTCACTCAAGGGAAATCCGTTTTCCGCAAGGTCGATGGCCGGCTGAAGCACCTGCTCGAAGCTCATTGTTCCCCAGCGGTCTAGCAGGATGTACCACGCGTCCACCACTCCCGGAAGTCCGCCCGACAGCAGCCCATCGCTATTCGGAATCTTGCTGTCGCTGTTCTTCTCGTACCACTCGATGGTCGCCAGCTTGGGAGCGCGCGGCTCCGCGTTGATGGAAAGCACCTTTTTCTCGCGCGCATCGTAAACGAGCACAACGGCGTCACTGCCGACACCATTCAGGGCAAAGTCGGTCACCGCGAGCGCTGCTTGGCCGCCAACAACTGCGTCGAACGCGTTGCCGCCCCTCTGTAAAATGCGGCTGGCCGCCTCGGTCGCTTCCGCCTTCATCGATGACACAGCCGCCTGTCGGCCGCGAATCACCGGGCGCATTGTGCGGGGTAAAACAGCGTCTGGGCCCTGGGCGATTGCATTGGAGGCAAAACTCAAGCAGGCAATCAGCATGTATGTAACCAGCGTTCTCTGCGAAACGGTCATCAGTACCCCCCTGAATTGAAAGCGCTAGGCATCCGGCTTTTGATTTCGTCTTCATCCGTTCATCGCGCATTCTACACCGTCCAAGATTGTTCTTTTTACGAGATGCAATATTGGTCGGGCCGCGCCGCCGGCCGCTCTGGACTAATGGGTCCTGCGGTGGGAGGTGCATGTTGGAAGCGGCAACGGCATCCTGCTTTCTCACATCCTGAGGACTCACAATAACGTGCGTGGCGTCGTCGCGGACCAACTCCACGTGCTGGAACGCGCACGGAAGCCGGGCCTAGCTCATGAAAAACGTGCTTCACGACTGGGATGATTGTCAGGCCGGCGAGATTCTGGTCAACTGCCGCCGAGCCGTTCCGGCGGACGGCGCGCTCTTGCTCGCGGAATGGTGATTATCCGACGCAAACCTTCCGTCGACCGGGAAACTGACCGACCTCGTTATACTGGTCCTGACAGGTGGAAAGGAACGCACCACCAAGGAATACCGTGGATTACTGGCAAAAAGGGGCTTCCAACTCAATAAGGTCGTCCCAACAGAGGCCGAATTCATAATCATCGAGGCAATTCCAGCCTGAGTGACCTCCTCGAGACGGAGAGGAGTGACTGGCTTGCCACGATTCCAATTGAGGCTTCGGGGCAGACCGTACGCAAGTCTCCGCAGTCGCGTTGCCCGCATCTTGGTCCCAAACCTCATTCTCCGGCTACCTTGCCCCTCTGTAACTTCCTGGAATTCACTGACTCTAAACACTAGGTGCAATGTGTTCACTCTGAGCGAGGACGATAACATCCCCACTGCGCTTCTCGGTCGCCGTTCTTTTGTAGCAGGCTCCGTCGCATTAGGTGTCGTCCTCGCCTGGCGTTTCACGGAGAGAAATCGACCGCTCCACGCGGATGTCGAGTCCGCAGGGCTCCCTGATTCAGTAACCATTGTCGAATTTTCCGATATTGGCGAGAGAATCTCCACCGTAACTGTGGATCGGATTGTGAAAACTGAAGCCGAGTGGAAAAGGCAGCTCTCTCCGGATGCCTTCGAAGTTACTCGTCACGCCGCCACCGAGCTTCCTTACACCAATGACGATCCCAACGACCACCAAAAAGGCGTCTTCCGCTGCATCTGTTGCGGTACCGCTTTGTTCGACTCCGACACCAAGTTCCACTCCGGCACTGGATGGCCCAGTTTCTGGGCGCCAATCGCCAAGGAAAATATCCGGGAAACTATCGACAGCAGCCTCGGAATGGTGCGCACCGAAGTTTCCTGTCGGCGCTGTGACGCGCACCTAGGCCACGTCTTCGACGATGGCCCTCGTCCCACGGGCCTCCGCTATTGCATGAACTCTGTCGCGCTGCGCTTCGCCAAGGCAAACTAAACTATCGATTGGACATCCACACGAAGCGGCGGGTTTTCACAGTCTGGCAGTTGAAAATACTCATGACCGCCCATATTTGAGGAGTTCCGTTGGACCGGAGATCGGTGCGGCGATGGCCGTCGTCGGGTCGTTGGCTGCGAAATGTCGACCTAGCACATTCCTGTATGAACGCTCGATCTGCGTTCGAACACTCACCCCCACCTGCTTCACTCTTTCACGCTCCCGCGACAACACTCCGCCCTTTGTTTTCGATCTCCTGCGTACTCTTCCGTTTCTCGT
>Ga0210407_10003999_pt1 | contig 11777 bp, 10 predicted proteins | sample IncBWC27MmetaG_FD_150860 | JGI IMG/M metagenome (GOLD analysis project Ga0210407, IMG submission 150860) | Forest soil microbial communities from Barre Woods Harvard Forest LTER site, Petersham, Massachusetts, United States - Inc-BW-C-27-M | ecosystem: Environmental > Terrestrial > Soil >... | reverse complement strand
CTGAACGCGGGTCGTCGGCGCCGTCCGGGCCTATGCTCGAAAAACTTCATGCCTCGCAAAGTTACGCTGGGAAAATCGCAATCGACCCGCCCGCTCGGGATGGACCGCGGCTCGGTCATTGTGTCGGACGATTTCGATGCGCCGCTGCCACCCGACGTCTTGGCGCAATTCCTCGGAGAGTTAGAAACACCGCAAGCTAACGCGCCTAAGAAACCAGCGGTATCCAAGCGTCGAAGAGTCAGATTGCGAAAATCGCGCCGATCGTAATCCGCCTTTCTCCGGTTTTTCTCCGCGGTTCCTCGGTGTTCTCCGTGTTAAATCTTTTGACTCGGATTTTCGGGGCGGAGTTTCTACCGCCCGCCTTTGAACCAGCTGTAGCCCACGGTGAAGAGAAATGTGCCGTTGTAACCGGGATTGTGATTGCCCAGGCTGGCGCTGGAGAGATGGCCGAACGAGCCTTCGAGGAAAAGCGCGCGGCGAGGCTTCACAAACAAGTGCGTGCCCACAACAAGCTGCGGAGTGAAGTTTACTTGCGAGGTGTCGCCAGGAGGAACGTTGCTCTTCGTGAAAACGATGCCTCCCGCGGCAGCCATGTAGGGGGCCATTTTCTGCCAACTGGTGAAATTCCACTGCCAGATGACCGGCTTAAAACTGCCGCCGTAGACGGCGCTTGCGGGAGGCAATACGGCGTAGAGAGGCAGGATGTCCACTGCCCATTCGAAATTGCCGTGCAGTATGCCGTGGAGATGGTTGCCGGTGAGGATCCAGCCGACGCGTCCCCCACCGTAAGCAAATTGCGTGTTGTCCGATTTGCCAAAACCCGTTCCGCCGCCGCCGAGAACACCTAATTCCCACGCGTGTTTCGTGAGTGATTGCGAAGCCCAATCCTGCGCGCCAGGCGCATCCTGCGCGGCGACAGCTACGGCCAGAATCAAAGCGCAAGAAAATATGGCAAGTAATTTCATATCATTCCCTACGCGCTGCGAATTTGCGGCGGCGCTGCACAGCGTTCGTATCGTGAATTGGCGAGACTACGTGTGGATTGCCAGCGGGTCAAGTAGAAATCGCGTAACCACAATCCAAAAAATGCGGCGGCCACAAAGCACATGGCGTCGCGGCGGCGATGCGTCTAGAATGCTCGGGCCATGGCGAAAATCACATTTCTGGGCGCAGCAGGCACGGTTACAGGTTCGAAGTATATGATCGAAGCAGGCGGCAAGCGTTTGCTGGTGGATTGCGGGCTCTTCCAAGGATCGAAGGAACTACAGCAGAGGAATTGGAATCCGCTCACGGTGGATCCCGCGACGATTGATTGGGTGCTGCTCACGCACGCGCACATTGATCATACCGGGTACCTGCCGCGCCTGGTGGCCGCGGGATATCGCGGGCCGGTGTACGCCGATGCCGCGACGCACGAGTTGTGCAACTTGCTGTTGCCGGATTCCGCGCACCTGCAGGAGGAAGACGCGCAATTCGCCGCGCGCAAAGGATACAGCAGCCACAAACAACCGCTGCCGCTTTACACCGTGGCGCAAGCCCAGCAAGCGCTCGCTCGTTTCCAGGAAATTCCGCGCGAGGATGCTTTCACGATCGGCCCGGAATTTTCCGTGCGCACGCACGATGCCGGACACATTCTGGGCTCCACGTGGCTGGAATTGACCATCACCGAAAACAGCAAGAAGACGCTGGTAGTTTTCTCCGGCGACATCGGCCGCTACGATCAACCGATTCTGAACGACCCGGAGGCGCCCTCTCGTGCGGATTTCCTGTTGTGCGAATCCACCTATGGCGATCGCGAGCACGGCACAGCTTCCGTGGCGGATGAGTTGGCGGACGTCATCAACCGCGTCGCCAAGCGCGGCGGCATGGTGGTTATTCCTTCCTTCGCCGTAGGACGCACGCAAACCCTGATGTACTACTTGCGCGAGCTGGACGACGCGCAACGAATTCCGAAGCTGCCGGTGTACGTGGATAGTCCGATGGCCATCAGCGTGACGGATATTTACGCGCGCCATCACGAAGATCACGATCTGGATTTCACGAAGCTCGAACAACAAGGCGATCGCGACCCGCTGAATCTTCACGATGCGCACATGACGCGTACCGTGGAAGATTCCAAGGCAATCAACAACGTCACGTCGCCGTGCATCATTATTTCGGCCAGCGGCATGGCCACCGGCGGACGCGTGCTGCATCACCTGGCCAAACGGCTGCCGGATTCGCGCAGTGCAGTGCTGCTGGTCGGTTATCAGGCGGCCGCAACACTGGGCCGCGCGCTGCAGGATGGCGCGCAGTTCGTGCGCATCCACGGACAGGAAGTGCCGGTGCGCGCCGAGATCGTGGTGCTGGATCAACTTTCCGCACACGCCGGAAGAAGCGAGCTGTTGCGTTGGCTTTCAGGATTTACCGCGCCGCCGCGCCAAACATTCCTGGTGCACGGCGAACCAAGCGGCCTGGAAGGACTGCGCGCCGGAATCGCCAGCCGCTATCATTGGCCCGTGGTGGTGCCGGCCTACCTGCAGAGCTTCGATCTAAATACTTAGAAGTTGGCTCGCCCAGTCAAAGTTTCCAGGAGCAAGCACTGGAAATTTAACTGGATATTCCTGGCGCGCTTCGTGGTGCTATACTCCCGCCAAGTTAGCCGGGGGGTGCCCCATGAGCCGGCTTCACATCGGCCCCGTCGTACCGTTTTTGTTCGCTGTCTTTGCCTCGCTCCCGCCGTGTGCGTCTGCGCTAACAGGCTCTGCACTCTTCCAGAGCGGCAACAATCTTACGATCAACGGCAATGTTTATTATGAAGACGGCAACGAGCCGGCCACCAATATAATGGTGCAACTGAACGATTCCGAGGGACAGTCGAGGCTGACGGAAGAAACGAACGGTTCCGGATGGTTCGAATTCCGGCGTTTGACTCCCGGCACATACGCACTGGCGATCTACTTGCAAGGATACGAACGCGTAAGCGCGACGGTAGACCTCTCGTTCATGCCCGCGAAAGGCCTCGTCATCCGGCTAAAATCGACCTCCGGCGAAAAAAAAATCGCGTCGGCCACCTCCATTTCTGCCCACGAACTTTCCATGCCGGAAAAAGCGCGCGACCTGGTCAGTTCCGGCAAAAAGAAGCTGTACACGGAGAAAAACGCGCCGGGTGCGCTGGAAGATTTTCAGTCCGCCGTAACGGCCGCGCCGGGTTACTACGAGGCTTACTATCAAGTTGGCATGGCCCATCTGTCGCTCGGCAAGCGCGACGAAGCCGAAGCCAGTTTCCGCAAATCCATCGAGCTGAGCGGCGACAAATACTGCGAAGCGGAAGTCGGGCTGGGAACAATGATGCTGGATCGGCGGGACTTTGCACAGGGCGAGAAAACAGTGCGCCGGGGCGTGGAATTGAATCCCGACTATTGGCTGGCGCAGTACGAATTGGGCCGCGCGCTGATGAACCAAGATAGACTTTCGGAGGCGCTAAAGTCCGCAAGCCAGGCGAAGTCCTTGGCGCCGAGCGCCGCGATCGTTTACCGGTTGCTTTCGAATATTCATCTGCGGCAGAAGGATTATCCCGCGCTGCTGGCGGACATTGACGCTTACATTAAGCTCGATCCGGACAGCGCCGCAGGAGTTCGCGCGAAACAGCTGCGCGAGCAAGTAGCGCAAAAAGTAGATACGGCGAAAGCGACGCCTGCCGCGCAAAAAACGCCGTGATTGCGCGCAGCGCGATTAACCGCGAGCAACGAGCGCCGCGGCAATTCAGCGCGCGGCGGTTTGCGCTGTGAATGCGGGAATTTCGCTCAGCTGAAAACCGAGGACGAACATGGGATGCGGGGCGACGCGGCCCCAGCGCGTTAGATCGTATTTTGCGCGGATGAAACGAATTTCGGGCTTCAGCGAAAGGTCCAGCACTTGGCGCGTCTCGCCGCGATAAAAACGCTGCGGCATCTTCAGCAGCGGCATTTTTCCGAAGTCCTGGCCGTCGGCAGATCCCCATACGGAAATATCCAGGGATTCCTGTTCGATCTGATCGGTGATTTCCATGGAACAGAGAAACGTGCGGGTCTGGCTGGAGGAAATCTCAAACGGCCGACCTTCGCCGTTCGCGGTGAGCCGTGTGCCCGGCGGTATCAAGTCGAATTCCACGGCCATGCGTGGGCCTCCTCAATGAACTGGCGGATTCTAGCACAGGTCTGAGTGCGGGAATTCTTGCGTCGCAAGAAAGTTAATTCCGCCACAGAGGTACAGAGAAACCAGTGCGAGCTTCTAACTGCAGCAGCGATGCCTGCGGATGCGTCTCAAATGCGCGTTAAGCGGTTTATTTCAATTTAACCAGGCGCTCGGCGGCGGCCTGGAATGTCTTTTCGGTTTTGCAGAATGTGAAGCGGAGATGCGTGCGGCCGTCGACCGGGTCGCGATAAAAACTAGAGCCAGGCACCGCGGCGACGCCGATCTCGGTGACCAGATATTTCGCGAACGTGAAATCGTCGGGGAAACCGAAGGCGGAAATATCGGTCATGATGTAATACGCCCCGCGCGGTTTGAAGCACTTGAAACCCGCGCCGGTGAGAATGCCAAGCAGCCTGTCGCGGCGTTGCGCGTATTCGCTAGCCAGCGTCGTGTAATACTCAGCCGGAAACTTCAGCGCGACAGCTCCGGCTTCCTGCAAGGGCGCCGCTGCTCCCACCGTAAGAAAATCATGCACCTTCCGAATGGCGGCGCTCGCTTCCGGCGACGCAATCGCCCAACCGACGCGCCAGCCAGTGACGCTGTAAGTCTTCGATAGCGCGTTGATAGTGATCGTGCGGTCGCGCATTCCCTCAAGAGTGGCCATCGAAATGTGCTGCGCGCCGTCATACACCATGTGCTCGTAGATCTCGTCAGTAATGGCGTAAACGTTCCAACGCACGCAAAGCTCGCGAATCATTTCGAGTTCGGAGCGCGCGAAAACTTTGCCGGTAGGATTGTTCGGCGTATTCAGAATGATGGCCCTGGTTTTGGGCCCAAAAGCGGCTGCAAGTTCCACCGGATCAAACGTCCAATCGGGCGGATGCAGCTTGACGAAGCGCGGCGCCGCGCCGGAAAGAATCGCGTCCGGCCCATAATTTTCGTAGAACGGCTCGAAGACCACGACCTCATCGCCGGGATTAATCACGGCCAGCATCGCGGAAATCATCGCTTCAGTAGAACCGCAGCAAACCGTGATTTCGCGCTCAGGGTCAATGCTCATGCCGTTCGCGCGTGAGAATTTTTCAGCGATGGCGTCACGCATGGACTTCGCGCCCCATGTGATGGCGTACTGATTGATGTCCGCGGCTATCGCGTCCTGCGCGGCGCTTTTAATGAGCGCAGGCGCGGGAAAATCAGGAAAACCCTGCGAAAGATTAACGGCTTTGTGTTGCAGCGCCAAGCGCGTCATTTCGCGGATGACGGATTCAGTAAACTGCGCGGCCTTCCAGGAAAGTTGCGGACTAGTGACCGGGGCTGGTTGCGGCTTTACGGGATTCATTCTTCGCGCCTCGCACGGGTTGCGTCCCGTATAACTTACGATAAATATCGGCGTTGCGTGTAACGATTTCCACGTACTCGCGCGTTTCAGTGAAAGGAATGGAATCCACAAATTCGGCCGGCTCGCGATAGCTCTGGCCAGTGGTCCAGAACGCGACGCGATCTTCCCCAGCATTGTAAGCAGCTAGCGCGGATTCCACGCTGCCAAAATTGCGCTGCAGCCCGGCAAAATAAATCGTGCCGATATGAATATTGTAATCCGGCTGAAAGAGCATGGGGGTGGAGTAGCGAACCTTGGCTTGCTTCGCGAAACGTTGCGCCGTTTTCGGCAAGAGCTGCATCAGCCCGATGGCGTTCGCGTGTGAGTGAGCTTCAGGATCGTAGGCCGACTCCTGACGAATCAGTCCGGCGGTAAGCATGGGGTCAACCCCGGCAGTCGTGGAGCGCGCCACGATGGAAGATTCAAAAGGCATGGCGTAAGCGGTGAGCCAGACTTCGCGCGGAACTTGCGCGAACGGACGCCATTCGAGCTGGGGATAAATCTGACGCACAGTGGCGATCGCCGAGCCCATGTGTCCGGCGTTCACTGCTTCCTGAGCAGCTTCCAGCAAAAGGCGCGGCTCGCCGGTTGCAGCGAAGGCCGCGCGCAATTCGAGTTCGGCTGAAGCATCGAAGCTGATCGAGCGAAGCGCGTCGGCGCGCATTTGGCGATTTGCGGCGGCTGCGGGAATGCTGGCGCCCAACGGTAGTGCGGGTGGCACGGGCGGAATCGCTGCGAGTACGTCCGCATCGGCTGCCGCGCCGGGACCGAGCGCGCCCAGGCGTTTCGCGGCTGTGGCCGCAAAATAATTTTGGGGGAACCGCTCCATCAACTTGGCGTAGTAAGTGCGCGCGAGTGCGGGGTTCCTCGCTTCCTCGGATAAGCGGCCGAGCCAGTACAGCGCGTCGGGCGAAAATTGCGAGCCGGGAAAGCGGCGCAGATGTTCGGCAAGATCCGCGGATGCGTCAGGCTGGCGTTTCAGAATGGCTGCCCACGTGAGGCGCCACTGCGCCGCGAGCGCGTCGGCAGCCGCCGGGAAATTGTTGAAAAGGCGCTTGTAGTACGCGGCGGCGCGATCGCGATCCAGTTGCACCCAATAATAATTCCCCGCGAGAAATAACGCCGATTCGGACCAACGACTCTCCGGCGCGCGGGCCACTGCCGATTCCACCGCGGCGATCATCTGCGATTCCGACGGCCGGTCCCGAAAGTAATTCGCCATGGTGTAATAGCGCTCGGCATCCACGTCGGGGTTCGTGATGGTATGCGCGGAAAGCTCCGATATGCTGGCGCCCTGGGCAACGCCGCATTCCAGTATGCGCACTTCCGCGCGTTCACGGTCCGAGCCCGTCGCCTGCGGCAGCAAACGCGCATACTCATTGCGCGCGTCGCTCCACTGGTGGGCTGCGAAAAGCGTATTCGCGTGGTCAATCTGTTGCTCGATGGGAATCGCGGCGAGTTTGTCGCCGTGCGAGCTGTGTAAAAACAATAGTTTCTGGCCGGCTTCGCGGGCCTGATCGCTCATGGGAAAATGCAAGTAAATTGTTTGATAGTCGGCGGCGGCCAGCAGAGGCTGCGCGGATTGTTCGCGGGCTTCGGCACGCAAGAACAGCAGCGCGGGCTTTTGCGCGGTTGGGGGATATCCGTCGAGAGCCGCGAGAATTTCCGCAGGCTGATTGGCGGCGAGCGCGGCGGCGCCTAGAGATTGCAGCATCTGATCGGTGATGACAGAGTCGGGATAATCCTTACGAAATTCCTGCAGCTGGGCGAGGGCTTCCGCGTCGTGATTGAGAGCGAGATTGGTTTGCGAACTCCAGTAAAGAGCGTAGTCGCGCAAGAGTGCGTCGCTTTGCGCAATCTTAAGCCATTTCGCGGACTCCGGGTAATGCGCTTTGCCGTAATCGTAATATCCCAGAGCCAGCGCGGCGCGGTAGCCCAATACTCCCGGCGATTTCTGCATCGCCAAGGCGCTGAGTTTCGCGTAGGCTACGCCAGGATTTTTTAGTTTCAGCGCGCGCGTCAATTGCTCAAGCTGTTTCGCGGCGGCTGCGGAGAGCGCCGGCACGGCGTCGGAAGTAGCAGCGGGCTTGTTCGCGTGATTGGAAGCCGGCGCGTGCATCTGGCCTTGCGAGGCATGCTGCGGGAAGGCAGCCGGCGCGGAGCATACCGCGACCGAGAAGACGAACAGAACTGCGCGCATTGCAGGGCCGAAGAATTTCATCCTGATTTATCTTACTGCCGCAGAACAGGCGAGGGATACGGATATTCGCCGAGGGCCTTGGCATCGCCATCCGCGAGGATCTCCACCATCCAATCGTAAAAATAATCCACCGGATGGTCCTGAATCGCGCGAAAGCGGCGGTCGTATTCCTTGCGTGCTTTATCAATATCAACGCGCAGGCGGACGCAGATGTCCTTGTGCTCGCGGCCCAGGTGAACTTCTTTCGGCTGCAAGAGCTTGATATCCTGCATGGCTACTTTGGCCACGCGGTTCGCGCGACGATGCAGTTCCTGCTCTTCCCTGGGCAAACACGCGAGGTCAAAGGCTTCTTCGGCGACGTCCTGTTCCGGAGGTGGCGCAGCGGGAGGGACCGATGCTACTTCGGGAGCTGCGTTCAATACTTCTTCGGGCTCTTCCACCCATTCCAGTTCAGCTTTGGGCGGCGCTTGGGCGGCCGCAGGCTCTTCGTCTTCTGAAGTTCGGCGCGCCGATTCTGGAGCGGCTACTCGTTCTGGCGCAGTCTCGGGCGCTGCCTCCAGCTCTTCCACGCCGACAGTTGCAGTCGCACCGGCAAATTCGCGTTCCTCGGAGGTTTGCTGATCGCGCGGATTGAGAGCTACCGCGACGAAGTTCGAAAGCACAGAAAGTCCAGCGGCCAGAGCAGCAGCGGCGGTTTGCGCGCGCAGCAGCGCGGGCAAGGCGTTGCTAGGACGGCTGGAACTGCAGGCGGCAACCAGGTCTCCATAGGCATGATGTAGCTCGTCTGCGGTGCGCTGCAGCGGGGCGAGATTGTCGCGTAGAGCGCGGGAAACCGCCTCTTCCAGGGCCTGCTCGAGCGACGTTTTCCTTGGAGTCAAAGGAATATCTGCCTCTTTTGGATTATGGAAACGGTAACGGGGGGTGTCAACTGACATTACGGAAGCGCGTGCCTGCCATGCAGCGGCAAGGTTTCGACCTGCGAGGTTCCAGCTTGTTCTGCGACTGTGCGAATTGATACAGCGCCTCTCTGTGCGCACTGAGTAACATGCAAGCCATGCGCAATCGTTTGCGTCGGCAGCGTTTTGCCCCAAGCGACGCCAAAAGGGAGAAATGGAATGCAGAAATCGCTATTTACCGGCACGTTGTCGCTACTGCTGCTGATCGGTGGTTGCTCCGCCGCGCCAGCGGCCGGGCCACCTGGACCGCAAGGACCTCCGGGAGATCAAGGCGCGTCAGGCCGGGACAGAGATCGCGAAAGGGATAAAGAACGCGACAGAGGCAAAGAACGCGACAGAGATGCCGGCCGGCCAGGCGAGGCTCCTTCATGCCCAGCGGAACAACATCCTTCCACGGACCACGATGGAAGAACGAGTTGCGTCAGAGACTGATTATCTGGAGTGGTCTTGGTCCAAATCCGGATGAAAAGTTGAGCGGCTAGTCGAACGCTGTTGGGCTCGAGTTCGCCACCGCTAATGGCGGCTGGCCTTAGGACGAACGATTTGGCCAACGATTTGGCGCGCGATTCGCTGAAATGATATTCTAGTGGGGACCGACGGGGGCGCAACGGTTTCGACGGAAACTGTAGCGGCTCGAAGGCATGCCGGGACCCACCTCCCCGAAACATGGTGGAACAACACAACTGGCAACTCACAGTTGGCACTCGCAGCCTAACTTAAATTAGGCTACGCGCTCCCCCAGGCGTTACCTACGCGCGTGGGTCGGGGCGTCACACAGTAGGCTGGCTGTCGTGTTTCGGTCCGCAACGCGGCGGCGAGATCATCGGACTAGTTGCTAGCGCGTCTTGCCTGTTCTGAGCGCTAGCAGCGAAACCAACGGAACGGGATAAGCATGTAGGCTTCGTGTTGCAAGGTTTCTCGGACGGGGGTTCAACTCCCCCCGCCTCCATCTTTAAATCGTCAAGCAGGAGTGCTTTTTATTGATGTCAGGAAGTTGTGGTAGCGCCATGGTGGGGTTGGTTTGCGGGGAATGTCGCGGCAACCGTGGCGTCTAGCTGTTCTTGACGAGCGACAACCCAAGGGCTGTAATGCTTCTCGGTAATCTTTATGGAGCTGTGCCCTAGGAGAGTCGCGACATCGGCAATCGGGACTCTGGCGAGTAGGAGTTCAACCGCGAAAGTATCACGCCAGCGGTGCGCGTGGCCGTTCTCGACTTTCGCAAGTTCGCAGAGTTTCTTGAACGCCCGCTGGTAATCACCGACAATGGACTTCTTAGTTCCCCGCCCCGACCAGAAATAGAACTCCCCTGATCCAATACCTTCGAGCGCGTCAAGGCATGGCTTAGGCAATAGCACACGAACTGCCACTCCGGTCTTTGCGGTTCTCAACACCAACCGGCCATCTTGAATGCTTTGTTTCGTGACGGTAACGGCGTCTGCAATCCGCAGACCCGAGTACCGCAACAACAACGTCAACGCCCGAAGCCTTTTTCCCCAGTATTTGTTCGGGTGATCTTCGTGAGGATAGTTGTTGCACGCCGCTAGCACGCGCTCCACTTCCGCCTTCGGGTCCGGCAATGTTGTGCCTTCAACAACGTTCGGCGATTTGATAGCCGCAGCGGGGTTCGTGCCTAGCCAACCTGAGTCGCGCACAAATTTGAAGAATGTACGCAATGCTTCGAGTTTTTTCTTCGCGGAGTAGTTCTTGTTGACCCATGACTCCCGGAACAATCGCATCGTTTCAACATCCGGAGTGGCTCAAATTTACCGGGGCCGCTCACCTTTGGCGGCTTCGATGCCGGGCAGGCTTTTCAGGAACTCGAGGCCGTCCATGACGGGCATATTGATGTCGCTGAGGATGATGTCGAGCGATCCTTTTTGAACTTCGACGAGAGCCTCGGCGCCATTGCTGGTTTCGAGAACCTCGCCGAGGTCGAGACCAGCCTGGCGGAGCGCTCTTTCGACGATTTTGCGCATGACAGCCGAGTCGTCCACGATTAGGATTTTAAGTTTACGCAAGTTGCGCTCCTGGTGGAGTGGTGCGAGTGCAGAGTCAAAAGCGGGCGCAGCAAGCAGCGCCCCTACCAATTCAAAACCCACATCAAAAGCAAAGGCAATGTCAAAGGCGCCGATCCCGCACCGCGGGATCTCAGGATGAATCGCCCGCCACCGCGGGCGATTCACGAATTCAAAAGCGACGGTGCACAGCCAGGATTGCCTTTGCTGCGAACGCCGAGCGGGCTTGGTACATGTAGTTCATCGGCAGAAGGGCGCTGGTACGTTAACGCTGGAGGTGGATTTTGATTACCGGGGAGAGGAGGCGCATACTATGCGGGGCGTCTGGGGTGGTGAAGCCATGAAAACAGGGCAGTTTGGGAGCGCGCGGATGGTGCTGCTGATTGTGCTGGTGGGGGCGCTGATTGTGGCGGGCGGGGCGTACCGGATGGTGAGCGCATCTTCGGAGAAGGCACCTGCACTGGGAGCAGTGGCACCGGATTTCACGCTGAATTCGCAGGAAGGCAAGCCGGTGAGTTTGGGTGAGTATCGCGGGAAATGGGTGGTGCTGTACTTCTACCCGAAGGATTTTACCAGCGGATGCACTACGGAGGCGCACAACTTCCAGCGCGATTTGGCGCAGTACGAGGAGAAGAACGCGGTGATATTGGGAGTGAGCGTGGATACTGCGGATTCGCATCAGAAGTTTTGCACGAAGGAAGGGCTGAATTTTAAGTTGCTGGCGGATACGGAGCATAAGGTGTCCGAGGAGTACGGGTCGATCATTAATGTGCTGGGGGTGAAGAAGCTTTCGGCGCGGCATACTTTTTTGGTGAATCCGCAGGGCGTGATCGTGAAGGAGTATTTGGATGTTGAGCCGGCGAAGCATAGCGAGGAAGTGTTGGCGGCGTTGAAGGAACTGCAGCAGGCGCAGGGAGCGAAATAACGTTGAGTCGCGTGGCGTCCGGGGCCTTCGCTGAGGCTTGGTAGCTTTTCTCGCAGACGCTAAAGATCGTTGAAAGTTAAGAGGTTAGGCCTGAAGGGTCGAAAAGGGATTCCATGAATATAAAGGTTACGGTTTTGGCGGTGGTTTG
>Ga0210407_10003998_pt1 | contig 11778 bp, 10 predicted proteins | sample IncBWC27MmetaG_FD_150860 | JGI IMG/M metagenome (GOLD analysis project Ga0210407, IMG submission 150860) | Forest soil microbial communities from Barre Woods Harvard Forest LTER site, Petersham, Massachusetts, United States - Inc-BW-C-27-M | ecosystem: Environmental > Terrestrial > Soil >... | reverse complement strand
TGAGGATACGGCAAATCGGTGCAATGTGCGCGTGTAACTGACAAATGACATTTTCAGACCTGATTTTATGGCGCGAGGCGTTTACACTAGGAGAACAGAAATACGGAAGCCGTCGTTCCCCAGCGCGAAGGCGACGTAGTTGTTCTGCAGGAAGGGACCGGTGCAGGGTTGCGGGCCGCTTTGCCGGAAAGTTTGCTCGGGGGAAAAATGAAATCGTCGGAACTGCCGTTTCTGGAGGCAATGAAGGTTGCCGTGATCATCACGGATAGCGTTGGCGTGATCAGGTACTGGAACCCGTTCGCGCGAGAACTTTATGGATGGTCCGCGGAAGAAGTGATCGGACGGAACATCATGGAGATAACGGTAGCAAAGGGAACGAAGCGAGAAGCTGAGCAACACATGAACGCATTGAGGGAAGGGCAGCGATGGACCGGGGAATTCGAGGTGCGCTGCAAGGATGGAAGATTTTTGACCGCGTTGGTGACGCTCTCTCCGATGCGTGGCGAATCCGGGGCGACCACAGGGATTATCGGGGTGAGCCAGGATTTGAGCGGACGGAAGCGGACGGAAGAGGAGTTGCGGAGCGAGAGAGCGGAATTGGAGAAGCGCGTGCAGGAACGGACGGCGGAACTGGACGCGGCGAACAAGAGTTTGCGCGAGCTTTCGGCGCGGCTGTTACAAACGCGAGATCAGGAAGCGCGGCGGTTAGCGCGGGAATTGCACGATAGCGCGGGACAATTGCTGGCGGCTATCAGCATGAACGTCGCGAAGGTGAAGGCTCAAGCGCACAAGTTGGACGAAGACGGCAAACGAGCGGTGACGGAAAACCTGGGGATGATCGAGCAAATCAGCAGCGAGATCCGCACGATTTCGCATTTGCTGCACCCGCCGCTGCTGGATGAGCTGGGGCTGGCGTCGGCTCTACGGTGGTACGTGGAAGGATTTTCGGAACGCAGCAAGATCACCGTGGAAGTGGAGATTCCGTCGGACCTGGGACGGTTGCCCACGGAACAGGAAATTGCCATTTTTCGCATCGTGCAGGAATGCTTGACGAACATTCACCGGCATGCCGACAGCAAAACGGCGGCGATCCGCATACGCAGCGACGCCGAGCGGATTGTGGTGGTGGCCGAAGATTCCGGAAAGGGCATTCCGATGGAGAAACTGCAATCGAGTTCCGGAGGATGGGGCGGCGTGGGATTTCGGGGAATGCATGAACGGATTCGGTATTTGGGCGGGAAGCTGGAGCTGCATTCGGATAGCAATGGGACGGTGGTGACGGCGATATTGCCGTTGGAGCAGGTGAATGCGGCCAGGGCGGGGAAGTGAATGGAAAAATAGAAATAGGAATTAGAAAATAGTCGAAACTCGAAACTTGGGTGACATCGAGGGAGCATTTTGTGTGGGCGGACCGCCTCGGAAGGCAGCCCCTACAAAAGTAACGTCGCAATGGTAGGCCACCCCCGTACAAAGCAAATCGCAGACCCACCCTTGCAAAATGCAAAACCGCAAGGGTAGACCACCCGTGCCAGACGCGGTGAAAGAAACATGAAAATTGGGCGTAGTACGGGGTATGAAGGACGCGAAGCGTGCTGGGCGCTGGGTGTGGGGAGCGGTGATATTTTTGGCGGCGATTGGGAGTGCTGTCGCGTTGCGGCGAATCGTGAATCTGGTGCCGGTGGTAATCGGGGCATATCGTCCGCCTGCGGCGGCGCCGAAGCCTGCTTTGGCACAAATTACAGCGCTGGATGATTTGTTTGCGCGCTATCCGATTCTGACACTCGTGCATATCGTGCCTGGGTTGTTTTTTATGCTGCTGGGGCCATGGCAATTCAGCGCAACGATTCGCGCGCGGCATGTGCGATGGCACCGATGGAACGGGCGAATTTTTGTGTATTGCGGAGTAGTGATTGGCGTGTCGGCGCTGCTGATGAGTTTTGGGATGCCGGCGATTGGAGGAGTCAACCAGGCGGCGGCGACCACGTTGTTTGGGGCGTTCTTTCTCGTGGCACTGGGGAAGGCGGTTTGGCATATCCGGAGGAAGGAAGTGGTCTTGCACCGCGAGTGGATGATTCGCGCGTTTGCCGTGGGGTTGGCGGTTGCAACGATACGGCCGATCATCGGGATATTTTTTGCCACCAGCCGGGTTTCGGGTTTAACGCCCCGCGAGTTTTTCGGGATTGCGTTTTGGTTTGGGTTCACGGTGCAGTTGATGGCGGCGGAGGCGTGGATCCGTTGGACGGCAGGGGAGCGGAAAATGGAAATTGGAAAGGCGGGATTCAGAGTTGAAAGTTGATGGTGGCGTAGAACCAAGGGCCGACACGCAGAGGCTGTGGGTGGAACGTCCGCACCCAACCGCGGAGAGGAACCCGAGAGGGCGCAGGTATGGTTCCCCTACACAAGCAAGAACAGAGGCTGAAGCCTGTGTGAGCAACAGCGGGCGCGACACAGCCAGTCAACAAGTCAAACGCCTCAGGGGCGAGGGCCTGGACTACAGTTTTTTCACATCGCGCTCAAACTTTACTCTGGTATACAACGTCCGAAAATCCAGCTTGGTGATGTTTCTCTGCGAATGGCTGCCTGGCTGCGCGAGGCTCATCGCAATTTCACATCCCGCTTCTGCCGCACGCCGTAATCGCAGGCGCAGGAGAGCCGTTTGCACCCCGCGCTTGCGGAACTCCGGCAGCGTGCTGGCGCCGAATAAACCCGCGATTTTCCGGCCTAACGAAAGCGTCGCGCCTCCCGCCACTTTTCCGCCGATACTTGCCAGATAGCATTCCATGCCTCGCGACAATCCAAATACCTTCATGATCTTTATGATCTCCTCTGTTACCGGGTAGTTCTCTGAGAAGCCTTGCGCTACCGTCAGCGTCCACAAATCCATTTCCTGGCGGCCCGCTTTCCAGATCTCGACGCCGTCGGGTTCGGGCCATCGTTGGGCCGAATCGATCGGGCGCACCATCACGTTGGAAAATTCCGTCACGCCGTATCCCCGTTCGCGGTAGAGCGCAAACAGCGAGGCATCAGCGAGAGGGCAGGTCTCCGCCCGCACCGGCTCATTTCTGGAGAAATAGAATTCCTCCAGCTGGTCGAATTCCTGGGCAGAAACTGGGCCGTTCAGTCCCAGGCCGACCGCCTGCGTCACCGGCGAATTCGCGCCGCAATACACGGCGTATCCGCCCGCAATCGGCAGCACCGCAGTACCAACCTCCGGCGTCAACTGCTGCATGGTTTCCGCGCCGCACACCGCTACTTCTGCTTCGGCGAATTCCAGTTCTCGTGCCAGATCCAGACTCAGCAATAGAATGTCCATGGCTCCACTCTATCGCAATTTCCCACGCGGACCGTCGTTGTCGGCGAAAATCCGCCAAGCCACCAAGAGCTGAGGGACAATCTCCGTTCCAGGTTGTTTGCCTTTTGCTTCTTGCCCGCTTTGCTTCGTATACTTCCTTGTCTTATCTCGTAAGGCGAGGTCCCCGCGTGTCTATCCTCAAATCTTCCGGCAGTCCGAAATCGCCACAATTCGAGAAGAATTCGCAGCGCATGGTCGAGTTGCTGACGGCGCTCAAAAATGAAGAAGAGAAGATTCGCGAAGGCGGCGGCGCCAAGGCCATCGACTCCCAGCACAAAAAGAACCGTCTCACCGCCCGGGAACGCATTGCCGGGCTGATCGATCCGGGAACGCATTTCTTTGAACTTGGCATTTACGTGGCCTGGGAAATGTACGAAGAATATGGTGGTGCTCCTGCCGCGGGAACGGTCACCGGGCTTGGCCGCGTCTCTGGCCGCATGTTCATGATCATCGCCAACGACGCGACCGTGAAGGCTGGCGCGTTTTTCCCGATGACCGCGAAAAAAGTGATTCGCGCGCAAAATATAGCGATCGATAATCACATCCCTACCATTTATCTTGTGGACTCCGCGGGCGTCTTTCTGCCGTTGCAGGAAGATGTTTTTCCCGACACCGACGACTTTGGACGCGTCTTTCGCAATAACGCCGTCATGAGTGCGCAAGGCATCCCGCAAATCACAGCGATCATGGGTATGTGCGTTGCGGGCGGCGCGTATCTTCCGGTGATGTGCGATCACATCCTGATGACCGAAGGCTCCGGCCTGTTTCTCGCCGGCCCGGCACTGGTGCAAGCTGCCATCGGCCAGAAAACTTCCGCCGAAGAATTGGGCGGGGCGAAGATGCACTCGCAGATCAGCGGCACGGTGGACTTTCGCGAACCCGATGACGAATCTTGTCTGAAGCGGATTCGCGCCATCGTCGACAAGATGGGCGCGCCGAATCCCCCGATTTTTAGCCATGCGCGCCTGCACGAGCCGCTGTACGCCGCCGGTGACCTTTACGGCATTTTTTCTGGAGATCCGGCAAAGCAGTACGACATGCGCGAAATCATTGCTCGCATCGTGGATGGCAGCGCGTTCGACGAATATCGCGCCGAGTATGGCGAGACGCTGCTGTGCGGATATGCACGTATCGGTGGCTGGTCAGTCGGCATCGTGGCCAATCAAAAGAAGCACGTGACCACCAACGCGCCGCACTCCGACCAGAAGCGGATCGAATTCGGCGGCGTGATTTACACCGAATCCGCGGAGAAGGCTGCGCGTTTCATCATGGATTGCAACCAGAACCGCATCCCGCTCGTTTTTCTCCACGATGTGAACGGCTTTATGGTGGGCAAGGATGCGGAGTGGAGCGGCATCATCCGCGCGGGCGCAAAAATGGTGAACGCCGTTGCCAACAGCGTCGTCCCTAAAATTTCCGTGATTATTGGCGGCAGCTTTGGCGCCGGAAATTACGCCATGTGCGGTAAGGCCTACGATCCGCGCTTTATGTTCGCCTGGCCCACGGCGAAATTCGCGGTGATGAGCGGCGACGCTGCCGCCAATACGCTCGCCGAGATCAAGCTGAAGCAACTTGAGCGCGAAGGTAAAAAGCTCGACGAGAAAGCCAAAAAAGAGTTGCTCGATTCCGTGAAGGCCACCTACGAGCACCAAACCGATCCGCGCTATGCCGCTGCACGCCTGTGGCTAGACGCCATCATTGACCCGGCGCAGACGCGCGACGCTATCATTTGGGCGTTGCAGGCGGCCGCGCTGAATAGCGAAATAAAAGAATTCAAAACCGGCGTACTGCAAACCTAAACAACAGTTAAAAGTTAAAAGTAGGCACCCAATGCTTTTCAATCATATCAATAGGCATGTAACGGTCCACGGAGCTGAAAGTCTGGCAGCGCGACCATTCTCTCGTTTTGGCTATCTACCGACTGTCTCTTGGATTTCCTGTAGCCGAGCGTCACGGCCTTTTATCTCAATCGCGCCGGACTGCCCTGTCGGTTCCGACAAACATTGCGGGGGGCTCTAAGCGCACCGGAAGACACGACCATGCCCGGGTTCTCAATATCGCGGAGGGGTCTCCGGCCGAGACCGAGTAGCTCCTGATGGTTAGTCGGGATCTAGGCAATATCACTCCCGCACAAACGACCGTCGTTCTCGACGATGTTTACGAACTAGCTGCTAGAATGCTTCGGGGCTGCGAGGAAAAGTCGAGCCAGCAGTGTAAACGGTGCAAGGAGGACTGCAGCGAATATCAATCCCCGCAGGGATGGCTGCGCTTTCAACTTTCAACTGTGAACCTCTTCTTCTTTGCTCGATTCGCCCATAAACTACGATGTGTCCGTTACGAGAACCATGAGAGAGCCCTCTCGATTCTTGCTTGTCGCCATGTCTGTCGCATTCGGCATCTGCATCCTTGGACTAATGGGCGGTATGCTTTACGATTTATGTGTGGTGTTTTTGCAGCACCGGACGCTGGAAAGCGTCTTGGGGAATAGCATCCCGTTCTTCAAAACGCTGGGGGGGATAGGCATTGCAGGAATGCTTTTGTTTTTTGCTTTTCTGATCTCCCTGATCTCCAAAAAGAACCAAGGAAAACCACGCTAGATGACCGACTCGCTGAAACTCATTGAATGCCCGCGCGACGCCTGGCAGGGTCTGCCGGACGTGATTCCAACCGACACAAAGGTCGAATATCTGCGGGAGCTAGTCCTCGCAGGCTTCCGCCACATCGATGCAGTGAGCTTCGTCTCGCCCAAATACGTCAAGCAGATGGCCGACAGCGAAGAGGTTATGTCCAAGTTTCTCGCCTCGTTGCCCGCCGGCACTGCGCCGCCTGAAATGATCGGCATCGTGGTGAACCAGAAAGGTCTGGAGCGCGCACTCGCCACGCCCGGTGTCACGACCATCGGATACCCCTACTCCATCTCCGCATATTTCCGTCGCGCCAACGCGAACATGACGCGAGGCGAGTCGCGTCAACTGGTGGAAACACTGAAGCGCGAAACGAAAGCGGCGGGGAAGGATCTCGTCATCTACATCTCGATGGCGTTTGGCAATCCGTATGACGAGCCGTGGGGTCCGGAACTGGTACAGGACACGCTGGAGTGGCTGAAGGATATTCGCGTTTCAACGGTTTCCCTTGCCGACACCGTGGGCACCGCAACCCCGGAACTTGTTCGCGAGGTCTTCACGATCGCGAAAGCTCATGTCGCCGGCATCGAACTTGGCGTGCATCTCCACTCCCGCCCCGAATCCGCTGAATACAAGGTCCTGGCCGCGTATCAAGCGGGTTGCCGCCGTTTCGATGGCGCCCTCACAGGTCTCGGCGGCTGCCCCTTCGCGGGAGACGACCTCGTCGGCAACATTGCCACCGAAGATGTGCTCGCGGCGCTTCGCAGAGCCGGAGTTGATCCGGGCATCGAAAGCGATAAACTGAAAAGGGTTACCCAGCTGACTAACGAGATTCGCGCGAAATATGCGCACGCTCCGCTTCCGAATTGAGGAGGTGAATCTTCATGCAGTTCGAAACGCTCCTGCTCGATGCGACCGAGCACCTCTCCACCATCACGCTGAACCGGCCAGAGAAACGCAACGCCATCACCACGCAAATGATCGCGGATCTGCAGTCAGCGCTCGACGCCATAGAGAAAACCAACACTCGAGTGGTGATCATTACCGGCATGGGAAAAGCGTTTTGCGCCGGAATCGACCTGGAGCTACTGCAAACGATCGCGCAGCAAACTCCCGCGGAGAATCAAGATGATTCCCGGCGCATCGCGAAAATGTTCCGCAAGATTTGGAGTTATTCGCGGCCGCTGATCGCCGCGGTGAACGGGCACGCCCTGGCCGGCGGTTGCGGCATTGCCACGCTTTGCGATTTCACCCTGTCGGTGCCGGAAGCGAAGTTTGGTTACACCGAAGTGAAGATCGGATTCTTGCCCGCGATTGTCTCTGTCTTCCTCTCTCGACAGATTGGAGAAAAACGTTGCCGCGATCTTCTACTAACGGGCAGGCTGGTCGAAGCCTCGGAAGCCAAGGAACTGGGTCTGGTCAACGAAATTGTACCCTCGGAGAAACTTATGGCCCGCGCTCATGAACTTGCCGGTGATCTGCTCGCCGCCAGCCCCAGTAGCATCACCCGGGCCAAGCATCTGCTGGTTTCCGCAGCCGCCGCTGGCGTTGATCATGACCTGGAGCGCGCCGTGCTCGAGAGTGCCCGTGTTCGCTGCACTCCCGACTTCAAGGAGGGCCTCGCCGCGTTCCTCGAAAAGCGCAAACCCATCTGGCAGGGCGACGCGGAAAAGCATTGAGCCGTCACGCCTCAATGGTCAATGGAAACTACCCTGTTGTCATTCCGACCGTAGTCTGCGGAGTGAGGATCTCTGCGCCATCACACGCCTTTTGTGTGATGAATCTGCCTTTTCCTTGGCATTTTGCGCAGATCCCTCGGCTGGCTCGGGACGACAACGAATTATGATTTTTCTCAAACTGTGTCGGCCGTGCCGTCCGACGGCGGCTAGCGGTGGCCCTTGGTGGAGGCGTCATCGAGAGCTCTGATTAGCTCTTCTGTGCCGACCACCTGGCCATTGAGCGTACCGGGAATCAGCGTATCTTTTTCGATGGTAGTCTTGGTATTGCCTGCGATGGTGACGCTGTTGACTTCCAGGGTGCGGCCGAGCGCACGTTCGTAGTTGGCCTTGGCTTCGGCAAGATTAGCCAGGGCGCGCAGTTCGTTGCCCTGAGCGGTAATCAAATCGCGCTGCGTGAGAATGACGTTGTAAACGGTGGAAGCGCCGAGCTGGTATTTTTTCTGTTCGGCGTCGAAGGTCTGCTGCTGGAGCTCCCGGGCTTTGGTGGCGGCCTGAACCTGCGCGCGGCCCTGTTCGACGGCGATGGTGGTATTGCGAACGTCCAGCAGAGCAGTATTTTTGACCTGCTGCACCTGAGCTTCAAATTGGTGCATCACCAGTTGCGCGTGGATGTTGTCGGCCTGGTTCGAGCGGTTACGGAGCGGAAGATTAAGGGTGAGCTGGCCGGCATAGATCGGGAAATCATTGTGAAAAAGCTGCGATTGAGCAGTCCCGAAGCCTTGCTGAGACTTTCCGGTAACGGGCACGAACGCTGAGGGAACAAACAGACCGGGTATAGGAACGCCATTGGCGTCTACGATTGGCACCCCGGCTATGGTGGTCGGATTGCCGCTGATGGAGGAATTACCAGCGAGGCCACCCGACTGGTATTGAAGTCCAAGCGTCGCGGTGGGCAACAGCGCATTCTTGGTGGCCCTAACGTCCACGTCGGCATTCTTCAGGTTGTAATACTGCGCCTGAAGGTCCGGACGTTTCTGAAAAGCTTCCTTGATGGCATCTTCGAACGGCAAGGTCTGAATGGCCTCGGGTGATACCGGCTTGTCCGTGGGAATGATTTCGACGTTAAGCAGGTTGGACGCCAGCGGATCCTTACTGATGAGATTCTTCAAGACCAACTGATCTTGCAGCTCGGTGGTCTGGGCCACAATCAGGTTCTGACGACCGGTGGCGAGCTCGGATTCCGCCCGGGTGACATCCAGAGGCGCCATGGTCCCGATTTCCAGTTGCTTTTTATTGTCGTTATAGAGCTTTTGGGAAACAGTGACGGCCTGCTCCTGTACTTTGACGTTTTGCTGCGCGTAGGAAAGCTCCCAGTATGCGGTAATGGTGTTGGTGATGGTAGTGATGGCCTGCTGAGAAAAATTCAGATCAGAAATCTTGCGGTTGTTTTCCGCGATCATGATATTGCGGCGATTGACGTATCGCCCTCTTCCCGCCAGCAGTTGTTGCGACAGGGAAATCGTCAGGTAGGACTGCACATACGGATTGAAGAAGTTCGCCGCCGTCGAAGAGGACCGAGTGTTGTTCCACGATGCATTGAGCGTGGTGCCGGTCACGAAGCTCTGCTGATACGAGGTGTTGTATTGCGCCTGGTGGGAGAAGAGCGGCGCAGCCGTGTTTTGATTTACGGAGGCGCCTGTACCGGCGGTACCAGAAGTAAACGGGTTCGCGATGGGGACGGTGGCATCGCTGAAGCTTATGACCTGCGTGATAAAGGGATCGTACAGAAGCAGCGGAAGGTTGGCCAGAGACTCCACCGCAATACTGCCAGGCGTGCCGTAACTGAACAGGCCTGCCTCGCTTCTGAGAAGGCTGACTTCGGCGATCCAGGGGCTGTAGCGCTGCACGGCGATGTCCATGCTGTTTTCCATTGCGAGGGCGATGGCGTCCTCCAGGCTCAGCAGCATCTTTCCATCGTGAATCAGTTGCTCAAGGCGAGGGGAATTGGTGAGGACACCGGGATCGACGCTCTGCATGCGATATGGATTAATGATATTGGGGAAAGCGCTGGGAGCGATGGAATAGTCGTGCTTCGCTACTCCCAACGAAACCGGGATGCCGCCCTGCTTGGCTGGCTCCGAAGCCTGTGCTGGGGGCGGGACCGGTGGGGGATTTTGAGCTGGGGCGCCGGGATCCTGCGCAAAAACGGGTGTGACTGGTACGCCTGCCAGGATGCCGACCAACACTGAGGCAAGCAGCTGTCTTAAGAACGGCTTCTTCATGTTTATCCTCATATTTTGACTTGGGCCAGAATGCGTGGAAACAACACGATTTGGGTCATCACTGATTAGAACGATTCCCGCACGCGATTTGTTTCGTTCTTGATGAAAATAGACTCAGGGGAAGCGCGCCTGCCCTGGTTGTCCCACTCACTCCGGAACCAAGCAGTCTATCACAGGGCTTCTGCACCTTGACATCGCACCGCATGGCAGCTAGGCTCCTGACATTACGACGTTTAGGAGCGGTAACCGTTAGCAACGCTATGCTCACTAACGATGAGATTGTTCGCATGTTCGAGACGGCAGGGGCCATCCGCCACGGACACTTTGAACTATCCAGCGGACGCCACAGCGGCACCTACGTGCAATGCGCACTGGTGCTGCAGTATCCGCGCTTCGCAGAGGCGCTGGGACACGCGCTGGCATCGCTTTTCTCCGACGCGCGGATCGACGCGGTTGTGTCTCCCGCACTCGGCGGTGTGATCGTGGGACAGGAGGTGGCGCGTGCGTTGCCGTCGCCCAAAGATGCCATTGGTGCAGGCGTGCCGGCGATGTTCGTGGAACGCGATGCCAGCGGCAGCATGACCCTGCGGCGTGGATTCTCACTGAAGCCCGACGAACACGTATTGGTGGTGGAAGACGTGTGGACCACGGGCGGTTCCACGCAAGAAGCGATTCACGTGGTGGAAGAAGCCGGCGGGCGCGTGGTGGCTGCGGGCGCGCTGATCGATCGCAGCGGCGGCAAGATTGAGTTTACCGTGGAGTCGAACGCGCTGCTGGAACTGATGATCGATAGCTACGAACCGGAAGATTGCCCGCTGTGCCACCAGGGAAGTGTGGCCATGAAACCGGGCAGCCGATTTGTGCGCACCGCTTCCTGAATTCAGCGGCCCATTCCCGCATGCGCTATTTCAAACTCACCATTGCCTACGACGGAACCGAATTCCACGGCTGGCAATTCCAGGCAGACAAACCGACGGTGCAGGGCGAAATTGTGTCGCTGCTGCGGCGCTTGACGCAGGAGACGGTGCAATTGCAGGGCTCGGGGCGCACCGACGCAGGCGTGCATGCCTTGGGGCAGGTGGCCAGCTTTCGCACGCAGTCCGCGCTCTCTGCGGCAGAGTTCCAGCGTGCCCTGAATGCGCTGCTGCCGCAGACGATCCGCATTGTGGCGGCGCAAGAGACGGGTCCGGACTTCCACGCGCGGTGGTCGGCCAAAGGGAAGGTCTACCGCTACCGAATTTATCGCGACAAAGTTGTGCCACCATTTTTGTGGCGCTACGTTTTGCACTACCCGTTCCCCTTGAACGAGGAAGCCATGCGCGATGCGGCTGCGCGTTTTGTGGGCATGCACGATTTCAGCGCGTTCGCCGCATCCAGCGGCTCCGAGGACGACGACAAAGAACGCAACATGTGCCGGGAAATTTTCTCCGCGGAGTTGACGCAGACCGAGGGCGGAGAAGAGCTGTGGTTCACGGTTCATGGGCGGTCGTTTTTGCGATACATGGTGCGCAAAATGGTGGGAACGCTGCTCGAGATTGGCCGGGGGAAACTGGCGCCCGCTGACATCGACAGGCTCTACGAGTTGAAAGATCGCTCGAAGTCGGGACCGACGGTGCCGCCGCAAGGCTTGTTTATGGTGCGTGTCGAGCACGAGGAAGCGTTTCGAGTCGAGTGACGTGCGGCACGGACGGTGATGAAGCCGTTAGGCTAGAATTTAGCGGCAAATCGCTCCCGAATGGGGAACCCTAAGTGAATCGACTGCGCCCAACCGCCGAGCCTGGGTGATTACCGGCGTTCCTTCTGGTTGCCATTTTTTGGATACCACTCGCGCCTTCCGCTCA
>Ga0210407_10003996_pt1 | contig 11779 bp, 11 predicted proteins | sample IncBWC27MmetaG_FD_150860 | JGI IMG/M metagenome (GOLD analysis project Ga0210407, IMG submission 150860) | Forest soil microbial communities from Barre Woods Harvard Forest LTER site, Petersham, Massachusetts, United States - Inc-BW-C-27-M | ecosystem: Environmental > Terrestrial > Soil >... | reverse complement strand
CAACATCGCTGTTCTTCGGCGCGCGCCCAGGTGTGCGTCAATGCATCGACTTTCACAAGAAAAATAAGAAGGAAACCCCACAAAGCTGTTGACACACCGCAGCGCTTTCATACATGACGTGTCCTACCCCCTCCCCATGCCGAAGGCATGGCTCTTCCAGCGCTCTACGGCGCTGCACGGTAACCGCGCCCCAACAGGCCCTCGGGACGCCTGGGCACGAGCTAGTCCGATATCCAGGTCTTGACCACTTCTTTTCCCGTCCAGGCGTAGAGGATCGCCCACGACCCATAGCCGCAAAAAACGAGAACCTGATGCGCCGCTCGGATCGGCGAGGGTTCGGACATGCCCTCAATACTTCCCTGGACCCTGACGCCAGACCACCGGTGAGGACGCGTCCGCTGTGTCCACCAAGCGAAGCTTCCAACCTTCACGCGCTTGCCGTGCTACCACCAGTTCCGCTTTCCGCTGCGAGGGTTGGCCGCTGCCCACCAACACAAGCGCCCACGTAGGCTTCCCGTCGCCATAGAAGTCCACCTTGACCAGGCCGGGGCACCGGCTGCCGTGGTCCTTCTGAAACAGCTTCCTGTCGTAGTCGTCCAGGTCAGCTAAACTGACAACGCTTGTACCGGGATATTTGTGGGAGATTTCCTCATCCAGGCCGGACGGAAGAGCGCATCGGTCAGGAACGTACTTCCATGACTTCGCCAGCGTGTCGAGCGCGACGCGGTCCCGCTCGAAGCGGTCAGAGCGGGCATACAGCGTCACTTCATACAAGTTGCCTTTGTCAGGACTGATCGCAACCATCGAAGCTGTTGTGTACCGCTGCGTCGATCCCGGACAGGTGTAGGTGGCAACCAGAAGGACAGCCTTCAACGCACCAAGCCGCGCCGCTGTGATGTTCGAAGATTCAACTTTGTTTCCGTCCTTACCCAGGTACTTCAAAAATTGAGACGCTGCATCCACCGGTCGAGCGAACTCCAGGCTGTTCGGCTCACCGTTGACGAAGATCTAGCTCTGTGGCTCTGCACCCAAGAGGATTCCGAAGCCGTGCTGGTAGAACGGATTCACATCGTCATATCCGACCAGGTTCGCAGGGATCACGGCGGAGTAGCCGTATGCCTTGTTCTCGTAGGCACCACGGTACTCGCGGCGTTCCCCCTGGGTCAGTTCTTTCGGAGGAAGGTTGCAATACTGCGCTTTAGATTCGGGCGCACAGACCAAAAACGCAGCAGCAGCAAGAAGTACTGCGGTCAGATTTCCGTGGTTCATGATTTGACGGGACCGGCACTCGACGACTTCTTGATTCGGCTTCCGAATGGATCGTACGAAAACGAAACTAACGCCTCCGGTAACCGCAGGCTGCCATCATGCACCGCGTTGCTCATTTTTGCTGCGGGACCAGAATCCAGCCGCCTGACCAATGAGCTATATGGAGTTCCTCGGGCGCTTTGTAAGTCCAAAACAGGTGAACGTCTGACTTCTTTAATGCCTCACGAAGTTCCGGTATGACCTTTTGAAGATCAATCTTGCCGCTTACTGTCCCGTTCGCATCAATCGAGACCTTTTCGTACTCAGGGTATTCCTCAGCAAAATATTTATTGTCGATGCATTCACCGTCACGACTCACAGGCACCAACAGCATGCTGCGCTGGTTTCCCCACGGTAGACGCCATTTAGCTAGTGTCACGCGGACTTCAGCGCGAGATCGAACCGTAACAACCAACGAAAGAGAGTTTTGGCTGTCCAGTGCAACCTGGACGTCTGAGGTTGGGTTTTCACTTCCTCCACTAGAGACGGCAAGGACGAGTCCGAGAACAAGCGCAATCGAGTATCTTCTAATGTTTGTTCTTGAAGCCATCACGGTACGCCTCCACATCTCCGATGCGATTCAAAATGATCTGTTTGCAGTCTTTGCAATCCTCGTGGTATTTCTTCCACAAGCAGTCGATTTCAGCATTGGACGCTGTAATTTCCGAGGCTGCGGTCGTCGCAGGCGGGAACTTAAGTATTACTCCATCGGCTTTGCCCTTGCAGACCTTGGGATTGGCCGCCACAGTATCCGCAATGTGACTCTCTTCGTGAGCGCGGGCGCAGTCTATTAGGCACTTTTGTTCTTTCGGCCCACCGAGCGTTCCGGGGAAGCCAAGCTGCACGCGGACACCTCCATGCCCATTACAAACGATTGTATTTTTGCCTGGGTCAGGTGGACCGTAGCTAACCTGCAATCCAAAGGGATCAACGAAGATGATGGGGTTGTTGCGAACGTAGCTGAAGAAATTTGGTCCACTATCGAATGCGACGGGGTCTTCGCTGGTGAACCGACCGGCTGCGGGATCGTAGTATCTTGCGCGATAGTAGTACAGACCGGTTTCGGTGTCCGATTCGCGGGCGGTGTACTGGAACGGGTTCGTCAGAGACCCTGTCGTGCTTAACTGTTTGCCGAATGAATCGTAGCCGTAGGTCTGTGCTAGCGAGCCCATCCCATTGCTCAAAGACGTTACGGATCCCTGCCCGTCCGCGTGGAAGTAGTTCGTCGCAGATGAACGCAGCATTGCGAGCGGCTCGTCAATGGTGACGTTCTGCGAGTATCGCGCAACGACCGTTCCCGACGAATTTGTTTCTTCGATCAGATTGTCCCCGTCGTAGGCGAAGATCGAAGTGCCTGCGGACGAGGATTTATAGATTCTTCTTCCGAAGGGATCGTACTTGAAGGTGACCGTGCCGCCCGAGCCTGGCAGCGTCACGCTTGTCAGGCGGTTCTCGAAATCCCAAGCGTACGTCGTCGTGTTCGAGCCGGTTACGCTGGTCAGCGTGTTGCCATTGTTGTCGTAGCTGTAAGTAGCACTCGAAGTTGCGGTCAGCTCATTTGAGCTGTTTGTGGTGTAAGAAGAGACGCCGAGCGAAGCCGTGCGATTTCCAACCGGGTCGAACGTATAGCTCTCCGTCGAGGTGGCTCCCTGCGTTGCCGAGAGCAACTGATAGATCGAGTCATAACCGTAATTCGTCGTCACGGCCGTCCTTTGATCCGTCTTCGCCGTCCGGTTTCCGGCATTATCGACGGTGTAGCTAGCTCCGTCGATAGTACTTCCGGACAGTTGGTGCAGCACGCTGGTCAGCCGCGACAGATGGTCGTAGCTGTAGTTCGTCGCCACGCTGTTGGGCCGCGTCAGCTGCGTGCGGCGGCTCAGGGCATCGTAACTGAAGCCAAAGCTCCCAGTTGCGGTGAACGCCGAAGGCGGCGTCAGCGTGCTCAGCCGGTTCAGCGTGTCGTAGACATACGCCGTCGTGCCGCTTTCCGGATCGGTGAACCCGGTGCGATTGGAGGCCGCATCATACGCATAGCTCGAGGTAAAGCTGCGCGCGGTGAGGAAGCTGTAGCTGGTCGTCGTCCCAATCAGCCGCCCCATGTTGTCGTACGCGAACGCATACGTGCCCGTCGGGTCGTTCACCGAGAGAATCTTCCCCACCAAATCGTAGACGTAATCGACGCCCGTGCCGTCCGGATACTGCTTCTGCGTCAGCCGGTTCAGCGCGTCGTAGACGTAGTTGATGCTCTGGCCCTTGCGGTCGGTCTTGCGCGTCAAATTGTTGTCCGCGTCGTACGCGTACGTCTCGATCAGCGAGGACGGAAAATTCGTCTGCGTCACGCGGCCAAAAGCGTCGTACGTGAAATTGGTGGAGTGCCCCTTCGCATCCGTGATCCCCGTCAGGTTGTTTTCCGTGTCGTAGCCGTAGCTCGTGACGTTGTTCGCCGCATCGGTCACGCTGGTCAGCCGGTCCGCATCGTCGTACGCGTAGCTGGTGGTCTTGCCGTTCTGATCGGTCACTGAAGTGCGCCGGCCACGGATATCGTACGTGAATGACGTCGTCGTGGTGTCCGGATAGGTGATGGTTTTGAGCCGGTCGCCGGCATCGTAGGCAAACGTGGTCTGGTGGTTCAACGCGTCCGTGACCGACGTGCGGTTGCCGTGCGCGTCGTCACATTGTTCAGCGGATCTGTGATCGTGACGAGCTCGCCCAGCGAGTTGTAGGTAAATTGCGTGACACTAGCCGCAACGCCGTTGCTCGGCGCAGGAGAAGTGACCGAGGTCAAATTGCCGTGCGAGTCAAACGCGTTCGTCGTGGAGCGCTGGGGAGAGGCTAGCGTCTCCACCCACGCGGACGCTCCCGGAATCTCTCGCTTTGCGATTCTGAGCGTATCAAGGTGCTGAGCTTGAACCGCATGAACGATCTTTCGAGCCACTCTAAAGCAGCAGACCGCGCGTTGTGCCGCAATTGGAACGGAGCTACAGTAAAAGCTAATGTGGGAACCATCGTAGCCTTCATCCGAGGGTGAGAGAAGCGCTGAAAAATGGTTGATTCGGCTACAGAAAAAAAGATGGCGCGGCCAGGTGCGTCCTTCGCGCGCCGCTATGGATTGGCTCTCGTTTCGGTCACCGGCGCCCTGTTACTGGAGCTTTTGTTTCACCACTTCAATCTGCCTCATCCATTTGCTGCATTTGCGCTGTCCGCAATCGCGATCACGTTTTGGTACGGCGGCACGAAGCCCGGTATTGTGGCAGTTTTGCTTGCATCGCTGATCCGCGGCTATATCTTCGAGGCCGAAACCAGCGGCCTCTCGCGCGTTCTTTACGAGCTGGTGTTCTTGATCTTCGCCATACTCATGATCTGGGTAAGACGGAGAAGGGAGGCTCTAGAGGTCGCGATTGCGGACCGAACTGCAAAGCTGACTGCGGCGAATGAGGAATTCCGCAGGGAGAAAGAGCAGCTCGATGGATTGTTTGAGCTGTCACCCGATGCGGTAATCCTGGCCGACGAAGACTTTCACGTGTTGCGGGTCAACAAGGAGTTCACACGAATATTCGGGTACGCAGCAGAAGAGGCGGCGGGACAGTGGCTTCCCAAACTAATAGTGCCCGAGGAGTTGCACGCTGAGGCTCTCAAATACAGGGATCGGCTGAGTTCTGGAAACAAAGTTGAGGTTGAGACCATTCGGCAACGCAATGACGGTGTTCGCCTTGACGTTTCCGTTGTGGCAAAGAGGATATCGCTTGGCTTCGAGCAGGTCGCCGTCTACCTCATTTATCGAGACATTACGGAGCGCAAGAAGGCGGAAAGAGAACGCAGGCGGAGCGAGGGTTATTTGGCTGAAGCACAGAAATTGACTCACACAGGCAGTTGGGCCTGGAATGTGCGTACCGGCGCTCTCTTCTGGTCAGAAGAAATTTTTAGCATTTATGACTTTGAGTCTCAGGAAATGGGACCGACTTGGCCACAGTTCCTCGAAAGAATTCACCCTGAGGATCGACCACAGATCGAGCAGAGCGCAAGAATGGAGATCTCTGGAAAAGAGTGGCTAGATTCTCGGAATGATTTTCGAATCATTCTTCCGGACGGCACCATAAAGCACCTCCATTCTGTCGCTCATCCTGTCAGGGATGGCTCGGGTGAAATCACTGAGGTCGTCGGCACCGTTATGGATGTGACCGAACAGTGGAAGGCCAGAATGGAGTTGGAGAAAGCTTTCGAGGAAGTTAAGCAACGGACGGAAGCTGCCCGCCGGAGCGAGAGAGAGCTTCGCGACGTGGTCAATACGGTTCCGGCGCATGTCTGGAGCACTACACCCGAGGGGCACGTTGATTTCGTTAATGATCGTTGGTTGCGGTTCACGGGTTTAGCCTTGGACGAGGCATTCGGATGGAAGTGGGAAACGGTTCTTCATCCCGATGACCGGACGAGGGTCCTCGCCGATTGGCACACTGCCCTTAAGAACGGGCAATCGATGGAGAGTGAAGCGCGAGTTCGGCGGGCAGACGGAGAATATTGCTGGTGGTTTATTCGCAATGTACCGCTGCGCGATGAAACCGGAAAGCTCGTCCGATGGTATGGAACCGCTATCGAGATCGAAGATCGCAAGCGGGCCGAGCAAGCCCTTCGGAAAAGCGAGGAGCGGTGGAGATCCGTTTTTGAGAATTCGGCTATCGGCGTTGCGCTGACTGACCTGGACGGCCGCTTTCTGGCCACCAATCATGTCTACCAGACAATCCTGGGTTACTCGGAGGAAGAACTGGGTGCGCTTTATTTTCTGGACATAACGCATGAGGACTACCGCGAAGCCAACTGGGCGCTCATCACAGAGTTGCTGGAGGGAAAACGACGACAGTTTCAGATTGAGAAAAAGTATCTGCGCAAGGACGGCAGTTCGATTTGGATAAGGAACAACGTTTCTCTCGTGCCTGGCACCGAGAGGGTACCGCGATTCATAATGGCGCTGTCCGAGGACATCACACAGCGCAAACGTGCCGAAGAAGCTCTACAGCGGAGTGAGGGTTATTTAGCCGAAGCACAGAAACTGACCCACACAGGCAGTTGGGCGGTGCGGGTCCCTCAGATGGAAAACGCGCAGCGTGAGGCCGGTCAAAAACTCGCCGTGATCCCGAGGATCGGCTGGAACGCTTCCTATTGGTCAAAAGAGATGTACCGGATCTTCGGCCTCGATCCCGGTCCCACGCCACCATCCCACCTGGAGGTAGTCCGGCGGATGCACCCGGAGGACGCGCTTTATTACACACCTTTGGTCGAGCAGGCCATTCGGGACAAGACTGACTTTGAGATCGACCATAGGGTTCTTCTGCCAAACGGCGCGGCCAAGTACATTCATGTGGTCGGACACCCGGTAGTGAATGCTTCCGGTGAGGTCATTGAATTAATCGGCACGGCGATGGATGTCACCGAGCAGCACGAAGCGAGAGCAGCTCTGGAGGCGGCCTTTGAGCAAATAAAGGCGGAGCAAACAGAGCTTCGGCGGATGACCGACGCCATCGCCGCTTTCATTTACGTGTTGCGCCCGGATGGGACAGCACTTTATGCAAATCAGGCGGTGCTCGATTACATCGGTCTCACTTTGGAAGACGTGCAGAGAGAAGACCATCGCGCACGAGTCTTCCACCCCGAGGATGTGGAAAGGCTGCGCGAGGTGCGCAATGAGGCGCTCGCGCGCGGCAATCCTTTTGAACTTGAGCAACGAGCGCTTGGAAAAGACGGTAACTATCGCTGGTTTCTGGTCCGCTTCAATCCCCTTCGCGACGACCAGGGGCACATTATTCGCTGGTATGCGACTGGGACGGATATCGAGGATCGCAAGCAGGCCGAGGAGCGGATGCGTAACGAAAATCTTGCGCTGCGGGAGGAAATCGATCAGGCATTCATGTTTGAGGACATCGTAGGCTCGTCACCGGCCCTGCAAACCGTGCTCTCCAGCATTGTGAAAGTGGCCCCCACCGATTCCACGGTGCTGATCACCGGCGAAACCGGCACCGGGAAAGAATTGATTGCTCGCGCCATACACAAACATTCACAACGTTCCGGTCAGGCGTTCATCAGCGTAAACTGCGCCTCGATTCCTTCTTCCTTGATCGCGTCGGAACTCTTTGGCCACGAGAAGGGTGCCTTCACTGGCGCGGTCCAGCGCCGCCAGGGCCGCTTTGAGCTAGCACATTCCGGTACGATTTTTCTAGACGAGGTCGGCGAGCTTCCCGCAGAGACCCAGATTGCCTTGCTGCGAGTACTCCAGGAGCGGCAGTTCGAACGGGTGGGAGGTAACCGAATTCTTCCCGCCGACGTTCGCGTCATAGCCGCAACCAACCGTGATTTATCGGCAGCCATTGCCGCTGGAACGTTTCGAGCCGACTTGTTTTATCGGCTTAACGTTTTCCCTATTGACGTGCCTCCTCTGCGCAAGCGGAGGGGGGACATTCCCATGTTGGTCGAGTACTTCGTTAAACGCTACGCAGAGAAAGCCGGGAAGCAAATTCGCAAAATCGAAAGGAATACCCTGGAACAGTGCCAGTCGTATCCTTGGCCGGGAAATATCCGTGAGCTGCAAAACATCGTTGAGAGATCGGTGATCCTGAGCAGCGGCGACACTTTTTGGATCGAAAAGGCTTGGCTGGCCAGCCCGGAGGCGGCTCGCCAGGAGTTGCCAGGTCCTTTGCCGGACACTCTCCAGAATCAGGAGAGAGAAATTATTGAAACGGCCCTAGCAGAAAGCAAAGGGAAAGTCGCCGGCCCAGAAGGTGCGGCAGCGAAACTCGGAATTCCCCGATCGACGCTGGACTCGAAAATTAAGCAGCTGGGGATCAAAAAACATAGGTTTATCTCCGAGTAGTAATAAGTCCCTCTCTCCAGCTCCCGAGAATTCGGCACTTCCCGAAGTTTCGTCATTCCACGTTTGTGTCTAGTCCCATGTTTTCAATGTGTTGCATGTGGCCTCTCTAATGCACTCCTCACTTGCGCCAGCGGCTGTGATGGCGGCAATGCAGGGCATCGCGACCGCTGAGACTTAGGCCAAACACAAAACTGATGACCTTGAGGATCGAGAGATCAGCGCGGCAGGGATTCACGGTTTTTGTCCTAAGCGGGCGAATGAAGGCGGAACAGGTCGCGGAGCTGAAAGAGCTTTTCGATACGGACTACCGAAGCATAATTCTCGACTTGCAAGAGATGAGGCTGGCGGATCGCGACGCGGTGAAGTTCCTAAGGAGTTGCGAGAGGGACGGAATGAAGCTTGAGAACTGTCCCGCGTACGTCCGCGAGTGGATGGACAGAGAAGAAGAATGAGGGAGCGACGACGGGGCACTGCTGCGACTCAAGTTTGAAGGAGGAACTCCATTGTGGTGATAACTACACTTTTCTCGGCGCAGAGCGATACCTCAGCGGTTAGCGATCTTCGAGCGTGGAGCGAGAAGCAGTTGATAGCAGCCGCCAAGACTGGAAGACGGGCCCCCTTCGGAGAGCTTTGCGAACGTCATATGAAACGAGTCTCCTGTGTGACTCGCCGGATCACACGAAACCGTGAAGACGCGGAAGACGCAGCTCAAGAGTGCCTTCTGAGTGCTTTCGTCCATCTCAAGGATTTTGATGGAAGATCCCAATTTGCCACTTGGCTGACACGCATCGCCATCAATGCGGCGCTGGCGAAGCTTCGTAAGAACCGTTGGAAACGAGAAATTCCCACGAATGAACCAAATCCGCCCTCCGAACTCGAATGGCATAGTGAGATTCAAGATGACGCTCCGGATCCAGAAGAGACTTACCGCCTTCGCGAGCGGAAAGAGATTTTGAATACAGCCATTCTGGGACTGCGGCCACGAGTTAGAAGGGTCGTCGAGCTCCACCAATTGCAGGAACACTCAATCAGGGAAACCGCACAGATTCTGGGGATCTCAACCGCAGCTGCAAAGGCGCGGATGTTTCACGCCAGACTTGCCCTGCATCGAATGCCCCTGCTGCAAAGTGTCGCCAGGTCGAATCAGCTGAGCGCCAGATAGATAAAGAGGCATCTCAATGGCAGCAACAATGAAGACCGTAATTTCTCCGTTTGGGCAGCCTAAAACGGAGCCCAATGCCAACTCGATCCACTTCCTCGATGAGGATCTGGCTTCGGTGCCAGCTTCTGGCATTCCGGAAGAATTTCGTAGGCTATCTCGTTTCTCGCCGGTGATTGTGCTTGTTCCGAAATCGGCTGTTCATGATAAGACAATCCAGAAAAAGCCGGGATCCAATAAGTCCGTCACTGCCCTCATCGATACCAGCGATGTCTCCTCACCGCTGGATGCAGCGAAGGCCTGGTTGAGAAGACCCAACGCCACAGACACGTTTGAGTTTGGGGGAGTGAAAGGATGTTTTTCAACGATGGAAATTCATCGCAATGGCCGACCCGTTATTCTCACGTGTAAGGAATTCAAAACGCTCGTATATCTGATCAAAAATCCCCGGAGAGTGATCTCACGGGATGAACTACTCAATGAAGTGTGGGGATACGAGAACTATCCTTGTACAAGGACGGTCGATAACCACATTTTGAAGTTGCGCAAAAAACTGGAAACAGAGCCTGCCCATCCCAAGCACTTTCATACGGTCCATAGCTCTGGTTACAAGTTCCTGCCCTAATTCTCTACACTCAATTTGCACGAGGAAAAATTAAAGAGATGGCCATGTCCAAATCTCGCTTCTGCCGCTTCCTTCAATAATCGCGGTCATGAAATGTCCGTTGCGATCGAGGAGAGGGAAATATGACCGGAGGACAGTCCGCTGTTCGCATGAATGATCTCCACAGGTTCCCGGTGAGCGGTCTCGTCGAACTTTCTCGGGCCAGATACCGAAGCACTCCTCTGGCCGTTGTCGAGATTGCGTTCAAACACGGCTTTGAATCGCCTGAGTTTCAGGCCCAGCTCAAGCAATATCCTCCAGGAACGGAGGTTTCGGCTTTTATGTTTCAGAGGGTGGCGGTGCCAGGAATGTGCCTGGGTGAGCCGGTCGCATCTGATTAGATTCTGCAGGTGGTCTGCCCCCATCTGGCGCAAGCATGGCGAAACGCAAAGATTGCCAGTCGCGTGCGGAATGACTCCAGAGTGCTCAAGAATTCCCATTGCGTTCTCCGTTCGCTGAATTATTTTCTAGCTAGGGGGTAATTTTTCGAGAGCCCAGACAAAACAAACCATTGTTGCGCAATTGCAAAAAACAATAAATGCTTCGCCATGATTCTTTATCTGTATTTGCGAGGGTCTAAGCTCGTTAACGCGTCTCGCACCCACCCCATGAGTGAGAGACAGCCTGTCTGGTGGCAATTTCGTGGTGTCTGGGGCCTAAGAAGCATGGGATACTGGGCGAAATAACGATCTAAATCGCAAGCCCCGAAGTAACGCAGTGTTCATAACTGTTGCATCGAACATACTGCAGCGGGCACGCGATCACTGTGGCAAACTCGATGGCGGCCCAATGCGAGCGAAGAATCTAGTTGCTGGTTCTGCAATCCTCCTGGCAGCGGCGACGGCAGTGATCGCCGCGGGGCAAGCCTCATCGCCGAATTCTCCCTCCGTATCATCGGCACCGGCCCAACAGCAATCCCCGGAACCGCCTCCGTCGCAACAAGCACCCCCGCCCGGCTTCGTATTGCGGGTCCAGACGCGCCTGGTAACCGTGGACGTTGTCGCGACTGACGCACGCGGGAACGTGGTGCGCGATCTCAAACCCGAGGAGTTCGAGGTCTCCGACGGCGGACGCCAGAAAATCGCGCAGTTTGCGTTCGTGGACAAATCGGTAAACGCTGCATCCGCAAGCCTCTCGAACGGTGCACAGCCGCGCCCGAAAGGCTTTTACACGAATCGGGCGGAATTCGAGGACCTGCGCTTGCCTCCGACCGTTGTTCTGATGGACGCGCTCAATACGGAGGGAGCGAACCTGATGCAATCCCGGCATGACATGCTTCGCATGCTGAGGACGCTTCCCCCAAACACTCCCGTGGCCGTATTTCTGCTGGAGCAATCACTGGTTGTGCTGCAGGACTTTACCAGCGATCCCGCGCTATTGCGCGCCGCTTTGGATAAAACGATGAGTCCCGGCAACGCCTTCGCTAAGGCCACTCAGTCTCTTGAGGGTTTCGAGAAGGAGAACGCTGCGCACACGATGGACATTCGCGTGGCTACCACCCTCGATGCCTTGACCGCCCTCGCGCGCTATCTCGGCGGTTACAAGGGCCGGAAAAACCTGATATGGGTGTCCGCGTCATTCCCAACTGTCCTTTTGCCCGACCCGGATTTCGGTACAAACATGAACGCGTTCGGCGGAACTCCCGCATCAATAGGAAAGGTGCAAGACGCCGCCAACGCGCTCACCGACGCCCAAGTGGCTGTGTACCCCGTGGATGCGAGCGGACTTGAGAGCGAAACGCCTTTTTCCGCCGCCGAAAACCGCCAATATAGGCCCGACGCTCCCACTC
>Ga0210407_10003995_pt1 | contig 11785 bp, 8 predicted proteins | sample IncBWC27MmetaG_FD_150860 | JGI IMG/M metagenome (GOLD analysis project Ga0210407, IMG submission 150860) | Forest soil microbial communities from Barre Woods Harvard Forest LTER site, Petersham, Massachusetts, United States - Inc-BW-C-27-M | ecosystem: Environmental > Terrestrial > Soil >... | reverse complement strand
CATCGCAGGCCTGCTTTGTTGTTCGAAATCCTTATAGCAGAGTCATGGCCTCGCGGTCGGGGCCTGACAGTTTCTGAGTTTTCGTCCCAACAAAGCGCATCCCGCGGCTGAAAATCTGTCAATAAACATCGAGTGTTAGAACAAGCTATTCATGACTGCGGGACGCCTGCCGCCGACAGTGTAGCCGGTCAGCAAACTCAAATTTTTCACATTTCCACAGGCACGCGCGCGCAACAACAACTGTGGATATCTCCCTTTACTGATACTTTCCCCAGAATCACTATAAGAACATGCAGTCTATGGCGTACCTGGCGTCATGACTGGCCAAGAGTTTTTTTGCAGAGCGACAGCAATCAATTGGGATAGAATACGCGCCTGCTTTAAGAGGTGCGAAATCATGGATGAAACGCAAAGGCGTGGGCCCCGTTTTCCCTTCATCGCCATGGCGGAGCTTTTGGAAGAGAATTCCGGGACGCGGATGAACTCGCGTGTCAGCGATTTGAGTTTGAACGGGTGCTATGTCGACACCGTTAATCCATTGCCGGATGGCACGCTCGTGCACTTGAGAATCTTTACTGAGACTCATTCGTTCGAAGCTCCCGCCACCGTCGTCTATTCTCACGCGTTCCTGGGTATGGGCATGAAGTTTCGCGAGGTTCCGCCAGAGTCCGAAGAAGTTCTGCGGCTTTGGCTGCCCGAGGCAACCGAACAAGCGCAGCAGGCTAACGCGTAAATACCAGAGTGTCTCGATCGGCTAGTAGCTCGGGGAACGCCTGTTTGGCTGGAGGGAATCTTGGGAACCGCATCTCGATTCGAACGCGCAGACCGTCAGAGCCGTCAACTGGAGTCCAGCAAGGGGGAGCAGCGCGCAGCCGCTTGGGGTAGTGACGTGCTAGCCCACCGGCGGGCGTTCTTAGAGGGCGCGGTGGCCAGCGCCGCGGCGCTGGCCTTGCCGAACTGGGCGCACGCGGCGGCGGTTCCAGCTGCGCCCGCCGATGAAATGGACGGGATTCGAGCGGAAATCGAGAAGCGCCACGACGAAGCCGTCGAGCGTTTGCAGCACTGGATCCAGCAACCCTCCATCGCCGCGGAAAATCGCGGCATGAACGAAGGCTGCGAACTGACGATGCACATGCTCAGCGACGCGGGCTTCGAGCAGGTCAGGAAAGTTCCCACGGACGGGCAACCTGGAATTTTTGCCACGCTCGATGCGGGCGCGCCGCGCACCGTCGGCCTTTATTTCATGTATGACGTGAAGCAGGCGGATCCCGCGGAATGGAGTTCGCCGCCATTCGAAGCCGCGCTGGTCGATAAGCCCGGGCTCGGCAAAGCGGTCGTCGGTCGCGGGGCCGTCAACCAGAAAGGACCTGAAGCCACGTTCCTTGCCGCTCTGCATGCCATGCGCGGCGCGGGAAAGAAAATGCCGGTGAATTTGGTGTTCGTTGCAGAAGGCGAAGAAGAAATTGGCTCGCCGCATTTCCCTCAAGTGGTGCGCAAGCCCGAAGTAGCGGCGGCGTTAAGAAAATGTACGTCGGTCTTTATGCCGTATGCGGCGCAGGGCCTGAACGGCGAAGTGACCATGACCCTTGGCGCGAAAGGCGTTGTTGAACTCGAGCTAGTTTCTAGCGGCGCTCGGTGGGGCCGCGGTCCCAGGAAAGACTTGCACTCCAGCAACAAGGCTCGCGTGGACAGTCCGGCCTGGCATCTGGTCGAAGCTTTGGCGTCGCTGGTTTCGCCGGATGGAAACGATCCGGTGATCGAGGGTTTCGCCGCCAAAGCGCGGCCGCTCTCGGACTCCGAGAAGAAAATGATCCTAGAGGCTGCCCGTCGCCTCAGCGAAGCGGACGCGAAAAAACAAATGGGTGTCGACCACTGGGTGCGCGATGTGAGCTGGCAAGAATCGCTCGAGCTCCTTTGCTCGCGTCCGACGGTGAATATCGAAGGCCTGGTCGGTGGCTACACCGGCCCGGGAGGCAAAACCATCTTGCCGGGGAGGGCCGTCGCGAAGATCGACATGCGTCTCGTGCCGGACATGACGGCAGCAGAAGCTCTCGCCGCGCTAAAGGCCCACCTCGCCAAAAAAGGCTTCGGCGATATCGAAGTAAATATGAGCGGCGGGTACGATCCGACCAGCACACCCGCCGATTCCTCGATCATTCGGGCGTCCATCGCGGTTTATAAGAAAAACGGAATCGATCCCGTACTACTTCCGCGTCTGGCCGGGTCGTGGCCCGGCTATGTCTTCACAGGCGACCCTCTGGACCTTCCGGCAGGCCATTTCGGCATGGGACACGGCAACGGCGCCCATGCGCCCGATGAGTATTACCTTATCGAATCGAAAAACCCCAAAGTCGCGGGCCTGGACGACGCCGTCCGCTCCCACGTCGAATTTCTCTACGAGCTGGCACGCACGGCCTGAAGCAAAAACCTCCCACAATTAACTCCTGCCCAGGGAACCAAACCGCTTTAGCAACGTCTTTATAGTTATATCTCCGTGCGGAGGCTGGGTATGAGGACCTTGGTGCAGGATATACGCTACGCATTTCGGCAATTCCTGAAATCGCCGGGGTTTGCCGCGAGTGCCGTTCTTTCCCTGATGCTCGGCATTGGCGCAACCACGGCCATCTTCAGCGTGGTCTATGGTGTGCTCCTCGATCCTTATCCCTACAAGGACGCCAAGCGCATGGTGCACGTCGAGCTCCGCGACAAAAATGGCCGCGGACCCCTGCTCATCGTCAACGGCACCGAAGCCGAGGAGGTTCAGAAGGCCTCCTCGGTCGATGATGTCTTTCTGCAAGACGAAAAGCGTGAAAATCTCACCGGCGAGAAATTTCCCGTCTCCGTAAACGTCGGCCTCTATTCTCCAAACATGTTCGATTACATGGGTGTGCCGCCGCTGCTCGGGCGCGAATTCACGCCTGCCGACGCTCCCGGCGGCAATCCCGCGCCGGTCGCCGTCCTGAGCTACCTGTTCTGGCAGCGGCAATACGGAGCCAGCCGCGATGTAGTTGGAAAGTCCATCGAGCTGGACCACACACCCTATACCGTCATCGGCGTCGTGCCGCCGCGTTTCACCTGGGGCGATTCCGATGTGTATCTTCCCGCCTTGCCCTCCGCCGATCCGCACCATTACCTGCTCGCCTTCATTAAACTGAAGCCGGGCACGAAATACCCCGCCGCCCAGGCGGAGATGCAAATCCTGGCGGACCGCTTTGCGAAGGAAGATCCCAAGAATTACCCGCAGCACATGCGCGCCAAGATTGTCACGCTCAATGAAGAGGTCTTGGGCCACTTCGCCGGAACCATCGTCTTTTTGTTCGGCGCCGTGGCAATCCTTCTGATCATCGGCTGCGCAAACGTTTCCATCCTTCTGCTCGCACGCGGAACGGCGCGCCAGCACGAACTGGCGGTACGCACTTCGATGGGCGCGGGGCGCGGGCGGTTGATCCGCCAACTCCTCACGGAATCCGTGCTTCTTTCCGTGACGGGCGCAGCCGCAGGCGTCCTGGCCGCCTACTGGGGAGTGAAAGCGCTCTCCACCATGCTGCCGTACTACTCGTTTCCCCATGAAGCAGCGATTCATCTCAACGGCATGGTGCTCATCTTCAGCGCCACGATGGCCTTGCTCACCGGCATGCTCTTCGGCATCTCGCCGGCGTATCAGCTTTCCCGTCCTCCGTTGAGTGCGCTGATTCAGGCCAACAGCGTAAAGCTCACCGGCAGTTCACGCAGCCGGAACACGCACCGGCTGCTGATCGCTGGGCAGGTGGCCCTGACGCTGCTCCTGCTTGCAGGAGCCGGTGGAGCGATGAAAGCGTTCCTCGCGAAGGTGCACACGCCTCTGGGTTTCGACCCGGACCATGTTTTTGCGATGAACGTGGCCATGCCGAAAGGCGCGGCCTCCACCTGGCAGGAACGCATCAATCAGAACGAAATGGTGCGCCAAGCCGTGGCGCAAGCTCCGGGCGTTGCCGAAGCAGGTGTTTCCGCAACGTGGTTGCCGGGCTTCGGCGGATTCAGCGCCAAGATTGAAATTCAAAGCAAACCCACGTTGACGGATTCGCAAGCCGTTCTGACCCTCATCAGTCCGCAATTGCTTTCGACGCTGCGCGTGCCGCTCTTGCGCGGCAGAATTTTCGACGACGCCGAGTCGCGACGCGGCGCGCATCTGGCGATGGTCAACCAGGCCTTCGTGAAGCAATATCTCGGCGAGCGCGATCCCATCGGGCAAAGTGTCCGGAGCCCGATGCTCAAGATCGATCAGCCGGATTTGTTGTCCGCCCAGTCTCCGGACGACTGGCTCGAAGTCATCGGCGTCGTCGGCGATGCGAAAAACGACGGGTTGGAACAGCGGGTGAAGCCGGCGATTTTTCTGCCTTACAGTTTTGTACTGCTGCCGGAGGAAAGGTTCATGGTGCGCGCAAGCGGGGATCCGGAGACGGCCATGCGTTCCGTGAAAGAGCGGCTGCGTGAAGTCAACGCCGAGTTTGTGGTGGGAGGCGACCACACGCTAGCCTGGTGGCTCGATACCCGCGGCTGGGGGCGCGAGCGTTTTATCGCCACCATTTTCAGTCTCTTTGCGATTCTTGCGCTGGTGCTGGCTGCCACGGGGCTGTACAGTGTGGTCTCTTTTGCCGTGACGCAGCGTACCCAGGAGCTGGGCATTCGCATGGCGCTGGGCGCGCGGCGCGGCACCGTTGTGCACCTGGTGCTGGGCTCGACCGCGGCCATGCTTGGCGCAGGCGTGGCCGTAGGATTGCTCCTGAGCGTGACTTTAAACCGGGTCGTCGCTTCGTGGGCCGGAGGAAGCTCGCGCGATCCGGTCACGCTGCTGGCGGCTGCTTCGCTCCTGGTGCTGATTGCCGGAGTCGCTTGCCTCTTGCCGGCGTGGCGCGCGGCGTCCATCGATCCCATGCGCGCTTTGCGCGTCGAGTAGCGTTCTGCCATCCGGAGTATCGGCCAGCCTTGATCAGCGCGGCGGGTCAGCGCGGCGGGACAAGCCGCTTTCGGGCGGCGAGCTGCAGCAGTATTTTCTCGCCTTCCTCGAGAACCAGGTCACGCTTTGCTCTTAACGAGGCAATGGTCGGCACGGCAACTCGATCCGGAATCACACCCTGGCCCTCGAGTTTGCGGTCCTTCGGTGAAAACCAGAGCACCTCGCTGATTTCCAGCACACCGCCGCCCTTCATCACTCGGTCATGGGTGATGCCCAGGACGCAGCCGCACGACGGGCTGCCCACGAGCGTCGCGCGCCCAGAGTCCTGCATGCCCGCGGAAAAAACTTCCGCAGCGCTGGCAGAATATTCACTCACCAGGATGACCACAGGTGCTCGATAGATTTGTGATCCGTTTTTGCCCACAAAGACTTGCTGTTCCTCCGCCCGGTGGCCGTCGCGTTCGGAAGCGGTAACCTGTTTTCTGCTCATTCGCCGTTCGAACAGAGTTTTGCTGTCGAAGAACAGGCCCGCCATGGCTTCCAAAGTAGCGCCTACGCCTCCGCGGTTCCTGCGAAGATCCAGAATCAGTCCCGGCGTCGCGCGCAGATTCTGAACGCCGGTCTTGAAGTTCTTGACCAGGGAAGGATGAAACTCATCGAAGCGTATGTATCCGAAACCCGACGACAACTTTGCGGCGGTAACGCGGGGAGCCGTAGAAAGTATCTGCCGCGCAAAGTGGACTTCGAAGACCGAGCCGTCGACGCGCTCGAGACTCGCGGCGAAGGGGGTGTCGATCGGACGCGCGAACACCGCACTGAGGACGCGGAGTTTCGTGACGCGTTCCGTTGAAGACGGCAGGACTTGCTGTGTCGATTCGGCGAGTCGATCGGCAATCGGCTTTCCGTCCAGCGCCGTCACGATCATGCCCGGCTCGATGCCTGCGTGCGCCGCGTTGCTGTCGGGGAATACATCGAGCACCACGACTTTGCTCTCCACATAGCCGGCCCGGAAACCGGTGCTCACGCCCTGGTGCTTCTTGCGATTTTCCCATTGCTCCGGCGAGCTAAACCGCGTGTGCACATCGTGCAGCTCCGCGGTCATGCGGTCCAGGATGGAATAAAAGTCCTGGTCATCTTTCGCCGTCTCGACCAGCGGCAAGTACCGCTCGTGAATGCCCTGCCAGTTCACGCCGCCGAATTCCGGATCGTAGTAATGCTCATCGACATCTTTCCAGGTTTTCTCAAATACCTGCCGGCGCTCTTTCGGCAAAAGGCCACGCGAAGTTCCGCTCGCGGTCAACGCGAGGACTAGACGGCAGAGGAGTACGGCGAGAATCGAGCGCCGTCGGAAGCCGGGCGAAACGCATTTCATGATTTCGGCCTTGGACGCTTATCCGAAAACTTGAATAGAAAAGGTTCGGTGACCAGCGCGACAAATGCTCCAAGCGCCCGCAGATAATAACAGCATGGATGCTTGGACGGCGAGAATCGAGGAAAGAGTTGGCTCGCCGGTATTGGGCCGAAGGCCGGTTCACCCCTGGCAAGACGCCTGCTAGTTCGGATGGCCGTGCGAGTCGCGATTCAGTTGCTCCAGGTTTTCGCGGGCCAATTCATTCTTTGGATCGATTTCGAGGGCGCGTGCAAAGTGCAGCCGCGCCCCCTTCAGATTTCCGGTCTCCGCCAGCGCGCTACCGAGGTTGGCCTCGGCGTTGGCATCCTGCGGATGCAAGCGAACCGCGGCCTGAAAGTGGGTAAGCGCTCCCGCGAAGTCGCCCTGCGCCGCAAGTGCATTCCCGAGATTGTAATGCGCATCGAAATAATCGGGTCGACCCTCGAGCGCGGTGTTTAGATGCGGGATGGCTCCGCCAATCTGTCCGCCAGCCAGAAGCACGGCGCCCAGCGCGTTGTTGGCGGTGGGATCGTCCGGGCGAATGCGAACGGCCTCGGTAAATTCGAGGACCGCGGCGGAAAGCTGGCCTTTCATCTCGAAGAGAGCCGCAAGATTGTAGTGCGCTTCGAAATCCTCGGGGTTGTTTTGAAGGTGGTGCAAAGCCAGCGCTTCCTGAAGCTGTACTCGCGGATCAATCGTGGCGTCCCCAGATTCGTGTGGAAGCACCTGCAACCACAAGTGCGCCATCTCGTCGCTCGCACGGTTGCCCGCCACAACGCGTTTTGGCGGCTGGTTGGGATTTCGAATGTTCTCCGCCGAATTGTCGTAGGTAAAACGCATGGAGATGGTCGTTCCCGCAGGAAGGTCCACGGGTTGTTCATAACGATAGACGGCCTGCCAGTTCAAATCCCAATTGCCAATGTGAATCAAGATCTTCTTCGTTCCGTCGGGCAGAGTCGCAAGCGCCAGTAAATCTCGTCCGAGGTAATGCGCGTGCGGATAAATGGCCAACACGCTGGCGTCCACCGGCAAAGTGAAATCGTCGGAAACCAGAAAGTTCCTCTCGCCAGGCGGAATGTCCAGCATGCGGTCGTTGTCCAGCTGCAACAGGATGGGATGCCGCGTTCCTGGCTTATCTGTGAAGTACAGTCCGAGAGTCGGCTGAATCGGTTCCGGCTTTCCGGAAGGCTGGAAATGCGTGTTCAAAACCAGGTCGGTATTTTTATCCAGGCGCAAGGCCATGCCGTCGGGCTCCACATACGGCCTGGAGCCCGGTTTCCAGAAAAGGAAATGGCTGTCCGGATCGAAAGCTTCTGATTCAATGACCAGTTCCATTCCGCCGAAACCCACCCCCGGCTCCTTTTCAAGCCTGCGCCCGGACTCTTCCCGGTCCACCAAAACGTTGGCGTGATGCACGAGCCGTTTATCGCCGGGCCTGATTTCAATCGCTCTCAGCCATTGCGAGCGGTCGACGGGCGTTCGAAACACAAAGTTCCAGTACGAATCGCTGCCACCAGCCAGAAGCAAGTAGGGCTTCGCGGCGCGGACAATCACATCGGGCTTGCCCAACTGCCAGCCGGTGGTAAAGGCTGGTTGCCGAGGAAGATCGGAGGAATTCCCTTCGATTTCCCCTTGCTCCACCCACGATTGAATCGTCGCGATTTCCTGGTCGGACAGGCGAAGCTCGTCCGCGAATTTCAGCTCGCCCGGCTCCGGTAGCCACGGGGGCATGAGGCGTTTCCGCGTGACCGAGGCAATCTGCCGCCCGTGCGTTTTTACGTCGGCGTAGGTAAGCAGGGGAAAAGGCCCCGCTTCGCCCGGATGATGGCACGGCGCGCAATTCCGAAACACAATCGGCGCAATATCGCGGTTAAACGTCACTTGCGCCTCGGCCGCGGCGGGCTTCCGTGCTGATTCTCGCGTGGCCGCGGCGAGAGGGGTCGCAACCCCGCCAGACGCGAGAGCGAGAATAATGAAAAATCCAGAAAGGGTTTCTGAACCGTGCTTCATTCCAGGTCCGAAATGTAGCATCCCACGCCATGAGTCGCGTCCGCTTCGAGACGCTTGCCGCCAAGCGCGGCGGAAATCGCGTCCTCCAACTCATGCGTTGTTGCCACGCTGCGCGTCCGGCCGACATCCTGGTAAAGATTGTCGATCCTGCCGTGATAGACAAGACGCCGGCCGCTGCTAAACACGGCAACTTCCGGCGTAATCTCGACCTGACTCTCTTTTACAAGCACATGTTGCGGATCGCGCAGCGCCGGAATTCTGTAACCGTACTCGCGCTCGTGCTTGCGGATCACTTCCGCGGATTCCGCCTTACTCGGATAAACCAGCCAGAACGCCGCTTTCGCCGCATGCTCTTCACTCAGTTTCTGAATCGTCGGCGCGTAGCGATTCGCAACCGGGCAATCCGTCCGTACGAATACCAGCACAACAATTTTCCGGCCGCCGGATTTGAGCGGGTCCACGGGATTTCCCGCGAGATCGAAAGCAGTGTTTCGGGCGCCAAGAGTGGAAGCGAACCAAGCGAACCCCGCCGCAACGATTACAACCAGAAGCAGGCGAATGACTGGAATGGTGTGCCAACGGCGGCCCATACGTGCCCGCACCCCTGGGGCCTACGAATTTTACCACTCTCGGGCCGTAAAGCCCCGGACCTTTAGGCCGGGCAAGGCCGGGGATATCAGGCCGACTATCTGGGCGTTCGATACGGAGTAGGCGACGGGAACCCCCTAGGCCGGAGAAGTTGCCGGGGCGGGGCTCGCCGGACAAAGTTTCAGGGGTTTGCGATCGCGCCGCCCGGCTTGTGCAATTCAGCACGAATCATAGCCAGGGCTTCCTTGGGAGGTCCAATGCGATGGTACTGACCGTAAAAAGTTCGTTCGTGGATGGAAATAGTGCTAAAGAGTCTTCGACCATCGAAGTCGTACTGAGAAAACGAAGGCATCCACAGTCCCGGGAGCATCTCATACCGCTCCTGCATAAAGTGGCTGCCTTTATAGACCTTCGCAAGAAACAACCCGACGGTGATGTCCCCGGTGACTTCGCCTTCGACGCGCGCGATTTGCCCCGCCTCCCGATCAATCCACACAAACCCGCGCACCTTGGCAAGAATAGAAGTCGCTCGCGAGGTGGCTTTGTAGGCCGGATTCGGTTCCATCTTGTATTTGTAAAGCTCCCGGCCGGCCCGAGTTTCACTGGAAACGAGGCTATAAAGGAAAGCGATGCGCGTGGCGTCAATCAGATCGTCACGCTCTTTCTGTCTTTTGGCGATTTTCTCGTAGGCGTCATGTTGCGCGTGCCCATCGTCCGCAGCCCAAGAGAGAGCACGCTCCAGCTTCACGAGTTCCGTGTGATATGCGTCAGGGTCGGTCGGCTTTCCGTCCGGGCCAATCGGAATATGATCGACGCCAGTGCCTGCCGGAACGACGCGCGAAACCTTGATTTCACCCGTTTGCTTATCCAGGGCGTTCTTTCGCATTTCGACGCGTTCAACCCGTTCGTACAGGCTCAGGGCCTGGTCGTTCTTCTTCTGATTCGCCAATACCAGGTCGAGCAGCGCCGATCTTTCGGCTTCCGTCTGTCGGGGCGGCACGGGGACCGGCACGGCGGCCTCCTGTGCCAGAGAGATGGCAGCAAATGCCGCGAGGAGTCCCGCAACGAGAATGAGTGATCGTGCGCGCATCGTCGTAAGCGGCCAAGAACCGCCAACCCATATATTAATTCTGATTCTTTAGCCGGGGCAATTGTTGCATTCCCATCGAGCAATAATACTCCTCACGCGCGCTTGCCGAGCGCTCCGGAATTTCGCGCCAAACTATTAGGATTTTGGTTTCTCGGCCTGTTTTTGTTGCTGCTGCTGCTCTTCGGTCCAAGGCGGCACCACCCCGTTTATCCGTGCATAGGCGATGGACTGGCCCAGGTGTTCGCCGAAGTGTCCCGTAATCAGCATGAAGGAGCCCCGCAGCGTGGTCTGGCGCCCAAACATCTTTTGCGGTTTATCGGCGTCTCGGTCGCTGAGCGCCTGAATAGCGTGCCGGAAATGCGCAAACGAATCCTTCAAGGCTTCGACGGTTTTCGCCTTGTCGGTGGACATCGCCGTGATGGAGTTGAAATCGAAGCCCGCAGGTGGCGGTGTCCCGAGCGACCGGGCAACTCCGTAGTTAGCGGCCACAATGTGCGTGTACACCTCGCCGATGGAGCGCACTCCCTCGGCCGGCCTCCACGCGTATTTTTCAGCGGGCACGGATTCGGCGAGGCGGACATACCGTTGTTCGTAGTATGCTATCTCTTCTAGGAATTCGGCCTGGGGTCCTGGGGCCACCGTCGCAGGGGCTCGAGCCGCTCGCTCTTTCGGCTTGTCTTGGCCGCCAGCGTTCGAGCCAAGGGCCATCAGAAGGATGGTAAGTCTTAGAGAATACACAGAGATGGGACGCATGAATCCTCCCGGCAGTGTTCGCCATGGGTTCCAGCTCTCGGCAAGGCACAGCAAACCCGGCAAACGGAGCCCCGCGTAACCTACACCTAGATTTAATGAAAGCAAAGGGGTCTCTCGACCGTCTATACAACGGGAACGAATCGACCCTTATTCTCGTACTACCTAATGCCTGTGGAGGTCAGTTTGGGCGTAGCACCTATCGAAGGATTGAGCGGCATCGCGCGGATCGTCCCGGGAACGGCCAGAGCCCCGTTTTCCTTGGCCAGGTTGCGCACTGCCGCCGTCACCATGGTCGAGACGTTCAAGCTTTCTCTCGACGCTCTCCGCGCCCATAAGCTGCGTAGTTTCTTGACATTACTGGGTGTCATCCTGGCCGTACTGACGCTTGTTGTGGTCATGAGCGTGGTTGCAGGACTGAATTTTTACGTTGCGGACAAGGTCGCCAACCTCGGTGCCAACGTCTACGTTCTAACCCGTTTCGGCATCATCACCAGCAACGACGAGTGGATCAAAGCCCAAAAGCGCCCGCTCGTCACCAGGGAAGAGTTCCATAGCCTAAAGGAAGGAATGCACACCACCAGCCAGATCGCCGCCATCCTCGGCACATCCTCGGACGTGCGCTCGGGAAACGAACTTCTGGAAGACGTCAACGTCGATGGGGTCACGTCGAACTATTCTCTGGTGCGCAATGTGAACGTGGCTTCGGGCAGATTCCTGACCGAGGCGGATGAAACGCATCACTCACCGGTGTGCTTCATCGGCGCGGACTTGGTCAGAAAATTTTTCTACAACGTGGACCCCATCGGCAAAACCATCCGCGCAGGCACCCACAGTTACGAAGTCGTTGGCGTAGCCGCCGTCATCGGAAGCGCCTTCGGTCAATCGCGAGACCGTTTCATGTACATTCCTCTCGGCACGTACTCCAAGGAATGGGGCAACCAGCGGGATTCCCTCACGCTTTTCATGCAGGCAGGCAACGCCGAGATGATGCCATCCTCCGAGGATGAGGCGCGTATGC
>Ga0210407_10003993_pt1 | contig 11786 bp, 9 predicted proteins | sample IncBWC27MmetaG_FD_150860 | JGI IMG/M metagenome (GOLD analysis project Ga0210407, IMG submission 150860) | Forest soil microbial communities from Barre Woods Harvard Forest LTER site, Petersham, Massachusetts, United States - Inc-BW-C-27-M | ecosystem: Environmental > Terrestrial > Soil >... | reverse complement strand
TTCCACATAACGCGGCCAAGCGCGTAAAGAGAAACGGGAACGGCGCCGAATTTGATGGCGACGATCACAACTCCGAAGAGAATCGCCAATAAAACCGTACACTGCAGAAGAAGGCGGCGCAGGGTCAGCGGGCGCATGCGCAGCCTCCGGGAAGTGCGGCGTTGTACTGCGGCGCGGAGGAGAGAAAAGCAAGAGGCGAGGGCGGCGGGATGGGAGCCGGAAGCGCCTTTTCGTTTTTGTCTTTTTCTTTCTCCGGTTTTTCAAGAAAGGCATCCGGATGGAGTTGCCTGGCGAGATCTTCAATGGCGGAGACGATGCGCGGGGCGGGCCGATTCACGGCATCGCTGATCACCGCAAAGCGGCGATTGGTGACAGCATCCACGATGCTCCAACCGGGGAGCGTGGCGAGGGCGTCGACGGTGGGCGCAGCAGAATCGGAATGAGTGGATGCAAATACCAAGAAGTCGGGCTGGAGCCGCGCGACTTCTTCCAGGCTGACGTGGGGCCAGTCTTGTTCGGAATCCACGATGGAGACAGCGCCGGCGAGGCGGAGGGCATCCGCGATGAAGGTGTGCTTGCCAACGGAGATGAGCGGCTGGTGCCAGACAACGAAGAGAACACGTTTTGGGGCAGAAGAAGCGAGGTGCTGCTGCAAATCCGCAAGATGATGTTCCATTTCGGCGGCGATGGAGGCGCCTGCGTCGGGAGAGCCCAAGATATCGGCGAGCTTCTTTGATGAACTGGCGATTTCGTTCACGGTGTGCGGATCAGTAGCGTAGGAAGAGATTCCAATGTTTTCCAGGCCGTGGACGGTCTCCAGTCGGTTCAGGCCTTTGGTGACTAGGACGAGATCGGGATGGAGAACGGCAATCTGTTCCAAGCTCGGATTGATGGTGTCGCCGACTTTGGTCTTTTTCTGCGCTTCAGGAGGGTAATCGCAGTACTCGGTGTCGCCGACGAGATGATCTTGCAATCCGAGCGCGTAGACGGTTTCGGTCAAGCTGGGGGCGAGCGACACGATACGGTTGACCGGCTGGTGAATGCGAACGGTGCGGCCCGTTTCGTCGGTGACTTCTCGGTAGATAGCGGACGCGGGAGAAAGTGGAGAAGCGCTTTGGGCACGCACCACCGCCGCGCAGGACGATAGAGCAGCAATTGCGGCGGCGATGGCGGTTCGGAGGCGCTTGCGTGAGAATTCTTTCACAAATATTCCCTGACCCGAGAATTTCATTGTGCCAACAAAAAAGCCCCACGAGACACCTTGGGGCAAACAGCACGGCTCTTTCTCGCGAAGAGCGCGGCCTCTGCGGCACGGGAGGGTAGCCTGGCTTACGGCTTTTCAGCCGATCACAGTGGCGGGACCGCGGCCGATTCACACGGCCTTCCCCGCTTCCCTTGCCTGCAAATTGAATTTCGAGTGTAAGCCGCGTCAGCGGGAGTGTCAATGCGCGAGTGAATTGCGGGCTCGAAGGCTCAGCGGTTCTTCCAATTGGGCTTGCGCTTTTCGACCAGTGCGCGCAGGCCTTCTTGCGAATCTTCGAGGCGGTAAAGTTCGTTCAAGAAAATGTTCATGGAATGCTTCAGGCCCTCGCGAAGCGACATGCCCATGCCGCCGAGAATGGCTTTTTTCGCCATGGTCAGCACCGGGCCGGAGTGGCCGCTGATGCGGTCGACGAGATCTTTTACCGCTTGTTCGAGCTGCGCTTCCGGGACGAGGCGATTCACCATGCCGAGTTCCAGAGCACGCTCGGCGGTCACCGGCTCGCCGGTCAGAACAAGTTCGAGTGCGATCTTGGGCCCAACCAGGAAAGGCAGAATCGTTGATGCAAGCGGCGGAAAAATGCCGATGCTGATTTCCGGCTGGGCAAATCGCGCCCTTGGCGTGGCGATTACGAGATCGCCGAAAGCGGCCAGTTCCGCGCCGCCGCCGATGGCCGGGCCGTTCACCACGCAAATGACGGGCTTGCCGACCTCCAGCATTCCCGCGAAGGCGGCATGAAACGCGTCGAGCATCTGAAACACGCGCTGCGAGGTGTACTCGCCGATGTCGATTCCGCCGCAGAAGACTTTGCAGGCCGAATCGACAACGATGAGCTTGACGTCATCGCGCTCGCCGGCATAAGAGATGCCGCTGGCAATCTCTCGCAACATGGATTCATTGAGAAGATTATGTTCCGGCCGGTTGAGAGTCATTCTCGCGACGCTGTCGTCGACGCGGAACTTCACATGCTCAAATTCTTCGGGCCGGCGCCGATCCGGCTGCAACGTGAAATCCTGGGTGTTGACAGGCTTAATCATTTCCCATGCTCCTGTGCATCGATTGCTTATTGGCCTTGCGTAAGTCCCTGGAAGAAGCCAAATCTGATGCTAGCACGGCGTTTTGTGGTATCCACGAGGAGCGGGACGCGTAGTGCGCAAATAGTTCGCAGTCCAGTGGGACAGGGTCTGCGGGAAGAGTGCCAGCGTTTACGAGCGGGAAAAACGTTTTCTATTTCATCGAGTTTTTTCTTGTGCATCGCCTTGCAATGGTTATGCTGTTTGCTGCCACTGAGGTTGGGCGCTGAAGAATGCTTGCGGGAAATCACAGGAATGTCTGAACACGACGCCATATCCAAGCAACGGAGCGCGATGGCGGTTCGAATGACGGAACTGCCCGATGCCGATGGATTCCCAACTCCATCGTCGTGGGAAATTGCAGCGCCGCTGCGTTTCAATGCGGACTGGCAGGGCAAGCACGCCGATCCGGAAAGAGAGACGGAAGTGCGGCTACTCTGGACTCCAGAGTGGCTGTTCTTGCGGTTCCACGCGAGGTTTCGCGTCATCACGGTTTTTCCGGATGCCGAGGCCAACGGCCGCCGTGACCATCTCTGGGACCGCGACGTCGCGGAAGTTTTCCTTCAGACGGATCCGACGCAGCTGCGCCGGTATAAGGAATTCGAAGTCAGCCCGAATGGCTTCTGGATCGATCTCGATATCGCGCCGGGCGAGAAGCACGACTTGAAGAGTGGTTTGCGGCGCCGCGTTGTTTTGAACGAAGCCAAGAAAACCTGGGTCGCGGAGCTGGCGCTGCCGATGAAATGCCTGGTCGAGCAATTCGATCCTTCGGCCACTTGGAAAGTAAATTTTTACCGCATGGAAGGCGCTGCTGAGCCGCGTTTTTATTCCGCATGGCAGCCCACACAAACGGCTGCGCCGAATTTTCACGTTCCGGAAGCGTTTGGTGAACTGGTCTTTCTTCCCAGTCCGATGCCGCGAGAGTAGCGGGCTGGCAGAGGCGTGCGGCAGATCAAGTCTGGTTTCCTTGCTGATTTTTCCTTATGCTCTCCCCGTGAAGAAAGCAACGCGGCATTCTCGCTGTTTTACGACGGACCGGATACTTCGAGTCTTTTTCCTTGTTCTTTGCGCCGCAGGATTCGCTTGCGGTGGTTCGGCGTTGCTGGCCCGCTCGCAGCAAACGGATAAAGAGCCTGGTCCTGCGATCACAAAAGTCGAACCTCCAAGCTGGTGGGTGGGACTCACACCTGAGGTATTGCTGCTGCTTTCCGGGCACGATCTGGAAGCGACGCACATGGCGTGTAATTTGCCAACGCTACGTGTATCGCGCACGCAGTCCACGGCGGGAGGGAACTATCTTTTTGTCTGGCTGAAGATTGCTGCGGACGCGAAGTCAGGCACGGCTGTCTGCCGGATTACCGCTCCGAAAGGAGCGACGTCTTTCGAATTGCCGCTCGCTGCACGCGCTCCGACTCTGGGAAAGTTTCAAGGGCTTTCGCCGGATGACGTGATGTACCTCATCATGCCGGACCGCTTTGCCAACGGCGATCCCACGAATGACGAGCCCGCGGAAGCGCCCGGTTCGCACGACCGTTCGAAGCCGCGTGCGTACCATGGTGGCGATTTACGTGGAATACAAAACCACTTGCCGTATCTGAAGGATCTCGGAGTGGCCGTGCTTTGGCTCACTCCCATTGTTAAAAATGGAGCTGCGCAGGACTATCACGGGTATGGCGCGGTGGACCTCTACGCCGTTGATCCGCACCTCGGCGCGCTGAAGGACTATCAGGATTTGGTTGCGGCGGCGCACAAGCAAGGCATGAAAATGTTTTTCGACGCCGTTCCAAATCATGTTGGACCGAAACATCCCTGGGTTTCGAATCCTCCGCTGCCGGACTGGTTCCACGGAACGCTGCAACACCACATCGATTCCTTTTCGCCGTTGAAAGGAAGCTTCTACGGCAAGACTGGCAGTCAACCCAGCGCAAACGATCCGTTCGAAGCGCTGATCGATCCGCACGCGCCGGTGCGCATGAAACGGAATCTTACGGACGGCTGGTTTTTCGGGATTTTGCCGGACATGAACACAGAGAATCCAATCGTCGAGCAATATCTTTTGCAGAATGCCATCTGGTGGACGGAAATATCGGGACTAGATGGGTTCCGCGTTGACACGTTTCCCTATGTCGGGCGGAAGTTCTGGGCGAATTGGCATGCGGGATTGCGAAGGATCTATCCCTACTTAACCACAGTTGGTGAAGTGTTTCATCCCGATCCGAGTGTGACTTCGTTTTTTGTGGGTGGAGTAAGGCGCTATGACGGAATCGATAGCGGGCTTTCTACGGTCTTCGACTTCCCGATGTTTTTCACGCTAAGAGACGTATTGCTTCGAGGCGCACCGACGGGCCGCATCGCAGACGTGTTGCGGCACGACGCCTTGTATGCGCATCCAGAAATGTTGGTGCCATTTTTCGCGAATCACGACGTGCCGCGTTTCGCGAGCGCGGAAGGCAGCTCCCCCGCGAAGCTCAAGCTGGCGTTCGGGATCGCGCTCACGCTGCGGGGGATTCCGGAGATTTACTACGGCGATGAGATTGGGATGACGGGGGGCGGCGATCCGGACAACCGGCGCGATTTCCCGGGCGGCTGGATTGGCGACAAGAACGATGCGTTTGCGGAGTCCGGCCGCACGCGCGAGCAACAGGAGATTTTCTCGTACGTGCAGTCACTGCTCAGGATTCGTCGCGAGCACGGCGCACTACGAACCGGCCGGTTATGGCATCTGGCTTCCGACGAATCCGCTTATGTTTTTCTCCATGAATCGGAGGAAGAACGAGTGGTTGTTGCGTTCAATAACGCCGACCGGCCGCGGGATCTTCGCATTGAGCTGGTCGACACGCCGGCACAAGACGCGGCAGCCATTGGACTTCTTTTCGGCGAGGGAAAAGCGGAGTTGTCCAAGGGTGAACTCCGAATCACGCTGCCGGCGCAATCGATCTCGATTTTTTCTCTGAACTAGTCTGAGTCGGGCGTGAGCCTCAGAACGCCAGGCGAACACTCCAATTCTTCAAGGCATCGGGCACGGTGAGCGTGACAGCGTGCGCTAAGCTGTCGTAGTGCCACTCGTTGATGGATTGCTCACCGATGCGAACCTCTTTCGGCGACGTCAACGCGCCGTAAATCGTTAGTTTTGCATTCTTCCACCACGGCTGATGCGCACTATTCTCCGTGGTACTTGAGACCGTCACCGCCCCGGGGGAAACCTGGCAAGAATAGTTCACGCGCAGAATCTCTCCCTTTTGATACGCGAACGTATGTCCGTCGTCCTGGTAGAGGGTTCCGCGGCAATCACCGCTCGCTGCGATATTGGGCAGATAGACGCGAAGTTCGAGGGGCCCATTCGGTGTTTCTTCCGTGGACTGCACCAAGGGCTGCATGGGCACGATGGCTCCAGCACGCACGTAGAGCGGCATCTCATCGAGGCGGGGCTGTAACGTAAACTTTTCCTTACTGGACAGCTTCGCGTTTGTCCAGAAGTCGTACCACTCTCCGGGCGGCAGGGCAATTTCTTCGGCATCGACCATGTCCGTGGTTACTGGCGCGACAAAAAAATCCCGACCAAATAGAAAATCGCGGTTGTCCCCGTAAAAATCCGACGCCTGGGGATATTCGAGAAACACTGGCCGCATGAGAGGCAGGCCCGTGCGCGACATTTCTTCGATTCCGGTATACAGATACGGCATCAGTTCATAGCGCAGCTCGATATATTTCCGGCGGATGGCTTCGTGTTCCGGGCCATGCACCCACGGTTCCTGGTCCAGAGTGCCCTTGGCGCTGTGATCGCGATAAATCGGGTTCAATGCTCCGACCTCGAACCAACGCGTCAACAGATCGGCCGGTGGTGAGCCGGCAAATCCGCCGATGTCATCGCCTACCAGCGGGTAGCCGGAAATCCCCATGCTCATGAGCATCGGCGTGCTCATCTTCAGGTGATTCCAAGTGCTGCTGTTGTCGCCGGTCCACGTGGCGGCATAGCGCTGGGCGCCGGAATATGCGGCGCGCGTAAGCACGAAGGGCCGTTCGTCCGGCTGGAGCTTGCGCAATCCTTCGTACGTCGCGCGCACGTTCTGCATGCCGAAGACATTGTGGATGGCGCGGTGATCGACGCTGGTGCCGTCGTCGAGGCGGTGTCGGGTGTCGAGCGGCATGGTCTTATCGGCGCGTTCGAAGAGCGACGGTTCACCCATGTCATTCCAGAATCCCGCCACGCCCATGCCGACAAAGTTTTTGTAGAGTCCGCCCCACCAATCGCGCGCGCGCGCCAAAGTGAAATCCGGGAAGACACTTTCGCCGGGCCAGACGATACCGACGTAGACTGAGCCATCGGAGTTTTTCACGAACACATCGTTTTTTATCCCCGAATCGTACGGCGCATAGCCATGGTTGGGATCTTTCTTGATGTGCAGGTCAGTGATCAGAATCGTGTGCATGCGCTGAGCGCGAAAATCCGAGATCATTTTTTCAAACGTGGGAAAATATTCCCGGTTGATGGTGAAGGGCGCATTGCCTTGCTGATAGTCGATATCGAAGTAGATGGCGTCAGCGGGGATTTTTTTGTCGCGAAGCGTCTTGACGATTTCGCGCGCGCGCGATTCCGGATAATACGAATAGCGGCTTTGCTGATAGCCGAGTGTCCAGAGCGGGGGCAGGGGAGTTCGTCCTGTCATCGCCGTATATTCTTGAACGATTGTTTTTGGCTCGGGCCCGGCAATAAAGTAGTAGTTCAGTTCGCCGCCTTCGGCGCCGAAAGAAAAGTAGTCCGGCGACTCCTTGCCAAAATCGAAAACGCTGCGATAGGTGTTGTCGAAGAAAAGGCCATAGGCCTTGCCATTGCGCAGCCCGATGAAAAAGGGAATCGTCTTGTACAGCGGGTCGCTGGACTCCTGCCAGCCGAATTCATCGGTGTTCCAGTTGGTGAAGGAACGGTTGCGGCGATTCATCGGGCCGGCTTTGTCGCCAAGACCATAATAATTTTCATCCGCGGGCATCTTTTTCCAGGCGTGCACGCGCTTGCCGTTCCAGGCCATGGGCAGGTCCGGCTGGTCGGCAAGATAAGCTGTTCCAGCTGCATCGGAGAAATTGATCAGCAAAGGAGTTCGCTGTATTGCGGCAACCACATTCCCAGAAATGATTCGGATTTCCTTCTGGTTCTCTTCGATTTTAACCGCAGGAGCTTCCGGCGATTCGATCAGCGCCCAGGAAAAGTCCTTCGGAAAATGTCCATCTTGCGCCACGCGCACGCGAAAAACGCCATCGCGAAAAACCGTGACGCGCACTTTTGCGGCGCCTGCGGTTAGCTCCACGCCATCTTTCAGTCTTTCGACGTGCTCGACCTTTCCAACATGTTGCCAACCTTGGGCAACCGCGATTCCGCACCCGAGAGTCCAGGCAAGCAGTCCAATTCCGGCGCGTCGAGCTAACCTTGTCATGTCCATCCTCCCGGGATGCGAACAAATAAGAAGACGATCAGGCGTGTTTCTTACTGGAGCAGAAACATTTCAGCAACGGCCCGCCGTATCAAGCTGCGAGCCAATGTTCAAAAAACGCGCAGGCTTTGGCGCCTTCCATGCGGCGCCTCACTGCATCCATCACGCGGCAGCGCACCGCTCCATCGCGTTCATGGAAACCCAGCCAATAAGGCAGATGCAGTTCGCAAGGCACCGATGTGATCTCCAGATGAGCGTCGCGCAGTTTGAAAAATCCTTGCTGGAAAATAATGCGCAGAACTTTATCGCGCAAAAGTTCCACTGCTCGCTCTTCGGTCAGAGTCGCCCTCAGGCGGTTGCGGCTCTCCATCTCCAGCAATTCCCGCTCGACCGGTATTCGCGGGAATTCGAATAAGTCGAGAGATCCATCCACTGCGTCGATAGCAAAAAGGCGCCCCGGTGCTCCCGCGTATTTCACGCGGTACAAAAAATAGGGCACGTAGGCATCGGCGATTCGCCGCAACGGGCCGCTGCGCATTCGCCAATACAGAGCGGAGACCCCCGCGCCGGAAAATGCTCGCACGGCCTCTTCTTGAGTGACGTTGGGCTTCAAAGCGCGGATGGCGCCGGTATTCATCGAAACTTATTCTCCGCTCCGCTGCTATCGGAAGTAAACCCACAGGCCGATGACCGTGGCCAGCAACAACAGGCTGAAGACCACATTGATGGCATGTTCCGCGGGCGTCTCGTGCGCGGGCTTGCGCTGAGGAACGCCAACAGCGACAGTTTCCATTTTGTCGTCGACGGTCGCAAATGTAAGTCCGGCGAGCTGCTTGCGGTCGGGGGCCGGCGTCATCAGGCTGACCCCGACCAGCACCACCGCGCAGACCACAAACATGAAAATCGCGTAGTGCAGAAAATTCATGTCGATGAGCCAGCGGATCGCGGAAGAACTGAAGCGGCCGCCGCTGGCACGATCGGCGATTTCCAGAACGAATCGCGTGGCGCCCAGGACGAAACCAGTGAGGAGTGACGAAATGGCGCCCGATCCGTTCATGCGGGGCCACAAGATTCCCAGAATAAAACAAGCGGAGATCGGCGGACTGATATATGCCTGCACGCTTTGCAAGTAGATGTAAAGCTGGCTGCTGATGTAGTGGATGAACGGGACCCACAGCAGGCCTAGCAGCACCATAGCACCCGTTGCCACCCGGCCGAAATTCACGAGCTGTTTTTCAGAGGCTTGCGGCCGAATCTTTTTGTAGAAATCGAGCGTGACGAGCGTGGAAGCCGAATTGAAAACGGAACTCATCGCACCCATGACTGCCGCGAGTAATGCGGCCATAACCAACCCAACGAGACCGACGGGAAGGAGATTAAGGACTAACGTGGGGTAGGCGTAGTCCGGTTTTTTCACTTGGTCCGGAAACAGCGCAAAAGCGATGATGCCCGGCAGAACGAGCATGAAAACCGGAAGGATCTTCAGGAAGCCGGCGAAAATCGTTCCCGCTTTGGCGTGCCCTTCATCCCGCGCGGAGAGCACGCGTTGCACGATCACTTGGTCGGTGCACCAGTACCAGATGCCAAGAATTGGCGCGCCAAAAAAAATCCCTGTCCACGGAAAATTTGGATCCGAAGAAGGCTTCATCATGTGGAAGTAATCCGGCGGCACCATGGTGCGCAGGTGCTCCAGGCCGCCCACACGTCCCAATCCAATCACGGTGAGGGCGACCGCGCCGGTGATGAGGATCAGTGTCTGCACCGTGTCCGTGTAGATTACCGCCGCCAATCCGCCTGCCACAGTGTAGATACCCGTGGCGATAACAAGAATTACAGCCGTCTTCCAAAGGGACCAGCCGGCAACCCGCTCAAGGACGACGCTCGCGGCATAAAGTTGCACCGAGATTTTCGTGAAGATGTAAGCGATGATCGAAATGCCAGCCAAATAAACGGCGCACTGGCGGTTGAAGCGGCGTTCCAGGAATTCCGGCATGGTGAAGACATTGCTGCGCAAGTAGAACGGCACGAACACCCAGCCAAGGATCAGGAGGATAAGGCACGCGAGCCATTCAAAATGGCCGACCGCCAGACCCGATGATGCGCCGGTGCCGGACAGGCCAATAAAATGCTCGGTAGAGATATTCGATACGAACAAGGACGCGCCGATGAAGAACCATCCGATATCGCGGCCGGCGAGGAAGTATTCTTCCGAACTGCGCTCCTTCAGGGAAAAGTACAAGCCGATACCGAAGACGATGGCGAAATAGACTCCGATGATGACGAGATCGAGGGTTGCGAGGGCTCGGTGGGTTGTCTCGACAAAAGATGCAAACAGCATCCATGCCTCCTTGGCGCCGCGGCCATCGAATCGGCCGCGGCGTGCCGCCTCAAAGAAATTTCAACTATTTTCTCGAATTGGCCGTGACTGTCCGTGCTAAAACGAGGTTGCGTTCTACCGCCAATCCGCCCCTGAACAAGCTCCCTGGGAATTGGTGACTGCGCAGTCTATAACAGCCTTCGTGCAGGCTCAATGCCCGTTTATTGTGGAGAGCCGCCTTCCATTGCTTGGGAATAAGCGAGTCACGTGCGCGGTATCAAGCTATGCGCCAGCCCGGGGGCGTTCTTCAGATTGCTCCGCGGGCTGGAACAGGGTAAAAAAGAATGGGGGGAAACATGACGAAAGTATTACTTTGCCTGCTTTTCTGCGCGGCCGCGGTGATGGCTGCGGACAAGACGGTTTACGATTTCACTTTGAACTCGATTGATGGCCAGCCTGCGCCGCTCGCCGCCTACAAAGGGAAGGTCGTGCTGCTTGTCAACGTTGCCAGCCGCTGCGGCTTTACGCCACAGTATACGGCGCTGGAATCCATCTATGAGAAGTATAAGAGCGCGGGATTTGTCATCGTGGGCATCCCCGCGAATAATTTCGGCGCGCAAGAGCCCGGCACGAATCAGGAAATCAAGACTTTTTGCACTTCGAAATATAACGTTACTTTCCCGATGATGGCCAAGGTGTCCGTGAAGGGTGAAGACATGACACCGCTCTATCAATTCCTGACGGACAAGGCGGCTCATCCGCAAACAGGCGGCGAGATTCAATGGAATTTCACAAAGTTTCTCATCGGCCCTGACGGGCGCGTCATTACGCGCTTCGAGCCGGAGGTCACTCCTGATTCGCCTCAAGTAACCTCCACCATCGAGAAAGCCCTGGCTTCGCTGAAATCATTTAAGGGATGAGCTCGAGTCAATTGGGGCGAATCTTCAGGCGCAACGTATAATCGGTGAGCCGCGGACCTGGCGAGTCCGAGAGGATCGCCTGCCCGCAATTCCTTATGCCGATGCTTTCGTTGCAGAACGTTTCGAAAGACTATTTGACGGATGGCCAGTCCGTGCATGCCCTCAACGGTCTTTCGCTGAACGTGGAGCGAGGCGAGTTTGTAGCCCTCGTGGGACGCAGCGGCTGCGGAAAATCCACGTTGCTTAATCTTGCCGGAGCCATGGATTTTCCGACGTCCGGACTGGTGCTTCTGGACGGAGTTTCGACGTCCTCGCTGAACGACGGCGGTTTGACCCGACTGCGGCGCGAGAAAGTCGGGTTCATCTTTCAGTCCTTTCAACTACTTCACACCCTGACGGTTTTTGAAAACGTGGAGTTGCCGCTGCTCCTCGCTGGGGAACCGAACGTTCGCGATGCGGCCCGCGAACGCCTCGCCTGGGTCGAACTCGAGGGCCTTGGCAATCGGTTGCCGCACCAACTCTCCGGTGGCCAGATGCAGCGCGTCGCCATCGCACGCGCGCTCGTCCATTCACCGAGCATCCTGCTGGCCGATGAACCCACAGGCAATCTGGACACCGCGACGGGGAACGTGATTCTGGAATTGCTCCGGCGCCTTACCCGGGAGCAAAACACCGCGACCATCATAGCCACCCATAGCCTCGAAGCCGCATCGCTCGCGAATACAGTCGTAAGTTTGCGCGACGGCAAAATTGAAGAAATCGCCCGGAACTGAGATGCCTCTCTTTCTG
>Ga0210407_10003992_pt1 | contig 11787 bp, 15 predicted proteins | sample IncBWC27MmetaG_FD_150860 | JGI IMG/M metagenome (GOLD analysis project Ga0210407, IMG submission 150860) | Forest soil microbial communities from Barre Woods Harvard Forest LTER site, Petersham, Massachusetts, United States - Inc-BW-C-27-M | ecosystem: Environmental > Terrestrial > Soil >... | reverse complement strand
ATGATATTCCCAAGAAAACGGCGGAGCTGTTCAGAATTGCACACTTTTTGAATGGAAGGTACACATCTTACCCGTAATCAAACGCCAGCAAGGGTAGCGTTACACTCCAGCATCGAGATAGATGAACGCCGCACCGCGCCCTGGATGGTAGGTGGAGACGGCGCTCAGGTTTCTCCTGCAATCGAATGCCCGACGAGGACAGGATCAGTGATGTGCAAGGCGTCACGAACCGCGACGACATCATCTCCGAGCCGCCTTGCGTCAAAACCCGTTTGGCGTGCGGAGGACTGACCAAACCCGCGCCGCGTGATCCCAATGACGTGATAATGCGCCGCGAGCTTCGGCCCTAAGCTGTCAAAAACGTGAGCTGTGCTTCCGCCACCTGCGAGAAGACGAGGGTGCGTCCGGTCCCTCCCCAGTCGAGTACCTCGAGCTTTACGTCCGGCTGAACGGTGTCGACCTCGGTTTTGAGCGCTGTCTCTCCCTGAGACGAGGGACCGTTCTGGAAGCACTTTTTGACGCGGACGGGTGTCGGCAATTCTCGGTGAGCGTTATGGCTTGATTGCGTCAACTGACATCAGGCCCGCAGGCGGTTTCAGGAAGCCGATGGTGCATGTTCGCTTCTGAACATCTAAGTCCGCCGGTGGACACCTTTCAACACCTTGGTTCGACAGCCGCATTCTCTTGCCCTTTGCGATCAAACGGGTTACGCTTCGCACGAGATTGGAAAAGCTCTTGCTACTGGAGGGATCAATCTGACAGCGGGCGTGATCATCTCGCATTGGTTTTGGCAATCGCACTATGGCAGTGCCGTGGCAGTAAGAAGGACAAACCTGAGATGGGCGGCCTAGCTCAAGATCTTCGTTACGCGCTGCAGCAACTGCGCAAGGACCCGGTGTTCGCGGCTGTCGCTGTGGTCACGCTCGCGCTGGCGGTAGGAGCGAACACCGCGATCTTTTCAGTAGTTCAGACCGTCCTACTGGCGCCGCTTCCTTATCAACAAGTCGATCGTTTGGCAATGATCTGGGGACGGAATCCGTCGCGCGGCGATATGGAGGCTCCGATCTCGCCCGGTGATTTTACCGAGTGGAAGCAGAAGAATCAGGTTTTTGAAGACATTGCGCCGTCTTACGACGATCAAGTCACGCTGTCCGGTGTAGGAGAACCGAAACTGCTGTTGGGGTACGACGTTTCGCCAAGTTACTTCCGCATTCTTGGAGTTCCGCCTAGGATAGGCCGTGTGTTCAGCGAGGACGAGGCTTCTTCGGGTGCACACGTGGCCGTGCTCAGTGACAAGATTTGGCGCAACACATTCCATGGTGATCCGCAAATCCTGGGCAAGTCGATTACGCTCGATTCCAAGCCTTATGCGGTCATCGGCATAATGCCGCCCGCATTTGACTTTCCTTCGCAGACTGAGCTGTGGATGCCGATGGCGATTTCTCCAGTGGCTTCTGGAGACTACCAACACACTTACATCCGCGTGGTCGGGCGTCTTAAATCCGGTATCTCCCTCGCCGATGCCCAAGTACGCATGAATGCTCTTGAGCGCCAGATTGCCACGCAGCACACGGAAACCGACGCCGGCAATGAGACATGGATCGAACCGCTGCGGCACACATTGTCGGGCGACATCCGTACACCGCTGCTGGCTTTGTTCGGGGCTGTCGGGCTGGTACTCATCATCGCGTGCGTCAACATTGCCGGTCTTCTGCTTGCACGGGCTGCGCGCAGGCAGGTCGAAGTATCGTTACGAGTGGCCCTTGGCGCCAGCCGTTGGCGCCTGTTGCAGCAATTCCTGTGTGAGAGCCTGCTGCTTTCATTCCTGGGAGGTGCGCTGGGTGTAGTTCTCGCCTTGTGGTGCACCCGCTTTCTGCTAGCCATTTTCCCTAATGGCATCGCCAATTTGAATATTCCGAGACTCGAAGCGATTCCGATGAGTGCGCCTGTTCTGTGGTTTGCGCTGGGAATCACAGTGGCTACAGGGCTGCTTTTCGGAGTGGTTCCGGCGATGCAATTGGCCCACACCGATGCCAACGAGGCGCTCAAAGAATCCCGCGGGTCAACCTCTTCTATGCGGTCCGCACGGGTTCGCCGCACGCTGGTCGCAGCGGAGATCGCTCTGTCGCTGGTCTTGCTGGCCAGCGGTGGATTGATGATCGAGAGCTTCCGTCGCGTCTATCAAGAAGATCTCGGATTCCGTCCGGGTCCAGTTCTTGCCGTCGAAGTTCTTCTTCCCTCCAGTCGTTATCCGTCAGACCAGCCTGGGAAGCGGAACAACTTTGTTGCCGGCGTGACTGATCGCCTCAGTAGGCTACCGGACGTAGCTTCGGTAGCGGTTACGAATTTCCTGCCGCTCACCGGATTTTGGGGAATAACGGATTTTGCGATCGAAGGACAGCCTCTTCGAAAAGAGGGCGGCAAGCCGACTGCTGACAATCGCCTGATCACTGCTGGCTATTTTTCAACCATGGGTATTGGTCTGCTTCGCGGGCGCGATTTCAACGACTACGATCGTTCCGGAGCTGAGAATGTGGCCATTGTCAATTCGACATTGGCGCGACGGTATTTTGGTGGGGAGAATCCCCTCGACAAGATTTTGGAACTCGGTGATGCTGCCCATCCCGAACGCTGGCGAATTGTGGGTGAGGTTTCGGATGTGCGAGCCTTCGGCCCCGAAGAGCCTGCACATGCGGATCTCTACCGTCCTCTGAGCCAGGTATCGTTTCCTCTCCTCGCGTTCGTAATTCGAACCACGGGAGGCCCGTCCAAGCTGCTGAAACCGGCTGAGAGCGCCATCTGGGAGGTGGATAAGGGCCAGCCAGTATTTGACGCGATGCCGATGCAAGTACTGGCGGCACAGTCGGTCACATTGCGGCGCACGAGCACAATCCTGCTGACAAGCTTCGCGGCCTTGGCCCTGATGGTCGCAGCAGTCGGTTTGTACGGACTCGTCGCCTATTCCGTGGCGCAGCGCACGCACGAGATCGGAATTCGAATGGCATTGGGCGCACGGCGCCGCGACGTTCTACGGCTGGTTGTACGTCATGGAATGGGTCTCGTCCTTGTCGGCGAGATCGTTGGATTGGGCACAGCTATGATCTTGACACGCCTAGTATCAGGGCTGCTGTATCGGGTGAGTCCCGCGGATCCGGGGCCGCTGGCCGCCGCGGTAGGCGTGTTGACGCTGATCGCTCTGGTTGCTTCTTACATTCCCGCCCGGCGCGCGGCAAAAGTCGATCCCATCGTGGCTTTGCGCTACGAGTAATCCATCACAAATACCTGAGCAAGAGATCTGCCGACAGACAAGATCACAGGAAAATTGCGACCTTATCTGGAGTGGACGGCGGCGGACTGAAACTGACTGTTGAAACATCGCCATTACGCGTTTTGACCCTTGACCGAAAGGTCGGGCCGAGTCTCAGTGAGCGTTTTCGCCAATTAATGTGCAGTTTAAAGTAAGGCGCGTTTTGGTATAGAGTGTTGCGTGGAAAACGTGGACGCCATTCAGATTCGGCTTCTCGAAGAAAGCGATCCGCCGAGCATCGCTGCAGCGTTCAAGAAGATGGGGTGGAAAAAGCCTAAGATTCAGTACCAGCGGTAGTTGCAAGAACAGATGGCGGGAACTTCAGTCTTTGGGATGCGAAGTGCTGAACTTCGACAAAGCGACAAACCGCCTTCCCTCGTCCGAATCCAACTGGTCTAGTTGAAGAACGAACCCGCTGCTGATCCCGACCATGCGAGTCCTGAAGTAATAGCTCCCGCCTGACTCTGCCTTCAATGAATGCACCGATACTTTGGGTCTCTCAGTGGAAGAAAGGATTGCAGCATCGCGCAGATATGGGGTTCACCGGGATCGATTGCCACAATGAAATACCTTCCACCGTTGACGGCACCCACCCACTTTCCGTTAACTCCGAAAGGGCTGGTGAGGTGGCCGTCCGCAACGAAATAGATCAGGGCCTTGCCCTCTTCCGGCGTGGGTGCCGAGTATTGCGATTCGTCGGACGTCACATCAAATTTCGCATCCGCCTGATTGCAGGAGTTGGAGAAAGGCAGTATATTCGAGCAAGTCTCCTCTAGCATCTTCCCGCGCGTTTCACCTTCTCAGCGTTCGGTTCCTTGCAAAAATCAGACGGAATTCAGACTGAGCAAGGACAACCGGTCCAATGACATCTATCAAGGAAGTCCTTGAGGCCTTGAGCCACCCTTCTAAACTCACGCACTGCCCGGTTTGTGGCTCACTCCTGCAGCAGCGGAGAGCCACTCTATCGTTGGACGGGACCGAGGAGACTTGGGAGATATTCTTGCCGACCTGCCGCCAGTGCCATGCGGACAAGCCGAAATTCGTGACATAGCTAGCGAGAAAGTGCGCCGTGAAAGGCGCTGGAGTTCGCGGGTGAAACTGGCGCCGGGGAGCAACTACGCTTGTCGCGGGGTCTGCAACGCGAAATCGGCTGATGGCGTCAACGATCCAATGTGCCTCGCGTAAAATGTTGAGTTGAATCGAGATGGAAGAAATCTACAGGCTCGACGCTCGGCATAGACCCCGCCTATGGGCCGCGATGATGCACGCGCGTGCCGCCGAGAATACCAACATCAGTTTTGAAGGAATGCTGTCAAACACTGGGTTGGCGCAGATGGAAAGAGTGGGACATGAGGAGAGTGACGTACTGAAAAGGTCAACGCTTCAACCGAAGTGGGATTTCCGGATCCTGCCACTCACTCCGCAAAACGTTTCTGCAATAGTGAAGGCCATTACTTCCAAGATCGCGTTTGGCAACAGAGGCATCATTCATGTGCAAATCGAGGGGAACGGGAAGATGGCATTTGCTGCGTACGACAACTTCGACCGCGAATGCGTCGTCGCCTACCCCGCTGTGTCCTCCGCGTCGCTAGACGAACTGACAATGACAGGAGTTTTGCGAAACTACATCCGGGTCGTCCAACCGACCAGATGACTGTTGAAAATAGCGCTCGACCCATCCATCGGGTTTTGATCGCATGGCTGTTCTCGACAGGTGTAGTTCTTGTGTTTATAACGCAGCTCAATCGTCTAACGAGATTTGAAGGCCTATTTTCCGCCGCTGTTGGGCCGGTTTGAAAAGCTGGACACGAATTTGGTGGGTGACCTTGCTAGAACGTTGGGCTTCGCCGGAGGAGTTACAAGAGGTTCCGCCAGCGGAGCCGTGGAAGTTCTTCCGTCAGCGCCGGGGCCGGCATCAAGAACTCACCGAGCAGCGCATGGAGGGCAACTGCCAGGCCATGCCGGCCATTCGGGATCGAGCGATGCTGGAGGGGAAACGAGCGAGCCACGGTGGAAGTGAGCGCACAACGGCTACGCACTTGCTGCAGGGGATAGCGAATCTGGACAGCAAGACCGAGGAGGCAGCGAACGCACATCCCGAAGTTTTCCTTTTAAGCCGCTGCCAGGATCGGGAAGCGCGTTGGCGCTTCGCTTGAGTCCCGGCCAGCCTTTGAGTCTTTGAGTTGATTACTTGAGGGACCCCGGCGTCTAGGGTACCGAAGTGTCGATGTGACGAATGTGAGTTATTTGAGGTTTAGGACTTAGGACGACACAAGGGCGCGACACTAATCAAACGCAAAGCTGCTGGTGCAGAACCTTTACCCTGCAGCATTTCCCCGAAAAAGAGGGCCGAAAGGCGGCACAAACGCATTCGCCGAACAGAGTCTTCTGCACCCGTCTGAGGAATGCGAGAAGGAAGCGTGAACCGGAGCCACGACTCAAAGCGTAGCCGCAGTCTGCTATTTGTTCGAAGCACATTTCGGTAACTATGGGACTTCTCGGATCGGTGCTGTAATGAACAGGAGATATTCGGAGGCGGCAGAAATGTTGGAGTTCAAGCAACAAACGGGGGACATAGCTGTCCTTCACGGTAAGCACGCTTACGTCGTGCGTACTGTAAATGGCAAGCCAAGCATTGTGCTATCGCGAACCCAAGACGGTACGACCCGCGACGCCCTTTTGCCAAACCGATGGCTGAGTGAGCGGCAAACAAGAGAGATTCTCGCTCACATCACCGCTATCAAGGAACAGGCATGACTTCAGCGGTAAAAGAATCCTCCTCTCTCGCGCTTCTGGTTTCCGCTGATCCTGTGACAATTCGGTATTTCAGCCAAGCGTTACAAGAATTATCGATTTCACCTGATGTCTTCCGGGAGACCCCAGCGGCTATCAACCAACTGAATCGGCAAAAGTTCGACGCCGTCATCGTCGATCTTCAGCTAGGAGAACTGGCCGGAAAGGTTCTGAACGAAGTGCACCTTTCTCCTTCAAATCGGACGGCAGTGACGTTTGGCATCAGCGGCAACGACGCCGAATCGACAGCAGTACTCCGGCAGAAGTCGAGTTTTGTTTTCGAGAAACCTCTTTCGGCGCAGTCAATTCGCAGCACACTGAAGTCCGCATACGGGCTGATCCTGAGGGAACGGCGGCGCTATTTCCGATGTCCGGTCTCCATCCCCGTCTTGATCCGAAGACAGGGCGTGCCGGACGCTCATTGCTCCACCGTAAACATCAGTCAAGGCGGAATGGCCCTGAGCACAATCGTTTCCGTGAATACCGGAGAAAAAGCGCAGGTTCAGTTCACGTTGCCGGGGCACGAAGTTCTGTTCTTAGCGGAAGCAACGATCTGTTGGTCGAAAACGGACGAAATCGGAGTTCGCTTTGTGGCTCTTTCAGAGGATAACAATGCTCAACTACAGGAATGGCTGGCGCGAAAGCTGGAAGAAATGCTTCCAGATTTCGTTTCCAAGAAGTTCGAGAAGATGGATGTCCGACCCCTGTCGAGCTTGAGTCTACCGGACTGAAAAAGAACTCGCAGCCCAAGTTGTCGCCCGTCAGCACCATTATGGGGAGGCAATATGCGAACCTGCGTACCGCTAATCGAGCAACAGCGAAAGGCGATGTTGCCGTACAAAGAAAAAGTCGGGGAACTATACAGAGCATTGGATTGGTTCATGGATTGGTTCAGGGACAGCATACTGAATGAGAATCGCGACGAAGTCGGCGCGGCACTCAAAAGCCTGCGAGATGATTTAACTGAACTGGAAGCCATGATTTCGTGGAATCGCTAGTGAAACATCCTAGCAACCAACCTCGGGATTGACTACAACCTGCAAAACTCGTGGTCATCCCAGTTCCAACAAAACCGTCACATCGAATTTCGAATAATACTTCCTCGCATCGTTCTCGCCGTACTTATCGAGCTAGTCGCCTCGACTCTCGCAGACTTGCCCAATGCCGAATGAAGCAGGGTCTACCCAATCTTCAGATTCCCAGTTCACAATGTGTTCTCACCCAGACAAACCGCTGTCGGCGTTCTTCAACTCTTCATCTTCGTCACGATGGCCCAACTGACCCGGCATGCTGCTATTGCCACCCTCGTTTTTCTGATCCCGCTCCGCAGCACCTTTGCCTCGGTCTTGGTCATTCGATTTATCCATGAATGCCTCCCCAGCGCTCAACGCATGGTCGAAAGAAAATGTCACTTTTAAATGACCCTCTCGGTATGGCCAGAAGCGACCATTCTTGCTGAAGGTCGCGCAAAGTACTGACGACTTAATGAGGTCAGCAAGAGAAGTCGGTTTGCTCACCCTGTTGCTGGCTTGTCTTCCTGCTCCGACTGCTCGTCTTTATATCGCCCTCACAATTTCGGCCACAGAAGCCAAGCAATGTCCACCCCAAAGTGCTTCGAGTATGAACAAATCAGCCCATTGTTTTTCTTGTATTCCGGCGATGAGTTCTTCCACAAAATAACGAGTCGCTGGATCCGTTGTCGCTCACCTTCACGCTTCGGCGTATGGAATGCACCGGGCATGGATTCCGCCAAACGATTGCCATTCTCATAAACTCCATCCACATCGTCTGACGGCTGCCATGGGAGGAAGAGCTTCTGTTCAGGGCGCCCAGCATAGTCATACAGCGTGAAGGCGTCTCTTTTGCCTGACCAGATCAAGCCGCCAGTTGTGCCGCTACATCCTGCCCGTCACGAACATGGAAGCAACCGCGCAAATAGGGCATCTCCTCGCACCGGGGGCAGAATGGAATATCGACCTGAACTATTTTCCCGGTGCCGATACAAAGCTCAGATATGCGGTGCGTAGAGATGAATGCCACTTCCCACTTGATGCGCGTCCCGCACCCGGCGCACTTCAGGTTCTCTCCCCCGCACTCAAGGCACGCGGTCGTGAGGAAGAAGCCTTTCTCAGCCACAAATGCATCAACGCTCACATGATGCGGTGTTTGCATATCGCACTCGCCATTTACTCTTCCTTCGACTTAGGCGTGAAGTACTTTGGGGGAGGCCCAATAGCGTAGAGAAACACCCTCACGCCTTGCAACCACAAGTTACTCCCGAGATAGCGGTAGCGCTGTTCAGAATTGCTCACTGGACAAATAAATGGCGCGTTGACTATTCGGCTTGAGAGATCATTTCCACTGCCAATTCCTTCGCCGCGCAGAACGCGAGGTTAAGATGCAGTCGAGCGCACTCTCGTCGCGTCGAAAGCATTTTCATCATGCTCGTGAAACGTCGGATCTACGAGACGCGTCCATTAGCGGTCAACACAGTAACGGATCAGAAGTCATTGTGAGGAAGGAACCTTAGTTAGCCTGCGTGCTCTTATCTTCACGCCATGCTCTCGACAGTAATGCGGGACTTAACCTTTGCTTACCTTCGCTGTGCGTCAGTCTTGCCGCCTAGCGCCGTGATCCACATCCGGGCTCAATTTAGTTGTTTTAGTGATTTTGAATGATTTTGTACTGCGTGCAATCGACAAGTAGGACTGCACTATCATCCCCGTCGGCGACGACTAGTTGATTGGACTCCGGCAGATAAACCATCATAAGGGGATGCCCGAAGCCTTCAATGCTATGGATCGGTGCCCCCGTCCGAAGGTCGAACACCTTGACAGTCTTGTGTTCCTCAGCCGTGAGAAATAGACGGTTGCCCTTAAGGTCTAGGCCAAAATGGTCGAAATCACCTTTGAAGCCCGGCATAGGGGTTGTTGTGATCAGCTTCAGCGTGAGTTTTCCTGCGCCTTCACTGTTAGCGCCCACAGAGCCAACATCATCGTGTAAACCTTCAGCGATTGTCGCAATTTATTCCTCCAGGAAATACTGACCGATTCGCCCTTCTCTTCGCCCGAGCTTTCGTCGTATTTGGACAAATGTCTTCTTCTGAAATTATATGCCGCCGAACTGCCCGAAAAGAGCCCCTCATTTACGTGAAACTTGGTGAAGTGAAACTAAACTGCGCAGGCGGCTAGAGGTACCAGAAACACTCAGTCTGGGCATAACTCTAGCCTGGAACCAAGTCTCATGAACGGATTAAGGCCACCGTCACATCCTGGGCATCACGTCGCGCTGGGAGGCACGTTCGTAGATATTTGAGTGAATATCTCTATCAGGTGGTTCCGAACCCGTGAATGGAAATTAATCTTGTTTTCAGAAGTCCTTAATCAGAAATCGCCATCATTACCAAGCGTGCAATCCGAATTGTACAGTCGCGGGAATCCGGCGGGTCAGCGGAGATGTGCCTGGGCCCAAAGGGTCTGGCTGCAGTTCCATCCGGCACAAGGTTCTCAACATTAATATTAATATTAAGGAGGCGGTTCAATGAGAGTTCCCAGGATATGCGGGCTTGTGGTGTGCACCTTCTTCGTACTAAGCGGGGCTGTTGCGATGGCGGCTCCCCCTTCGAGCGGTTACCACCTGATCGAGAAAGTTTTTTTGGGAAAGGCCGCCGGTGGCGCGGAGTACTTCGACTACATTGTGGTCAACCCCGACGGGCGGAGCATTTACGTGAGCCACGGGGCGGAGGTCGTCGTCGTGGATGCGGATAATTTCTCGGTCGTGGGCAAGATTTTCGGCCTGAAACGATGCCAGGGAGTCGCAGTGGTCCCGGAATTGGGCAAGGACTACATCACGGACGGCGACGCCGCCAGCGTTGTAGCATTCGACACCAAGAGTTTAAAGAAGACGGGCGAAATCAAAAGCTATCCCCACACCGACGCGATGGGGTACGGTCCAGCCTCCAAGCTCATCTTCACTTTTAACGGCGACAGCAAGAACTCCACCGCTATCGACCCGGCGAAAGAAACCGTCGTCAAGGCAATGGACATGCGCGGCTCTCCCGAACAGGCAGCTGTGGACGGCAAAGGGATGCTTTACGACGACAATGCGGAGACTAACGAAGTCGTAGCCATAGATACCAAGGCTCTCGCGATCAAAGCGCGTTGGAAAGTGGCGCCCGCTGGTGAGCCCGTCGCCATGGCGCTGGATCAGGAACACCGCCGGCTGTTTTCTGCCGGCCGGGGACTGACAATGCTGGTACTGATGGATGCGGATAGCGGTAAAGTTCTCCAATCATTCCCGATCAGCGAGGGAGTGGACTCGGGTTCGAGTGTCTTCGATCCCGACTCCGACACGGTGCTCGCATCGAGCCGCGCAGGGAAGATCCACGTCTCCCACGAAGACTTGGCTGACGAACTGAGCGCGCTGGACCCCATTGAGACCGAGTACTGCGCCAAGACCATGGCCATCGATCCTAAGACTCACAATCTGTTTCTGAGCACATCTGATTTTGGTCCTGCTGCGGGCCCGAAGGCGCGGCGTCCGGCTATTTCCGGCACGGCACACCTTCACATCTACGGGAAATAAAAGAGCAGGCTCCGATCTGCAAGGGCGGCTTGGGAACCGTCCTGCACTTTCTGATTCCCGCCCGCAGTACTGCCAGAGGAGCATGAGTGCTTATGAACAAAGATCAGATCGCGGATATGCCGCCGAAAAAGGAGTTCTCACGCCTGACTCGGCGCAACTGGCTGCAAAGTACGGGCTGGATCATTGCCGCAGGAGCATTTTCGCGGATGACGGCGTGGGCTGCCGCCGAGATCAGCCCCGTCATGGACAAGCTCAGCAACTACATGACGGAGGCTCGCAATCGCGAACTGCCGGAGACGGCGCTGCGGGAAACGGAGCATCACATCCTCGATACCGTGGCCGCAATGGTCTCCGGCTCAGAACTGCTGCCCGGACGCGAGGCCATCAAGTTCGCGCAGAACTACGGGGGCAATAAAATCGCGACGGTGGTCGCTTCCCAAGTTGCCTGTGGACCGATCGAGGCAGCACTCGCGAACGGACAACTGGCTCATTCTGACGAAAGCGACGACGATTACACCGCGGGAGGAGCCCATCCCGGTTGCGCCGTGGTTCCAGCAGCGCTGGCGGTCGGTGAGCAGTTCGGCATCAGTGGCACACATTTCATGCGAGCCGTGGCCGTTGGCTATGACATCTGCATGCGCTGCATGAAGGCCATTGGCCCCGGTATGAAAGAGACCCACAATTTGGTCGGGACCATGGGCGCAAGCGCAGCGGCCGGGTGCGCAGCCAGCCTCAGTGCGCAACAAATGCGATGGCTTCTGGACTACGCGGCACAGCAGGCGGGCGCGGGCCTGGGTGCGTGGCGCCGCGACACTGAGCACATCGAGAAAGCTTTCGTGTTCGGCGGTATGGGAGCGCGCAACGGAGTAACCGCTGCCCTGGTGGTTCACTCGGGATGGACCGGCGTCAACGATATTCTGTCCGGCCCCAACAATTTCATCGAATCCTACAACCCAAAGGCCGACCCCGCCGCGCTGATCGATCAGCTCGGTGAGCGCTACGAAGTGACCCTTACGACGCTGAAGAAGTGGACTACGGGAGGTCCGATTCAAGCGCCGCTCGATGCGCTGGACAGTATGCGGAAGAAGCATCCCTTTGAAGTC
>Ga0210407_10003991_pt1 | contig 11789 bp, 4 predicted proteins | sample IncBWC27MmetaG_FD_150860 | JGI IMG/M metagenome (GOLD analysis project Ga0210407, IMG submission 150860) | Forest soil microbial communities from Barre Woods Harvard Forest LTER site, Petersham, Massachusetts, United States - Inc-BW-C-27-M | ecosystem: Environmental > Terrestrial > Soil >... | reverse complement strand
CTACGATTACCCCTACGCCTGGATATGGTAGGCAATCTCGTGTTTTCGGACCCGAAGTTAGTCAGAGAACTCCGGCAGATCGCGCAGCGGTTGGAAAGGAGCTGCGGCGCACAACTTCAAATCCAGATTCATGGAAATGCCACTGATCAAACAAAACACGAACTGTTGCGAGAAGCGGATGTTTTCGTTTTGCCGACCTACCACGAAGGTTTTTGTGTTCCCATCGTGGAAGCCCTGGCCAGCGGATGTAAGGTAATTGCGTACGACAATTCGAATACTCCCGCAATTTCCGGCGGTCTCGCAACGCTGATCCCGACAGGTGATGTCGATGAACTGGCACGCGCAATCAAGAATGCTTTTGAACAAGTAAGTTCAAGCGAATGGCAACACTCAGATGTAGGTAACTACGCGCAATATGCCGCGCTTGCGCATTCCTACGTGCAACAATTGAGTGGTGACCGAACGCGCGCCCACTTCGTGGGGTTCGTCCGAGAATTGGCAGACACAGCGAGCAGGCGCATTGTCCACATCCGTTTGCCCGGAATTCCCGAGTTTCGGTTTGAGGTCCACACTAGACGCGATCAATACATTTCCGCTGAGATAGTGCAGAACAACAACTGGGAACCATTTGAGACTTCTGTGTTTCGCAGCTTATGTCGCGAAGGCGACTTCGTCCTGGATATTGGTGCAAACATTGGATGGTATGCGGTTATCGGTTCTTTTTCCGTAGGAAGAATCGGTCGAGTTATGTGCTTCGAGCCTGACACGGATAACTACGAGATACTCGAACGTAATCTTCAGCGTTGTGCCGCAACGAACGTTCAGGCATTGCGTATTGCGCTCGGCGCTGTTAGTACGGATGCGAACTTGTATTTATCAGAAACGAATTGTGGCGATCATCACCTGTTTGACGACGGGACGGCTAGAATCACCGTGCCTATCAGGACCGATACGCTGGACCAGATATTTGTTGATCGTGTCCGGCTCCCGGACATCGTGAAGTCAGATACACAAGGGTCGGAAGGCTTGATTCTCCGGGGAGCTGGCCAACTCCTAGCGAAGGGCTGGCGTCCAGCATGGCTGCTCGAATTCTGGCCTTTCGGCCTTTGTAAGTCCGGTACAGACCCGCTGGAACTGGTTAAGACGCTCCGAGATCTGGGTTATCAGTTTTTCGAGATTATCGAACAAAATCTCAAATTGGTGAAGACCGATCATGAAATGCTCGCAGCGAGAGTCAATACGGATCTCTACCCGGACGGGGCACGCTTCATCAATCTACTTGCCGTGCCGCAGAACTCTGACAGAATCGAGAAGTTGAAAGAATCGTTTGGATACTGTCAGAGCTGAAGCCTTGAAGGCTATAGACGCGGTATCATGCTCACAAATCGGGTAATGAGTTGTTTGTCGCAGTCGAACGGGAGGGAGAGAGCGTTCCATCGAGTAACATTCGATCACTTCATCGAACAAAAGGTGGGATGTTAACCAGAGAAAAACAGCCGCAGGAACTCGTCTCTAACGCTATCCAACTCCTGTCTTATGGAATTAAAAAATGTTGGTCGATGAAATCTCCGGTGATCGGTCCGGACGGGTGAGACCTTTTAGAATTACTGCCACGCTTTCAGGAAAGGCTTCCATGAGTCAACAACCAAAAATCCACGAAGCAATAAGTACTTTGCGAAAGGAAATAGGTGAACAGACACCGACTAGACCTGCCTGCTCTGGCTGGCAATGATACGCCCAATGTGATGAAGACGGCATTATCCGTGAGGCTTAAACCGTATATACACCACCGGGCAGTTGACCAACACGTTTTTCGAGATCGGCTGCGGAGACGGATTGGAGAACAATACTCATTAGTTGCTGATCGACGGCTTTCGCGGGTGCTACGTTTTCGTGTCATGCAACTTGAGTGGCACAAACGCATTCTTCGTTCGGCACGATTGTGCCTCGCCGTTTAAGAGCTATAACCCCCAAAACCTTTATCAACCACCCCGTTGTTGGCTTACGGAAGGCCGGGCGGGACACCCATCGAGCCTGCGATGGCTAAAACAGATTTTGCAGAGCAAAACCTGGGACGTATCCAACTTCTGAAAACCGCTCTCACAAAGTTACTCATTCATCTTAAGACCGCTTCTGACATCGGAAATATTCGCTATCGCGGTACGCCTCACTCACAGGTCACGCGTGCAACTCGTTGGCTTTGATCCCATGGAGCATCCAGCGAGGGGCTGCCGTTCTGTTGGGCGTCTTCGAACTCTGGATTCTGGTAGTACTGGATTCTGGTTGTTTAACTCCGGCAAAGCGCCATTTGGAGCGGTTGCGCCCCTCCGGAGATCCGGAGATACGGTTATTTAGCTTTTTGAGGCTATCAGCAGAATTTCAAATTACTGGAGACAGGTCGCGAAATGCTTGCCGCGGTTGGCATTAGCCATAACCGCTTAGTTCCAGAACAACGCAGATACTGATTACTCTTACGACAATATCAGGCTGCATTGCAATCAGACTGAGGCAATAAGCTTGACAAGTAGGAACGGCGCCTTATATAAGCCCCTCGAGTGTATACAGGAAATTCTGTAGGTGCCCTAAGGTTATCCTGTAGATGCTGCGAACAATTGCGGCGGATTGTTGGCCACCTGCTGCTAAGAACCGCTCCAAGGAGAGAAAAGCGCAAATGAAAATCGAAATGCGGATACTTGTGTCGTGTGGCTTACTCTGCGCTGCGGCCCTCATACCTCAAGCGCTGCACGCACAGGCCACGGCCTGCGCCAACGCTATTCCTGCGCCTACGGATGGAAGAGGGGGCGAACATATCGTTTACAGCATTCCCGCCAGCACCACCCATTGGTTCACTGTCCAGGGGTTTGCTGGTAACTCCTATTCCGTTGAAATCTTTGACCCTTTCGATAGCGGTGCCAATGTTCCGCTTCCGACCATATTCAAGCTTTCGGCGTTTAATACCGGTACATGCACCGGCACGGCCTTCGCTACCACTGACACCACCTTTGTGGCGCCGGGAATTGATAACCTGAACTTCGGGCCTTTAGCGGGTAGACGGGTGAGCTTTACCGCGGCAGCCACCGACGACTACTTGATTCAGATTACAAGCGGCAGCTCGGGCTTCGTCTATACAATTAATGCTAGCGAGACCACTTTGTTCAGCACACGCTGGAGCACGTTTTCGGGCTTCTTCACGTCGTACGGCTTTACGAACACCACGGACGTGGCAATCAGCGTCACGCTAAAGCTGATCGACACTGCCGGAACGGTAGTCGCTACCTTCACGCAATCAGTTCCAGCCGGCCGAGTTATATACACCACCACGAACGCCATGGGGGTCGCTGCCAACGACACGGGGAGCGCCTTTCTCACGCACAATGGGCCGCCAGGGGGGATTCTCGCGGACGCCATTTTGGCCAACTTCGGTACGAGCCCACCGACGACGCTGGTGAGCAAATTCGAGGGACGCCACGCGGGCCACTAAGAGCCAGGAAGGGTCAAATGGAAATCCGTCGGGTGGTGCTGTCGGCATGGTTGCTGGTGAGTGTATGTGTGGTTTCAGTATTGGCCCTTCCCGGCGCTTCGACCGATCACACCGTTGATGCGGCGGAAATCGCGGTGGAATACAAATACCCGCACGTGACGGTCCGCGTGAGCCGTTCAACTGATCTGCTCACGGTTCTCGAGGAGCTTTGTCGGCTGACCAATGCGAATTGCGAGCTTGCTCCGGAGTTGGCCCAAGTTAGTCTTGAGCCCATGGTGGTTCAAGGGACTTGGTTCGAGGTGGTCCGGAAATTATTCGAAGGAAAGCAGTTCGGCCTCGCCGCTATGGTGCCGAGTCCTCAACAAGCAGGTCGGCTCTTCGTCAGATGGTCTACTACGTCTGCGAAAACCGTGGAACAGCCAGCAGCTGCCCTCGCCGGAAATCGTGCGACTCGAGCAAACGGGGAGGCTGAGGGCGAGGTCGGTGCTTACGGTGGTCCCCTTTCTTCCTCTGCCGGTGCCAGGCCCGGGGGTACAAAGCAAGAACCGCAAACCAATCAGAACTCTACTCCAAACGGCGCAATTGGTCTCTCTCAGGGACAAAGTAGTGTGGGTACTCTAAGAGGTGGCGGCGCGGATCCAGTCGGTAGCGGGAGCGCATTGCGAAGCTCCTTGAAGAGTCAGACAACAGAGCCGCCTGCAACAGGAGCGCTCAGCGAAGATCAGGCTCGTACAAATCTACAGAGTATTCACGATCTGTATGTAGGGCCGCCCGCCGGCAACCTTTCCTCCCCACCAGAAGGCATGGCTGTATTCCCTTTCCCCGATGAAAATGGTAATCCCGTTTTAGTTCAAATCACCAATCAACCCATAACGATGCTTCCGTTTCCGGATTCGCAGGGACGCCCTATTCCGGTCGCTCCGGGAGTCCCCGGATTGAAGCTGCAGAATCCTTTCCCACCTACTGTCGGACCAAAATAATAGAACTGGCGAAACGCATGCGACGGAACGCTGATCGAAGCGGCGATAAGTGGCAAAAGATAGGCTGGCGTAGCTTCAGGCCAGTGCAACCGAGAACATCCTGCGATAGTTCGGCCGTATCTTAACGGTAAGCTTTGACCGCCTCGCTATTCTCGCTTGGTACACAAATACCTACATCGACCGTCTGTCGATGTAGTTGACAAGTTCCTCTGCGAGGCGTATATGAAACGGCCAGAAATTTTAACGCCTGGCTATTAATCAGATGTGTCCCCCATAGCGCTGGCGACCCTCGTCTTTAGAACTGTGGAACCGGAGCGAACTCTACGCCTTCAGGTGAAGGATGAGACCTCAGAAGCAGCAGCAGATCTGCGTAACCTTAGTTTTGGCCGCGCTAGCCTTTCTTCCTATCGAAGCAGCGAAAGCTCAAAACGTAATTCATGTTCCTGCGGACCAACCTACCATTCAGGCGGCCATTAACGCCGCTGCCAACGGCGACACGGTGTTGGTGGCGCCAGGAACGTACAGGGAAAACATCAATTTCATGGGCAAAGCTATTACGGTGACGAGTTCCGGCGGTGCTCAAGTCACTATTGTTGATGGCGGTGGAACTGGTCCGGTTGTCACGTTCGCTAGTGGGGAGACAGCGGCTTCGGTACTCAATGGCTTCACTCTGACGAACGGAAATGCGGCGAATACTTTTCCAAACAGTGGAGGCGGAATCGCCATTCAGGGCGTATCTCCCACTTCTCCCACCATCACTAACAACGTGATCTCCCAGAATATAGCGTGCAACGGCGGCGGAGGGATAGCCATCAGCTCTGGTTCGCCGGTTATCCGTGCCAACGTCATAGTAGGCAACGCTCAAGCGACCACGTGCGGCGGAGGCATCGGAGGCGGTGGTATCAGCATCGAGGGAAATCCTCAGATTCTTGGCAACGTGATCGTCGGCAATTCATTCCCATCTTCGGGAGGCGGGATCGCGCTTTTCGGAGGCAGTCCACTGATCAGAAGCAATTTGATCGTCGGCAATATGAGCGGCACCGGCGCGGGCGGCGGGATTTCGATGGTCAATCAGGCCAATGCCAATATCACGCAGAACCTAATCAGCGGCAACAGCGCCACCCAGGGCGGCGGTATTTACTGGCTGGTGTCATTCAGCGGTGTTGGCCCCCTCCTCGTGAATAACACAATCGTTGACAACGACAGCGCGAGCGGCTCCGCCCTTTTTGGAGACGGATTCCAATCGCAGGTCAAGGTGGTGAACAACCTGATCATTGGCAAGAGTGGGGAGACCGCCGTCTTCTGTGGAAACTTTAATAACACCATTCCGCCGATTTTCAGTTTCGATGATGTGAATAGTCTCGGGGGAATGTCATACGCGGGAATTTGTACTGACCAGACAGGTAAGAACGGCAATATCTCAGCCGACCCTCTATTCATTGATCCCTTAAGCAGTGATTATCACCTGAGGGTCGGCTCGCCGGCAATCGACGTAGGCGACAATTCCGCCCCGAACCTTCCGCTGACGGATATTGACGGAGACAATCGGATCATCAACGCCACGGGGAAGCCAACGGCGATCATCGATATGGGCGTGGATGAATTCTCAAATTCCCAGGTTTTGAATCTCTCGAACAGCAGGCTCAACTTTGGCCTACAGCCCGTCGGCACCAGCAGCGCGGCTCAATCGTTCACTTTTGCGAACAACGGCACGACGGTTGCCAATATCAGCGCCGTGATCGCCGGAGGGGATTTCTCTCAAACGAATAATTGCGGAACGAGCCTCGTGGCGGGAGCGAATTGCACGATCACCGTAATCTTCAAACCTACAGCGAGAGGCACGCGGGTCGGCGTCGCGGCCGTAATGACCGACGCCTCCGAGAGCCCGCAGGCAGTCCTACTTTCGGGTACAGGCACGGGTCCTGCTGTCAGCCTTTCCAACACATCCCTTTTCTTTACCGCCCAAGCGGTAGGTACGACGAGCGCAGCACAGCCGCTGGTCGTGACCAATAGCGGCGACGCCCCCCTGACCCTTAGCGGCATTGTAGCCAACGGCGATTTTGGGATCGGATCGAGCAATATTTCGTGCTCAACCAGCACACCTGTCGGAGCCGGGGCAAATTGTGTGATCGACGTGGCGTTCACCCCGAAGGCAATCGGTCCTAGAAGTGGGGCATTAACGATCACGGATGATGCCGTGGGCAGCCCGCAAACCATCCCACTCAATGGCCTCGGCTCTACCCCGGTAGCGATTGCGGCCACAGCCGGGACGCCACAGAGCGCGATCACCGACACCGCGTTTATGTCACCGTTGGTGGCCACGGTGACGGACGCGGGCGGCAAGTCGGTCGCCGGAGTGACCGTGACGTTCACGGTTCCGCCGAGTAGAGCGAGCGGGACGTTCGCAGGCGGTGTGACCACGGCGGTGACCAATAACAACGGTCTTGCCATCTCGGCTACCCTTACGGCCAACGCCATTGCTGGAAGTTATACGGTTGCGGCGACGGCAGGAGCGGTTGGTCCAGTCAACTTCAATCTCACGAACACAATTGCGCCCGTGGCGATTATCACGGCCACCAGCGGGACGCCGCAAAACGCGGCCATTAATACGGGCTTTTCGCTCCCGTTGGTGGTGACGGTGAAGGACGGAGCGGGCAATCCGGTGAGCGGGGTAACGGTTACGTTCACGGCCCCGGCTTCCAGGGTCAGCGGAACGTTCGTTGGCGGGCTAAGGGCGAACACGGCAGTGACCAACGCGAGCGGCGTGGCCACATCGGCGACGTTCACGGCCAGCGGGTTCACCGGGAGCTACATAGTGACGGCGACAGCGGGAGCGATCGGGCCGGCGAACTTCAACTTGACAAACACGGCGGGAGCGCCAGCGACGGTTGCAGCCACCGGTGGCACGCTGCAGAACGCGGTCGTCAACACGGCCTTAGCTTCGCCGTTGCGGGCGACGGTGCGAGACGCGAGCGGCAACCCGGTGAGTGGGGTCACGGTGACCTTCACGGCGCCGGGAAGCGGAGCGAGCGGCACCTTCGCGGGCGGAGCGAATACGGCGCTAACCGACGCTAATGGCGTGGCCACGTCGGCGACATTCACCGCCAACGGGACCGCAGGAAGCTACACGGTGACGGCCACTGCGGGAGCCCTTGGGCCGGCCAACTTCAGTCTGACGAATACGGCGACAGCGCCGGCGACGATTACGGCCACTGGCGGCACGCCGCAGAACGTGGTCGTCAACACGGCCTTTGCGTTAGCACTACAAGTGACGGTGAAGGACTCCAACGGCAGCCCCGTAGCGGGTGTGGCAGTGACATTCACAGATCGGAAGAGTGCAGCGAGCGGGACGTTCGCTGGAGGTCTTGGCGTGAACACGGCGGTGACTAATACCGGTGGTGTGGCCACATCGGCGACGTTCACGGCCAACGGGTTCACCGGGAGCTACATAGTGACGGCGACAGCGGGAGCGATCGGGCCGGCGAACTTCAATTTGACAAACACGGCGGGAGCGCCAGCGACGGTTGCAGCCACCGGTGGCACGCCGCAGAACGTGGTCGTCAACACAGCCTTTTCGCTCCCGTTGGTGGCAAGGGTGCTAGACGTTAGTGGGAACCCTGTACCGGGCGTGACGGTAACATTCACAGCGCCGGGGAGCGGAGCCAGCGGAACGTTTGCTAACGGGACGGCGGTGACCACGGCAATAACCAACGTCTCGGGTGCGGCCACGGTCAGCACGTTCACGGCGAACGGGACGGCCAGTGGGCCGTACAACGTGGTGGCTTCGGTGACGGGCGCAACCTCGGCCAATTTTGCGCTGACGAACACGGCGGGAGCGCCAGCGACGATTACAGCCACCGGTGGTACGCCGCAGAACGTGGTGGTCAACACAGCCTTTGCGTCAGCACTACAAGTGACGGTGAAGGATTCCAACGGCAGCACCGTAGCGGGTGTGACAGTGACGTTCACGGCGCCGAGGAGTGCAGCGAGTGGGACGTTCGCAGGCGAGTTGACGGGAAATATAGCAGTGACAAACGCCAGCGGCGTGGCTACCTCGGCGATATTCACCGCTAACAGCAATGCGGGTGGTCCCTATACCGTGACCGCAAGTGTAGTTGGAGTGGCGACGACAGCGAGCTTCTCGCTGACAAACACGGCAGGAGCGCCGGCGACGATCACAGCCATCGGCGGTACGCCCCAGATTGCGGCGATCAGCACTGCCTTCGCGTCACCCTTGCAGGCCGCAGTGAAGGATGCAAGTGGCAACCCCGTGAGCGGAGTCACGGTCACGTTTACGGCTCCGGGGAGCGGCGCGAGCGGGACATTCGCGGGCGGCGTGAACACGGCGGTCACCAGCGCCAGTGGTGTGGCCACGTGTGCGGTGTTTACGACTAACGGAACTGTGGGCGGTCCCTACAGCGTAACGGCCACGGTAGGGGCGGTCGGACCCACCAACTTCAGTTTGACGAACACTGCGACAGCGCCAGCGAAGATTACGGCCCTGAGTGGGACTCCACAAAACGCGGAGGTGAACACAGCCTTTGCGTCGGCACTACAAGTGACGGTGAAGGATTCCAACGGCAGCCCCGTAGCGGGTGTGACAGTGACATTCACGACTCCGAAGAGTGCAGCGAGCGGGACATTCGTGGGCGGCGTGAACACCGCGGTCACCAACGCAAGTGGTGTGGCCACGTCTGCGACGTTCACAGCCAGTGCAACCAGCGGAACCTACAGGGTGACGGCCACTGCGGGGGCGATCGGGCCGGCCAATTTCGTTCTGTCGAACACGCCCGTAAGTCCTCCACCCTCTGCGCCTGCTTTTTCTCCCGCAATGAACTTCGACACGAAAGGTGTTTCCCCGAACTGTGTGCAGGCTGCGGATTTAAACGGGGACGGCAAACTTGACCTGGTAATTACCAACATGAAGACCAATAACGTGTCCGTTCTCCTTGGAAACGGCGACGGAACCTTTCAGCCGGCGGTCACTTACGGTCTCGCCAGCGGGGGACTGAGCTTTCCGGGTTGCGCCGCTGTAGCTGATTTCAATAACGACGGGAATCCGGACATCGCTGTCACGGACGGGTTGGTCGGCACAAGCGGAGGGACAATCAGCATCCTGATCAACAAGGGCAATGGCACATTCTTTCCGGCGGTCGCGGTCAATTCGAATATAAGCCCTCTTTGCCTGACGGCCGCCGACTTGAATAAAGACGGTAACCAGGACCTTTGGGTCGGGGGGAATGGAGCCAGCGCCGTTTTGTTCGGAAACGGCGACGGCACGTTTCAAACGCCACAGATATACTCGATCGGCCTGGCCGGTACGGGCGCCGTCGCGGTTGGGGATTTGAACCGCGATGGATCACTAGACTTGGTAGGGGTGGCCGTAACGGGCGGTGGGCCGCCGAGCCAGCCGCCCAGCGTCCTCGGAGTTTTGCTCAATCAGGGAAATGGGATTGTCGGGCCTACCTCTTCCGGGAATGCTGCAACGCTCCTTTATCCCGTGGGAAGCCTCGGTGCGGGAGTCGTGCTCGGAGATTTCAACCATGATGGGAAACTGGATGCCGCGGTGACGAATTTCGCCTCAAATGACATCAGTATTCTAGTTGGCAATGGGGACGGCACGTTCCAACCGCAATCAACATTTATCGCAGGTAACGGGCCCGCATCGTTGGCTTTGGGCGATTTCGACGGTACAGGTCGTATGGATTTGGTTGTGACCACTCAAGACGCTGCGATGAATGGAAATGGAGTGGCGGTCTTCCTGGGGAATGGAGACGGCACATTCAAGTTCTATCAAGGTTTGGCAACGGGATCGAGCCCCGCATATGTAACCGTCGGTGACTTCAACGGCGACGGAGTTCCAGATATCGCAGTAGTAGATGCAGCGACCAACGTCGTCAGCATAATACTCACTCAATGACCTCTTGATGAATCTGGCGCGATATAGTTGCGCCCTAGAGGATGATCTATCTTGTCCAGAACTATTCGAATTTGAGGTAGGAGCAAGGCAGGAGCGAGGACAGCTGTTCGCACGGGCAAATCATGAGCGATGAATTTTCTGGTGGCAGCGGGAGCAGAGCCTTATGAGGTTCGGACCCAGCAGACTCTTCGGTATCACATGGTGAATTTCTAACCCAACCATGGAGCCGCCCGCAATTCTCGGCGAAAGAGCCAACCAAGGCTCGTCCCCCTACCGAATATATTCTTCCGTCGGAGTCACCCGAGAACCTTGTGGCCGACAAAGAGAAACTTGGACTCAGCTCTCGGTAATGAATGTTGTGAACGTTGCGATCCGTGTTCAGTGGGATTGACTGTGCGAGTGAGCAATGGAAAATGTACGACTCCAGAGGTATCACCACTCGACGCCGGGATAGAGGCTGCCAATACGGAAGCCACGGTAGGCCAGCTGCCCCGCGACGTTCATCTGCCACAGCAGCTGCGGATTCTGCTCTCGGGTTACTTCCTGGATGTAGGAGACGCCGGGAGTGTGCACGTCAAAGGCGACGTCATATTCCACATCTCCGTTGGGAAGTCGCAAGGCGTCCCCGCAACATGTAGAGTATGCCGATAGTTTATTTTCCCAGAGGATCTGCGCGGTCTTTGTGTATTCGTTGAGTTCCATGATGGGTACGCTGCTATAGCAGTTAACGGCGCCGGACCCACAGACGTCGTCGTTTCCGTCTACCAAGCGGTTATTGCCGTTGTTAAAGAAAATTATCGGATAAATCCCCGCGGTGTCCGGTTCCAAGAGATATGGATTGTGCTGACCGTAATTAAATTCTATGGGCGCTTGGGTAGTGGGTAACGTGAAGTCGCCGCCTGGACCCAACCTCCACAGAATACTGCCGTCGCCCCTACCATCGCGGTAATTGATTTTTATTATCCAGTCCTGGTTGCGCATCGAGAGAACTAGGTTGCCGTCATTCGGCGAGTAAACGATGGCGTTGGCGTGAGTCCAGTCTGGGTATCCGAAAGGATCGTGATTAATGTCGACGTGATCAAACGTCGACCAAGTCCACACGGGCAATCGTTCCTGAGGGTCCCAATCGACAAGAGCATCTCCGAAGCATCTCCGATGATCTGGGTGCCTGGCGCCAGTCCCGGAAGATTGAAAGGCTTTGAATATTGAACCAGAAAAATCATATGCCCATTAGGCAGTTTCAAAATGTCGTGGTGGAAATTGCCGGCTAGAGGCGAGCCCCTATCGAAGCGAGTGCTGAGTTAACTTGGCTCGTGGTAATTCTGTTGACGACTGTTCCTGCGAGGTCAATCTCGCGAACTTCGCTTGTGCCTCCTGGGGTTCCGCCGCTTCCAGTGCTGGCCACCAA
>Ga0210407_10003989_pt1 | contig 11790 bp, 6 predicted proteins | sample IncBWC27MmetaG_FD_150860 | JGI IMG/M metagenome (GOLD analysis project Ga0210407, IMG submission 150860) | Forest soil microbial communities from Barre Woods Harvard Forest LTER site, Petersham, Massachusetts, United States - Inc-BW-C-27-M | ecosystem: Environmental > Terrestrial > Soil >... | reverse complement strand
TCTCGGCCCTGGACCAGACCATCGTCTCCACGGCGATGCCGGTGATCATCAGCCAATTGCATGGTCTCGAGCTCTATTCGTGGGTGACCACCGCATACCTCTTGTCCTCAACGGTCATGGTGCCGGTGTGGGGCAAGTTGGGCGATCTGTATGGGCGAAAACCCATCCTGCTCGCCGGCATCGGGCTGTTCCTGTTCGGTTCATGGCTGTCGGGACTGGCGGGCGAATTCGGCACGCTGCCGCTGCTCGGCGGCGGAATGGTCCAGCTGGTGGTGTTCCGCGCGATTCAGGGGTTGGGCGGCGGCGCGCTATTCACGACGGCGTTTGCCATCATCGCTGATCTGTTCCCGCCGCGAGAGCGCGGCAGATTCGCCGGACTATTCGGCGGCGTATTCGGCCTTGCCAGCGCGGTCGGTCCGTTGCTGGGCGGCTATTTTACCGATCACGGAACCGTATCCATCGCCGGCCACATCGTCGAGGGTTGGCGATGGGTGTTCTACTTGAATCTGCCGGTGGGCCTGGTGGCGTTGTTCATGGTCATCGCCAAGATGCCCAAGCTGTCGCATGCCGCCAAGGGAAGCATCGACTACTTGGGTGCCGTGCTGATCGCGGCCGCCTGCGTGCCGCTGCTGCTCGCGCTGACATTCGGCGGCCAGAAATATGCCTGGGACTCCCCGGCCGTTCTTGGATTGCTGGCCATGTTTGTCATTTGCACGGTTTTGTTCGTGATTGTGGAGAAGAGGGTGAAAGACCCGATCATTCACATGGAGTTGTTCGGCAACAAGGTGTTCGCCTGGGCCAACACCGCGGGTTTCTTTTCATCGATGTCCTTCCTGAGTGTGGTGGCGTTCCTGCCCCTGTTCATGCAGCTGGGGCAGGGCGTCCAGGCGACCACCAGCGGGCTGTCGACACTGCCTTTGATGTTGGGGTTGATCGTCGCTGCGACGGTGAGCGGGCGGCTGGTAACCCGCACCGGCCGGTACAAGCCCTTCATGCTGTTCGGCATGGGGGTGCTGCTCATTGCGACATTCATGATGAGCCAGATGTCCTACCACACGACGCGGCTTGATCTCGGCTGGCGCATGGCGGTTCTCGGCATCGGACTGGGCCCGCTGCAGAGCTTGTATGGCGTGGCAATCCAGAATGCCGTGCCGATGAATCGAATCGGCGTGGTAACGAGCGCCAATCAGTTTTTTCGCCAGATCGGCTCCACGGTGGGCGTCGCGATATTCGGGACGTTGCTGACCAACAACCTCAATTCCAAGCTCACGGCTTGGGCCGCTTCCTCGGGCCTGCCGTCCATGAACCTGTCGAAGCTGCGCAGCCTGTCGGTCGACGCGCAGATTCACTCGGGCGTGATGAATCTGCCCGAAACCATCCGCGTTCTGATTGCGGACTCCGTGACGCACGTGTTCCTCTTGAGCATCATCGTCGTGATCATTGCACTGACCGCCACACTGATGATTCCGGAACTACCGATGCGTGAGAGACCCAAAGTTCCGCCCAAGGACGCGGTACCCGCCGATGCGCATGTGTAAATTCGCGGCACCCGAAGAGGACGCCGGCAGAGCTTAGCCCCTGCCGGCGTGAGACTTACACGAACAGTGTCATGAACCGATCTTACTGGCGACCGTCGAGGCCATGATCGCCATGATCGCCATGATCGCCATGATCGCCATGATCGCCATGATCGCCATGATCGCCATGATCGCCATGGTCAAAGTCAAAGAGATCGAACAAGTCGCCAATGGCGGGCATATTCCGCGGCACGTAGACATTTTCATCATCCTGCTTGGGATTGGGCAGGTTATCGCGGCTGCGCTCGCTGAGAGTGCCTTTTAGCTTCCAATTGCGCTCGACGAATTTCACGAAGGAGGAATGCTCGTTGTAGACGTGGCTGATATGTCCTCCCTTGGAGAAGGGCGACACGGCGATCATCGGAATGCGCGGTCCGGTGCCGAAGAAATCAACCGGCTGGATGAACCCGGAGTCGTAGTAACCGCCGCCCTCGTCGACGGTGACGAAAATCGCGGTTTCAGCCCATTGCTCGGGATTGCTCTGCGCGGTCTCGATGATATTTTTCGCGAAGGCCTCGAACAGCGTCCATTTCGAGGAGGCGGGGTGGCCGTCCATGGTGCCGTCGGGTTTCACGTACGAGACCGCCGGCAGCGTGCCGTTCTTGAGGTCGGTAAACAAATCGGTAATGTCCCGCATGTGATCGGCGACCATGGCGGGATAGCTCGCCTGGTATTCAAACGGATTGCAGATGTTGCAATAGCTGGAGCTGAATGGGCTGGTCGTGCCATCGGCATTGAAGCCGCCGCCATAATACTTCCAGGGAATATTGCTCGCGCTCAGGACATCGCCGATGCTCCGCTGCGTCGTCGGCGGGACGACCAGCCCGCTCTGAACCAAGCCCTTCGGCGTGAAGGCCGGGTTTACGTTAACCGCCTGAAAAAATTCTCCGGGGCCGCAGTTGGTTTTCACCGCATATGGCAGCGCCTTCAGGTAGTTGGTTATCGCGCCGATTCCGGGTTGAGTGTCGTCGGAGCAATTGAACCACTGCGCGCGATGGGTATAAAGATTGAGGGTGCCGGCCTGTGGATCTGGATTGTAGATGTTGGCCGCGGCGGGTGTCGCCGCATTGCCCTTGCCATCGCTGAAGAACACCTGGTCGGCGAACCCCAGCGGCTGGCTGTCAGGCCCCGTACCGCCCAACACCGGTTGGTGATAGTTGTCGCTCATCGTGTACTGATCGGCAAGGGACTTGAGCAGCGGCGCGTCACCCTGCTGCATATTGAAAAATGCCATGGTCTGGCCGGTGTCGTGGGGCGTGCCGCTGGGTGGCGTGCTGTAGGTCGTGGTGACAGCCGATTGCAGATCATGCAGACAACCTGTCGGGTTGCCCTTTGATACGTGCTCCTTGTCGATGGCACAATCGACTTGCTGCACCATCTGGAAATACTGATGGATGGTGTCGCCGGTAAAGGCGTCGTACGGCATCGTCGGTCCAGTCAACTGGAAGGGCCCGGGCGGTAAACCGTTGACATTCGTAATGCGCGTATCTGGGCCTACGGTAAAGGCAAGCCCAGTACCGCCTGTGCCGAACAGAAATTGATCCTGCGGCGGCAATCCCGGATCGCCGCCCGGAATGCTCAGTATGCCGACATAAGGAGACACCGCTCCAACGCCGGCGACATCGGGCGGAGGCAGCGTGCCATAAAGCATCTTGCTATTCAGATCCGCGCTGCTGAAGAATTTCCCGCCATTGGGTGCGGAGGTAATCTGGAACTGCTGCGCTTTCGAGAAGTTCGGCCCCGGCGTTCCGTCGGCGTTGATGATCCTCTCGGACAGGAGATTGCGTACGCTCTCCTCCCTGCGCTTGGGCACGTAGGTTGCGAATAGATGATCGAAGCTGCGATTTTCTCCGACAATGATGATGACGTGCTTGATGGGTGTCGCGGTCCTGATTTTGTCGACCGACGCGTCGGCGTCGGCGGCGGGCACCGACGCGGCCAAACCAAAAGCCGATAGTAAAGTGGCAGATCCGGCGGTCACGAATTTCGTTCGCCAGTTTGCGGTAGTGTGAAATAACATAGCTTCCTCCAAAATTTATAGGCGGGAGCGAGGCTATCGAATGAACGTGACACGAGATCTTCGCAAACTTGAATATTTCGTGACGGTTGGGAAACTTGGTCCGCAGAGTGGTACAAGCGAATGCTGAAAATTTTACAAACGGAAATCCTCTCACCATGAAACGCGTTGTAATCCTCATGCAGGAAAACAAGACCCCGGATTTTTACTTCCCGACACTGTCGTCTTGGGGCGCGAATATTCAAAATCGCGGCAGCTTGCTCAAGACGCCGCCGTTGCCGGACCCGCAACACGATCGCGATGCCTGGGTTCACTACAAAATGGGCGACTACACTCCGACGATGCTGCAAATCGACAACGACGCGCTATTGCCGTTCTACAGTTGGCTCGCAAAACAGTTCACTTATTGCGACTACCATTTCGGGCTCGGCACCAATTCCACGCCCGGCCACATGCTGAGCATCGGCGGCCAGACCCCGACATTGCGCAATCCGCCCGGCGGCACGTCTCCGGTATGGGACTTGCCTACCATCTTCAAGCACGTGGAAGCCGGCGGCCACACTTGGGGAGCGTTCACCGGAACCGATCTTTATCCCGTGAATTTTTATAAGGAGTTGAAGGACCCGGCGAGCCGCAAAAGCATCCACACTTCCACTCAACCCTCCGATGATGCGTTCACCGCGATGGCGACCGCCGGAACGCTGCCTGAATTCTGCTTCGTGTGGAGCCCCGCCGGCTTCGACGAGCATGCGCCGGATCAAAAAGCGAACCCCCAGTATGTGACCGAAGGACAGAACCTCACGTGGCAGCGGGTGAACGCGGTGGTTAAGGCGGGCGGCTGGGCCGAGACGGTTTTCATTCTTACCTGGGACGATTGGGGCGGATACGCGGATCACGTGTCGACGCCGAACGCCGAAACCGTGGTGGACGCGCTTCACCCCGCGGGCTTTCAGCTGATCGGCGGTTCGCGCATTCCGATGTTGATGTTCGGGGGCCAGGTGAAGCAGGGCATCGAGGTCAGCTGGCATTCCCATGCCGTGATCCCCAAGACGGTGATCGATCTGTTCGGATTGAAACCGTTTGGCGTTCCCCGAGTGGACAGTTCTGCTTCCCTGGCGGGACGCCTCGACCCCATGCTTGCCCGGCCCGTGCCGCCGGTGCTGGGCACCGCCATCGTGCAACCGCCACCGCCCAATCCGGCGCCCCCGATTCAGCCGCCCCTGCCGTGGGGAGGGCCGAGTGCGCAGCCGCTGCCGGATTTGGTGGCCAACGGCGGAGCGACGATTCCGGCACCGAACGATGCGGTGGTGCGCGCAAATCCGCCGAAATTGCCCAGCGGGCTTTAGGCCGCGGTCGAGCCGATCATTTGCCGGAAATTTTCGCAGTAGAACTTGTTCTTCGATTCCTCTGAAATGCCCTGGAGGGTGCGTTCGAAACGGCCGATGGGATCGTCAGTGCCTTCGGGGTGCGGGTAGTCGCTGGAGAACATGAAGAGGTCCGCGCCCGCATCCCTGATCAGCCGCCCGACATCCTCCCCAGGAAACGGCGTGAACTTCACAGCGCGGCGAATGTATTCCGATGCCTTCAGCGGCAGCGCTTCGACCGATGGGTCGGTGCGCTTGAAGATCCTTTGGCTAAAATCAAGGGTGCGCAAGTACTCGGGCACCCAGCCGGCGCCGAGTTCGATCACGCCGCCGCGCAATCGCGGAAAGCGGTCAAATACCCCGTCGAAAACCAATGCGGTCAGAAACTGCTGTGGGCCTATGGAGAGCAGCATGAAGTCCCGAACGCGCAGGTTTTCTCCGCCTTCCGCGCCGGTGATGTCTTTCGGGCGCGGTTGGCCGTTATTTTCGTAGGACGCGATCTTGGTTGGACTATTGGGGCCGACATGCAGCAGAAACGGCAGGTTCAGGTCGCAAAACGCCTGCCACACCATGTCAAACTCACGATGTCCCGGCGACTTGTCACCCACCGGCATGCCGGGAATCCAGAACGCGCCGCAGCCTAGCCGCGCTCCTTCCGACATTTCTGCCACGCATCGCCCTGGATCCGCCAAAGACAGCTGGCCGGCGGCAATCAGGCGCGAGTCCTTACCGCAGAATGCCGCCATCGCGCGATTATGCGCGCGAATCCCGCCATAACGCAGCTCCATGTCATCGTGATGCAGGTACTGCGAGGCGGAGAACGTCGAGAATACCAATTGCCGGTTGAAGCCTAGATCATCGAGGGCGGCCTTTCTTTCGGCGGCGTCGAACGCGCCGGGCGCGTTCCATCCCTTCTGGCCCTTCACGACATCGATTGCTGCGGTGCCTAGAGAGGCACGCTCCTTCTGCCGTACAACGGCCTCCTGGATGATGTCGAAGCTCTTGGTGCCCGATTTCAGCAAGCTCATTTCGGGCAACCTTGCCCGAATATCCGCATCGGTGAAGTTGGCGATCCAATCCCTCGTTTCCATGATGTGGCTGTCGGCATCGCAGTAGAGGCGATTCGTGGCGTAAGTCATGGGGCGCTCCCGCAAAGGATCCTATTAGACTTTAGCTATAATTAAGCCAAGCGTCCATCAAGTCAAGAAAGCGCTTTTTTCTTCCTACGGGGCATGGCCGCCTTGCGCTTGCCGTACTTCAATTGCAAGGCATTGTTGCCGCCGATGATCAAATCGCTCCATATCTCCGCTGCCCGGTGCGCTGCGATGCCGCTGCTGCGCAGCGCACGCGCCGACAATATCGGTGCGTTGACCGTCATGATCGAGCATACCCGCGCCACGTCGCGGGGGAAGCCGTACACCTCCATGCATCGCTTCGTGAAATAGTCGATCATGACGCCGCGTTCGTCGCGGTCCTGGCGTTTTGCCAGGCCTGCGATCGAGCGATCGCTCGCCAGCAATCGCATGATCGGCCCGCGCTCATACAAATATTCCAACGAGCGCAGATTGGAGCGGTGGATGACCTCTTCATAAGCGGCATTCTTCGGCAAATCATCCAGGCCGCGGCGGCGCAAAAAGCGATACTCGCGCTCGACCAGCGACTTGAACAAATCCGCAAGTTTGGGGAAGTACTTATAGATGAGCGGCTTGCTGATGCGCGCCTCGGCGGCGACCACCTCGAGCGTGCAGCTGGACAGCCCGCGGCTGATGATGAGCGCCACCGCGCTGTCCATGATTTGTTCCCGCCGCTTCTCGGGTGACATACGCTGAGCGCGCTTTTTTACGGGCATGAACCTTGAGTCTCCGCAATGATCTGTTTTTCTTGTGCAGCTAGTCTACGCCAGTCAGCGCAAGGATTATAATTGCCGGACACCAGCCATACGGATGACCCGCTTGAAGTACAGAAATCAATTGCTCGCAGCCACCTTTGCCCTGACGATGAGCGGATGCTTGCACGCCGCGGCGGCCGAATTCGGTCCGGCCAATCCATTCTACGCGCCGAGCACGCTGCCGTTTGGCGCGCCGCCGTTCGACCGGATCAAGGATGAGGACTATCAACCGGCAATTGAGGCCGGAATGGCGCAGCAGCTCGCCGAGATCAACACGATCGCGAATGACCCGGCGGCCCCGACATTCGAAAACACGTTCGCGGCGCTCGAGCGCAGCGGGCGGCTGCTGGCGAGGGTCTCGGCCGCATTCGACGCCGTCAGCGAAGCGAACACCAATCCTGTCCTGCAGAAGGCAAAGACCGCCCTGGCGCCGCAGCTTGCCGCGCATGAGGACGCGATCCGTTTGAACAAGAAATTGTTTGAACGAGTCGCGGCGATTTACCGGCGGCGCGCATCGCTCAAGCTCGATCCCGAGTCAGTGCGGCTGGTCGAGCGGGAGTATGACCAGTTCGTTCACTCAGGCGCGAAACTCTCCGATCACGACAAGGCGCAGCTCAAAAAGCTCAACCAAGAAGCATCGTCGCTATCGGATGCTTTCTCCCGAAAACTGCTCGACGCGACCAAGGCGGGTGCGTACTTGACGGCGGATAAAACCGCCCTTGCAGGCCTTGGTGATGCGCGGCTGGCCGCAGCCGCGCAGGCGGCCAACAGCCGCAACGCCGCGGGCTATCTGATCCCGCTGCAAAACACCACGCAACAACCGGTGCTCGCATCCTTGAGCAACCGCGCCACCCGCGAAAGCATATTCGGCAATTCCTGGAACCGCGCTGAGCGCGGCGACGCAAACGATACGCGGCAGATCATTGCGCGTTTGGCCCAGCTAAGGGCCCAGCGTGCCCGGCTGCTTGGATTTCCAAGCCACGCCGCGTGGAAGCTTGAAGACCAGATGGCCAAGACTCCCGAAGCGGCGCTGCAATTCATGGATGCGCTGGTACCGGTGGCGAGCGCCAAGGCGGCCGGCGAGGGTAAGGATATTCAGGAGGTGATCGACGCGCAGCACGGATCGTTTGCGCTCGAGCCGTGGGATTGGGATTTCTATGGCGAACAAGTGCGCAAGGCGAAATATGATCTGAACGATGCAGAGATCAAACCGTTTTTTGAGCTCGGCACGGTGCTCGAAAACGGTGTTTTCTTTGCGGCAAATCAGCTGTATGGAATCACTTTCAAGGAAAGAAAGGATATTCCGGTGTACCAGGCCGATGTGCGTGTTTTTGAAGTCACCGACGTCAACGGCAAGCCGTTGGCGCTATTTTATTGCGACTACTTCAAGCGCGACAACAAGAACGGCGGCGCCTGGATGTCCGAATTTGTCGGCCAGTCCAAGCTGCTCGGCACCTTGCCGGTCGTCTACAACGTCGCAAACCTGCCGAAACCCGCGCCCGGCGAGCCCGCACTCATCAGCTTCGAGGATGTCACGACGATGTTTCACGAGTTCGGTCATGCGCTGCACGGAATGTTTTCCGACACCCGGTATCCAACTCTCTCCGGCACCGCGACGGCGCGCGATTTTGTCGAGTTTCCCTCCCAGTTCAATGAACACTGGGCGATCTATCCTGCCGTGTTCAATCACTACGCCAGGCACTATAAGAGCGGCGCCCCGATGCCTGCGGTACTGGTGGACAAGATCAAGAAGGCGAAGAATTTTGCCGAAGGGTATTCGCTCACCGAGGTATTGGCGGCAGCCGAGCTTGATATGCAGTGGCATGTGCTCAGCGCCGATGATCCCGTGCAGAACCCGGACGAATTCGAAATGCGGGCGCTGGCGAAAACACATTTGGATCTGCATGCGGTGCCGCCGCGATACCGCTCCAGCTATTTCAGTCACATCTGGGACAGCGGGTATTCGGCCGGCTACTACGCCTATCTATGGACGCAGATGCTGGATGATGATGCCTACCAGTGGTTCGATGATCATGGCGGGTTGACGCGCGCCAACGGCGATCGATTCCGCCGGATGATTCTATCGCGGGGCAATACTCAAGATCTTTCGGCCATGTACATTGCATGGCGCGGCAAGGCCCCGAGTATCGATGCCATGATGAAGTATCGAGGCCTGACCGCAACCCCTTGAGCGATGCGCCGGCGTCGGGCAGCCCTATTGCCCGACGCCGGCGAATCCCTTGCCTTGCGCAACCAATTGCTCGAGCAGCGGCGATACCTTGAGCCACTTGCCGCCCGTCTCGGCGCTGTATTTTTTGAGTCTTTCCAGGGCCGTTTTCAGGCCTACTTCGTTTTCGGCCCAAAACATCGGGCCGCCGCGATAGGCTGGGAAACCGTAGCCATACAGATACACGATGTCAATGTCGCTGGAGCGATACGCCACCCCTTCGCTCAATACCTCGCAGCCCACATTCATCAGCGCCAGAAAGCAGCGGTCCACGATTTCCTCGTCCGTGAATTTCCGGCGTGCAATCCCATATTCCTTGGAGACCTTCTCGATGATGTCGGCAACCACGGCAGAAGGCCGGGGCGTTCGATCGCCCGGTACATAGTCGTAGTAACCCGCCTGGGTCTTTTGACCCATCCGGCCCATCTCCACCAGAAGGTCTGCCGAGCGCGTCACCCGTCCATCAAAGGTTTTGGGATCGCGATCTTTTCGCGACTTGTAACCGACATCGAGTCCCGCCAAATCGCCCATCTGCAATACGCCCATCGGCATGCCGAAATTGCGCAAGGCTGCGTCAACCTGCTCCGGCATGGCGCCTTCGAGCACCATCAACGATGCCTGATACGCGTAGCCGCCCAGCATGCGATTGCCGATGAAGCCGTCCCGATTGCCGCACACCACGCCGACTTTGTTGATGCGCTTGGCGATATCGACGACCGTCACCAGAGCGTCCTGCGCGGTTTTCGCGCCGCGAACGATTTCCAGCAATCGCATCACATTGGCAGGGGAGAAGAAGTGCATGCCCACGACATCACCTGGACGCGATGTCGAGTCGGCGATTTCGTCGATGGAAAGGTATGACGTGTTGGACGCCAGAATCGCACCCTTCCTGGCGACCTTGTCGAGCTTGCCGAATACGTCCTTCTTGATCGCCATGGTTTCGAACACGGCTTCAATGATCAGATCCGCCTGGGTCAGATCCGCGTAGGACAGTGTGGGCTGCAAAAGCCCCATGCGCTGCTGAACCTGTTCCAGCGTGAGCTTGCCCTTCGATGCCGTGTTTTCGTAGTTCTTGCGAATCACGCCGATACCGCGGTCGAGTGCTTCCTGATTCATTTCGAGCAATGTGACGGGAATTCCGACATTCAAGAAATTCATCGCGATGCCGCCGCCCATGGTGCCCGCGCCGATGATTGCCACGGACTTGATGTCGCGCTTCGAGACGCTCTTGTCGAGATTCGGCACGTTGGCCGCCTTGCGCTCCGCGAAAAAAACATGCTGCAGTGCCTTGGCCTGGCTGTTTTGGGCACATTGCAGAAACAATTCCCGTTCGCGGGCCATGCCTTTCTCGAAGGGCAGCGTTGCCGCCGCTTCCAGGGCATCGACGATGCGTTGCGGTGCGAACAGGTTCTTTCTTTCCTTGGCGATGCGCTTGCGGGCCGCGTCGAAAAATCCCGCCGCCAGTGCGCCCGCCTCGACATTGATGTCGCGGACCTTGCGCAACGGCGCCTGCCGGGCGGCAAGTTCCTTCGCATGCGCAATACTGCCCTCGAGCAAATCTCCCTCGATGATCTTATCGATCACTCCCGCTTTGGCGGCCTGCGCGGCTGGAATCGGGTCGCCGGATACAATCATGCCGAGCGCAGCTTCAACGCCAATCAGCCGCGGCAAACGCTGGGTGCCGCCCGCGCCGGGCAGCAGCCCAAGTTTGACTTCCGGGAGTCCGATTTTGGCGCCGGCAATGGCCACACGATAGTGGCAGGCGAGGGCGACCTCGAGGCCGCCTCCGAAAGCCGTGCCATGAATGGCAGCGACAATGGGCTTGGCGGAATTTTCCACCGCCTTGATCGCATCGTGCAGGCCGGGCGATAAGGGCGGCTTGCCGAACTCGGTGATGTCGGCGCCCGCCATGAAAGTTCGACCCTCGCAAGCGAGCACACCTATTTTGATCCCAGGATCCTGCGCAAGCTTCGTTACGCCGTCTATGATCGCTGTGCGGACGCCAACGCTGATGGCGTTGACCGGCGGATTATTGATCCAGATGATTCCGACATCGCCACGCTTTTCGAATCTGCCTTGCATGCGTCACTCCCTTCAAGGAAGGGGCGAAGCTTACCAAAGCGGCCGCGTCGGGTGCACGTTGGCGTGCGCAGCTTGGCCTGTGCTACCGGCCTACCGGCCGACTCGTCGCCCACCATCGACCAGGTGCACTTCACCGGTCGTCTTTGAGGCAATGGCGCCCAGGTAGTAAACGGTTTCGGCCACGTCCTCGGGAGTCACCAGCGTGTTGAGTGCCGACGTCGACTCGTAGTTGCGCAGCATGGCGGCGAAGCGCTCGGGTCCCAAACCATTCCTGAGCCAGGGTGAATCGACCATGCCGGGCGCGACCACGTTTACCCTGATTTGCGGCCCCAATACCCGTGCCAGGACCAATGTCAGCGCGTTCAGGGCGCCCTTGGATGCGATATAGGCAATGCTCGAACCGCCACCCAGCAAAGGGGCGATGGAGGATACGTTGACCACCGCGCTGCCCGAGTTGTCGCGCAGCATTGGCGCAAACGCGCGCGTCATTTGAAAAGGTCCAATCACATTGACCGCATAGATCTTTTGAAAATCGGCGGCATCGAGCCCATCCAGATCCTTCAGGTCGACGAATTTCGTGGTGCCGGCGTTGTTCACCAGCGTATCGCAGCGTCCGAAGTGATCCTTGACACGCT
>Ga0210407_10003988_pt1 | contig 11792 bp, 14 predicted proteins | sample IncBWC27MmetaG_FD_150860 | JGI IMG/M metagenome (GOLD analysis project Ga0210407, IMG submission 150860) | Forest soil microbial communities from Barre Woods Harvard Forest LTER site, Petersham, Massachusetts, United States - Inc-BW-C-27-M | ecosystem: Environmental > Terrestrial > Soil >... | reverse complement strand
CGGTAGAATCGAGCATTACGGCAAGCTAGTTTACAGACGAGCATATTCTGCGCGGTATCAAAGAGCCGTTTGAGACGCCGGAAAGCGACAAGCGAACCCGGACTGCCTGTGAAGAAAGCAAAAAAACCGGTCCAATTCGGATCCATCGAACCCAATCACCGCACACTGAGCCCGTTCCCGTAGCCCCCAAGCACAACGGGCCGGGCAAAAAGCCCCGCCTCAATATTTCATGAAGCGAGGCTTTCGGCTATTGCGCCCCGGTTTGGGACGTGCGCACTCAGTCAATGGTCGTTGCCTCTGATAAATATAACGCCCGGCTAACCGATAATAGTTTTATCATATAATCATAATGACTCTGACGCACCTGCCGAGGATAAGCTCGTCGTCATTCAAGGGAGTTGGCGATGGAAACAATTCGGCGCTACCGCGCAATTGCTTTGCTATGCCGTCAGCAGGCGGTTCTTCATCCAGAAGATAGCTGGAAGTGGCTCGGAAAGGCGGAACGCTGGGAGGATTTGGCTGAAACCGAAATCGCCGCTCATTTTAAGGAGTGCAACCTGAGTAGTTCTCTTGGGAGCGAGCTGGATGCCGCTTGAAGGTGGCATGTAGCGGACACGCCCAAGTATTCCTGTAGTATTCCTGCGTGAGCAACGATGGAAAATGCACGCCGGCCCAATCTGATTAGCCTGCAAAGGGCGGGCGCTTCGGCACGCCGGCCCGAGTTTGGGGAAACCACCCCTTGGCTGTCACCAAAGGCACGGTACACCCAGGATGCGGGCGCTCTCCGCTGTCCGTCGGCCATGTGTCGGGAGTTCTCACCGTCCGCAAGTTCATTCTGTAGCCACCAAGGGACATCGCCCCCTAGCATCCGTTAAGCGATAGGCCTGCGATCTCGGTCAGGTTTGCTGAACCCCCATCCGTCGAGGGCACCGGGGGCGCGCAGATAGGCGAGGGCGGAGCCGGTGCTGACGCTGTCGCGTTGGCCGCCTGCGTAGAGGTGTCTGGTATTTCACCCCGCAGAAGTGAGGGCAATTGGGGGCTCGTCGTTGTAGCGGCATTCATTCCCCCCGGGCCACCGATGGCTAATCCAGTGGTCGTCGTCGAAGGACCGGAACCCGATCCTGATGACGGCGATGGTGCGGATGCCAGCGAGGATGTCGGTATACTAAGTGGATCAGCCTCGACACTTCCGATTACAGGACCGGACAACGGAGTGGATGGCGGGGACGAGGTGGGTGTACCGAGAGTATCAGACGCGACAGTGCTTTCGCTGCTGCTTGTTTGACCATTGAGTTGCGGCACGGTTTGGCCTGGGGCTGTGGTGATGCCAAGGGCCGAGACCGCAATAATGAAGAAGGTGCGTTGCATCGCGCCCTCCTGCGTTGAATGATATGCGCCGTCGCCCGCCATGGAAGGCAACGCTCGATTTTTGAAAAAGGAAGATGAAATTTAGGAAAGGTCCTGTCCGGAACCCAGCCGGGCTGGAACGAACAACAGCCGAGGTAGCGCCTTGCTCTGATCCGGTCGTCCGGCGCATTGGAGCCGCGACAGATGATTGTGGCACATGGAGCAAAATTCACCTCACCTCTCCCCATGCCGACACCTCCCGCTTTATGCAGAACATGTCGATCACCGAGGGATCGGGCTGCGCCACATCAGCGATCCAACGTTCGCAGTCATCCAGTGACGCAAAAGTCGGGCTGTTGTGCATCGGCTGGCAGTCGTTCGCGCTTGGGCCGGTGGCGATGCAGACCGCGACCATGAAGATTACCGCTGTCATTTGGACATCCTAGCCCTTTAGCCCGACATGTTTAATCTCGCGCCCATAGGGTTGGTTTCATCGAAAGCCGCAAGGTCTGCTGCCGCCTCATTCGGTAGCGAGCATCGAGAAGTCCGTGCCATTTCCTCTTGGGCGGGCAAGCCTTGGCACGGCTCTAACCGGATCACCGACCGCCGTGAAGACGATCGGGATGGTGGCGTTGCCTGCTTTGCGCGAGCGCAGCGGGGGTGCTAAAACCAATTGGGGTATTTGCATTGACGCGCTCCAGGGCGCGTCCGTTTACCTCCCGTCAACTTGATCTCGTCACGACTTTCGCCGACCAGGCGCCGCGCAGCACCCGAAGTGCGGTCGCCGGTGATCCATCCTGGAAATCATGCAATCTTCGCTTCTGCTTGGCTATCAAGGGCCAAGTGAACAAGACGATCCATAAATGCACGCCGCCCTGGCATTTGAACCGAAATCTGACCGAACATCCCTAGCGAGCATATCATGACCATCCGCAAGACCGTCACTCTCGTCGAAGAGATCAACAGCGAATACGGCGCGAGCGTCAGCCCCCCGCTGCGACGCGTCGCGATCGCCGCGGTCTTCGAGAATCCGCTCGCCGGAAAGGCGGCCGGCTCCGACCTCAAGCCTCTGATCGACTATTCGCTCGAGCTCGGGGCTTCGCTCACTAACGCGGCACTGGCGACGCTCGGCGCGAGCCCGGCGCAGCTACGCGCTTACACCAAGGCGGCGCTCGTGGGTATCGGCGGCGACCTCGAACACGGCGCAGCGATGATCCATCCGAGACTCGGCATGGCGATGCGCCGCGCGATAAAACGCGGCCGCGTCATCATTCCAGGCCACGCCAAGGTCGGCCCGCCAGGCACGACCGTGGATCTCATCTATGGGCCCCTCGACGAGGGTTGGGATCTCGATGCCTTCGATTCGACCCCGGTGCTGATCCATGACGCGCCGCGACCACACGAAATTGTCCTGTGGATCGGTTACGCAACAGGTCCGCGCGTCAACGCCCGATGCAAGGGTCCGGATCAGAAGGAGGTCGACGCACTCGTCAATTCCTTCGCCAAGGGCTAGTGGATCGACTCCAATGCCGGTGCAGGCCGACGAGGTGATCGAATAGTGCTGCAGTGCATGAGTCCGAAATTGGCACTCTTCCGACGTGGCCGAAATAACTGGCGATGTCAGTGAGGGGTAAAACGGACTCACAGCCATTGGCATGGGCACGGGCACGGGCACGGCAAAGGCATCCCAATACTCGTTCTATTCCTAGTAGTGCTCGACCGGCAACCCTTCGGGTTCCAAAATCAACCTAAGTGAACAATTGTCCATCAGCGCCGTTGGTCTGCGCCGCCGACAACCAATTTGCACGTCGTGTGGCAGACAAGTCGGGGGTTTCGTCGGAGGAGGTTCCGCATGCGAAACCAAATCAATATCGACGAGGCGTTCAGCCGAGCGATCATCCGAGAGATCGGTGAATGCTTGCGGACATGTCTCAGCGAAGATGAATTACCGGCGAGCCTGAGAGATCAGCTCGATAGGATAAATCAAATAGACCAGCAATCGTCGCCAACAGTCGTTTCCGAACAGGAGCGCGAGAAGATCGACAAAGCAGCGGTGGCGCGTAAGACCTTGGCTTCTCCCATCTGGTGGACTACGCGCTGGCGGACGCGCCTTCGAAGGGCGCGGAAATAGCTAGAGCCCGACCTCTCTTCAGTTCTCGACGAAGCTTGTCGAAGATTGGGGCGCCGGGTAGAGTCTTCGTTCCCGGAACGGGCCGCCTATAATTCCAGCGAATAAACCTCCCGCAGAGATTAACGGCTGCGAGCGCCCCAGCTCGGGCCGTTCTGACAGCTTCCAAGCGCAGGGTTCAAGTTGACGCAGGTACCAAGGGAACCCCAATCCTCGCTCGCGAGTTGATGATCGGAAATAGAGTTCCGATCAACTCATCGAGAGGTGTTTGGAGTGCCATGAGCGAGATGTCTCAACTGGCCAGCGCCGTACTGGCTCTCGTCTTTGCAACGATCATGTTAGTCACGGGACAACTGTACGTCAAAAGAATGTCCGCAAAGACCTTCATCATTCCTACGGCTCAAGCATCCAGCAGCAAGCAAATCCGATCTGTTCAACTCCGCAGTATAGTCAGTAACCCTAGCCATGAAGCTTATTAATAGGTTCGCGCCGCTAGCGCCCGAGAGGAGACCACAGGACCCGCAAATGGACGGTAGCGGCCTTCGCTTTGAAACCATGGATCATGGTGGGGAATATCCCGACGATATGCCGCAAGCCATCATACTGACCGACTCCGAAGGCCGTTCGTGCATCTACGTGCCGATCACGCAGGATGGTAAGGTCGTGGATAGTCAAGGATACACGACAGACAATGAGGACGATTGAGGGCTTGGCTTCCAAGCGGGCCGCGGCCGCCCAGCGTAAAATCGCCGTGCCGTCTTTATTTTGGGACAAAGGCCCAGCATTCCAACTCCACTTCGGCATCAAGAGCCAATCCGTTAGCGCCAAATGCGGAGCGCGCTGGCAAACGCTCTGGCGTGAAATACGTCGCGTAAATGTTGTTGAATGCACCCCAATTGAACATGTGCGCGAGCATAACAGTGCATTTGAAAACGTCATCGAAAGTTAGACCATTTGCGTTCAAGACGTCGCGGATGTTGTTCATCACTTGCTTCGTCTCGGGTTCGATCCCGCCCGGAACTAACTCCATTTTGCCCGGCAAGACGCCAATGGCACCTGACATGTACAGTATGTTTCCAACTCGTACCGCTTGACTGAATGGCAACTTCGCAGCGGTGGCAGCCGGTGAGTTGTAGAATCGAACACCGTCGTCTTCCGCTGCCGCTGGCGTCGCGGACCCAACGGCAAAACCGACGACGCCAATTAAAGGCCATGCAGCTTTGAGAAATGCGTTCATTTCAATCTCCTGTGAAGCACGCTTTGGCCGAAGCGAGAAGTGCCCATTCACTCAGCTGCCTCGGCGTTGGCATTACAGGTGCTTTAGATAAAGAGCCGCCGGCGCCACGCCAAATTCAAGCGCCGTGCGCGCCGAACTCAAAGCTGCGATCAACGCTGCCGCGGCCAGCATACAAGCGGCGTTCGCATGTGCGCTTAATGCCAGTCCCCCAGCCTAAGCGCCGCTTGCCGAAAGGGCTAGCGCAACTATACAGCCTATTTGCAGGGGCCATCACTCCGAGGGGCTGGCTGAACTCGTTTCGAATTTGAGGGAATGCATGAGGCTGGCGGCCATCAGTCTGGATCGAGACGGAACCAGCCGACTCGCAACTGGCGGATTTCGATTCTAATGAATGTTGGCGAACGCCTTCGTCTTGGAAATGGTGTTGGTCTTTATGTTGGTCTCTAAAAATATAGGCTAAAGAAGTTGGCAATTTACGGGAACTTCTTAGTTAATCATGGTTCCCGTGATAGGAGTATGGAAAATGTCGGTCCAGTCCGCGATCAAGCGCAAGACGGCGCCGGAAATTCGCTCGCGCAAGAATGGCGAGCCGATCGTGATGCTGACTTCATATCACGCTCATACCGCAGCGCTCGTCGATCGCCATTGCGATGTGATCCTGGTCGGCGATTCCCTGGGCAATGTGATGCATGGCTTCGAGACGACGGTGCCGGTGACGCTGGATATGATGATCCTGCAGGGCCGTGCGGTCATGCGCGGGTCTCAGCGCGCGCTGGTCGTGGTCGACATGCCCTTCGGTCGCGCACCTCCCTCGAAAGAACAGGCATTCCACTCGGCGGCAAGAATCCTGAAGGAAACCCGCTGTGGTGCGGTCAAGCTCGAGGGAGGTGCGCGAATGGCAGAGACCATCGCGTTCCTTGTCGAACGCGGCATTCCGGTCATGGGCCATATCGGGCTCACCCCACAGTCGATCAATACGCTCGGCTCGTTCCGCGCCCAGGGGCGCGACGAGGCAGGCTGGGAGCCGATCGAAAACGATGCGCGCGCGGTGGCGCAATCCGGCGCGTTCTCGGTCGTGATAGAGGCCGTTGCCGAGCCGCTGGCGCGCAAGATCACGCGAGCGATCGACATTCCTACCATCGGCATCGGCGCAAGCGCAGCCTGCGATGGTCAGGTTCTGGTTCTGGAAGATATGCTCGGCCTATCTCCCCACGCCCCCAAATTCGTTCGCCGCTATGGCAATCTCGGCCCGATGATCGAGGCCGCAATCGAGAGCTACGCCGCCGACGTGCGCTCGCGGGCTTTTCCGGGGCCGGAGCACGTTTACGCCATGAAGGCCAAGGGCTGAGGGCGGAAATCGCGCCTGGCGCTGCAAGTGGATAACCGCCGAACGCGGCTTGTTAACGTCCTGATTGGGCTGGCTTTGCCTTGCCACCGCCATATGACTAGAGTAACGCCGCCGCCTCAGAGGGATCGGGTTTTGGCCAGCGGTAATTCAGCGTTTGTCGGCCGGAATGGGATTTACCTAAGTGTCTGAATTATTTGACGAAGTAGACGAGGAGGTCCGCCGCGAACAGCTCAAAAAGCTGTGGGACCAGTATTCGATCTATATCATCGCGGGAGCGCTTTTGATCATCGCCGCGGTCGGTGGCTGGCGCGGGTACCAATATTTGGAGGCAAAGAAGGCGGCCGAGGCGGGCGCGGCTTTCGATGCGGCCGTCGATCTCTCCGAGCAGAACAAGCATTCCGAGGCTGAGGCTGCCTTCAGCAAACTCGCGGCGACCGCGCCATCGGGGTACCGTATGCTGGCGCGGCTGCGGGCTGCGGCCGAGGCTGCGACCCGAGATCCGCAGGCCGGCGCCAAGCTCTACGACGAAATTGCGGCCGATCGCAGTGTCGGAACGCTGGAGCAGGATCTGGCAAGGGTTCGCGCTGCCGGCCTTGTGTTGGAAACGGCAAGCTATCCAGGCATGCTGCAGCGTCTCGAGCCTGCGACCAAGCCGGACTCGACGTTTCGTCATACCGCGCGCGAGCTGCTGGCTCTCTCGGCTTGGCGCGCCAATGATACCGCGGCCGCGCGTCAGTGGCTGGACATGATGGCTAATGACGGCGAGACTCCGTCGGGGATGCGCTCGCGAGCTGAAGCGTTGCTGGCTTTGCTTCCGCCGGTTGCGAAGAGCTGACCGCTTAGGGAAACGAGTTGAACGAGACATCGACCATGCGCCGTATGCAACGTCTGATCGCGGCTTCCGTTCTTGTTGCCTTCTCAGGCGCATTGGTGGGCTGTTCGAGCAATGTCTCCAGCTTCGATCCCATGGACTGGCTCGATTGGATCGACACGAAGAAGAAGCTGCCGGGCGAGCGCAAGCCGGTTTTTCCGGAGGGCGTGCCGGGTCTCGAACAGGGTGTGCCCAAGTCGCTTTACAAGGGCACCTCGCAACAGGAGGCCGACCAGAACGCGCAGGCCGCTGCCGCGGCCGCGCCACCCGCTCAGGATACCAAGCCCAAGCGCACCGCGAAGTCGAAAACCAAGCAGCCCGCGACTGCGAGCACGGATGCGTCGGCGGCCCCGGAAGAGGATGCAACGCCCGCCGCGCCGCCAGCCCCGAAGCCCAAGAAGATCGCGCGCCAGCGCACCACCACCCCGCCGCCTGACCAGCCGGCCGATGCGCAACCTGCCGCTGCCCAGCCAGCTCAACCGGCTCAAGCCACGCAGCAATCGGCCGCGCCATTCCCGGCGCCGGTGCCGGCCGGCTCGTTCTCGCGCTAGTTTTCTGGTCGAGCACCTCCTGGCGCGATCCCGGTCCGGTTTCCGCCAGAACATGCGCCGTTTGGATTTTTTCCCGCGTCCGGATCGCTGATGTCCTTTACGATCGCCATTATCGGCCGACCCAATGTCGGAAAATCGACGCTGTTCAATCGGCTGGTTGGACAGAAGCTGGCGTTGGTCGACGACGAGCCCGGCGTCACCCGTGACCGCCGCGAAGGTGCTGGGCGGCTTGGCGACCTTGAGTTCACCGTGATCGACACTGCGGGCCTCGACGAAGGGGCGAAGGGCTCCCTGACCGCACGCATGCAGGAGCAAACCGAAGCGGCGATCAAGCTCGCAGACGCATTGATGTTTGTCATCGATGCTCGTGCTGGGCTCACGCCCAACGACCGTGCCTTTGCCGATTTGGCGCGCCGCGCCAACAAGCCCGTTGTTCTCATCGCCAACAAGTGCGAGGGCAAGCAGGGAGAAACGGGCGCGATTGAAGCCTACGCCCTGGGCCTGGGCGAGCCGATCCCGGTCTCGGCCGAGCACGGCGAGGGCATGATCGATCTCTACGATGCACTCCGCGCCCTGTGGCCTGAGCCTGCCGAGGCGGGCGAAGCGTTTGACGGCGACGATGTCATTGAAACAGACGAGGAACTGGCGAACCGTCCGATCCGCGTGGCCGTGGTCGGCCGTCCCAATGCGGGCAAGTCCACGCTTATCAATCGCCTGCTTGGCGAGGAACGGCTGTTGACGAGCGCGGAAGCCGGCACCACGCGCGATTCGATCTCGGTGGAGGTCGACTGGAACGGCCGCGAATTTCGCGTTTTCGATACGGCAGGCCTGCGCCGGCGCTCGCGGATCGAGGAAAAGCTGGAAAAGCTTTCGGTGGCGGACGCGCTGCGTGCGGTTCGTTTCGCCGAGGTCGTAGTGCTGATGATGGATGCGCAGAACAGGTTCGAGGAGCAGGACCTGCGCATCGCCGATCTGATCGAGCGCGAGGGCCGTGCGCTCGTGATCGCGATCAACAAATGGGATTTGATTGCAGCAAAACCCGGTGCGATTTCCGCGCTGCGCGCCGATGCCGATCACTGGCTTCCCCAGGTGACGGGCGCCCCCATCGTCGCCGTGTCGGGCCTGACGGGCGAGGGCATCGATCGGCTGATGAAGGCGATCGAAGCGGCGTATGCCGTGTGGAACAAGCGCGTACCGACCGCCTTGCTCAATCGCTGGTTCGAGCAAGCGGTGGACGCAAACCCGCCGCCTGCGGTCTCGGGCCGGCGGTTGAAACTCAACTACATCACGCAAGCCAAGGCGCGGCCGCCGAGCTTTGTGCTGTTCTGTTCGCGCGCCGATGCAGTGCCGCAGTCTTATCTTCGCTATCTGGTCAATTCGCTGCGCGCGCATTTTGACCTGCCCGGTACGCCGGTGCGTGTATCGCTGCGCGAGAAGGCGAACCCGTTCGCGCACAAGCGCAGGCGGCAATCATGAACGAACAGGTCCGGGCGGCGGCGGTCGAAGTTTCGCAAACGGCGCGGCCGGCGCGCAGTGCGGCCGTGGCATTCATCTTCATCACCATCCTGCTCGACATGCTCGCGCTCGGCCTGATCATGCCGATCCTGCCGAAGCTCGTGGAAAGCTTCGTCAATAACGACACCGCGCGAGCCGCCCGTATCTTCGGCCTGTTCGGCACAGCGTGGGCGCTGATGCAGCTCATTTTTTCGCCGATCCTGGGCAGCCTGTCGGACCGGTTCGGCCGAAGGCCGGTTGTGCTGTTGTCGAATTTCGGGCTTGGGCTCGACTATGTCCTGATGGCGATGGCGCCGTCCTTGATCTGGCTGTTCGTCGGCCGCATCATCTCGGGCGTCACGTCGGCGAGCGTTTCAACGGCCTTTGCCTATATCGCGGACATAACGCCCGCGGAACGGCGCGCCGCCGTGTTCGGCAAGGTCGGTGCCGCCTTCGGCGCCGGATTCATCCTGGGCCCGGCGCTCGGCGGCTTGCTGGGCAACCTCGATCCGCGGCTGCCGTTCTGGGCGGCGGCCGGCTTGAGTTTTGCCAACACGCTCTATGGTGTGTCGATTCTGCCGGAGTCGCTTCCACGTGATCGCAGATCTCCGTTTCGCTGGAAAAGCGCCAATCCGATCGGCGCAATCCGCCTGTTGCGCTCCGATCCTGTACTCGCCGGCCTATCGGTGGTGAACTTCTTTGCCCAGCTATCCCATGCGGTCTTGCCCTCGACTTTCGTGCTCTATGCGACCTATCGCTACGGCTGGGATGCAAAGACGGTCGGCCTGACGCTGGCGATGGTCGGCGTTGGAGCCATGGTGGTGCAGGGCGTTGCGATCGGGCCGATCGTCAACCGCCTCGGCGAACGCCGCGCGCTGATTCTGGGGCTCGTCTGCGGCGCCCTGGGATTTCTGATTTTCGGCACCGCGCCGAGCGGTCCAATAAGCTGGCTGGGGATTCCCGTGATGGCACTCTGGGGCGTGTCGGGGGCGGCGCTGCAGGCGCTCAATAGCCGACGGGTCAAGCCGGAGCAGCAGGGCCAGCTACAGGGCGCGACAGGCAGCGTGCAAAGCGTTTCTCAACTCCTCGGGCCGTTCCTGTTCACGCTGACCTTTGCCTATTTCATCAGCGCACAGGCGCCGGTACATTTGCCGGGCGCGCCGTTTCTGCTTGCCGCAGCGTTGTTGCTGCTGGCACTCGCGGTCGCTGTGCGCACGCTCCTGAGGGTACCGTCGCCGTCGACTTGAATTGCAGAGCTCATCGCCCATCAAACCGGCGCGCGAAAGTGCTTCAACGCCCGGGTCGGGTAGTCGTAGAGCATGCCGGTTTCGTTCCAGGACGGCAGGCACATCGGCACGATATGTTCTGCTGCCTGCTCAGGCGTGTCGAGCGTCATCGGGTCTTCGCCAGGGAATACGGTAGCACGCATACGCGTGCGGATCGGGCCCGGGTTGAACAGATTGACGCGAAGCGGCGTCGATGCCGTTTCATGCGCCCACACCCGCGCCAGTACCTCGAGCGCAGCCTTCGAAGTGGCATAGGGGCCAAGATAGGCAGTCGCCTTGCTCGCTGCACCTGAGGTGACGAACACGGCGCGTCCGGCGTCCGATCTCTTGAGCAGCGGCTCCATGCATCGGATCATCTGAAAATTGGCCGACAGGTTGACCGCGATTACGTCGTTCCAGGGCTTCATCTCGATATGACCGAGCGGCGAAGACGGTCCGGCGATACCGGCATTACCGAGGAGGATGTCGAGTTTGCCATGGCGCTCGTGCAGGGCCGCGCCGAGCCGCGCAATGCCATCGAAATCGGTAAGGCTGAGCGGCACCAAAGTGGCGCTGCCGCCGTCCTTTCGGATCTCGTCGTCGAGTTCCTCGAGCCCGCCCTGGGTCCGCGCCACCGCTATGATATGCGCGCCTCGCCTTGCGAGCGCACACGCGCTGGCATAACCGATTCCGCGTGAGGCACCCGTGACGAGAGCGATGCGGTGGGCGAGGGGTAGCGTCATCGAAGCTATTCCGGACTGATAAACATGGCCTCATACGCGGGCTTGACCCACGTATTCATCTACTTCGGAAGAGATTTTCGCGAAAGGCTGGTTGCCGGGTCAAGCCCGGCAACGACGAGTTGTCAGCTTGCCTCCGCCAGCAGGGATAATTGCCGCGGCTGCGGTTCGACCTGGTTCTGGTCGGTGAGGTTGGTGGGATAGGCCCCGGTGAAGCAGTGATCGGAGAATTTCGGGTTCGCAGGATCGCGACCGGGATAACCCATGGCACGGTACATGCCGTCGACCGACAGAAACGCGAGCGTGTCCGCGCCGATCAGTTCGCGCATTTCTTCGAGGTCGTGTGTGGCCGCGAGCAGGCCGCCCCTGTCGGGCAGATCGATGCCGTAGTAATCGGGATAGAGGATCGGCGGAGAAGCGAGGCGGAAGTGAACCTCGCGGGCGCCGGCATCACGCATCATGCGGACGATCTTTTTCGAGGTGGTGCCGCGGACGAGCGAATCATCGATCAGAATAATGCGCTTGCCTTCGATCGCCGCACGGTTGGCCGAATGCTTCATGCGCACCCCGAGTTCACGCACGCTCTGGGTCGGCTGGATGAAGGTGCGGCCCACATAGTGGTTGCGAATGATGCCGAGTTCGAAGGGCACGCCGGAGTGCTGGCCGTAACCGACCGCGGCCGGCACGCCGGAATCGGGCACCGGCACGACAACGTCGGCCGGCACGTGGCTCTCGCGCGCAAGCTGCGCGCCAAAGGCCTTGCGGACGTCGTACACCGAACGTCCGCCGACGATGGAATCCGGCCGCGAAA
>Ga0210407_10003987_pt1 | contig 11794 bp, 10 predicted proteins | sample IncBWC27MmetaG_FD_150860 | JGI IMG/M metagenome (GOLD analysis project Ga0210407, IMG submission 150860) | Forest soil microbial communities from Barre Woods Harvard Forest LTER site, Petersham, Massachusetts, United States - Inc-BW-C-27-M | ecosystem: Environmental > Terrestrial > Soil >... | reverse complement strand
AGGCAAGCAGAGGAGACGCGCGACGAGCGCGCCCAGTAAATAGCTCCCAGGCACATCGGGCAAGGCTCGCACGTGGTGTAGAGGTCGCAGCCGGAAAGCTGGAAATCGCCGAGAATGCGGCAGGCTTCGCGAATCGCTACGACTTCGGCGTGCGCCGTGGGATCGTTCGTAGTTGTGACGCGGTTGGCGCCTTCGGCCACCACGCGGCCGTCCTTCACGACCAGCGCGGCGAACGGGCCGCCGCGGCCGGTGCGAACGTTCTCGAGTCCCAAGGCAATGGCGCGGCGCATGAAGTCTGCGGACATGATTTTGTGACCCTGTTTCAGAGTGCCCTTCCCGTTGGCAATTATCAATGGGGGTTCTTTCGTTTGCGCGGATTTGCTAACCGCGGCGCTTTCCGCGAAAACTAGCGCAGAGTGTAATTAAATTTTCCGCCCGATCCCCGCCGAGTTGACTCAACACTCTCTTGCGGCCCATTCGGTTGTATGATGTCGGCGCACGAATCAAGACTCATCGACGCCGAGGGGTATACATGACGCACCGTTCCGATCGACGCGAGTTTCTGCGCACGCTGACCACCGCCACGCTGACCGCGGCAACCGCCGGCCTGGCGCTTCCCGATGCAGCGCTCCCCGCGCCCAAAAAATCCCTGCTCGTCTTCACCAAATCCTCCGGCTTCGAACACGAGGTCGTCAAGCGCAAGGACGGCAAGCTCAGCATCGCCGAAACGGCGGTCACCGAACTCGGCGCCAAAAACGGGTTCGACGTCACGTGCTCCAAAGACGGCGGCATCTTTGACTCCAAGGATTTTCACAAATATCAAGCGGTCTTCTTTTTTACCACCGGCGACCTAACGCAGTCCGGCACCGACAAAAATCCCCCGATGTCGCCCGCCGGCAAGCAAACGTTGCTCACCTCCATCGAGAACGGTCTCGGATTCGTCGGCTGCCATGCCGCCAGCGACACTTTCCACACGCCGCCCGATCCCGCCGACCTATCCAATCGCTACATCGCTCACGGCGCGCAATCCGATCCCTATCTCCGGATGCTCGGCGGCGAATTCATCGTTCACGCCCGCGACCCGCGACTGCAGACAGCCAACATCATCCTCAACGATCCGTCTTTCCCCGGCCTTGAAGGCGTTCCATCGCCCGTTTCTTTTACTGAAGAATGGTATTCGCTCAAGGATTTCGCCACCGATATGCACGTCATTGCCACCGTGGACACCAGCATGCTCAAGAACGAGTGCTACCAGCGACGTCCGTATCCCGTCACCTGGGCGCGCATGAACGGCAAAGGGCGCGTCTTTTTTGTTGCCATGGGCGATCGCCCGGAAAATTGGCAGAACGCTTTCTTCCTCAATCTACTCGCCGGAGGGATTCGCTGGTCGCTCGGCGAAGCCAAAGCCGACCTGTCGCAGAATCTTCTCGCCGCCGCGCCTGGGTACGCGGACATTCCTCCAAAATTTCCGCCAGCGCCGGCAAAGTGACGCCGCTGAGTGGAAGAATCTCGCGCATCACCGCGCCCGTGCCAGTTCCCGCCAGTTGACAAGTTGGATCTTTTGCTGCGCCAATAGTTGGCGGAATTCCGCGCTTGTAAAAAAATCGAAATCGCGCTGCCGCCAGGCCGCTCCCCAGGTATCCCGCTCTCGCGTAGCCGCCTTCATCTCCTCGTCGGCGAACGCCACGTGAATTACGAACTCCGTCACTCCCGGCTGCAGATTCCCGATCGCCGTCCTGTAAAACTCCGCCCATTTTTCCGGAGGCACGCTCGGATTCATCGTCACTGTGTGGTCGATCACAATATCCGTCGGGCTGAGGCTGGACTCCAGATATGGATGCTCCGCAAACCAATCCCGCACTACAAAAAACGGCAGGTTCTTCTCGTGCGCGATTCGGAGGAGCACCTCGAATACGTCTTTGCCATTTTCGTACAGTCGGTACTGGTGGGAATCCAGGTGCGTCGGACGAATTCCCATCGCATACGCGCGCTCAATCTGCGCGCGCAGCTCCAGCTCCACTTCCTTCGGGTCGATGCGCCGCTCCGCTGCCCAGTCGTGCCAAAAATATCCATTCGGGTCCACCAAGCTCGCCACTTTGTCTCTCGGCGCGACCGGTCCCCAGCGGTAGTAGACCCGCTCGCTGGTCAGCGTCAGGTGCAGGCCGAAATCTGTATCTGGATGCGCTTTCGCGTACTCCGCAATCTCCGGAAACCACGGGCAGGGCACCATGATGCTCGCGGAGTTGACCCCGCCGCTTTCCAGCGCTTTGATCGTCGCGGCGTTTACCGCGTGCGTCATTCCCACGTCGTCGGCATGAACGATCAGCAACTTTGAATCGCGCGCAAATCCAAGTTTTTCTGCGACGGACACTTTATTCTGAACCTGCCCCGCCAGCGCGGATCCCACAACAAGCCACAGCAACAATCCGACTATCCATTTACGCTTCATTCTTCGACGCTCCTCGCTCTCAAATCCGTCTTACCAACCCCTCGTCCGTGGCCCGCGTGTTGCGCACCAGCAGCAACACCAAAATCATCCCGACGAAGGGAATCACTCCCGCCGCAATCATAATCGGATCGAACGCATGCGTCGCCGACGCCTGCCGCAAATCCGAAAAATGCCCGATCAACTCAAACGCAAGGATCGTTCCGATCCCCGCCCCCGTTCCGCTCAGGCCGCTCACCGTAGCCACGGAATCGCTCTTGAATAAATCCGTTGGCAACACGTTCGCAATGGTCGAAAAAGAGGCATACGAAAAAGTGGCCAGCCCAAACAGCAAGGTAATCACATAGAGATTCCTGGTAAAAATTGTTGGAATCAGCAGCGTAACGCCCACGCCCCCAAACACGACCAGCGCCTTGCGCGCCGCGCCCAGGGCCCATCCCCGCCGGATCAAGTATCCTGAAGCCGCTCCTCCAAAAACGTTCCCCAGGTCCGCCGCCAGAAACGGAATCCACACTGCGATCAACCCGCTCTTCAACGAAATCCCTTTGGCTACCAGGTAAATCGGAAACCAGTCCGTCACAAAGAACCACACTGGATCGGTGAACGTTTTCGAAATAATCGTCCCCCACGCCTGCGGCAGCTTCAGGAGCTCGCTCAACTTTGTCTTCCGCGTGCTCGTGAGTTCCCGCGTCTCGCCCAGAATCATCTCGCGCTCCGCTGCGCCAATGAGCGGATGCTCTTCAGGCCGGTGGTACATTCGCCGCCAAACCATCAGCCACAAAAATCCCAGCAGCCCCGGGATCATGAACGCCACACGCCATCCCCAGCGAAAATAAATAGGCAAGATCAAGAACGGCGCCACGGCTCCGCCGATCGAAGACCCGCTGTCGTACAGCGCGGTCGCCAATCCCCGCTCGCGCTTGGGAAACCACTCGGAAACCGCCTTGTTCGCCCCCGGCCAGTTCGCCGATTCGCCGGCTCCCAGCAGAAACCGGAAAAACGCGAAGCTCCTCAGTCCGCTGGCCAGCGAGGTCAGCAGCGAAACCGCTGAATACCAGGCCACGCTGATTGTCAGCCCTCGCCGCGTTCCCACCCGATCCATCCATCGCCCGCAAACGGTTTGCCCGATGGAATAAGCCACGCGAAACGCAATCGCGATATTCGCGTAATCCACATTGCTCCAGTGAAAATCCTGTTTCAGGTACGGAGCAAGAATGGAAAGCGTCTGGCGGTCGATGTAATTGATGACTGTGGAGGCAAAAAGAATTCCGCCAATCCACCAGCGCAAGGACGGAATAGCCCGCGCGTGTGTAGGACTGATCGGTTGGGTTACCGCCATGGCTGCTCGGTTCTCATCGCCATCACGCGATGGACACGATAGCCGATGACCGTTCGTGCGTCACGCTTTAGTCGGGGTCAGAAAACGAAGCAAGCGTCGGCGAGCTCAGCAAACGCGCGGAGGCTTTGTCCAGATACACCGTTGTGTTCGCGTGCAGGCGCAAGATTGAAGCCGGCGCCATCGGGCTGATCTCTCCCTCGAAGCACCGCTGCACCGCCGGCGCCTTTCGAGCGTCCGGCACGATCGAAATAATCTCTTTGGCCTTCAAAATCTGCCGCACCGACATCGAAATCGCCTGCCGCGGCACCTCCGAAATATCGCCAAACCATCCTTCGCCCACCTGCTGCCGCCGGCACGCTTCATCCAGGTCGACCACCAGGTACGGCTCCTCGGTCTCGAAATCCGCGGGCGGATCGTTGAACGCCAGGTGCCCGTTCTCTCCAATCCCCGCAAACGCCAGATCAACCGGCGCAGCCGTCAGCTCCTCGCCAACCCGCCGCGCCACTTCCCGCGCATCGCCTGTTCCATCCAGCAAATGATATTGCGTGATTCCTGTCTTATCGATCAGCCGCTCCCTCAGGTATTTGCGAAAACTAGCCGGATGCGTAATCGGCAGCCCCACATACTCATCCAGGTGAAATATCTCCACCCGCTTCCAATCGATCCCTTCTGCCTTCGTCAGTTCCTCCAGAAACGCAATCTGCGACGTCCCGGTAGCCACGACAATGCGCGACCGTCCACGATCGCCAATGGCGCGTCGCATGGCGGCCGCCGCCTGCTCGGCCGCCGCCCTGCTCAGCGACACCTTGTCCTCAAAAATTCTTAGAATCACGCTGGAAACGCTCGGTTGGAATGATAGGGCCGTGGGGCATCAAATATACCAGGGAATTGATGGCGCCAGCATCCTGCCGGCGCGTAGTAGAGTCGCTGTCGCGCCGGCAAGATACTCGCAATTTGGTTCTGGACGGTCTCGGCTGTCCGACGGCAGTCTTGTTGAGCCCTCAGTGAGCCGCTTCCGGGCCGCAGCTTCCCAGACTCTTGACCACTTTCGTCGGCTCAAACATCTGCGCGCCGCCGTTTCCGCTCGACTTCTTCCCCTTGAGCTCCACGCGGTCGCCTGGCTTCACGTCCACGCTTCCCGCCTCCAGCGCGTACGACTTGTTCTTCTTCTCGTCGACCAGTCGGAGGCCATCGTCCGTCTGCCGCACGCAGCCGGTCACTGCGCCATGGTGATGCAATACCAGAAATAACGCCCCAGCTCCCGCGGCCGCCGCGCCAACTCCGATGCCGATCGCTTTGCCCGAACCATAGCCGCTCTTGGGTGGTACATATCCCGGCGTCCCAGGTGTCCCCGTCCCCATCCCACTCCCTCCGCCATACTGCGCAAGGGCGGAACCAGCCAGGAATGTTGTCAAGCAAATTCCCAACGCTATTCTGAGTGCGTGCCGAACAATCCCGGATTTCTCTGCGCGGCTTGCGCAGCCAATCTCTTTTGTGTTCAAGGTGTTTCCTCCTGGCAGGCGAAGCGCGTTACCGAGCACCTCGCATCCCGCCGCCAGCAGATTCGCCTAATCCGCAAAGCCTGTTGTCCAACAAATGTGAACACCCCGTAATATTCCTGTCGCCCATGCCGGGAACGCCAACCAATCCCTGCAAGCTTGCACGCTCTGCTAAACTGAACAATCGATGACTGTTCAGCGTGAAACTCTTGAAGCCGACGTCCTGATCGTCGGCGCCGGTCCCGCCGGACTAGCCTGCGCCCTGCATCTTGCCAACCTCATCAAGAAACAAAACGAATCCTCCAGCGCTTCCGGTGGACCCTCGCTTTCCGCCGAAAATATATACGTCCTCGAAAAGGGCCGCGAGATCGGCGCTCATCAACTCTCCGGCGCCATCATGAATCCCAAAGCCCTCGCCGAGCTGGTCCCCGATTTCGAGAAGAGCGCTCCGCTGGATAGTCCCGTCACCGACGATGCCGCTCTGTTTTTCACCAAAGGCTCTTCATTCCGCTTTCCAATCACGCCGCCTCCTTTCAAAAATAAAGGCAATTACGTCGTGTCCCTCAACCGCGTGACGAAGTGGCTTGGCGGCCTGGTCGAAAAAACCGGCGTGAATCTCTTCACGCAATTTGGCGGCGCGGAATTGATTTACGAACGCGAAGGCATCGCCGGCGTCATCACCGAAGACAAAGGCCTCGACAAGCACGGCAAGCCCAAGGACAACTACACACCGGGATACGAATTGCGCGCCAAGGTCACCGTTCTCGCGGAGGGCCCGCGCGGTTCGCTCACCAAACGGCTCGTCGAAAAGAACAAGCTCGACAACATCAATCCGCAGATTTACAGCATCGGCGTCAAGGAACTCTGGGACGTGCTGCCCAGGCGCATTCAGCCCGGCTACGTCGCGCACACGCTTGGCTGGCCGGTGCCCACGGACATGTACGGAGGCGGCTGGATCTACGGCCTGGCGAACAACCGCCTCTCCATCGGACTCGTAATCGGTCTTGAATACTCCGATCCGCAATTCGATCCGCACGAAGCGTTTCAAATCTGGAAGACGCATCCGTTCCTGAAGAAAATTCTCGAAGGCGGCAAGCTCGTCCGCTACGGAGCGAAAACGATTCCTGCCGGCGGATGGTATTCCATGCCGCGCCCCTATGTGGACGGCGGTTTGATCATCGGGGATTCCGCCAGTTTCCTCGATTCGCAGCGGCTAAAGGGCATTCACATGGCCATCAAGAGCGGAATGCTCGCCGCCGAAACCATTTTTGAAGCGTTGAAAGCGGGAGATACGTCCTCGGCCAAACTGAGCGCGTTTCAGAAAAAAGTCGAAGCGAGCTATATCAAACAAGAATTGCGCTTGGTGCGCAATTTCCACCAATCCTTTCAGTACGGTTTGCTCGGCGGCTTGTTCCATGCCGGGCTGCAGTTCGTCACCGGCGGCCGGGGCTTAATCGATCCCATGCGCGTGCGGCCGGGCTATGAGCACTATCACAAAAATGGGCACCCGCCGCGCGAGCGTTTCAAAGGCGACGGCAAGCTCACCTTCGATCGTTTGACCGACGTCTATCACTCCGGTACGCGCCACGAAGAAGATCAACCCTGCCATCTGATCGTGCACGACTTGAACGTTTGCGCCAACCGCTGCACCGTCGAGTACGGCAATCCCTGCCAATATTTTTGTCCCGCCGCCGTTTATGAACCGGTGCAGGAAAAAGATGGATTCAAGCTCAAAATCAACGCCGCCAACTGCGTGCACTGCAAAACCTGCGACATCGCCGATCCCTACCAGATCATCGACTGGGTAGTCCCCGAAGGTGGCGGCGGCCCCAACTACGAAGGCATGTAAGAAATGATGAATGCGATGCGGCGCGGCGCGCGGCCCAGGAGAAAAGGCTGCGGGAAAAGGCGCGTGTGCCCGCGATGGCTTGCCGCGGGGTCTCACATCTGGCGGCGCGTCAGAGCCTCTAGCTCCTCAAGCGTGCGCGGCCAGTCCGATCCCAAGAGGCGCGACAAGCTGCGATCGGCGAGTACTTTTCCACCCGTTTGGCATCGAGCACAGTAGTTTGTTTCATTGTTCGCGTAGCGAATGCGCTGAATCTTTTCTCCGCATCTGGGGCAGGGCTGGCCATAGCGTCCGTGAGCGGCCATGTCCTTGCGAAACGCCGTGACGTTTTCGGGGAAGCCAGCTTCCGCCTCTTTGCGCAGGCGTTCTATCCAGAGCTGGATCGTTTTGCGCGTCGCAGCGAACAACTTTTCCCACTCGTCCGGCCACAATTTGTGCGTCAGCGTGACAGGCGACAGTTGCGCGGCATGCAGAATCTCGTCCGAATACGCGTTGCCGATGCCGCTGACGATGCGCGGATCGGTCAGAGCCCTCTTGAGCGTTCGATTTTCAGCGGTAAGGGCGGCGCGAAACGAACTGAGGTCGCTCGTGAAGATGTCGATTCCTCCCGGGTCGATAGAACGCAAACCGACCTCGCCCGCGAGAACGTGCAACGATGCGCGATGCGTAGTACCGGCTTCGGTAAGCACAAGAGATCCGCCGGGAAAATCGAAGGCAGCCAGACTCCGGCGGCCTGCCAACTTTGCTCCTCGAGGTCGCCAGTGCAACCGGCCGGCAATCATCAAGTGCAGGACCAGCCAGAGATCACCTTCGACGCCAATCGCGATTCGCTTGCCGATGCGTCTCAGTTCGTGCACGACGCGGCCCTCGACGCTTGCAATCGGCGGTTGTGCAGTGCGCAGCAGGAAAGGGCTGGCCAGTCGCACTCGCTCGATGTGTTGATCGACGATGCGTGGCTCGAGTGCGCTGATGTAGGCGGCGATGTCGGGCAGTTCCGGCATGCGAATGGTTTAAGAGAAAAGGCTGCGGAAGAAAGCGCGGATGCGGGCGAAGATCGAAGTGTTGGCTTGCGGATTTTTCTGCTGCGCTTGCTGGCTCTGCGGCGCGGGCGTTGGCGGAGCGGCGGACGCGGTAGCTTTTGCCGCTGCAGGTGCGTCTTTGACGCTACCCTGAAAGATCAGCGCGGGGCGAACGTGTACGCGGCGCACGACCACGATGAGTTGGGGATCGAAATCGTCGCGCTGCACTTTGGCGTTGGCATCGTAGGAGAGCGGCGGCATCAAGACCCGATAGACCGGACCTTCTTTTGCCGCGGGTTTGGATGGAGCAAGCTTTGCTGGAGCGGGAGATGCATCGGGCGGTTTCGAGGCCAGGCGGCTGGCTTCCAGCGTTTCTTCGGAAGTCGGGAGGCGGTTGGCTTCGCTTTGCGCGGGAGTCTGCGCCGGAGTCGCGGGTAGAGTTTTCGCGAGCTGCAATTCACACGAGCAGTGCGTGGCTCCGCTGCGCAGGCCTTCGAGTTGACCGTCGGTGATGAGCACCTCGCCATTCTGCGGCACTATGATGGTTTGGGCGGTGAGTTGCTGCTCGACGCGCACGGCGCCGCTGTCGGCGCGAATGCACATCGCGCCGGTCTGGTCGAAACCAACCAGCGTATCTTGCGGAGCGTCGCCAATGGCGATGGGCTTGGCTTGGATCTGCGCGGTATAAATCGTCAGCGTTGGCTGGCGTTCGATCCGCGCGTGGATGATGCCCGTTTCAAGCGCGACCGTGAGCAAGTTGACGGACTTAAGAACGGAAAGATGGGCCGGGCCGCATACCGCGATTTGACCGCCTTCGATGAGGTCGATGCGAGCTTGGCCGGAATTCACACGGACGTCACTGCCGCTGCGGAGGATTGTCCGCTTACGGCCCTGCACTACTTCGATGTTTAGCGGTCCTTGCACGGAAACATCTTCGCCTTCGATGGCGCCTACGGTGTCGTAGGAAGGTTGGTCGGTGCGCACGGATGGCGGAAGGTAGAGAGCGGTGAAGAAAATTGCGGACACGATCAGACATACGACGATTCGAGCCAAGGCTACTTTTGTAGGGTGACACGCAATCGTGAAAGCGGCGGCCAGCCGCCGCACTCCAAGAACGGCGTTTCGTTTTGTGATGGATCGCGGCAATTAGAATGCTCCGAGGAACTTAGATGCGGGGACTAGGCGCGGCGCGACGGGTGCGACGCTAGGACACTATACTATACGCCGATGAGCGCAAAGGAAGCAGCACGCGAAGCGGGCAGGGAAGTGGCCGCGCTGCAACGACCACTGCGGCGGGCGCGGGTGGTGCGGACGCCGTGAACGTGCACTACGACACGCGGTTGCCAGAGCTGCCGTGGTCGCGGCGGATACAAATTCCTGTGATTGCCGCGGCCGTGTTCAGCGTCATTCGCTTGCTGGGACCGACGCTGCGCTACGAAGTGCTCGGATGGCAGCATGCCGAGGGCGTGTACGCCTCGGGGAAGCGCTGCATCTGGGCCTTCTGGCATCGTGTGATGATTCCGATTGTATGGTGGCACCGGAATCACGGCACGGTGGTGATGAACACGACCGCATTCGATGGGCAATGGACGCGCAAGGTGATCGAGTGGCTGGGATTTGGGACGGCGCAGGGAAGTTCGTCGCGCGGCGGGCTGCGGGGATTAGCGGTGATGGCCCGGCGGCTGGAAGAAGGCGTCGACTGCGCCTTCACGATTGATGGGCCGCGCGGACCGCGCTACGTGGCCAAGCCCGGCCCGGTGATGCTGGCGCGCAAGACGGGTTGCCCGGTGATGGCGTTTCACATCGGCGTGGACCGCGGGAAAACGTTCACCAACACGTGGGACCATTTTTTGCTGCCGATGCCATTTGCGCGCACCATCATTCTGTTCGCCCCGCCAATTTACGTGCCCGCCGATGCGGATCAGCAGATGCTCGAAGCCAAGCACGCTGAGATGCAGCGGGAACTAGAACGAGTACGAGATATTGCGGAGAGCTGGTTTTCTTTAACTCAAGAGGATCGCGCAAGGTACCGAACGGAATTTAGAAGAAGCGCGTCGCGGCCTTGAAGCTACGCGCCGGGGCGCTCGCCGAGTTTAACGGGGAGCTCGACTTTTTTACCGCCGCGGAAAACGGTCAGCGTGACGATGTCGCCTGGGCGTTTGCGATTTAGCAGGATGTTGAGGTCGAAGGGGCTGGCTACTTTTTGGCCATCGACGGCAACGATCAGATCGCCGCCGATGGAGATGCGCTGCATTCCGGCGCGTACCACGCGGTCGCCACCGCGCACACCGGCGGCAGCGGCGGGTCCGCCTTTAGTTGCGGATTCCACCAAGAGGCCTTCTTGCGCGGGAAGATCCAGCGCTTCGGCGAGTTGGCCGCCTACCGAAATCGTTTGCACACCGAGAAAAGCCTGATGGACGCGGCCGTCGGTCATGAGGTCGCGCGCAATGCGCTTGGCACTATTGATCGGAATGGCGAAGCCGATGCCCGCGGTGGTGCCGCTGGGCGTGTAAATCGCGGAGTTGATGCCGATGACCTCGCCGTGCGAATTGATGAGCGGGCCGCCGGAATTGCCGCGATTGATGGCGGCGTCGGTCTGAATGGCTTCGTCGATGAACGTGGTCTGGCTGGTTTGCACGGTGCGGCCGATCGCGCTGACCACGCCGGTGGTCAGCGTGCTCTGAAAGCCGAAGGGATTGCCGATAGCCAGAACCTTCTGGCCTACCTGGAGCGCCGAGGAATCGCCGAGCGACAACGCGACCAGGCGTTTTCCTTTCGGCTCGATTTTGATCAGTGCGACGTCGTTGCGCTGATCGGCGCCGATGAACTTGGCGGGATAGCGCGATTGATCGCCCAGCACGACTTCAATGGATTGCGCTTCCTGCACCACGTGAAAATTCGTGAGGATGTAGCCTTTGTCGTCGATCACGAAGCCGGAGCCGGCGCCTTCGACGGGAACGGGATCCATGAAGAAATCGTATTCGGTGGCTTTGGTGAGAATGTTGGCGACGGCCGGCGAAACCTGGCGATAGACGCGAACGTTGATGGCTTCCTCATCGGTGAGGGCGGCGTCGCGCGCGGCTACGTTGGCGGCGGAGAGATCTCTTGCGGCGCCGTTGCCGTGCAGCAATGCAGACACGCCGACGGGCTGGCGCTGGCCCCAGCGCGCTCCGGCCCAATACGCGCCGAGGGTAATCACGACGGCGGCGAGGAGTAGGCGGGTAATGCTCGAGGTGCGTTTTATGGTCATGGTCGGAATCCTTTGCCGAGGGTTAGGAATAGTATAAGGAAAATCTGGGAACAGTTCATGGGTTTGGGTTGCGGGTTGGAGTAGGTCTTACGTTGATGACACCTTCGTGGAGGGACGACGGAGTTTCGCGGCGAGGGCGGCGACTTGCGTGCGGGTGTCTTCCAGGGAGCCGGAGCAGTCGATTTTTTCGGTGGCGAAACGAAGTTTCTCGTCGATGGGGAGCTGGGCGGCGATGCGCCGGCGGGCGTCTTCATCGCTGAAGCCGCGGGCGCGGAGGCGCTCGAGTTGCTGCTCGGGCCGGCACCAGGTGACCACCAGGCCGTCGAGATTTCTGTGGTAGCCGGCTTCGACGAGCAGCGCGGCTTCGACGAAGGCAGCGTCGCGCGCGCCGTTGC
>Ga0210407_10003986_pt1 | contig 11796 bp, 10 predicted proteins | sample IncBWC27MmetaG_FD_150860 | JGI IMG/M metagenome (GOLD analysis project Ga0210407, IMG submission 150860) | Forest soil microbial communities from Barre Woods Harvard Forest LTER site, Petersham, Massachusetts, United States - Inc-BW-C-27-M | ecosystem: Environmental > Terrestrial > Soil >... | reverse complement strand
ATCCGGCGAGAAGTATCGCGTCCATCAGCAGCGAAGTCGCGACCGGCCGGATAATAAATGGGCGAGACGGGTTCACGGACGATTTCCCCCGCTGCTGGGCGCTCGACCGCCTGAGGAATTGCTTCCTGGAGTCGCCCCAGTTCCGTCGCCGGAGGAGGAGGCGTTCGCGGAACCATTACCCTCGCCTGCCGACTTTTGGACCGACACCTTCACGCCATCTTGCAACTTGTCGAATCCAGTGATTGCAATCACATCGCCGGACTTCACACCTTCCACGGCAGCGTTGCCGCCGTCCGTGGTGCCGATCGTGACGGTCTGAATCGCAGCGGTCTGATTGGACTTCACGACATACACGAACGCGCCTTGCGCATTGCGTTGAATGGCCGCCGCGGGAACGAGCGTGGCGTTCTGCTGCGTATCCACCAGCAGGCGCGCGTTCACAAACTGGTTGGGGAAGAGAGAATTATCGGAGTTCGCGAAGATGGCCTTCAGCTTCACGGTGCCCGTGGTGGTATCAATCTGATTATCCAGGGTCAGCAGCTTGCCGGAAGCCAACTTGGTTTGCTGATTGCGATCGAATGCATCGACAGACATTTTGTTTCCCTGGCGCAGTTGCTTTTGAATCTGCGGCAGATAATCCTCGGCCACGCTGAAAATCACAGTGATCGGTTGCAGCTGCGTGATCACCACCAGCGGCGTGCCGCCGGCGGCCGTGACAATATTTCCTGGATCTACCAGACGCAGGCCGACGCGGCCGTCAATGGGCGCTTTAATCGTGGCGTAGTCAACATTCGTGGCGGCGTTGGCAAGCGTGCCCTGGTCATTCTTGACCGAACCTTCGTCTTGCTTCACGATCTGGATCTGATCGTCGAGTTGCTGCTTGGGGATGGCATTACGATTGAAGGCCAGCTGGTAACGGTCCATGTCAATGCGCGCTTCATTCAGCAGCGCTTCGTCGTGCGCCAGCGTTCCTTGGGCCTGGGTCAACGCCGCTTGATAGGGGCGCGGATCGATCTGCACCAGTACGTCGCCCTTGTGAACCATTTGTCCTTCGACGTAATTGACGCTGTTGATCTGTCCATCCACACGAGTGGTGATCGTGGCGGTATAAACGGAGGTGACGATTCCAAGAGCATTGATATAAATGCCGATGGGACCCGTGGTGACGCTCGCGGTGGTAATCGGGACGCTGCGATTGGCGAGAGCCGCTTTGGTTTTTGCCGCGGCTTCGGCTGCTTGCTGTTTGCGGTAATAAACCAGGCCGCCGATTCCCAGAATCAGGATCACCAGGATCCAGATCCATGCGTGACTTCGGCTCGCAGCGACGTACTCGGGCGCGGCCTCTCGCGGTTTCGAAGCGAAACCGGTTGAGGGCGCAGCCGTGGTATTGGTTGTGTCGCTGTGAGAACTTCCGATCTTGGAAATATTATCTGGCACTTTGCTCCCTCATTCGATGATTCAACTTCGAGCGCGCGGCGTGTCTCTCAATACCGGCGACATCGGCGAAAAGGATGTCTACTGTCAAGCAGCGGCTACGTCAGCGACGCGTGGATGGCCTCCCGGGGGGCGACCACCTAGGGGTAAATTTAGCACGCATTATGTTCCGACGAGACAGCTGTCGATTTGGTTTCAATGTGTTTCGCGGAGATTCCAGCAGGCGCCATTTCGGGGTGATTTGTCGCGTCCGTGAACCCGCTGGCAAATCAGGGACTTAGGGTGTTTCGTTTCTGGCGATGCGCCCGATCGGACTGCGAGGTCAATCGTTGCTTCGATGCGTCGGCGCGAGCCATTGCGCGGCGGCGCCCGCCAAGGCCGATTGGGATCCGTAGCGGGCGTCCAAAATGGGCACGCGATGCGCCCCCGGATTGATCGCCCAATTTTCCAGAGTTCGCCTGATGCGGGCGCGGTAAGACGTGATTATGCGGCCGATGCCGCCCCCTACGATGATCACTTCCGGTTCCAGCAAGTCAATTATATTGCCGAGCCAGATGGCCAGATGGCCGGCGGCTTCTTGCAGAATTTGCGTGGCCAGCGGATCGCCGCTTCGTGCGGCTTTAATTACGGTCTCCGTCGTTACATTGGAAATATTTTCGCCGGCTATTTTCAGGATTTGCGAACGACTGTTATGGCTCTGGCGCAGCAGCCTGCGGGCGCGCGTGGAAATTGCGGTGCCCGACGCGTACATTTCCACGCATCCGCGCTTGCCGCATCCGCAGAGCGGACCGTTGAAGTTGATGCTCATGTGGCCGCCTTCACAGCCGCCACCGGGTCGTCCGTGGTAAATCTCTCCTTCCCGGACCATCGCCGTGCCGATGCCGGTGCCCAAACTCACGTAAAAGATGCTTTCATATTTGGAGCCTGCGCCCCATTTGGCTTCGGCGAGCGCTGCGGCACTGGCGTCGTTGGTGAGCCGCGTGGGTAAGCCGTAATGCTTTTCGATCCTTCGCGCCAATGGAAAGTTTCGCCAGCACGGCAAGTTCGTGGCGCTGAGCACGAGTCCACGCTCGCTTTCCACCCACCCCGGCGAGCACACGCCGATGGCGCGCACTCCTGCCGTGCGCGCTTTGGGCATCACTCCATCCATCGCTTGCAGCACCGCGCGAAATCCCTGGTCCGCGCTGCCGCGCGCAGCCATCGGGGCGCGACCGGCATGGAGAATTTGGCCTCGTGAGTTCACCAAGCCAACGGCTACTTTCGTGCCGCCGATATCAACGCCCAGAACGAGCTTGTGTGGACTTGCGGCGCGGGTGCGATTCTTCAAGGATCCATACCCTCGTTGCGATTTACGCAGCTTGGATAATACAAAAGCGCTCGATTGAAAGGCAGGCTTAAATGTGGCCGCCTGATTGGCGAATTCACGCCTCCAACACCGAAAAGCACAGGCAGGATTGCCTATGCTAGCAACGGCAAATTTGTATCGAATAGAAAATTGTTTCTCCTTTGTTTTCAGCAGCGCTCTCATCAGGATGATCATTCTGTGAGTTTTATTTGTATCGAATAGGAATGACTCGGTTCGTGAGCTGCGATTGGTGAGGTGCGGCGTGGGCGCCGAAATGGCCGAAAAACCAGCGATTAGAAAAAGCTTTCTCGTTTGTTGTGAGCGGGTTAGCTCGATTTCTAATATTTGACGACTAGCGATAAGAATTGCGCATCGCGCGCCGCCGCGGATCATCTTCGCTGGGATCCGTAGGGGCAGGTTCCGCGGCTGCGGGGCCCGGCCGCTGCGCGCCGTCGTTCGTGTGTAAGCGCTCCGTACCTTGGCTGCCGCGATCGAGCGCCCGGAGACACCATCGTCAATCGCGCGTCCGCGCGCCCAGCCAGCCGAGCCCCTCGCCCGTGCCGCAGTCTCCATGCAGCGTCCTCAGCAGCGCCGAAAAACGCCCCCACTCACGCTAACACAATCGTTCGTCCTTGGATATTCGTAGAAATACTGACGAGGGTAAGTGATAGATAAGCTGGGTTGTACTCTGCTGGGTTGTACTTTGCTGGGTTGGCCGATTGCGGAGCGTCGAAACCCTCACCCTTCGCATGAAACAGAGGATGCCACGACGGAAAAGCGAGGTAAAACCGCTTGCTGGCTGTTAGCCGCAAAGCCGCTCTGACCCGAGCCACAGTTGAGCCAGATCTCTGAGGTTGTTTTTGTATGTACGCGTTACCAAGTATTCCTTCCCACCCTTTACACGCAACCTGTACTCCCCCGTCGGTAAAGGCTGGATCTCCTCCACGGCCGATATATTCACGACGACCGAGCGGTGGATGCGAATAAAACCGTAGGGTTTGAGCTTCTCCGCCATGGACGAGAGGGACTCGTGCACCAAATAGGGATTCGATCGATGTTGCAACGAAACATAATTACCTTCGGCTTGCACTGCCCAGATGTCTGCTAAATCCAAGAGCAGGATGTTGCCTTTTGCCTTGAACGCGATTCGTGGCGCCTGCCGTTTTGCTGTAACCTCCAGCTGGCGCAAAACTCGTATGAGGTTTGCAGCAGCAACTCGGAGTACCGGAAGCAATGATGTATCCGCGGCTTCGCCGAACCCGTTCGCCGGCGATTCACGAGTGTAATCCCGTCTACGCTCGGTGGCGTTAATCGTAGCTCCCCGCAGCGGGCTAGACGAAACGTCCGCGGTAGCGTGAGCAGTTTGTTGAATAAACATGTCACGTGCGCTGGCCTTCTGATCCTGAATTTCGCGGACGCTCATGATGGAGCCCCTTGTTCTCTCGATTCGATTTCCTGCCGCCCGAAATGCGGTTACTGCTGCCCAGTGCTTACTGCTGACGGAAAGCTGGATTGCGCGCCGAAATAACACTCGATGGATTGCAACTTCCCGTTCTTGATTCGGAGGTATTCCACGTTCCGAAGCGATTTACCGTTCGTGGTGTGGCAAAGATACTTCACAAAAGCATCATCCGGGCCAGTGGCGACTCGCTCCAGGTCAAAATGCCCAATGAAATTGATCTGTGTTTCCCAGCATTGCTTTTTGAAAGCGCTCTTGCTGATGTGGTCGTCGCCGGCCGCGCTTGAAAAGGTGAAGTCATCGGCGAGCAGGCTATCCAGCGGGCCCCACTCTTTCTGCCCCCAGCCTGCGTACCACTTGCGGACGACCTCTTCGTTCGTTAAGTTCTGCGCTCCCGATGCACTGGCACTTGCCGGTCCCGCCAGGCTCACGGCACCAACCAGCGCGCAGGCTCCCGTAGCGAGTAGATTCCTTCGCGACACTACGATGCTTGTCATTGTTCGGTCTCCTTTTTGGGATGTAGTTTCAGGCGCTTGCCCTAACGCGATGCTTAGCGGTCCAGCGTACGAACCGGTTGGTATGTACCCGTTCTGCCGCGCTCCTTGAGACACCGATGCAATTAGCCTCGCTTGCGGTTGCCCGGCCGGCGCAGAGAGCTGAGCCAGCCCACGATATTCTTGATCCCCGCCTTTATCACTTTCGGATCCTGAGCATTCTTTGCCAGCGAGCCATAGCCTTCGACCATGGCAATCAGCAGGCCGGCGGCGTCAGTGGGTTCCACGTCGCGGCGAACGCTTCCGTGGATTTGGCCCTTTCGCAGAACGGAGGCGGTGGCCTCGCGCCAGGCATCGAAGATCATTTCCAGCCGCTTCCGGAATCCCGCGTCCAGAGGAGACATTTCCTGCGCCAGATTGTTCAATTGACAGCCGCCACATACATCTTCGGGCCGAACGGATAGACATTGAACCATGCCGATCAAAGTGTCGATAGGATCCTTGACGCTCTCTAAAGGCCGCACCCATGTGCCGCGGACGTCGGGGGAGATGACCTCTTCGACGACGGCATATCCCAAGGCTTCCTTGTTTTTGAAGTGGTAGTAGAGCGCTCCATTGGTGACGCCAGCAGAAGCTAGAATTGTGTCGAGGCTTGCACTCTGGAAACCCGATCTGTAGATCTCGCGAGATGCCGCCTGCAGCAAGCGCTCCCGCGTGCGCTCGGGATCGCGCAGCCTGGTCGCTGCTCTACGTTTCGGATTTTTGCGTGCCGCCAACATACGAACCAGCATGTATGGTAACCGCCAGAGCGTCAAGAAAGATCTAACACGCGTTCAAGGATGCGAAAATCTATCGTGCGTTCCGTCGCTCATATTGAATTGCTCAGGCAGGCCCTGGTAATCATGATTCGTAGAGTTGCCCCGCCCGATTGTAAGATTAACCTCCTCCCGTGATTATCTAACATACGGACCGGTATGTATGTTCATCAACTGAAAGTCAAGCACAATCGAGCGGCTTGACTTTTAAGTGCTGATGTTCTGGAATTTCATAACATCTCGCCCGTACGTATGGAAAGTTGGAGAAACCGTCCCTCCGGCCGTTTGGCGATCATCCTAGGATTTTGTTAGTCCGCCACTCGTTCTCGAATCCTGAAGTGCTGGGCCTGTTGTGTCACGTAATCGTTGTGCCCGTGGAGCACCGCCTGCACTTCACTCTTCGGCAGTATGAATTTGTGAAGGTGTGAGCGAATTCCGCTCTCAATTGCACACGTACTGTCAGGGCGCCGCGTGGTACCTGACGTAAATCGCCAGTCATCTCAGCACGGAGACTTTGCTCGGCCCAAAAAGGAGAAGATATGAGCGCACTAAGACGTTTGCGGAATTTCTGGATACCGGGAGTTGCGACGATTGTTCTGGGTAGCTTCAGCACTGCGTTCGCTCAACAGAACTACAAAATTACCGATTTGGGCATTAACAACAGCAAAGACAACTTCAGCATGGCCATGGGCCTCAATAATCAGGGCTGGGCAGAGAACATGGATGGGACCGTGAACCCTCCCGAGAATAGTTTGTTTACGTCCGTTGCAAGGGGCCGCGCGGTGATAAGCATTTACGGATTCAACATCGACCTGGGCACGCTTGGAAAACCCGACGCCAATAGTTGGATTAACTGGGGCGGGATCAACGACAGCGGGGAAGCCGTTGGCCAGTCCGAAACAGCTGCTCCAGACCCGAACGGCGAAGACATTTGCGGCTTCGGCACACACCTTACGTGCGTTCCGTTTCTGTGGCGAGACGGCCACATGAGCGCGCTTCCGACGCTCGGCGGAAATAACGGGCAGGCCAGCGCCATCAATAACCGCGGAGAAGTCGTCGGATTTGCCGAAGACGGCGCCTTGGACTCCACATGCCCAGCCGGCACAACCAACAATCGGATTGCGCTATCAGCGTTGTGGGAAAACGGCAAAGCCCAAGTCCTCCCTCTGGTGGGTAACGATGTAGACGGTTTCGCATTCGGGATTGACGATCAAGGCCAAGCCGTAGGCTACTCGGGAAACTGCACCACAGCAACGCACGCCGTGATGTGGAAAGACAAGACTGCTTTCGTGCTTCAAGATCTCGGAGGTACAGGTTCCAACTTCGCCTACGTCATTAACAACCGCGGCCAAATCGCCGGGCAAATCGGCACTGCTGACGGCACAACTTTCCATGCCGGGGCTTGGCTGAACGGCGCCGACGGCGCAGTCACAGATCTTGGCGTTCTGCCCGGAGATTTTGCCGCCTTTGCCACCGGCATCAACATCCGAGGCCAAGTGGTGGGAAACAATTTTGACGCCAGTTTCAACTGGTCTCACGGCTTCATCTGGCAGGATGGCGTGATGACCGACCTTAACACGCTAATTCCCGCGGATTCCAGCCTCTTCATCATCTCGGCGAGCAACATCAATGACCGCGGACAAATCTCGGGTATGGGAACGGTGCAAACCGGGCCCCATGCGGGCGACATTCATGCGTACTTGTTGACCCCAATGGAAGGACCTATCGGTGAGTCGATGGCAGATTTCGCACGTACACACCCGCAATCCCTTTTGCCCGCGAATGCTTCCAACCACTCTTTGCAGAGATTGAGACCCGGCCGACTCCCGCGTTAACGGGGATTTTCGGAGCTACCGCACCTCGCACTCCAGCCATAAGCTGCGCGACGGCGCACGGCTGGAGGTTGTGCGGGACATTCTGGGTCACGCAAATCCCCACGTGACCCAGAATGTTTACAGCAGGAGCCGCCTGGAACGGCGAGTGGACGCGGTCACCCATTTCGGGCCGAGGGCTGTGGTACCTCACGCGCTGACGTGGAAGACAATATCCAGGTCCGTAGATCCACGAAAAACGCCGCAGGACGGCATGCTTGGCTGCAGGCTTCGAATTTGCGCCTAAAAACTCCTGCTGCTACTGTTGCTTGTGTGACTCTCGCGGCCCAATCCTCTTCCACTGACGCTCCGGCGCGCTCTCGCTCCACGTTGCGCCACAATTATTTATCCTTTATAGAGGATACGGCTCTCACTCTCGGCGTGATGGCGCCCACCGGCACTTGCGGCATCGTTCTGCCGCTGCTCATCGCCAAGGGCGGCAACGCGACATGGCTCATTTTCCTGTTCACGCTCGTCGCTTTTTCGCTGATCACCTTTAGCGTGCATCGCTTCTCCGCGCAGTGCGCTTCGGCAGGATCACTGGCAGACTTTGCCTCTGCCGGCCTCGGCCGCGGCGCCTGCATGATAACCGGATGGGCTTACGTCGCAGCGATGGCCTTCGGCGCGGCCGGCACCGCGCCTTCTTCCGCTTACTACGCCGACCTTTTCTTCCGGCAGATTACCGGCGCGCCCGCATCTTTTCTGCGCGCGGCGGCCATCACCGCGATCGTAGTGGTCGCCGCATGGATTATCGCGCATCGCGACATCAAGCTCTCCACCGAAGTGATGCTCGCCATCGAGCTCAGCTCCCTCGCCGTCATCATCGTCATCATCGCTCTGGCCATGCGCCACAATTCCGCATGGCTTGATCGCCCGCAGCTGCACTTGGACGGTGCAAAATTGTCCGGCTTTCAATTCGCCATGGTCTTCGGCTTCATGACCCTCGCCGGCTTCGAAAGCGTCACTACTCTCGGCGAAGAGGCGTCGCACGCGCGCCGCACTATTCCGCGGGTGATCGTGAGCTGCCTGATTCCGGTGGGCATTCTCTACCTCGGAATGATTTATTGCCTCACGGCGCTTGCCCGGAAAAATGGCCTGGCGCTCGATCAGCTCAACGCTCCGTTCGACTCCATCGCGCGTTCCATGAATCTTTCCAGCTTCGGCTTTGTCAGTTCTGTCGGGATCGCGCTCAGTTATTTTGCCTGCACGCTGGGCTCGTTGAACGCCGGCGCGCGTGTCCTTTATTACTTGGCGCAGAATCGCATGTTTGCGCCTAGCTTCGGCTCGGCGCATCCCGTCAACAAAACGCCTCATCGCGCCATCGCATTAATCTCGCTCATTGCGATCGCGTGTCCCGCTGCGCTGCTCCTCTCAAAAGTTCTGCTTCCTGATTGCATCAATTATCTGACTCAACTTGCATCGTACGGCTTCATCGGCTCTTATGTCCTGGTGTGCCTCGCGATGCCGTTTTTTCTGCTGCGCCGCAAAATCCTGCGTCGCGTGGATGTCGCCGTCAGCGCCGCCGCGCTGATGATCCTTACCGCAGTCCTTGCGCTAAGCGTTTTCCCAGTCCCCGCCGCGCCGTGGCGTTACTTGCCGTATCTGTTCTTGGGGGCGGTGCTCATCGGCATCGCCATTTCCGTCTCGTACGCGCGCAGCAGCGATTCCAATCCTGTACCAGACTCGTCCGATACCCGGATCTAGCGGCGCGATGCGGATGAAGTGCCTCGGTTTATTGTTCGGATATGCTTCCGCTTATTCGCGCGCAACGCCGCGCGCGCTGATCGCACCTCGAAGCGCACTCCTTCGGCATCTTGCAAATAGGCCACGATCTCAAACAGGTTGCGAGCTTGAGGATTGCCGCTAGGGCCGAGCATCCGCATCAAACTCTTCGCCGACCGATGCGTCACATTGCCAAGTTCAGTAAAACCGACAGTCGCATTGATGAAATCGCGCAGGATGATCTTGCCGGTCTCCACGTCACCGGAAAGAAAGTTCTCAATTCCTTCTCGCAGCAACGCCTTGCGAAAACCGGAATCGCGCTTGGCGCGCGCCCGGATTGTTTCTTTGAAATCTCGTGTCAGAGCCATATGACTCATCCTCCTTCGCTTTTTCGCTGTTTGTAGTCTTGCCACCGGGCCACCGCCGTCTGAATGTCATGTTCTTGCTGTTTTTTCGTTCCGCCGCCAACCAGAATCACCATTCGGTCGCCATCTTTGCCGAAGTAAATTCTATAGCCAGGCCCAAAATCAATCCGGTATTCATAAACTCCGGCTCCCACGCCCTTGGCGTTGGACAAATTGCCTTGTTGCATCCGCGCCAGAGCGGCCGCCACCTTCACCGCCGCTTCTCTGTTCAATCGCTCGAACCAGACAGCATACGGACTGCGCCCGTCCGCCGTCAGGTATTCGCGCAGTTCGAGTATGCTTGATGGTAACACATACGGTACCAATGCTGGTCACGGAAAATGCGGCCCCTTGAGACGCTTTGCCCCAAGCAGCTTCTCGCGTCGTGCCGCTCGCCGATCCTTTCCCCTTGCTTACCGAGGGCAGCGGCGTTATACTTCGCTCGGTTACCGAGGCAAGCACATGAGCAAACCCTCCGATTTGGTGCAAGGCACGCTGGACCTGCTGCTTCTGAAAATCCTCGCGCTGCAGCCGCTCAACGGCTTTGCCATCAGCCTGCGCCTGAAGCAAGTTTCTGGAGACGTTCTGCAGGTCAGCGACGGCTCGCTCTACCCCGCATTGCACAAGTTGGAGCAAGAAGGCTGGATTACCGCCGAGTGGAAAACCACCGAGAACAACCGGCGCGCAAAATTTTACTCGCTCACGCGCCCCGGCCGTAAACATCTGGAAAAGGAAGCAGACAACTGGGGCCGGCTCGCGACTGCAATCTCGCACGTGGTAAAGCTGAAGGAGACCTGATCCACGCAAGGAGGCCGGGCGCACGAAGCGCCCGGGGGAAAAAAGATGCGACCGGAACGCTGGATTTACAAGCTCCCTCTGCGCATACGTTCAATCTTCTACCGCCAGAAAGCGGACCAGGAGCTCGACGAGGAGCTTTGCGATCACCTCGAACTAAAAACCCAGCAATACATCTCCCAGGGCATGACTCTGCAAGAAGCGCGACGTGCGGCCGTGCTCGAAATGGGCGGCCTGGAAAAACGCAAAGAAGAATGCCGCGACGCGCGCGGCATCCACTTCCTTGAAACTTTCGCCCAGGATCTCCGCTACGGTTTGCGCATGTTGCGAAAATCTCCCGGATTTGCCGCGATCGCCATCGTCACGCTCGCTCTCGGCATCGGCGCGAACACCGCCATTTTCAGCTATGTGAATGCCTGGCTCATCAAGCCTTTGCCCTTTCCCCACGCTGACCGGCTGATGGTTTTGCTTTCGCACGACACGAAAAAAGGCTGGACCAGCGACGGCGTCACCTCCACCGCTGATTACCTCGACTACGAGAAACAGAACTCTTCGTTCGAGCAACTCGTTCCGTGGACCAGTTGGTATTTCAATCTCACCGGCGACGGGCCGCCGGATCGAATCCTCGGCGGCCTGGTGGGATGGAATTTCTTTCAGACGCTCGGCGCACAGCCCATGCTTGGCCGGACTTTCTTGCCGCAGGAATCCCAGCCCGCTTTCAGCCACGTGGTCATCATCAGCCGCGGCCTATGGGAAAGCCGTTTTGCCGCTGATCCGCGCATCATCGGGCGCACGGTCACCGTGCAGGGCGAGACGTACACGATCGTCGGCGTCATGCCCGCCAATTTTCAGTTTTCGCTCATGGGCATCTCTAACATGTGGGCGCCGCTCGCCCTGGACGATAAAGCGCGCAACGACCGCGTCAACTCATGGTTTGAAGCGATCGGCCGTCTCAAACCCGGAGTCACGCAGCAACAAGCAGGCGCGGATCTGGCAGCGATCGCCTCGCGCCTCGAAAAGCTCTACCCGCAAACCAACACCAATGAAACCACGCTGGTCAGCTCGATACTTTTTGAAATTGGCAAGAACGAAGGCGTGCAGCAGGTCATGATTTCCTTCTGGCTGGTTGGCCTAGTGCTGCTGATCGCCTGCGCCAACGTTGCCAACTTGATGCTGGCTCGCGCCAGCAGCCGCGCGAAGGAATTCGCAGTGCGCGGGGCACTGGGCGCTGGGCGGCTCAGGCTCGCACGGCAACTGCTCACCGAATCGTTGCTGCTGTTTACGTTCGGCGGCGCGGCAGGGGTGCTCTTTGGAATTTGGGGCGTGCACTGGATCGAGAACGCCATTCCGGATCGTATTCGCGGCTACATCGTCAATTACGGACGCGGCACGCTCGACGTAAAAACCTTCGCCTACACATTCGGCATCGCGATCTTCTGCGGCGTCATCTTCGGGCT
>Ga0210407_10003985_pt1 | contig 11800 bp, 5 predicted proteins | sample IncBWC27MmetaG_FD_150860 | JGI IMG/M metagenome (GOLD analysis project Ga0210407, IMG submission 150860) | Forest soil microbial communities from Barre Woods Harvard Forest LTER site, Petersham, Massachusetts, United States - Inc-BW-C-27-M | ecosystem: Environmental > Terrestrial > Soil >... | reverse complement strand
CTCTCGACGAGTTCGAACAATGGGTGCTGCCGGGCTCGATGGGCACGTCACATCCGCTCTATCTCGGCCTGGTGAACTCCTCGCCACTGCCGGGAGCGGTGCTCGCAGACCTGTTGATTTCGTCGCTCAACAACAACGGTGGTGCGTTCCATCAATCGCCGGCGATGACCACCTGCGAAGAGGAGCTAGTGCGCGCGTTCGCGAGCCTCTTCGGAATGACTGACTCCGACGGCATGTTCCTGCCAGGCGGCAGCTTCGCGACGCTGCAAGCGATCGTGCTCGCGAGGGTGAGGGCGACGGGCGGTCCAGCACAATCTGGGCTGCGGCTGTACACGTCCGAGGCGGCCCACTTCTCAGTCGCGCGCACGGCGATGGTGGCAGGTATCGCAGCAGAGGATGTGGTCTCGATGCCGGTATCGGGACGAGGCGTCATGGACGTGAGCGCGCTTGAACGGCGTATTCGTTACGATCGCGAGCGGAATAAACAGCCGTTCGCTGTGGTCGCGACGGCCGGCACAACCGGGACAGGCGCGATTGATCCGCTCGTTGACATCGCAGCTCTCTGTCGTGAAGAGAAAATATGGCTGCATGTGGACGCGTGCTACGGCGGCGCGGCGATGCTACTCGAGTCAATGAGGGCGCGCTTCGCCGGCATAGGGGCAGCTGACTCAATCGCGATCGATCCACATAAGTGGTTCTTCATTCCGGTCACGGCCGCGCTCCTGCTGACTGCCCACCGCGACCTCGCGCAAAAGGCGTTCGCCACGACGGCGGGATCATACATTCCGACCGACGGTGAGCCCGATGCCTGGCAGCGGGGGATCCCAACAACTCGGAGATCGTCGGGCCTAGCCGTGTGGATGGCACTGCGCGCGCACGGATGGCGGACCATCAGAGCGGCCGTGAAGAGTAACATCGAGCTCACGCGCCTGCTCGAAGCGCTACTCGCCGAATTAGGCTTCCGCGTCCTCGAAGGCGGTGAGCTCTCAATCGCGTGCGCCCGCTGGGAACCGCGTGATCAAACGGGGGACGCGATCGACCGGCTTCAAAATACAATCGCACGCGAGGTTGTCTCCTCCGGTAAGGCGTGGTTCTCAACTACACGCCACGCTGGCCGCAACTGGCTACGCTTCAACATGGTCAACCTGTACACGCGAGAGCACCACGTCCGCCAGCTCGCGGATATACTCAGGACAACCGCGGAGCGCGCGACGAGCGAGGAATCGAAATGGAAAAAGTAATGAACATTGGCGGCTCTACCGCGATGAGTTGCTGTCCGCGCGGGGAGGAGATGCCAGAAGCTGGTGGGAATTTGTGATGTTGCCGAAGATTAGCGTTGACGTTCGACCGGTACCAAACCATGCGGAAAGACAGACGATGCGCTCAGGCTTAGGCGCGTTCTTCCTGGCAATCACATTTACAACCGCTCTGGGACAGCAGCCCGCGACGCCCTCGCCCAAGCCGGCCACCGCATCCTCGTCACCGGAGAAGGATTCGAATCGTGCAGCTCTCATCGTACGCGCGAAATCTCTCGAACTTGATACTCCGTACGTGCCGCCTCCAGGCGATCCACTTGTGCATCATGCGGCAGGCTTCGCAAAGGTCATGTGCTCAGCCGCATTCATCACCGGACTTGATCCCGATTTCGCTGCCGAGAACGTCGGCTACTTTACTGCTCCTTACGCCGAGCGTGCAAAGCTGGGAAAGCCGGTGATTGATCGCCTCAACAAACGCGTGCAGGTTTCGGTCCCGAACGATGTCACGCGCACGGCGGTCTACCTGGGTGACCAAGGATGTGTCACGCTGTCGGTCGGCAACAACTCGGTCAGTTTCACTCCATTGAAACTGAAGAGCGGCCTGCCCGATGTTACCAAGCAGCTATGGCCCGTAGGTGATGCTCTGCCCCAGGAATCATTACCGCCGCAGATCGACATGGCCAAAGTGAAGCAGGCGGTCGACGTGGCTTTCGATCCACCTGCAGGAATGACTGCAGCCTTTGTCATTACCTGGAAGGGGCGGCTCATCGCAGAACGGTATGGCTCCGGTATCACCGCGCAGACACCGCTAGAGAGCTGGTCCATGGGCAAGAGCTTAACTGCCACACTCATGGGCGTCCTGATCAAGCAAGGAGTGTACGACCCGTGGCAGCCGGCGCCGATTCCGGAGTGGCAGGGTGCCAATGATCTTCGCGCCAAAATTAGGATTGCGGACCTTCTTAATATGTCGAGCGGGCTTCGGATCAAGGCACCGCAGGATCCTGACTACGACCCAGCCGGAACCTATCCCGATCATCTTTATCTTTACACAGGAGGGGTCGATTCATTCCACTACGCCGCCACACGACCGCTACAATGGCCGCCTGGAAAGATCGGGCGTTATCACAATTGTGATCCGGTCTTGGTCAACTATCTGATTCGCCTTGCAGTCGAGAAGCGGGGTGAGGAATATCTGTCGTTTCCGCGACGCGCTTTATTCGACAAGATCGGAATCCGTACCATGGTCATGGAGACGGACCCGTTCGGTAATTTCCTGACGCAAGGCTACGAGCTAGCGTCCGGTCGTGACTGGGCACGCTTAGGGAATCTCTATCTTCAAGATGGCCTCTGGAACGGAGAGCGAATCTTGCCCGAGGGATTCGTCAAGTTCGTCAGTACGGTAGCGCCCGCTTGGGAAGCCGACAAGCGTCCGGTTTACGGAGGCTTCTTCTGGATCAATGGTGACGGCCAATACCCGGTGCCCAAGGACGCGTTTTACATGTCCGGCGCCGGCGGTCAGACTACGCTGATCATTCCGTCACACGATCTCGTTGTAGTTCGGCTCGGGCACTATAAGGGCGCCGACGTCGGGGAGCAAAGCTTCAAGAAATCTCTTGCCCTCCTTATGCAGGCAGTGCCGCAGAGGCGATGAGGCGAGAAGTTTGGGTTGCTGTTCGTATCTAATCGCGTCGGCGGAACGAACTTTCGCGGAGAGAAAGACCCATGCGTTTCCACCGGAGACGATCATTCCTCGGGAGTGGAATGTAGAACTTGAAACGCTGGCCACTGAGTTGGGATACCGTACGACGAAAGCGGCAGAAATCCAAAGAGAGTTTAGGAATTTAGTTGCCGCAATTGCCAGCGCCTGAAGCCACCTAATTGGTCACTCCCGATTGGTACGAGGCCAATCAATCCGCCAGCGTCCCGCCGATGTTGCGACCCAGAACAATCGCTTCTTAGGGGTTCCACGAGCGTGATGGTAGAGAACGGCCGCACGTTGATAAAAACCCCGCGTATGCCGTGAATCCGGAAAGTGAAAGAGCTGAGAATCGAGATGTCTTGACCTGGGATCTAGTGAATTCGAGATTCGCACGCCTGAGATGCAATCGGGCGCGGACTGCTTTAATAGGACTTCTGGCTCGGGTAAAGACGTCGGTGCTACGCGATGCGCGTAACATCGCCAGATGAGTGAGGCGAGGTGCGAAATCTGGATTCAAATGACGGTTTAGGTTAAATGCTACTGACCCGGCGCCGACTCCCAATTGACACTGATTCGGGTTTCCAGCTAGCATCGCCAAATCCGCACGGGGATCGCCCCGACAGCAGGATAACTCGGCGCTTACCACGGTCGGCGAACAGCAAATTAAGAACATTGAACTGGGGGAAGGTCATGAAGATCCGCATCGGCCGCTTGCCCGCGTCTACATTGGTTTGTCTGTTCTTGTTCTTTGGTTTAGCAAGAAAGTCTAATGCCCAAGGTCTCACCTTCAACCCACTGGACGGTTCGCCTGAGTCGGGTTGGACGGCGGGGAACGCCCACTCGGCCCAGGTCGCGCGCGGTTTTAGCGAAAGCGTCCTGTACAAATTCTGCTTTGTTTCCCAATGCGCGGACGGTTATAACCCCTTGGGTGGTCTGGTCCAAGATGGTGCTGGGAACCTGTACGGCACCACATTCGCCGGAGGTTCCAGTTTCGGCACGGATGGCAATGGCGGCGGCACCGTGTTCAAGGTGGACAGCACAGGTCACGAAACCGTGCTCTACAACTTCTGCTCGAAGACGAACTGCGCAGACGGGCAACTATCCTACGCTGGCCCGATTCTGGACGCGGCGGGGAACCTCTATGGCACCACGTCCCAAGGCGGCGCTAATAATTGGGGCACGATATTCGAGGTAAACCAGAACAGTCAAGAGACCGTGCTGTACAGTTTTTGCTCTGCGGCAAACTGCGCAGACGGGCAGCTACCGTACGCTGGCTTGATCCGAGATGCCGCGGGGAATTTGTACGGTACCACCACGTATGGTGGCGCCAATAACGGCGGCACGGTATTCAAATTGGACAAAAATGGTCACGAGACCGTGCTTTACAGTTTCTGTTCCGCTACAAACTGCACCGACGGGCAGCTGCCCTACGCCGGCTTGATCCGAGATGCTGCGGGCAATCTGTACGGCACCACCTATGGTGGGGGCGCCATTGGAGCTGCGAATTTCCAGGGTGGCACGGTGTTCAAGCTGGACACTGCGGGTCACGAGACGGTGCTCTACAGCTTCTGCTCCGCAGCCAATTGTACGGATGGCAAGCAACCGTATGCTGGCTTGGTCATGGATGGTGCGGGCAATCTTTACGGCACTACCTCAGGAGGCGGCGCCCACGGTTTCCTGAATACTGTCGGTGGCACAGTGTTCAAGCTGGACACTGCCGGTCAGGAGACGGTCCTTTACAGTTTTTGTGCCGCTGGAGGCACCCAATGCACCGATGGAGAAATGCCCGTTGGCGGTCTAGTCCTCGACGCCGCGGGGAACTTGTACGGGACCGCTGCTTTCGGCGGCGCCAATGCAGTCTCTCCTAACGGCAGCGGGGCAGTATTCAAAGTTAACAGCGCTGGAAAGGAAACAGTGGTGTACTACTTCTGCTCTGCGGAGAACTGCAGCGACGGGTTCTTCCCATATGCTGGTCTAATCCAGGATGCTGCGGGCAACCTTTACGGCACGACCGCCTCGGGCGGAATTTTTGATCCTAATTGCGCGGGTGCCTTTAGCTGCGGCACGGTGTTCAAACTCTCTGCGGATGGTGATAGCACCGCCACCGTTGCGTTTACTTCCAGCCCGAATCCTTCGTATGTGAATCAGTCTGTAACCTTTTCAGTGGCTGTCTCCGGTAGCGGGGCGACTCCGACAGGTTCGGTGGTATTCAGAGAAGGAACGAATGTCCTTCGGTCTCTGACGCTCACTAATGGAACGGCTAGTTTCGCTATGGCATTTGCAAAGGCGGGGAACGCCTCACTTGTTGCGAGCTATTCCGGTGACCCGATCTACAAACCGGCCAACTCCAACGTGCTGAAACAGGTTGTCCAGCAGTACACGACCAGCACGGTTCTGGGGTCAAGTCTGAATCCGTCAACTTACGGCCAGTCAGTTACTCTGACGGCGACCGTCCGTTCGTCAGGCCCGACTCCAACCGGAAGTGTGACATTCAAGAAGGGGAGCGCTTGGCTCGGTAGCGCGCCCCTTAGCGGGGGTGTGACTACGATTACATTATCGAGTCTTTCTGCCGGCAGCTCGACAATCACGGCAAGCTACGGCGGCGATACAACATCGGCAAAAAGCACGTCGCCCCCTTTGACGCAGGTTGTGGAAAAGGCCACTTCGACGACGGCGATCGTTTCTTCAAAGAACCCGTCGATGGTGGGAAAGGCCGTCACGTTCACCGCGACAGTAACGTCGCCGACAACGAAACCGACTGGGTCGGTGACTTTCATGGATGGCAGCACCGTGCTGGGAACGGGAACGCTAGGTGGTTTGGGCAAAGCGCACTTCAGCACCTCGACCCTGAGCGTGGGCTCTCACAAGATCACGGCGGTTTATGTCGGGAATGCCAACGTCAGCGGGAGCACATCGCCGACACTGATCCAGATTGTGAAGTGAAAAGCTGAATACCTAAAGAAAAGGGGTGTCCCCTCGATCATCGAGGGACCCGTTCAAGGGCAACAATCTCCAGTGCAGTATTGAAGCATCGTGCGGGAGTCAGGCCGTAACCGTTGGCCATGCCTGTAGACCAGCGACATAACACGGCGCGTCTTGTCAAGCGTCGGATTTGAAAGCTCCTCTTCGAGCTTCAAAGCTTTCAACCATTGCTCCACCTCCAGCGGTTCGACGCTGAGCGCGACCCGGTCCCCCCAGCGTGGCAGCAATCGATTGCGGAGCGCTCGTTCAGCGCAGCAACCTCCTCCGCAACTGGGCAATGCATCGCGCGTCCCAGGGAAAGTCATGCCGGTTTCAAGTCGTTAAGCCCACATTTGTCCGTCGGCATTTAATGATCATCATTTATTCGGGCATCTGGTAGAGAACGGCCGCACGTTTATAAAAACCCCGCGTATGCCGTGAATCCGAAAAGTGAAAGAGCTGAGAATCGAGATGTCTTGACCTGCGATCTCGTGAATTCGAGATTCGCACGCCTGAAATGCAATCGGGCGCGGACTGCTTTCCCAGAAGAACACAAGGCGAACAAAACTTACCGGCAGTTTTACCGGCAGTCGGGCTTTCCTGCGATGACTTTCAGTAACTTAGAGCGCCGGGAGGCACCTTTAAGTACTTGCAATCACTGTTAATTTTGGCCTGAAAAGGCTGGCGTCGGCGGTTCAACTCCGTCCCTGGCCACCACATTTCAAAGCAGTTAACGGAATCCAGTCTTGCCCTTCCAGTCCGCTCTCAGTCCGCTATTTTTCGACGAGATCCGGTTCGGTTCCTGGCTACGATGATGGTGAAGGACTTAAACTCGAATTGCCTCTCGCTCAGTCCGCTTTCAGTCCGCTACTGTCTGCGGCGTGGCTGAAAATCGCAGTGAGCATTGCCACTGCCGCAGCCACTCGTCTGCCAGGCTTCTACCTGCTTTCGCATCGGCTCGAAGTTGCGTTGCATTCGATCGACGCCAACCGAGTTGCAGTCGATGAGCAAGAACGACTTCGAGTGCTTCGCGCCTGAGGAGGGTGTCCCTGTTAAATCGTTCGGCGCGCCATGGGGCGTAAGAGCGAGAGGCGGTTCGCCAGGCGGAGCATTCGCAGGAACATTCGGCCCGACACTGGTTGATCCTGGCGCTGGCGTAGCAACTGGCACAGCTTGCGGCATCATCAGAAAGCCGGACTCCAAGTCGATCTTCAGGCGCTAACGCTTCTACTGCTCAAGGCCCTATCGTAGCTGAACCCCCTCGGTTCGCGGAGGCGCGGCGCTCTGTGTCTTCAAGTAGTTGAGCACAGCGTCTATCTCGACCGAGCTTAGGCGCAGGTTGGGCATATTCACCTGTTTGTACTTGGCGAACAGTGCTATGGCGACGGGGTCTTTTTCGGCCAACATCTTGTCCGGTTCCGCGATAAAGCGGCTGAGCCAAGCCTGCTCCCTGACCGTTGTCACACCCAGCAGGTCGGGGCCAACATGATCGCCGTGGCCAATGCTGTGGCAGGCGGCGCAGTGGGTCGCGAAGAGGTATTGCCCCTGGTCGCTCAGTGAGATCGGGGGCGCCTGCGCGTAACTCTTCCTTGCCTTGCCGTCTTTCCAGCTGTTCAGCCAACCCCCGATCATCGCAGCCAGGAACTGCGGGTTGTCCAGGGCGGAGTTCCGCATCCACTGGCCGGTGGCTTCGTTGCCGAGCAGAAGGTAAGCGGTGTGGCCGTCCCGGTTAGTTGGGTCGGGATCGGAATACAACCCCAGCTTCTTGCTAATGAGTTGGACGTCCTTGGGCTTGCCAGTGAGGAACAGCCAGCCGGGTTTGGCATGGTACTTTTCCGCAAAGGCCTCGAGTTCCGCGGGTGTGTCCCGCTCGGGATCGATGCTAATCGAGTAGAAGAAGATGTCTTTTCCCACGCGGTCGCCCAGAATGCGCTGCACTTGCGACAGGCGCGCAGTCTCGAGCGGGCACATGTCCTTACAATGCGTGTAGATGAGATTGATCGCCACGATCTTGCCCTTGAGCAGATCGTCGTAGAAATGAACGGTGGTTCCATTCTGGGTGGTCAGGGGGACGTTGGGAAAGTAATCCGCCCCCCATTCACCGTTGTCCGCGGCCGAGAAGGCGCCGAACGTCACGAAGAACAAAAGAGTCAGGAACGGGATAGAACCCGCCGCACTGGCCCGTGCCCAACTCTTCTGTCGCATCGTGTTGACTCCTCCGAACCCACGTCTCCAGGAACACTCCCGCCCGCCGCATTAGTAGGCGGTCGGAAGGATGTCGTCTGGGGGAACGAACGTCACGCCCTGCGGGGTCGGGATCGGGGTTGGAAGCGGTCTCATGAAGGGAGCGCCTCCGTCGTCGAGTTCCCAACGCAGCAACATGGCATTGTCCTCGTGCACGGTGTTGTGGCAGTGTTCCATGTACATCCCACCGAAGTCTCGGAACTGCAGCGAGACAGTCATAGTTCCACCAGGGTGGAGACGATAAACATCCTTGCGGCCCCTCTCCCACGGTGGCACGTTGCTTGCTTTTCCGTCGCGCGTGAGAATCCGACCTTCCTCGAAGTGGATGTGAATCGGGTGATCCCAGCCGCCGCCGCCGTTTTTCAGGGTCCAGATTTCGCGGGTGCCAAACTTCTGCGCCGCCGAGATCCGGCCAAAGTCCGCGTTGAGAGAATCCCCCCCATCCGTCTTGATTTTCCAGGGACCTGGGAACGACGTCCTGGGGTCGATGACTGTATCCTTGCCGCCATTCGTGAACTCGAAGGTCCGCTCCCGGGCCACGGGAATCTTCGACAGGTCGGGATTCGGGATCAGGGTCTGGGGCACGACACTAACATCTTTATGGAGCGGTTTGCGCACCACCCGGAACTCGAGGAATTTCCCAACGCAAGGATCGGCGGACTTACCGGACAACGCCTGGGCCAAGGTGAGATCCGCGGCTGGCTTCTTGCCGTTCCGATGCTCGCACAGGTTGACCATCCAGAGCTTCTGCCCGACGGCGACTGTGGAAAAGTCGACGACAATATCGTAACGCTCGCCGATGCCCTGCTCGTCCAAGGAAGTGAGGACCACCGGGTGGGGCAAGAGGTTCCCATCGTTCGCGATCTGGGTCATCGGAACGGCATTCCCCGAGGAGTTGGCGAGGGCGACCTTGAAGAAGCGCGAGACGCTGGCGTTCAGGATGCGGAAACGGTACTTGCGCGCCTCTACCTCGAAGTATGGCAGGTAGGCGAGGTTCACGGTCATGGTATCGCCCAGGAACCCGTCGAAGTCCATTATGTCGAAGCTGAGTTGCCCGTTATTGTTCCAAGCCTTATCCGCCAGCATCAAGTTCACATCGTAGTCGAGGTTCCCCCAGTCCTTCGTCGTGCCGCTGGGCAGGCACAGGTTCACTCCGTCTCTAATCCCCTCATTGCCGCGATCCAGGGAACTGTAAAGGTTCATCAGGGCGCAGTTGCCCTTGTACACGTTTTGAGAGGTGAAGCTGAACATGTGGTCGTGGAACCAGTGGGTGCTCATGGTCTCGTGCCAGTCGCCCGGGACGTTGTTAATGTGCCCGCTGCCATCAGGGCTCCCGGCCCGTGGATCGGTGGCATCGACGTTAATCGAGTCATGCCCAGCGAGGACGACGGGCCAGTGGTAGTCATAGAACTGATTGGGGTAGAAGTACGCTCCCGTGAAGCCGCAGTTCTCCGCCCCGTGGTGCCCGTTGTGCTCGTGGGTGCTAATGGTGTGAACTCCGAAGCCTCCGTTGTGCTTCACGTCAACAGGCAGGCCATTGTGGTGGCGGAAAAGGATGGGTTCTCCGTACCGTGCCAGCACCAACTTCGGCGGAATCGTTCCATTAAACGTCCACACACGCAACGCGTTTTGGGTCGGCATGTCCGGGTGGAATTTCAGCGCGATGGGATCGCTCGCCAAGATGCCGGAGTTCAAGCTGGATGGGACCCTAGGATTGTACGTACGGTTGGTGGTGGCCCCCATTTGCGTGGCTTCCACCGCCACTCGCGGCAAAAACTCGTTAAACCGCTGGTGCGCCCATATTGGGCCCGGGGGCCGACCCTCGATGGGACCTTGCCCGCCACCCAGCGCGGGATCCACAGCCTGCATTGTCTGGTTGGACTCCTCCATGGGCGCGGGTTTCAGGAACGAGAAGGGGTTAGGGTGCCGCTGAAAGACGTCAGCGCGCAGCATCGGTTGGGAAAACGGCTGTACTCCAAACAGCGGGCTGGGTGGGAGACCGGTCGGGATGGAACCGTAGGCGCTCGAGACGAAGGGGTTCAGACCCCGAATCGGGGCGAGCAGGCCCGCAGTCGTAAAGAGGCCCCACCGGATAAGATCGCGCCGCGAGACTTGGCCATGGGAGAGGGCCTTCAAGATTTCCGCGCGATTCTTGCGGGCGTTCTCAGCTTCCTTCAATCGTGCTTTCGACGCGTTCGATGGTAAATACATTTTGCCTCTCTCCTTATATTCTTTTTTTGGCGCTCCCTCTGGCACAGGTAAGCCTGACGAAGTGGCTTTCTGTCAAGGGCTGGGGTGTAATCTCAGTTTCTTCAAGATGGAGTGGAAACGAATGAGCCGGCATGCGAGTTTGAGCGCTGACTTTGCCTTGCCGCGGACAGGGTCGAAGATTCTCACCAGCTAGCGGTCGGAGCTGCCGGATTGCGACCGAGATTCCGCGTCGGCGAGAACAAGGAACGCGGATTGCGATGACAGCGGTGCAGAGCATAAGGACTCACGCGGTGGCCTTTCCGCGATCACACTCGGGGAATCATCACAAGAGTCGAAACCAACGGTATTGAAACAAAACTTAAGAGAAAGCCATCTCGCTTAACATCGAGATTAGGTCTCGATTGGGGACAATCGTCGTCCGCGAATTACGCCCGACATTTTGTACTTGAATCTACCGTGTGTCAAGGAGAATCTTAGGAAACAGCGCAACTTATGTCGATGTTTTCAGAGTTGGCTTCGACCAGCCCCACTCCCGCGACGACCTGCTCGAAGCTTGACGTAGGCGGAGCCGATGACGCAGAAGCCGGGGAGTGGACAAAGAAATTTGGGAATCGAACAACGCGAAGGAATCCATATGCAGGAAACGTTTCGGGGCACTCGTACGCTTCGCTTTCTCTGGCATGAACAACGCGGGATCTGCTCTTTGTGCAATACCAAAATCACTCGGCTCACGGGTTGGCGCCTGCACCACTGCGTTTCCCGTGTGATGGGTGGTTCGCAAAGCGCCGAGAACCGCGTTCTACTTCATCCAGAGTGCCACGACCGGGTTCATCGCCAGCGCATTCCCGTCTCGAAACCGCGTCTCCCTGAAAGGGGCGTTCGAAGGACTTGAGCTGTGTGAAGGGAAACTCTCATGCACAGTTCTTAGAGGGCTGGACGGGAGCAATCCCGTCCGGCTACTCGATAATACGTCCCGGAATGTGAACTCGGCTTGGGGTGCATGTACTCCAGCCCCTCTGCCCGCTTCTCGGCGCTCCACACATTTTCAAGCCTTTGGGAATTGTGAAAGGCCCCCACGCAACAATGGCTTGCGGGGCACCCTCGCGGTCGAGTGACCTCAACGGTCAGGGCCGCCCGCCCTTGCAAGGGGGAGCAGGATTAAAGGTCGTATAATCTCGTGCGCGCAACTAGGGAGCAGAACATATGAACGTACAAGAACAAATCAAGAACTATATTACCAGCCAACCGGAGCCAAAACGCAGTGACATGCGAGAGTTGCATCGGCTCACACTTCAAGTGTCACCAGAATGCAAATTATGGTTCTCCGATGGTAAAGACAGCAAAAATCATACTGTTTCCAACCCTACGATTGGATATGGATTTCACACAATAAAATATGCCAATGGAAAAAGTAGAGAGTTTTTTCAAA
>Ga0210407_10003984_pt1 | contig 11803 bp, 14 predicted proteins | sample IncBWC27MmetaG_FD_150860 | JGI IMG/M metagenome (GOLD analysis project Ga0210407, IMG submission 150860) | Forest soil microbial communities from Barre Woods Harvard Forest LTER site, Petersham, Massachusetts, United States - Inc-BW-C-27-M | ecosystem: Environmental > Terrestrial > Soil >... | reverse complement strand
GTAACAAGTTGTAAAAATGTCGGGCGCTGGGATCGGGAACGGAATGCCCGCGATCAAGGCTGCGAGGGCGGACCCGACCTAGGCGCTGCGCTACGAGCAGAACTGTTCTTGCGCATCGTCGGGGCGGTAGCGGGAGGATTGCCCGACGCGTTGCCGGCGGTGCCGCCACCACCAAACGCATTGACTTCCACCCAGTTGCTATCGTCTGGCGCGCAGGAAGCCGCGTTGCAGACCTGGAATTGCGTGACCGGGTGCAATTCCCAGACAGAAAGGCGCCAGCACGAGGCGGCACTACCCTTCGCACAGTCCTGGGAGGGCGAGAAGTGTTCGTTGTCCACCACGAGCTGCCCCACGACTCTGACCTGCTGTCCGACTGCTTTTCTGACATTCTCGATGGTCCAGATGCCCGCCTCGAAATTAAACCGCGAATGAGGCGTCATCTCGACGATGACGCTGTTCTGCTCCAGGGTTTTAAGCAGAGCCTTGGGAACCGTGTTGGTATCCGGAAAACTCGAAACCTGTTGCGCCAAGTTGGGATCGAATCCGATCCCAATGTGATAGTCGACATTGCTTCCTTCAGGAGGATCGCTGTCCGGCAACTGGCAATTGCTGCTTTCTACGCCGCTGGGCTTGGCGTAATACAGAAATCCGATTAGGCCAAACGATTGGCCTTCGCCCAACGCCGACAATGCGTCCTTGAAATCGCCGTGATTGCCCCTGGACAGGCCGTCGGGAAGGTTCGCCTCCAGGTTCTGATAATCCTGCGGGCCCAGAAACTTCACTTGCGCGCTGGTGACGGGAGTTGGTGGGATCAGCTGATTTTTCAAAAAATTAAGATCGGCATCGTAGCCGCCCGCCTGGCTGCATCCCGTCGGAAAGCGCGAGTGACAATCCTGAAAATCCGAGACCTCGTCACACTGCACAGCAACGGCGTTATCGCGTGTGGGTGCGCCAGACGGAACGTCCGCCGCCAGGCTGGCGCCGCCTCCGGCGGGAGATGACGAAGGCGCCGCATTCATCAACAGGGCGAGCGCCAGGGGCGCGAAAGGGGCCACGTACCGACGGAACATCTGACTGGTTGGTGAGTTGTTAGCGGCCATGTCTGCCTCCTTTGGAAAAACTCATCATTGCCACAACCTAGTCCCCACCAGCGTTACCTGCTCACGCTTGCGGCGCGCCCCCGCCCTTGCTGCCATCTTTGTTATCCAGGCCGCCTCCTGCCTGAATCCCCTTGCTCACTCCGTAAGTGGTTGCGCTGATGCCGAGCATCATCAAAACCTCTTTGGGGATAGAGGTAGGAAACTTCCCCGTGCCTGCCACGATGAGAAAGAGACTGAGCCCAATGACAAAAGTAAAAATAAGCAGTTGGAGGCGCGACATGCTGGCCCCGCCGCCATGTTCCGTCAAGAGCAGACTGAGATCGATCTTTCCGGTGACGACGTCCGCCAGGATGACGAATCCAAGAAAGAAAATGATGATCAGCAAACCATAACCGATGGTCAACTGCAGATCCTGCAATCTATTCTCGGGGTGGAAAGGGTGCGTTGCGATATAGAAGGCAAGGCCAACTGCCGCCACCAGGCAACAGATTAAAGTCACGGTTCTCGTCATGGTGTTCTCCTTTTCAAGAAATCCAGCAACGGGCCAAGCAGCATGGCTTGTGCCTTACCGCCCAAATACAAAGCCTGGCTTCCGGCCAGAACTGCGATCAGGTCCGGGGGTAGCTTGGGGAACTCTTTCGGGTTCTGGACGACTTGGAGCAAATAGTACGCGGCCACGAATATCGTGGATACAAGAGACTGTGCCCGCCCGGGGCTGGCGGATGTTGAGTCGCCTTCAGCGGCATTGGGATGTCGAACGTCGCCTTCGAGCAGTTGCTCGAGGCTGATTCCACCCGTCAACAGCTTCCAGAGCACAGTGCCGAAGAAGCCTCCGAGCAGAATGAAACCCTCCCAATACGCCAATGTTGATAGCGTTCGCATAACAATGCTGAAGGGCCCAGGATTGGGTCCGGAGGGAAGGACGCCAATATACACCCGGAATTCCGATTGTCAAATACAATCTTTTTGTGGCCAATGATTGTGATTCACGCCTGGAACGCGTGCTTGCTCAGCTCCGTCTCTACCAGCACCCGCTCCTCGATTTCTCCGCTCGCACTAAGGGCGATGGCGTGGAGCTGATCATCCAGTTCAAGAATCCGCCGGTCCCGGTGCACACTTACTACTTCGACTTGCATCCGCGGGATCTGGACAACCCTCAATTCGAGTGGAGCCTGCAGCGCCAGCTCTACGATTGCCTGCATGACTACTTGGTCGAAATGTTCATCCGCACGCCGCAAGACCGGCTCGAACGTCAACGGGAAGGCTTGTGACGCTGCGCCAGAACATTGAACAGGAAATCCGGCAACGCGGGCCGATGCCGTTTTCGCGCTATATGGAACTTTGCTTGTACGATCCTAAGCTTGGGTATTACTCGCGCAACGCGGAACAGTTTGGCAAGGCCGGCGACTTCTACACATCGAGTGATGTTCATGCGGTCTTCGGGCGGCTCATATCTAGGCAGTTCGAAGAAATGTGGCGCGTCCTCGATTCGCCCGGGCAGATCGAAATTCTGGAGTTCGGCCCAGGCCGCGGATTGTTTGCCCAGGATGTGCTGGATTGGGCAGAGAAGAAGTTTCCGGAGTTCTTCCGAGCGTTGCACTATTCGCTGGTGGAAAGTTCACCCGCCCTGTGCGAGAGATTGCAAGTGACTCTGAGCCGGCATTTCGGATCGGGTAAAGCGTCGCTTCCTGAACGGGTGAAGTCGGCGTCCTACGAGGAGTCTCGCGGCACGGCTAACGCCGGGCGCTCTCACCGCGCTTCCGGCACTTCCATTGCATCCTCTGCAGGCTCGGGCAACATTGGGAATGGGACGCCTTCAGTCGTGCCGAACAATGCGCCTTTCGACAGGGCTTTAGCCCCCGAGGTCCCCATCATCGTTTTTGCCAACGAGTTCTTCGACGCGCTGCCGGTCGAGGTTCTCAGTTCACAAGGCGAGTTGCGCATCTCCGAAAAAGACGGTCGATTGCTCGAAGCCTGGCACTCCGCATCTGCCGAGGAATTGGAGTTTGTCGATTGCTACAGCGTGCATCCCGAGGCCGGAGAGCGAGTCGAAGCTCCACTGATCGCTCAACGCTATATGTCACAGATCGCGGCCGCGGTTGAGCGCGGATTCATCCTCGCCATCGACTACGGATACACCCGCCAAGAGCTGCTTGCCGGACGGCATCGAGGGACAATCGCCGCCTACCGGCAACACTCGGTAAGCGCGAACCCTTACGAAGCGCCGGGAGAACAGGACATTACCGCGCATGTGAATTTCACCGCACTGGCTGCCGCCGCCGAGCAGAGCAGAATGCAAGTCCAGCCCTTGCTGACCCAATCGCAATTCCTGATGGGAATTGGCGAACACAATCAGTTTGCCGATGCCTTCGAAGATTGCCGCCTGCCGCAAGAGCGAGCGAAAGTTGCTTTGCAACTGAAACATCTCGTCACTCCGTCGGGTGTGGGCGAAAACTTTCATGTGCTGGTCGCGAGCAAGAATGTCGACCCAGCGAAGGTTGCCGAATTGTCCGGACTGAATTTTGGAAAAAGCCGAACCTAGCCGGGCATAAGCAGAACTTCTTCCGGCCATAGAAATCTTTCATAAGAAAACAGTGATTCCGCGGAGAGAGCGCGGTCGTCTATATGGAAGTTGCACCTCGCTCGGCCAAACAGAGGAGCTCTTAATGGAATCTGCGGTCCGCCCGGCCTCATGGAAGATTCTTCTAGCGTTCGCAATCATCTACTTCGTCTGGGGCTCGACGTACCTGGCGATCCGGGTGGGCGTGCAGGAGGTGCCGCCGTTCCTGTTGGCAGCGCTTCGCTTCATCGTGGCCGGTGTGGTGCTGTACGCCTGGCTGCGCCTTCGGGGCACGCCTCCTCCGAATCGGCGGCAATGGGCCGGAGCTTTTTTCCTTGGCGCGCTCATTTTCCTCGTCGACTATGGGTGCGTTTTCTGGGCGGAGCAGCGTGTGCCCTCCGGAATTGCAGCAGTGGTGCTCGCCGCCATCCCGGTTTTCATGACCCTGCTGGAAATCATCTTCCTGCGTACTCAGCGACTCACTGCTCGCCTCGGCTTAGCGCTACTGGTGGGCGTGGGCGGCGTGGCGGTGCTGGTGAATCATTCGTTTTCTCCAGGCGAGGCTCCTATCGATCGCCGGGGCGCGTTGGCTCTTCTGGTCGCGGCGCTGGCGTGGTCGGTGGCTGCGATTCTGACTCGCCGCTTCGACCTCCCGGCATCGAAGCCGATGAGCGCAGCCGCTCAAATGCTCGCCGGAGGAGTTCAATTGCTTGTGCTGGCTGCCGTGGCAGGAGAATCTTCACGCTTTCATGCGCAGGCGGTTTCCCTCAAGGCCTGGCTCGCGTTGCTGTATTTAATCGTGGCAGGTTCGATAATTGCGTTCACCGCGTACGTCTGGCTGCTGCACCATGAATCACCGACGAAAGTCGGAACCTACGCCTATGTCAATCCCGTGGTGGCTGTGGCTTTCGGGTATTTCTTTGGCAATGAGTCGGTAGGTCCACGCACGCTGGTGGGAACGTTGCTGGTGCTGGCGAGCGTGATTACGATCACGACAACACCAAAGAAAAGCAGTGAACCGGGCAAGCAAGCTGAGCTGTTGGCTGTTGAAGCAGACTAATATCTCGCCAGCGAACGAGAATCCCTGCTTTGCACCGGAAGTACACGAACCGCCGTTACTGCCACAATCTCGGCCACGTGGACGAAGCGGCGATAACATAAGCAGTATGCGTCTTCGCTATTGGATGGCGATGGTCGGCTGGCTGGTGTTCGCCGCTTTGGCTTTCGGCCAAACGAATCAGCAACCGACCAATCTCCAACCAACCGGCACACAGCCAGCGAACGTACAGCCAAATGCGCAAGCACGTGCCCCGAAGGCTGCGAACCAAACAGCACCGAAGCCGTCGGCGGTGGCAGCCGCCGCCAGTGCGTCGAGGAATGCGCGAGACTCCGCTCCACCAATCAAGGTAATCAGAAACCACGATCTAAGCGACGCAAGCGGCACGCCCGATGCCGGAAAGTCTGAGCCAAAGCCGAGTGATATGAATACGGTTCGAGCCGCGCAGGATCGGGAAAACCAGGAAGAGGATCGGGAAGTCCAGCAGTTTGAGACGCAGGGCAACACGTTCCAGAATCAAATCAAGGTGCAGAAGGGCAAGATCGTCGACATTCAGAACCGCATCACCAGCCTCAAGAACCAGTTTGCCGCGTGGAGTGCCGAGTTCGCCCAGGACGATGAGGCGTCGGCGTGTTGGACATCCACGTATTACACGCCATATTACAAAGAATGGTGCGACCGGGGCCGAAACTTGAAAGCGCAGTACGATGCGTCGCAAGGTCAGCTCGCGCAGGAAAAGGCGCGGCTGGAGCACATGCAGGAAGATATCCGGCGCAAAGGCTACGGAAACGCAGTGTACGATCCCGACTGACCCTGGAGACGCTTGCGGTTTTACGGTCTGGTCATTTTCTCTGGCTTCATCAATTGATGGAACTCTTCTTCTGTGAGATAGCCCAGCTTCAGCGCGGCTTCGAGCAGGCCGGTCTTATCCACGTGCGCGGTGTGGGCAATCTTCGCGGCTTTGTCGTATCCAACCTTTGGGGCCAGCGCCGTCACCAGCATCAGCGAGTTCTTCACGTACCAGTCAACCTTGGTGCGATCGACTTCGATGCCCTTGATCATGTACTCGACGTATCCGTGGCAGGCGTCGGTGATCAAAGTGACGGAATGCAGGAAGTTGTAGATGATGACCGGCTTGTAAACATTGAGTTCGAAGTTGCCTTGGGAGCCGGCAAATCCGACTGCAGCCGTCGCGCCATGAACCTGGACGCACACCATGGTCATGGCTTCGCACTGTGTCGGATTCACTTTGCCCGGCATGATCGAAGATCCAGGCTCGTTTTCCGGAATGGATAGTTCGCCCAGGCCACAGCGCGGGCCCGAAGCCAGCCAGCGGATATCGTTCGAAATCTTCATCAGCGATGCGGCCAGCGTTTCCAGCGCGCCTTGCGCGAAGACGATTTCATCATGCGCGGAAAGCGCCGCGAACTTGTTGGGATGTGAGCGGAAGGGAAGCCCGGTGAGTTCGGCGATCTTCTTGGCGGCTCGCTCGGCGAATTCGGGATGCGCGTTCAGTCCGGTGCCTACCGCGGTTCCGCCGATGGCGAGATCGTAGAGACCGCCGAGCGTCTGCTCTAGCCGCTTGATGTCGCGCTCCAAAAGACTGGCCCACCCGCCGAACTCCTGCCCGAAGGTTAGAGGAACGGCATCTTGCAAATGTGTTCGGCCAATCTTTACCACGTCGTTGAATTCTTTCGCCTTGGCCGCGATCGCGCCATGAACGCTTTGGATAGCAGGAATCAGTGCGTTCTTCACCCGCTCCGCTGCCGCGATGTGCATTGCCGCCGGGAACGTGTCATTGGACGACTGCGACATATTTACATCGTCATTGGGATGGATTGGCTTCTTCGATCCCATCTCGCCGCCCGCAATCTCAATGGCGCGGTTGGAGATAACCTCGTTGACGTTCATGTTGGTCTGCGTGCCGCTGCCGGTTTGCCAAATTCGCAGGGGGAATTGGGAGTCGAGCTTGCCGGCGATGACCTCATTCGCGGCTTGGACGATAAGGGTGGCTTTGTCAGGCGGAAGCTTGCCCAAGTCCTGGTTTACCAGCGCGCATGCCTTCTTGAGGATGCCAAAGGCCCGAATTAGTTCGGGCGGCATAAGGTCGCGTCCAATGTTGAAGTGGAGAAGCGAGCGTTGTGTCTGCGCTCCCCAGTAGACGTGGGATGGGACCTCGATCTGTCCCATGCTGTCGGATTCAATGCGGGTGCGAGTGGCGGTTTCTGCGGAAGTTGCCATAGGATTTTCCTGGTCAGTACACCAATGCAACTGGAAATTATAGCAACCCGTAACTAGAGAAGAATCTCGTTCGGCAGCGGTCGGAGTTCAACTACGCACCATCTTTGAAGTTGACCTCGATTTGGATTTTGACTGCCACAGGTTTGCCATCCTTTTTTGCAGGCAAGAACTTCCATGAGTCCACAGTATCCTTTGCGACCTGGTCAAGTTTTGGGTGCAGTTTCCGAACAACTCCCACGCTGCGCGTGCAACCGTCCTCACCTATGATCGCCTCGACAAGCACGATCCCCTGGATTCCGCTTCCTTTGAGAGAGTCAGGGTAGGGCAGGTCTCGGCTGTACTTTTCAACGGAGCAGTGACGAGGTTTGACGTCCGAGGTCTGCGACTGGCCGAAAACGGATGGCGATCCAAGAAGAACAACAAGAATTGCCACACTCGTAATTAGCTGACTCATCATGCCACCAGTTTGCCACTAATTCGCCTCGGCTTCAAATGTGGCAGACTATCACTAGTGAGAACCATGGCTAAGTCTCAAAAACGACTTCCACCGATTCATCCGGGCGAGATTCTGCGCGCGGAGTTCATGGAGCCGCTTCAACTCAGCATGAATCGTCTGGCGCTCGATCTTCACGTTCCGGCGACGCGTATTGCGGAGATCGTTCACGAGCGTCGCGGGATTACGCCGGATACCGCTCTGCGCCTTGCACGATACTTCCAGACCAGCGCACGTTTTTGGTTGAATCTCCAGTCTGCATACGACCTCGAAGTTGCGGAAGACGAATTATCTCGCAACATCGAGCGTCAGGTTCAACCCAGTCCATCGATGGCTGCTGCTCGCTCCTGAGCGAGTCCCACTCGCCTCGCAAGTGCGGGCTGCGTGCTAGAATCGTTAGCTCCAAGATCCGCAGTTTGAGCGTATGCAGTAGTGTTTTAGCCGAGGAACCACCATTTGCTGACGAAACCGATATCCGACGCGGCGCTACAGATTCCCGACACCCTCCCGCGCACCCAGCTAGAGTCACGCTCTAACACCCGGGTCGACGTGCTGGTGATCGGCGCCGGGCCCACGGGCCTTGCCTGCGCGATCGAGGCACAAAAAGCTGGGCTCAGGGTCATCTCGATTGACAAAGGCTGTGTGGTTAATTCGATCTTTAACTATCCCGCGAACATGACTTTCTTTACCACGCCAGAACTGCTGGAGATTGGTGACATCCCGTTCAGCACTGCCAACCAGAAGCCTACGCGTCAGGAAGCGCTCGAGTATTACCGAAAGGTCGCAGAACATTATCGCTTGCCGATTGCGCAGTACCAGTGGGTGAAGACGGTGAACGGGCAAGACGGGGATTTCCAGGTCACGACCACCGATCGGCTGGGGAGAGTCTACGATTACCACACCCGCAAGCTCATCGTGGCGACGGGATATTACGATCTGGCAAACCTGCTGAACATTCCCGGGGAAGATCTGCCGAAGGTGTTTCACTATTACCGCGAGCCGCATCCCTACTTCGACAACGATGTTCTGATCATCGGGGGCAAGAATTCCGCGGCGATTTCGGCGCTGGATCTATGGCGTCACGGAGCCCGCGTCACCCTGGTTTATCGCGGGGCGAAGATGCATCACCACGTCAAGTACTGGATCCTGCCCGACATTGAAAATCGCATCAAGAACGGCGAGATCAAGGCTTATTTCAACAGTTCAGTCGGAGAAATCGCGGCCGATCATGTGGTGATTTACGCTCCCGAGGGCGTCGTTCGCGTGAAGAACGATTTCGTATTTGCCCTGACTGGCTACCATCCAGATTACGATTTTTTGCGCTCGATGGGGATTGAGCTTTCGTCCGAGCAATGCCGCCCGGTGTGCGATCCGGAAACGCTGGAAAGTAATGTGCCCGGCATCTACGTGGCGGGCGTCATTGTCGCCGGCTCTCGAACCAACGAAATCTTCATCGAAAACGGACGTTTTCACGGCCAGTTAATCGCGCGCCACCTAAAGTACAAATTGGGCGCTGTCGCGTAGCGACTAATATGGGTCAACCTAAGCGAGCGTTACTGCTTCCCCGCCCAATTGCTGATTGATCAATCGCGCAACCAGCGGCTTCAACTCTTCGCTGGTTTTCTGCAGCACAAAATTCTGTTTCGCATCCGACCAGTCCAGCTTGAAACTTGTGGCCAACGCTGATATCCATATTTGGCGGACCGGGGCGTTGGGTGAGATTACGAAGCGGGAGCCATCCTCGAACGAGATGTGCAGAGCTCCGGCCTGGTCCTCCACTTCGATCTCGGCTGATTCCTCCGCCGTGATCAGACTCTGCTTGAGGGATTCCAGCGCGGCATCCGCGCGTTTGCGAAAATCGTTTTCGTCGAGCATTACAGGATTATAGAGAAGCTCTCAGCTTTTCAGCTTTCGGACAGAGCGTCGATCTTCGCGGCCATGATGAAGTCGCTCTCGGTCAGGCCGTCGATCTTGTGGGTCCACAATGTGATTTCGGCTTTGCCCCAGGCCAGCAGAATGTCGGGATGATGCCCCTGGGCCTCGGCGAGCGCGCCGACGCGATTCACGAAATCGAGCGCCTGCTTGAAATCGGGAAAAGTGAAAGCGCGGCTGATATGGTGTTCGTTGAACACCTTCCACTGCGGTACCTGCTGATGGAGCGCTTCCAATTCTTTGCCTTTGAGCGGGGGCACGCCGCCGCGGCAGGGGACGCAGGTTTTGCTGGCGAGAGATGTCATAAGAACTCCGCAGATACTCCAGGCTTTCCCGTATTGGGAAGTTTATTGTTTAGTATCGGGTACCCCCTCCCCCCCGGTCTTTTGGAATGATGGGGTTAGGGCCAGACTACCACCAAGATCTTTGATGAATAAAGGCTTACACGTAAAATATTACGGAATAAGGAGTTAGCGGCGTCGATTCCCAATTTGGAACTGCTTCATTCTGATTGTCAATGAGCTAATATTTACTGAAACATAATATCCGGTTGGGAAGGTCGAAGTCAAGCTTAGAAAACGGGAGGCGTCGGCCACGGCGGGGGACAGGAGCGAACGGGATCACAAAAAACAGTTGTCAGTTCTTTGTTCTCGGTTCTCAGTTTGTTCCTCGGAAGGCAAAGAACGCCCGTCTAGTCGGTGATGATGATTTTTTCTTCTCAGATTCTTTAGCCTATGTCGGCTGGAGCGGCTGCAAAAGTTACTTTAGAAACAGCGTGGGCTGAGGATCGAGTAAGGGGAGACAAATGTCTCGGCGCATGATTCAACTCTTCATCAATGACGAGAAGCGGCGCAGGCAGCATCGAACTCGGAAGTTGGGCCTTCCTTCAGCGTGACCGAGACGATCTCGCCCGGGTAGGGCCGGTTGCGGTCGTGGCCGCGGTATACGCTGCCATCGGGCTCAAATGCGCGCGAGATGCTGCCGTTGTCGTCCATGACTAGGTCGGGGTTCTGCCAGTGGCCGCGCAGTTCCAGACTGGGACGAGCATCTCCGCTAAAGGAGCTACCATACGGCAGGTAGGACATCCCGAGACGGATGGCCTCGCCATCGGTCGAGAGATTCAGATGCTTTCGCATGTTGCCGATCAAGTTGAGCCGGAAGCGCTCTCCGCGCGGAGTGCAGAGATAGGCCACGCCGCGAAGGTCCGAACTGCGCCGTCCTTTAATGTTGGTGTTGAGGTCCACCCGCAAAACGTAGTTGCCGTTTTTGGCGTGCAATAATCCCCAGCCCTGCCAGGAGGGGAGGATGTGAAACTTTCCTCCGAGAAAAAAGCCCCACGGTTTGAAGGCGGTGGTGATTCCCAGGACAAGGACAGTGCCCAGCGCAAATAACAGAACTAGCCTTCCGAGACAACCCAGGCAACCCTGGCGCGACTTGCTTCGCGGGTTTTGTGGCGAGTGCACGACGGGTAGGTGCGCGAGCCATCGTACTTTACCATTCCTGCACAGTGTCTGAAAATCTCACGCTCAGAGTTGAGGGTCTCCACCCACCTTTTCGTAAAGAAGGTGTCCAGTGCGTTCCATTTCCCCAGTGACTGTATTTCACCCGATAGACTTTTACGGTGAGGCGCTGAAAATCCTACCTTTGTGTCCTTCGTGGTTCAGGAAGTGCAAATGCTGGAACCACAAAAGACACGAAGGTACACAAAGGAAGGCGGACGGAGACTGTCATAATTTACAGGTTTGCAGCAGCAAAGCAATTGCTAAACTTCTTGCGAAAGAGATGCGCGGATTGGTGAGGGACAGTGCATCGCGAAGGAGTTGGCGCATGCCACAACGGAATTTATCGACTAGGGAGGAAACCATGACCAGCCTGGAAGCTGGAGTGAAACGCGTGTTTCGTGCATCAGTGGGGTTGTCGATCGTATTGATCATTTTCGGAGTCCTTGCCATTTTGTTGCCGATGGCTACTTCGATCGGAGTCGTCATCGTAATTGGATGGCTGGTGATATTCGACGGGATTGCACAAGTGGTTCATGCCTTCCAGTCCAAAGGCATCGGCCACATTGTCTGGAAGCTCCTGGTCGCGGTGTTTTATCTAGTGGCGGGCGGCTACCTGATCGCTAGTCCGGCATTGGGAGCTGCCACTTTGACTCTCGTACTGGGGATCTTCCTGTTCGCAGAAGGCGTCGCGGATGTAGTCGCCTACTTTGCCACGCGCAAAGGCGGCAGCTCATCGTGGATGCTGCTGGACGGAATCGTGACTCTGGTTCTGGGTTTCATGATCTGGGACCGGTGGCCCGTCAGTTCGCTGTGGGTGATCGGGACACTCGTGGGCGTCAGCATGATCATGACCGGCACCACCAGGCTGATGATGGCTTTGGCGGCTCGCAAGCTCGCCAGTCGTTTTGGCGAGGGCCA
>Ga0210407_10003983_pt1 | contig 11803 bp, 10 predicted proteins | sample IncBWC27MmetaG_FD_150860 | JGI IMG/M metagenome (GOLD analysis project Ga0210407, IMG submission 150860) | Forest soil microbial communities from Barre Woods Harvard Forest LTER site, Petersham, Massachusetts, United States - Inc-BW-C-27-M | ecosystem: Environmental > Terrestrial > Soil >... | reverse complement strand
CGCGACCCGGACCTGCAACTGCACAGCATCGTACACGGAGTGATCAGCATGGATAGAGTTCCTCGCGACTATGGAAAAACGCGCCGGCAAATTGAAATCGTCAAGCTGCGCGGTACGAGCTACCGGGAGGGATTTCATGACTATTCGATCGTGACTGGAGGCGTAGTAGTGTTTCCGCGTCTTGTGGCGGCGGACTCCCGAAGTCATCACGCGCCAGAGCCTGTTTCGAGCGGCATCGCCGAGCTCGATGCTCTGACCGGCGGCGGGCTCGACCGCGGCACCAGCACTCTGTTAATCGGCCCGGCCGGCTGTGGCAAAACCAGTGTCGCGGTGCAATGGGCGGCAACCGCTGCCCGGCGTGGCGAGTCTTGCGCGATCTTTACCTTTGAAGAAGCTCCCCACACTTTGCTGACCCGAGCGGCCGGGTTGGGCATTGACCTTCGTCCGCACCTGGCAAATGGCAAGATCACCATTCATCGGGTCGACCCCGCCGAGTTGTCGCCCGGTGAGTTGGTGGCTGCCGTGCAGGATCATGTCGAAGAAAAAGATGTCCGGCTGGTCGTGCTCGATAGCTTGAATGGATATCTACAGTCGATGCCCGGTGAGCAATACCTCGCTGTGCATCTTCACGAACTTCTTGCCTACCTGGGCAATCGCGAAGTTCTGACCCTGATGGTTCTCGCGCAAGCCGGCACCATCGGCTGGCCGCTGCAGAGTGCGGTCGACGTGAGTTACCTTGCCGACAATATCTTGTTACTGCGTTATTTCGAGAATAAAGGAGAAGTGAAGCAGGCGATTTCCACGATCAAGCGCCGCAGCGGTGCGCATGAGCGGTCGATTCGTGAACTTAGACTGGGCCCGGATCGTATTTATATTGGCCGCCCGCTGCACGAATTTCAAGGGATACTAACCGGCACGCCGACATTTCTCGGCGGACTCAAAGAGAATTGATGTCGACGTCTCTCCATTCCGACTACAGGGCACTCGTGCTGGCTCCTTTCGGAAAGGACGCCATGCTGGTCCGCGAAGTACTGGAGCGCTCTGGAATTCCGGTTGGCGTCGTCACGAGTGTGAACGCCATTGCGCGCGGCGTCGCCGGGGGAGCCGGAGTGGCGATCGTGGCCGAAGAAGCGCTCGACGAAGCGGCTATTGAATGCCTTGGGCGCGCCGTTGCCGCACAACCGGCCTGGTCCGATTTTCCGATCATTGTGCTGACGGGTGGCGGCGCGACCACTGCTTACACCGAGCAAATGGTTCGATCGCGCACTCCCATGGGCAACATCAATTTGATTGAACGGCCGCTCCGTCCCGCCACGCTCATCAGCGCCGTTCGCACTGCGATTCGATCCCGCCTTCGCCAGTACGAAATTCGCAATCACCTGCAACAGCGCGAACAGGCTGAAGAGGAATTACGTCTCGCGCACGATGAGCTTGAGTCGCTGGTGGAAAAACGCACGACAGCATTGCGCAAACTTTCCGCCCGGCTTATGCGCGTGCAGGACGAAGAACGCCGCCGCGTCGCTCGCGAACTCCACGATGGCCTCGGCCAGTGGCTGGCGGCGGCGCAGATCAATATCGACATGGCGCTGATCCGCGAGGAAAGGTCTTCACTGCTGCTGCGGGAAACCCGGAACCTGGTCGACCACGCCGTCTCCAGCATTCGTTCGATGTCTTATCTGTTGCATCCGCCGTTGCTCGATGAAGCCGGCTTCGAAGCGGCCGCCCACTGGTTCATCGAAGGATTTTCCAAGCGCAGTGCGATCGGGATCAAGACAAACTTCTGCGATCCGGAGAGCCGTCCAGCAGGAAATACGAAGAGTCCTCGTATGCCTGAGGTGGTCGAACTGGCCCTCTTCCGCGCCCTGCAGGAAGGAATCACCAATGCCTATCGCCACTCGGCCAGTCCCAGTATTGAAGTCAAATTCGAGCGTTCGCCGGATCTCGTAACGCTGGAAATTCGAGATTTTGGCCGCGGCCTGCCCGAACCTGTAATGGATCGATTTCAGCGCACTGGCACAGGATCAGGCGTGGGCCTCGCCGGCATTCGCGAACGCATGAATGAGCTCGGCGGCGAATTTACCATCTCCTCGAGCAGAGGGGGAACAACCTTGCGCTCGTCCGTGCCTCTCTCGACGACCGCAGGTCGGCTCCCGATTGGGCCGATCCCGGCTATCGGCAGTGCGGGTTCCAAGACTAGGATCGGCACTCTTGCAACGAACATAAGCCCCATTTCCTGACGGCCCACGCTATCCCGCCAGCGTCTGCACCTCAACCGACAACACTGCCGGCAAATCCCGCACAATCGGATTCCACGAATCTCCCGCATCCGCCGAAGCGTAAACTTGTCCGCCCGTCGTGCCGAAGTACACGCCGCACTCGTCGAGGCGATCGACAGCCATGGCATCGCGTAGCACATTCACGTAGCAATCACGTTGCGGCAACCCGCCAGTCAGCGCCTCCCATTCGTTTCCGCCCGTGCGGCTGCGAAAGACGCGTAGCTTGCCTTCGTGTACATAGTGCTCGCTGTCACTCTTGATCGGGACCACGTAAATAGTATCCGGCTGGTGCGCGTGAACGTCGATCACAAATCCAAAATCAGTCGGCAAGTTTCCGCTGATCTTCTGCCAGGAATCTCCGGCATCGTCGCTGCGCATCACGTCCCAGTGTTTCTGCATGAACAACACGCCGGGTCGCGAAGGGTTCATCGCGACATGATGAACGCAGTGACCAACTTCTGCCGTCGGATTCGGGATGTACTTGGAATACAGTCCTTTGTTAATTGGCTTCCAGGTCTTGCCGCCATCGTCGGTACGAAACGCTCCAGCGGCCGAAATGGCGATAAAAATACGCTCTGGATTGCTTGGATCGAGGATGATCGTGTGCAGGCACATTCCGCCGGCGCCAGGTTGCCACACCGGGCCGGTGCCATGGCCGCGCAGTCCGGGAAGCTCACACCAATTCTGCCCGCCATCGGTCGAACGAAACAACGCGGCATCTTCGACGCCCGCATAAACCGTCTCCGGATCGGTAAGCGATGGCTCAAGATGCCAGACTCGTTTGAACTCCCAGGGATGCTGTGTTCCGTCATACCACTGGTGTGTGGTTAGCGGTTTGCCATCGTCAGTCGTGTCGTAAGCGAATTTATTGCTCTCGCTCTTCGGCGCGCCCGGCGCGGCAGTCTCTCCAGCGGGCGTTCCAGGCTGGTGCCAGGTCTTGCCACCATCGTCAGAGCGCTGAATAATTTGTCCGAACCATCCGCTGGATTGGGAGGCATACAACCGGTTCGGATCGGCCGGCGATCCTTTGACGTGATAAATCTCCCATCCCGCGAAGTGCGGTCCGCTGATGTTCCATTTTTCGCGCTTGCCGTCTGAGGTCAGAACGAATGCTCCCTTGCGTGTGCCGACGAGAACCCGAACTTTGCTCATGCCCTGCTCCTTTGCTCATTATCTCGCGATCAAAATTGGACGGATGCGCCTGCCCTTCGTTATCCGAAGGGCAGGTGCTTTACAATCCAGACCGTTGCTAAGCCGCTTTTGGCGCCTGGCTGCGCATCTGTTTCATCATCTGCCGCATGGCAGCGACGTGGCCGGGAGACCGTTTTTCGACCCAGGCTTCGTAGCGCTGCGCTGCTTTCTCGAGATGTCCGAGGAAGAGTTTATTCTGGAAGCGCTCTCGCATTTGCGGAACAATTGCCTTCGCGCTCTCCCACACCCCAAAGAACTCTCCCGTGGTCTCAAAGAACAGGTCTTCGTGCAGTAGACCGTAATTGAGCATCGCGCAAGTTTGCTCCCAGTAGCCGAGCACCATCATCGCGAATGTTCCTCCTTCCGTTCCTGGACCGGCGACTCGCATCGCATCGTCGGCGTTTTCCACGATATAGTTCTTCCAGAACCAATCGCGCGCCTCGCGCAGCCGCGCCTCACGGCGCTGTTCGAAGAGTTGTAGTTGAAGTTGTGCTTGCTCGTGCGTAGGCTTTGTCTCCATTGCTTCGTCTCCTTATGATTTTATTGGCTGGTTATAACGTGGCTAACAAGCGATTTCTTGTAGTCGTCTGCCACTTGATCGTCGTTCAGGCCCTGTGGAAATCGACAAGCGCAAAGAAAATATTATTCCATCACGGTTTTTGGTAGTAGAGCACGACGACTCCCGAGGCGAACACCTTGTTTTTTGGGCGTCTGTCGGTTGTTTCGAAGAAGCCATCCAACGACATAAGGTTCGAGACAAGCAACTTTCTCATCCCAGGTCTCTCCCAACTGTCTGCAGCCCAGCTTTCGGCAATTGATCAGGCAGGACTGAGCAGAGGAAACTATCGACTGTACTGGTTCTTTTTCTTGTCCGTATGCCGTTCGATCCCGAGGCGAATCAAGCGGTCGATCAAGTCGGCATACTCCAACCCTGAGGCCGCCCACAGCTTGGGATACATGCTGATCGCCGTAAATCCCGGCATAGTATTGATCTCATTCAAATATATCTTCCGCGATTTCGGGTCCATCAGAAAATCAACTCGCGCCAGCCCTGAACAATCCACTGCTTTAAACGACCGGATCGCCAACTCCTGCACCTTCTTCGTTTCCGCCCTGGTCAGCTTCGCCGGGATAATCAGCTCCGACCCCTCATCCAGATATTTCGCGTTGTAATCGTAAAATTCCTTCACTGGAACAATCTCGCCCGGGACCGACGCCACCGGTTCATCGTTGCCCAGCACCGAGCATTCAATCTCGCGCGCTTTGCTCTTCTTCCCGCCTACGCCTTCCTCGATCACGATCTTGCGGTCAAATTTCGCCGCTTCCTCAATCGCTGGACCAAGTTCTTTCCCATCGTGCGCCTTACTGATCCCCACAGACGACCCCAAATTCGCCGGCTTCACAAACACCGGATACTTCAGTTTGCCCTGCACAAACTTCTGGATTTTCTTCGGTTCTTTTTCCCACTGGCTTCGCAGAATTGTGACGTGTTTCACGATGGGTATGCCGGCGGCAAAAAACAAAGCCTTCATTACATCCTTATCCATCCCGGCCGCTGATCCCAGCACTCCTGCGCCAACGTAAGGAATGTCCGCCAGCTCAAGCAGCCCCTGTATCGTACCGTCCTCTCCAAACGTCCCATGCAGGACGGGAAAAATCACATCGACATTGATAGCCCGATCACTGGCCCGCCGCGTCAATGCCGCCTCCGTCTGGAAAGGAACCAGCCCGCTCTGCCGATGCACAGGCTCCGGCGGGACCACCACTGCCTCTCCCCGCGCCAGAACCGCCGCAGGCTGCGTAATTTCTGGATCGCCCGCCCGCAAGTGTCGCGCCTCCAAAATCAACTTGCCCTGCAACAGATTCTCGGCGTCACCGGCCGTCAACCAGCGTCCATCCTTGGTAATGCCGATCGGCACCACCTCATACTTGTCTTTATCGATAGCTTGCAAAACAGATGCAGCGGAGAGGAGCGAGACCTCATGCTCTCCACTGCGCCCGCCAAAAAGAATGCCAACTCGAAGTTTGCTCATAACCTAAAGTATCTTCTTCCCAAACGCCGACAGCGCCAGCTCTACCGCCAGATCTGCCGTCCGGTTGTGCTCGTCGATCACGGGATTTACTTCGACGATTTCGAAACTCAGCATGCGTCCGTGATCGGCAATAATCTCCATCGCCAGGTGAGCCTCCCGATAAGTCGCTCCTCCCCGCACCGGAGTCCCGACCCCAGGCGCGTCCTCCGGATCGATCCAATCCATATCGAGCGAAATGTGGTAGCCGGCGGTGCCGCGCCCCGCCATCTGTAGCGCCTCTTCCATCACCGTACGCATGCCGCGCTCGTCGATGTCGCGCATGGTGAAAACGCCGATGCCAGTTCGCCGGACATTCTCTTTTTCAATCGCGTCAATGTCCCGCACCCCAACCAGCACACAGTTCTCCGCCTTCACCTTGGGAGAAAAATCAAAGACATTCTGCAATTCCGCCGGCCCCAACCCCATGAGTGCCGCCAGCGGCATCCCGTGTACATTCCCGCTTGGCGAAGTCTCCGGAGTATTGATATCCGTATGCGCGTCGATCCAGATCAGGCCGATCCGCTGATGCTGCCGCCGGTAAAATTCCGCCACGCCCGACACTGTGCCCGCAGCCATCGAGTGGTCGCCACCGAGGGCCAGGGGAATCTTTCCCGCTTCCAGGGTCTTCACCACCAATTCCGCGTGCTTGGTGCACGTCGCCGTAATCTCTTTCAGGTATTTGGCGTGGGTATCACCTTCTTTTTTCTGCTCCGGAATGGCCACCGCAACATTACCGCCGTCTTCCACTTCGTGTCCCAAAGCCTCCAACCGCGCCTCCAGCCCGGCGACGCGAACCGCCGAGGGGCCCATATCCACGCCTCGCCGGGACTGCCCCAAATCCAGCGGCACTCCAATCACGCGAATCTTCTTAGGAGCAATGTTCGTAGTGCTGATCGTTGTCATAGATTTTGCAATTGAGCGATCGGATATTGGGCAATTGAACGAACGATTACTCTTCAATCGCCAGATGGCTCGATCGCCCGATGACTCAACTTCTCAGGGATAGAGTCTATGTAGCATCCGCGGGAACGGTATCGTCTCCCGTACATGCTCCAACCCGCAGATCCAAGCCACGGCCCGCTCAATGCCCATGCCGAAGCCGCCGTGCGGAACGCTGCCATATTTCCGCAAATCGAGATACCACTTGAACGCTTCTTCCGGCAATCCATGCTCATGAATCCGCTGCACCAGCAGCTCATGCGACGCCATACGCTGCGAACCGCCGATGATTTCGCCGTATCCTTCCGGCGCCAGCACGTCAACACACAACGCCAATTCCGGCCGCTGCGGGTCAGGCTCCATATAAAACGCTTTCACCTTCGCCGGATACCTATGCACCATCACCGGCTTATCAAATTGCGCCGAAAGATAAGTCTCATCCGGAGAACCCAGATCACCGCCCCATTCGAATCTCGTTTCGAGCGCGCCCTTGGCATGCCCTTCCTGAAGATTCTTCACCGCGTCGTCGTAGCTGATGCGCGGAAAAGGCGCTTCAATATTTTCCAGCTTCGAGATATCGCGGCCAATCGCCTGTAAGTCGGGCCGCCGCCGCTCAACGCACCGCTTCACTACAAAACTAATGAGCCCTTCGGCCAGGTCCATCAGATCGTCAAGTTCGGCATACGCAACTTCCGGCTCGACCATCCAGAACTCCGTAAGATGGCGCCGCGTCTTCGATTTCTCGGCCCGAAACGTGGGACCGAACGAATACACCTTCCCCAGCGCCATCGCCGTCGCTTCGATGTAAAGTTGTCCCGACTGCGTGAGGTATGCCTGCTCGTCAAAATAGTCCACAGGGAACAGCGTGCTCGTTCCCTCGCATGCCGCGGGAGTAAGGATCGGAGGATCAGTCAGCGTAAATCCGCGCTCGTCGAAGAAATCGCGTACCGCCTTTACAATCTCCGCCCGCACCCGCAGAATCGAAGCCTGCCTCTGCGATCGCACCCACAAATGCCGGTGCTCCATCAAAAATTCGGTCCCGTGCTCCTTTGGAGTGATCGGATAAGGATCAGCTTCCGGCACGCGTTGCACCACCTGCACATTCGCCACATCCAGTTCGTAGCCCCCGGGCGCGCGCTTATCGGCGCGAACCTTGCCCTCGACAATCACGCTCGACTCCTGCGTCAGCGTCTTGACCGCTTCAAAAACCTCCGGCGTGACGGCATTCTTCGGCACCACGCCCTGAATCACTCCCGACCCATCGCGAAACTGTGGGAACAAAAGCTTCCCGCTCTCGCGCAGGTTATAGAGCCAACCGCGCAGCGTGACTGTCTGCCCTTCGTGCTTGCCAATTTCCGCGATGGTAGTTACAGGAGACATAAGAGTTGAGTAATTTGGTAACCGGGTAATTTGACAATTTGAAAACCGCCGCTGGCGAGGCTCCAAATGTCCTAGGCCGTCTCCAGCTTATCGAACGTAGCCTGCAGCCTTTCCAGCGGATTTACCTTCTCGTCCCCTTCCAGCTCCAGCAACAGCGCTGGTTTCTGCGGAGCGGAGCGCAGCAACTCCATCGCTTCTTTCCAGTCGATCGTCCCGTCACCCGGCCAAAGGTGCGCGTCCCGCACCTTCTCATTGTCGTGAACATGTGTCGAACAAACTAGCTTCCTCACAACTTCGAACGCTTCGCTCACAGAGCCCATCATGTGTGCATGCCCAAAATCAAAACAAATGCCTACATCGTCAAAATGTGCTGTCTGAATCATCTCCACTAATTTCTCCGGCGTCGAAAGCTCGTTCGGAATGTTCTCCAGCAAGATTCGCACGCCCAGCGGCTTCGCAAAAGCCCGCAAATGTTCAATCGAGGTCATGGCCGACTCGAACTTCTTCTCGCTGAAGCCCTCATTCGGCAGTCCTAAATGCTGAATCAAAAAGCGAAAAGGAATCTGCTCTGCAATTTCCAGCGACCTCTTCACTTCATCCATCGCTTCTACTAACCCCGCTCGGTCGGTCGACGCCAGATTGAGCGGAGGAGATCCCGTCCGCCCCCACTCGTAGTCGGCATACAGCGGCGAGTGCACAGAATTCAGCGGTACGCCACTGCCGCGAAACCAATCGGCAATTTCCTTCAAGTGCGCCTTGCGGTTGACGTAGTCGAGGTGCTGGCGCGCGGCAAAAATCTCAATCGCCTGCACTCCGTTGCGAGTCAGCCCGTCCAAAATCCCCGGATGCAGCCGCTCCTTCACGTACAAATAAGTTGATACCGCTTTCAACATGCCCGATCCTTGTCAGGAAATTGCAAACCGCTGACCGCTAAAGTACTAAGCGCTGCGACTGAGAACAGAGAACTGCTACTAGTATCCCACGGCCTTCCCGTTATTCCTGGAATCGCTCGCCCCAAGCCGCTCTCCGGTCTTTGCGTCGACAGCAATGCACTCGGCATCACTCCAATAGCCGCCCTCATCCGGCCCATCCGATAGGCCGAACTGAATTTTGTATCCCATCTTCCGCAGCGCCTGCACCGTATCGGGCGAAAACCATCGTTCCACGTACAACACATCCGGCAGCCACTGATTGTGGAAGCGCGGGGCGTCCACCGCCTCCTGAATATTCATTCCGTAATCAATCACTCCCATCAAAACATTAGCGACCGTCGTAATGATTTTTGAACTCCCCGGTGAACCCAGTACCAGAAACGGCTTCCCGCCGTGGACCACAATAGTAGGCGTCATCGAGGACAGAGGCCGCTTCCCAGGCTCAATCGCATTCGCTGGACCCTGAATCAACCCATCCGAATTCGGTACGCCCGGCTTGGCTGTAAAGTCATCCATTTCGTCGTTCAACAAAAATCCCAACCCATCCGCCGTTACTCTCGATCCGAACCAATCATTGAGCGTGGTTGTAACCGCGACCGCATCTCCCTCCGCATCCACAACAGAATAATGTGTCGTGTGTGGCGACTCGCGAACCATCTGAGGCTGCGGATGCGCCTCCGCATACTGCTCAAGCTGGTTAAAAATTGCCGGCCGCTTCAACTCGCTGCTTGGACTAGCGTATTCCGCATCAATCGAATCCCGCCACGCCGCGCCATATTTCTTGTCGATCAGCTGCGCCACCGGAATCTTGCCAAAATCGGGGTCTCCCATAAACTCCGCCCGATCAAAGAACGCCCGCCGAAACGCTTCTGTTGCGAAGTGAATCGACTGGGATGAGCGGTTACCCAGCTTGCCAAGATCGTACAGTTCCAGGATATTCAGGGATTCCAACAGAACAGTTCCACCCGACGAGGGCGGCGGCGCACTAATAATTTCGTATCCGCGGTACGTCCCACGGATCGGTTCGCGCTCTTTCACTTCGTAGTGAGCGAGATCGTCAGCGGTGATCAGTCCACCACCTTTCTGCATTGCCGCCGCGAGTTCCCGCGCCAGCGCTCCGTGATAAAAATCATCTGGTTTCGCCGCAATCCGCTCTAAGGTCCTCGCCAGATCGGGCTGGCGAAATATCTCGCCCGGTTCGTAATACTTGCCATCGCGCTGAAACACCCGCCGCGACTCCGGAAACTCACTTAAACCCTTATCATGCAAATCACGCGCCTCGCCCCAACTCAACGCGAAGCCCTCCCGCGCCAACCGTATCGCAGGAGCGATCACGCGCCCCAGCTTCAGCTTTCCGTACTTTCGCTCGGCATATACCATCCCCGCAACCGATCCCGGCACGCCAATCGATTTATACCCATACTCACTCGCGCCCTCGATCACATTCCCCCGAGCATCCAGAAACATGTCGGCCTTCGCGCCCGCCGGAGCCTTCTCCCGATAGTCGATAAAATGCGTCTTGCCATCCGCCATTCGGATGAGCATGAATCCGCCACCGCCCAGATTTCCCGCCGGCGAATGCACCACCGCTAGCACGAATCCCGTAGCCACAGCAGCATCCACGGCATTCCCGCCGGCCTGCATTATCTCAACTCCCGCCCGCGAAGCCAGTTCGTCAATACTGACTACAATCCCATGCTGCGCATGCACCGGCTCGGTCGAGCAGGCAGCCTTCCGCGCACAAAAAACCGCGGCCGCCATTAGCAGCGAGATCAATGATTTTTGCCGGAATCCCATGCCAGGTCAACGTGTCCGGGAGCCAATAGACTCTTGAGGCTAGCCGACTGCGCCAAGGCGAGTCAACTCAATGTGCCTATGGGTAGCGGTGCAGTTTGCTTGTCATCCTGAAGCAAGCGTTTTTTTTCGCCGCGAAGAGCCCGCCCCGAGCTTGTCGAGGGAATCTGGGCGAGCCGCGCGGTGTGTCGCGTTCTCTGCGAGACAATAATCCCGCGTTTGGCTCGCTTCCTTATCAAGTTGCACCACTACCTACCTATGTGAGGCCGCACTCCCGCCAACCCCAACCGCGAAACGGTCTTAAACTTTTCTCCTCCTTTTCCTTCTGGATTTCGTCGTCACAGAGCGCTGCCTTATCTTCTTCCTCAGCGCTTTCGCCGCCACCATCTCATACGACTTCTGAATCAACTCCTGCAACTCGTCCCACCGCACCGCATCCAACCGGTCCAGCATCACCCATTTATACCGCCCCACATACGGCGCCGGATGAACATCCTCGCGCTCAATCAACTCGGAAAAACTCTCTGGAGTGCACTTAAAACAAAGCCGCGGATTGTCCAGCCCGATGATCGCAAATATCTTTCCCCGAATCTTGAAACACAAATCATCGCCCCACTGCAGATTCTCCTTCGCTTCGGCGAAAGACAAACAGAATTCACGAATCGTATCTGCGTTCATACCCATTTTCATTTTTGAACAGCCACAAACCGAGTGCAAAGCTAGCCGCCGCCGAATTCAGCGCAAGTTCTTTGCAACGCTCGCGCCCGGCCTATAATCAAACAGCATTGTTACATCCGGAGGCCCCATGGCGGAACTGACCATCGCCCCTGTCGCAACCCACGGTTATTTTCTCGACGGTCGGTGGAGCCAAGACGGCGATCCCATCGAAGTCCGCGCTCCCTACGACGGCACCGTCATTGCCCACGTAATTCAGGCCCGACGTGAGCACGCCGACGCCGCCATCGCCGCCTCCGTAAAGGCCTTTGGGACCACTCGTCGCCTCCCTGCCTTCGAGCGCCAGCGTGTCCTCCGCCGCGTGGCGCAATCGATTTCCGAACGCCGTGACGAGTTTTCCCGCACTCTCGCACAGGAAGCCGGCAAGCCCATCAAACTCGCCCGCATCGAAGTCGATCGCGCCGTCTTCATCTTCAATGTCGCCGCTGAAGAAGCCACCCGCATCTACGGCGAATACCTTCCCTTGGACTGGCAGGAATCCACT
>Ga0210407_10003979_pt1 | contig 11808 bp, 10 predicted proteins | sample IncBWC27MmetaG_FD_150860 | JGI IMG/M metagenome (GOLD analysis project Ga0210407, IMG submission 150860) | Forest soil microbial communities from Barre Woods Harvard Forest LTER site, Petersham, Massachusetts, United States - Inc-BW-C-27-M | ecosystem: Environmental > Terrestrial > Soil >... | reverse complement strand
GCCCTACGCCTCCCGGCTTCTTACCGGGGCTGGCCCCCACGCTCGCTCATACGCTTCCCTGGGTCATCCCGAGCCCATCCAGTTTTCGCCCTGCTGGACCCCCGGCCCTGACCAGCGCGGAGTACACAGCGGACTTCAACGAGGAGAAGGCTGTTGGCGAATTCACCAGCTCCGTCCGAACGGCCGACCAAACAGAGGCCGCTATCTTCTGGGGCAGCACTGCGCTTACGTTCTGGAACCGTGCGGCGGCCAGCGCCGCGGTTCAACGCCACACCAATTTATCCGAAAACGCCAGGCTGTTTGCACTCCTGACCGTAGCCCAAGCCGACTCCGCAATTTCATGTTGGGACGCCAAGTACTTCTACGAGTTCTGGCGGCCCATTACGGCCATCCGTCTGGCGAGCACTGATGGCAACCCGGACACCGTTGAGCAGGCCGACTGGACCCCCCTCCTCGTCACACCTCCCTATCCCGAGTACTCCTCTGGCCACGCGACCGTGACCGGGGCTGCGCAGGCAATTTTGACAGTCTACTTTGGCAATGATCTGCCCGTTCAGGGCTTTTCCGAAGGACTGCCGGGAGTCACGCGCAGTTGGCCGAATTTCGCAGCTGCTGCCGACGAGGCAAACCTGGCGCGTATCTGGGGCGGCATTCACTTCCGGACCGCCGTCCACGACGCTCGTGCCGCAGGTGACGCTATCGGCCTCTTCGTGATAGCCCACGCGGCGCAGCCGGTGAATGGGCAGCATAACGGTCAGTTGGGGAAGTGAGCTTCGGCCGGGGTTAAGGGGTAGAGTACCCGGCACCTGCACTGTCGATCGGAACTCAGTCGTAGCAACTCCGGCATCGATGGCGGCATCTCTTGGAATTTGCGCGCCGCAAAATTCTATCGAAGTTCAGCAGCGTGGATGACCCTCGAGCGTTGTAACCACCGGGAAGCCGCCCAGTACGTCGGCTCCAATGATTCAGTAATGGTTTGCGAGCGTGTCGAAGCCGTGGAAACGGAATTGAACCGCACACCTCGGCGAGCTGCAGAAGGCCAGATCCATGGATGATTGTTCGACGCCGAATCGATGCGATGGCCGAGGATTTCCTTTTTGCACCATGACTCAGGCCTGGGGCGCTTCGCGGCGGACTCTTCACTGATGGCTCGCAGGGCGCCGCCGAGTTTTCGAGCACACGATCGAGTTCGGAGGCGACCTCGGGTGCAATCATGGGGACGATCATAGTATCGGGGGACGGAGTAAGATTTGGGGTCTTACGGTAAGTGAGGAAACGACTTGTCGGGCGGGCGGGCGTTCGCGGGTAGGGAGTCCCACATGGCGGGGTAGGGGCTTCACGAGACTAGCTAATGTTGAGCGTCGATTGCAAGACCTTCCGTCATCCAGTACTTGCAGCCGAAACCGGAACCAGACACGATTTGATTGCGAGTGACATGAGGATTTATCGCCAACAATTCGTTAAGAGTCGATTCGAGGGTCTATACGAAACCGACGTGGGGATTAAGATTCCTATTGCATGGCCATAGAAACTGTGACACTGGTCAATATTCATCCAATAGGAGATTCATACGCGAACCTCATCCCGTTAGCAGGTTACTCGCCGTGTGCGTGCCTGACCTTCTTGCAGTCATCGAAGGTAAGCACAGGCATGCCGCTGGGGACCGCCGTCGGAACTACGCTGCAAAGGGATTTCGGTGCAGCCCGTTGGTCCAGAAGCCCGTTCCGGACGAATGCTACCAGGTGCTCGAACTCGTCTTGCTCCAGTTGTATCGGTGACGCGAGGAGCGGATCAACGGTCGCCAGGATATTTTCGATCGGACCGAGCCGGTGCGTCAAGTCCCTATCGACCCCAGCTCGAACGGGATTGTAAAAGCGGGCCGAATCAAAGACGTTCAAATGATGGCGGATGGCATCCTCAAGCCGCGTAAACGCGCCGTTGTGGAAAAACGCGGGTTGCAGCGCCGCGTTTCGCAGAGGAGAACTGCGGAATTTATACCGGTCCACTGAATTCCCCGTAATCTGTTCAAGACCAAAGTCCTCATCCTCGCCCGGCCCGTCGAAGATCACATTTCCTTGCCCCACGCCGAAAAACGGCGCAATCAGTGGCACTCCAATATTGTGCATCTTAAAATCGCTGAACATGTCGTTTGATTCGCCCGCCACAGCGTGACAGGATACGCAGTGGCCCTTTCCGAAAAAGATCAGAGCGCCCAGCTTCTCATGTCGATTCAACGCATTCGTGTCTCCGCGGGCATACCGGTCAATGGGAGCATTTGCAAACACCATCGTAAACTCGAATTCGGCAATGGCTCTGCCGAACATTGAGAAATCAATAAGCCCGCCGGCGGCCACCGAAGGAAACAGCGCGCCGAACAGTTGCCGGTACTTGTTCGTGCTGTTGAGGCGCCCCAGTACATCTTGCCGAATTGGCTCATTCCGGAATCCGCTCGCGTCCGGAAGAGGAACCACACCACCGCTTCCGTCGTCAAACTGATCGAAGCGAGGGCCGATAGTTCCCGCCGTTCCGGTAAATCCCGCCACTTCCACCAATTCAGTCGGCGGTATATGAGCCTGAGCTTGCAGAAGGTGTTTAATCACCGGGTCATTTGGCGGGAACCTGGTCGCTCCCTCGGGGAGCGGAAACAAGAATCCCAGCGAATTATTAAATGGATTTCCAGAAGGCGCGGAAAAGCGGCCGTTCCACATTAAGTTCGGGTAAAAGGCCGTATTGACCGCAGACGGCGTCCGGCGCTGGTTCCGAGGCCCGATACGGTTGGGCCCCACGATGCGGTTGTTCTGAACACCGATTGCGATGGACTGAGTATCACCGAGACCGGTAGATGGCGAGTGGCAACCACCGCATGTGTTGTCGCTATGGAGGCCGCCGGAATTATCAAAGAAGAGAAGACGCCCCAAATCAGCCAGTTGTGGATTAATCGTCCGGCCGAGCCTGGTAGTAAGGGTCGATTCAATATTCCCGGAGAACCCCGCTTGTTGGAGCACCGCACGCAACTGCTGATCAACTTGGGCCGCACGATGATCGTCGCCGCCGATGGCGACATTGCTTCCGAGTAGTATCAGCACCGCGACCACGAGCCAGAAATACGAACTGATCCTCATCACGCTGTCCTCCTTAGGTCTAAGTCCCGAATCAACGTCACCTTCTCAAGACTCTAAACCGCCGATATGGGTCCCGTTCCGCGATCGAGGCACACGCCGGTAGGGGATGCTGGCTGTGCAACCGCGGCCTTTACCTCAGCGTGCCAAGTTTGCCGGCCAGTCGTGCCCGGCAGTGCCCCTTGGCCATTTCTTGCTGGCGTTTTGCGCTCGGCGGGCCTTGCGCTCTGCCATCAGGCGTGGCGGTTCTTTTCTTCGCTGCCGCCAGCGACGCTACCTTGGCGCGTGCCGAGCGCTCCGCAGCGGCAAGGTTCCGGGTTGACGTCTCGCCGCCCAGCTTGCCGTAAACCTTGCGCACGGCCCTAAGGTATCGTTTGAGGAACTGGCGGGTAGAACGGTTGCCGACCCTTTCTTTCGAACGTCGTGTGTCCGCGTGACCCCCCTGGCGGCACGATGTACGGTTCAGCGGCATAGATGGGGCCCTGGATGCCGTTCTTCATCAAGGTCATTTGCCCCGTGCCCTGAGTGCCATCCGCGTCGACCGTCGTGATCGCGATCGTCAGCACACCATCCCCCTCGTCATCATCGTCGAACGACCCGACTGACGTAAAGCTCACGAACCCGGTCGAGTGCCAGGTGCCGTTCACAATCGGACCGTTGGGGTGATCGAACGCATTAAGCAGGGTGTAGGTCCCGCTCGCTGCGACCGCGCGAAGCGCGGGATCAAATGTCCCGCCGCCGCCCACGCGGATGGACTCGAATAAGGGACTAGCACTGTTCAACGCAATGGGTGCCTTCACGAGCTTGAAGCTCCAGGTTTCCGCCTGAGCCGCAGCCAGCGGCCCGAGCAGGGTGATCACCCACAGCACCGCAAGCGATCTGAAGCCGGGCCGTTTGGCGGATTTTGCCATCGGCAGGCTGTTGTTGATAGTCTGTTTCATCACTTTTCCTTTCGTTCCCAGGTTCCAGATACCGTCGTTCCTCTCGACATGAACGTCAGCGCTGTCAATAGCGGAAGTCTGTAACTGCTGCACATCATGACTGATCAAATCGCGAAAGCGAACAGCTCAAAGTGCGCGAATTAGCCCGGCAAAGAAAAGAGAATCGGGGTGAAATCTACACGTTTCACCGTGAAGGATCACGTTAGTTGTTGATTTTCGGTTCAGGCGCTCACTTTTGGCGTGGGTGCTCGTCCGAAGTTCAACGAGAATGACTTCGTTTTTGTGTCGGTTATAAGCGAATCCAGTGCCTGGCCGTGAGATCGTCAGTCCCAGACATCATCTGCTCGGGGATTCCTTCGAAGCGATTTCGGGACACTTGGGCAGTTCCCGGTCGGGCCGGCACTTTCGAGACCTGCAGCAACACGCGTTTGGACCGGAAGTGTCGGCGACCGTCCCCGTTTACCCGTCTGGTCGTGTTCCTGTACAATTACGTAAACCACGCGGCACGTACGAAGCGGTGGAGCGGGGGTATGGAACATACGTTCATTCCCGAACCGGATCCTAAGAGCGGAAGCGGGGAGGCACGAAACCAAAATTCCGCGCCTTCGGATATGGTTCGCTCGGAACTCGAAAAGATTCTCCGGACTGAACGGTTTATTCGGTCAGAGAATCTCAGCCGATTGCTACGGTTCATCGTAGAGCACGCGCTGAAAGGCCAATCGGATTCAGTGAAGGAATACTACATAGGTACCGAGGTATTTGGTAGGGGGTCATCATTCGACTCTAAGACCGATACCATTGTGCGTGTGCAAGCTCGCAATCTGCGTTCCAGATTGCACGATTATTACGAGCAAGAGGGCCGGGATGATTTGATAGTCATCGAAATACCAAAGGGCGCGTACGTTCCGGTGTTTCACAATTGCACTGACAAGCTCTTAGGTCCGACACCAGCTCCACCCAGAAAGCCTTACATATCGTGGAAGATCGGAGCGTTTCTGCCTGTGACCGTCATGGCAATTGCGGTTCTACTTTATATGCGGCCTGGACCCGTTCGCCGCGGTCCGGGTACTCGGAAACAGTTGAAAGTTTCGCCTTTGACTAGTTTGCACGGTAACGTTCGTGATCCTGCATTTTCCCCGGACGGACGGCAAGTTGCGTTTGCGTGGAACGCGGAGACGGATTCCGGCTCGGATATTTACGTCAGATACATCCAAGGGGGTGCCCCGCTAAAGTTAACCACAAATCCAGGTATCGCTCGCAACCCGGCCTGGTCGCCGGATGGCCGCGAGATTGCGTTTACAAGGAAATACAACAACCAGAATGGCATATTCATCATCTCTGCCTTGGGGGGGCAGGAGCGCAAATTAAGTGTCACGCCGTCGTACTCGCCATTCTGGCAGGAAGGAGGTACTGGCCTCAGCTGGTCTGCGGATGGCACGTTTTTGGCTTTCTCTGATCAGGCCTCTTCACGTGAAGCACGGAGTATCTTCTTGTTGTCCCTCCGAGACTTGCAGCGGCGACGGCTGACTAAATCGCCGCATACCGATTCAGCGCTCGGTGGCGACGTGCTGCCGACGTTTTCTCCCGACAACCGCCTAGCATTTCTCAGACGGAGCACGACAACGGAGATCTACGTTGTATCAATCCATGGTGGAGAACCTAAGCGCCTTACCTTCGATAATGCTGACGTCAACGGCCTGGATTGGACCGCAGGAGGAAGTGATATCGTGTTCGCATCAAATCGTTCGGGGTGGAACACGCTATGGAGATCGCCGGCGGCTGGTGGGAGTCCACAACCATTGCCCTTCCCTGGGAATCAGGTCTCTTCAGTTGCCGTGTCCCGTCGGGGATCTCTGCTGGCGTATACGGATGAGTCATCGGATACCAACATCTGGCGCGCGGAAATTTCCGGCGGCAGCCGAGCACCGACGCGGCTGATAGCGTCCAGTCGGGGCGACGAAAGCCCTCAAATCTCTCCAGACGGAGCCAGAATCGTCTTCGTGTCGGATAGGTCGGGCAACCTCGAGCTGTGGCAATGTAATAAGAATGGTGAGGGTGCACTCCAGCTTACCGCATTTGGTGGCGCATTCCTGGGAAGCCCCCGCTGGTCCCCGGATGGCAAAGAGATTGCATTTGATGTAAGTCATAGCAAATCTGGCGGGGACATCTATGTCATAAATGCAGAAGGTGGTTCACCCAGAAGGCTGACAGCAGAAACGTCGACGGATGTAGTCCCACATTGGTCAGAAGATGGGCAATGGATCTACTTTGGTTCCGATCGAAGCGGAGACTGGCAGATTTGGAAAGTGCCAGCCGAAGGAGGGACCGCCGTTCCACTATCACGGAAAGGCGGTTTTGTAACCCTCGGCGTAGGCGGAGGTTTCATTTACTACGTCAAATACGACGAATCTGGCGTATGGAGAATGCCTGCCGAAGGGGGGGAAGAAGCGATATTTCTATCGGGGATTCCCTATCGATTGTGCCGCTATTCAGCCGTGTTCCGTGACGGAATATACTTTCTCAATCCAACGACGAGATCCATAGAATTCTGTGAATTCGCCACCAAGCGCGTGAAGCGCGTCTTTGCTTTTGAAGGTGTCCCGCTCGGTTGCGATGCCGGATTGACGATTTCACCTGACAGGCAGTCGCTACTTTACGTGCGCCTGGACCAGGAGGAGGGCAATATCATGCTGGTCGAGAATTTTGAATAATCTCTTGTAATGCAGCGTGGTTCGGCTGCCGGGCCGCATGGCCGTATCGGACATCGGAGCATCCAACGGCAATGCAGTGTCTCATAAGCGAATCGCTCTTGGTGTACAGATTACTGTTGATAACAGCCCTACCGTCCACCATCCGGATCAATCCAGGGAAACGCCGTCAGCATCGCGGGACGCGCTGATTCGCGGTCTTACGGTAAGTGGACGAGGATAAGAAACACCGCGATACGGCTACTGCCGCAGCACGGTGAAACGGCTGATCGAGTATCCAAGCGCACCGCCCACGAAGACGTCTGACAAAAAATGGGCCGACAGCGACAGCCTCGAAAAGCCGACCAGCGCTGCCATGCCGTACGCTGCGTATGGAACCCATCGGTGATTTCCGTATCGGCGGGCGACGACTGTGGCGATTGAGAAGGCCGCGATGGTATGGCCGGATGGGAAACTTCCGTGTCCTCGCAAAAATGAGCCGCTGCTCTCAAACCAGGAGTCGGAGAAGTTAGCATGCTGCGGGATAGCTGCCGGACGTACACGCTTGGTGGCGTCCTTCAAGACCGTCGTCAGGATCTCGGCGTCGGCGACGGCCTCGCCAGCGAGCAGCGCGGTGTGTTGCATTTTCGAGTCTTTCCGGATCAACCCAACGGCGTAAAGGGAAACTGGAGCCACGATCATGCCGATGGAGGTAGCGTTGCTGGTAAAAGTGTTATTGAACCCTTGAAACGCTGCGGTTCGGCGGAAGTAGGACCCCTCGATAGGGTCTAGCGCAAGCAGTCCAGCGGTGGTTCCGAGGACGGCGACGGTGGGAATCCAACTTTGCCCGTGCACGAGTCTGGTTGGAAACGACCAGATGCGTTCCTGGTCGCTGAGCAGATTGGGAAGCAAGAGTTTCAAGGAGACTGGGCGATCTACGGCCGGCGCCGGCTGCGAGACCGAAGGCGGTGCCGGCGCTTGAGGCGAATCGCTTGCTGGGGAATCGGCAGGCGGTGTTTGATCCGGTTCGGCCGCTTGACCTGCTGCCTGGGACGGAATCGCAACGGTGGATAACACCATCAACGCAACAGCAAGCTTCATAAGGAGAGTCGCTCCATGGGCATTCTCAACGATGGTCATCTGGCCGGATCACTTTTCATTTTCCGGCTTGTGCGGCGCTGAACGAGTGTTGAAGCGGATGTCGACCATGGCGCTCTTGCCGAATTGTACCTCCGCGCCGCGCGCGATCAGCGTCGAATAGAGCGACCAAGCCATTCCGTAATACCCGAAGGCGGTCCCCACATATCGCGAACTCTGCGAAATGGCGGCGCCCAGCAGTCCGAAACCAAAGCCGCCGCCGATGGTTCGGCCCCCCACGTTTGGATTTTGGCCGATGATTTGCCGATTGTGGTTGCGAATCGGATCGTTGTCGCCGGCGCTCCGCGCGATCATCACTGCCGCGGCCGCCGCTAGGAAGCGCGTCTTCGACTCCTTGGCTTGCACGCCCCCCTCCCCATCCACTTTGAGGGGAGCCTTGCCGGTGCTTTCCGCCGCTTGTAGGGTGGCTTGCGTGCGGGTTTTCAGCTTCTCCTGCGCGGGATGCTGCGTGGCGACAGTACCGGCCGCCTGCGTATCCTCTTCGCCTTTTGCAACCCGGGCGACTTCCGCGGGCAAGTTGATTTCTTGAAAATTGAACCGTAGCTGGCCGCTGCGGTGGAACCAGCGAGCTTTCCTCGCGGCCACCACCGTGCCCTTCAGGTGCGTCCCCTCCGGCAGAACCAGTCTATGATCGGCGGAGAACACGGGCTCGGCCAGCACCGCTTCCACCATTTCTCCCTGCTTGGACGAAGCCGAGTCCAGCGGCGTGATCAGCCGGGCGTGCGCCACGCTGTCAGCTTGCGGTTCGGTTCCCACCAGCGCCAACGATCCTTGGGGCACGGGCTCCGAGCCGAAGGTTAGCGGATCGACCAGCTCCGCGTCAAAGCGCGTCCTGTTGCGCACGAACTGCGGGTGGTACGGCAGTTTCGCCATCAGATAATCCTCGACCATTTCCTTCTTGCCCGGCATATGCACGACGTCCGGAATACTCTTGACGCGGTCCATTTGCCCCTGGATCGCGTCCTTCGCGTTCTGTTTCGCAGTACCCAGCACTCCGGTGTTCTGGGGTGCGCTGGCATTCGGCGTTTTCGGCGGCCGCCAAGGCACGATGGAGTTGAGCCCCAGACTTTCCGTCGTGTGCAGCGGCAGCGTGTGTCCGTCTGGCATGACCAGCGTGTTGAACTCGATGGGCGCCATGTGCAATGGTGTGAAATCGCCGCCGAGGATGGCCATGGTCCGCTGCGCTCTGGAAATGGGCTGCAGCCGGCTTACGCTTCCAAGAACTACCGACCCCGCGGGGATCACCTGGCGATCGAATGCGTACACTGGCTCGAGGACCTTGGCCTCGACTGGAGCGCCCGCCCGTTTTGGAACACGCTTCGTGAGATACAAGCGAAGCGGCACACCGGCCGGAACCACCAGAGGCATTTCTTGCTGCTGGTTGACGTTATCGGCGGGAGGCGCCGCGGAAAGAATGGAGAGTGATGAAAGACACAAAATAAGGATACCCGTTAAAACGCGCATGTTTGACGTTGGACGGTGGTGGGCTGTCTGGCGGGTACGGGTTTGTGCTTCGGGATCAGGTTGAAAACGCCATACAGACTATTCCCATGCGAATTCGAGAGATTTTTCCTGGAAGGCATCTTCCAAAAATTCCCCTAGGAGCGCCAACTTGTAGCGCGTATTCCGCCAGCCTTGCGTTCGCCGCTGAAAGCTGTAACCATTATTGACAATCGCCATCGAACCTAGAGCCTCGTTGCATATACGAGTCGTATAGAGCGCTCCTCTTCTTTCCTTGGGAAAGGAGTGAGCCAATGCGGGGAAAGTCGCACAGGGGCAACGCCCCTACCCTCAGAATTCTTTCCAGCTCCAACGAGGGCCGAATTCCCAAGAGCATTCTGATAGTGGCCATCGTTTTCGTCGCCGTCATCGCGTCAGTGTCTGATATCGGCAACGCACAAACATTCCACAAAACCAAGATGTTAAACGACAAGGGCAAGGAAGTATCCGTCGATCTCTGCTTTGACGAGCAGAGTAAGCTCCTGAAGGTGAAACCGCACAAGACCACTGTCGCCGACGTGCCGTACGGCGCTATTGAGAAATTGTCCTACCAGCAGGCTGCCCGTCATCGCGTGAGGGATGGCGCCGGGACCATGGGCGTGGGATGTATTGACAACCCGGCTCTACTGCTCACATGTCCCGCTTCTCTTGGTGTAGGCGCGGTGCTGATGTTCACCAAAGGAAAGAATCACTGGTTCTACGTGGACTACAACCAGGGCGAGGCCAGCAAGGAACTCACCCTTAAGCTTGAGAAGAGCGAATACGAACAGGTTCTCAAGACCGCCCGGGAACAGACCGGCAAGGACGTTGAAATACTTGTGTCCAAGAAGGGGAAGTCTTCGAGCAAGAACTAGCTTGGGCGTCAGGGCACTCGGAGCAGGTGAGATCGTGATCAGTGATTGAGCGCCATGCGTAGGCGCGCATTCTATTAGACCTGTGCGGAGGCTGTGGGCTCCAGATGAGAGATGGCGCCGCGTTCTGGTTACGCGGCGGAAAACCAACCGGAGTGCCAGCGGCAGCCCTGTCAAACCCTTCCCGCCTTGCTTCGTCACATGGAAAGTGAGATAAATTGGCGCTGGGAGGGAGAGAACTATGTCCTGTCCGGATTGCGATGGATTTGGCCGAAGGGAGTTTCTGAAGACTGCTGCGCTGGGCAGCGTGAGTTTGGTGGCGGCGCATGCGGCTAGCCGGATCACGGGCCCGTCCGAAACCGTGGTGACTTCGCTTTACAACAGCCTGACTGAGGCGCAGAAAGCTAAGGTTGTATTTCCATTCGACGATCCGCTGCGCTCGAAAGTGGACGCCAACTGGATGATCACGCCGGCAAAGATCGCCGAGTTCTTTACGGCGGATCAGCAGGCCATGATCGATGAGATTTTTCGCGGGCTGCACAATCCGGAGTTCATCGACAAGGTGATGTATCACATCCAAGAGGATGGCGGCGGACTGGGCCACTATTCCGCCGCGTTGTTCGGAACGCCGGGCACGGGCGCGTTCGAGTTCGTGCTCACGGGCCGCCATTGCACGGTGCGGTGCGACGGCGATTCGGTGCATGGCTCGGCATTTGGCGGCCCCATATTCTACGGCCACGCGTCGCAGAATTTCGACGAAGCGCCGGACCATCCGAAGAACGTTTACTGGTATCAGGCGAAGCGGGCGAATGAGGTGTTCCAGGCGCTGGACGGCAAGCAGCGCGCGGCGGCGCTGCTGGGTGATCCGCGCGAGGAGAAGGGCACTGCCACCATCGAACTGAAAAAGCGCGGTGAGATTTCAGGGCTTCCGGTTTCCGACATGACACGGGATCAGCGCGAGCTGGTGGATAAGGTGCTGGCGGACCTTCTGCTCCCCTTCCGCAAAAAAGACGCCGACGAAGCCATGAAGGACATTCGCAAGAATGGCGGCGTGGAAGCGCTGACCATGTCGTTCTACAAAAACCTGGACATTGGGAACGATGGCGTGTGGGATGTGTGGCAACTGGAAAGCCCGACGATGATCTGGTATTTCCGCGGTGCGCCGCACGTGCATACGTGGGTGAATATAAGAGAGAGAGCGTAGGGGTCGAAGAGGGGGACAGGCAGCACTGTCCACGACACGCAGTGCAGTTGGTTGTGGATGTTCGGGTTAGGGACAGTGAAGCCAGTCCCCGCTGCGATTTAGCGGGTCGAAGAGGGGCACAGGCAGCACTGTCCACGACGCGCAGTGCGGTTGGAGCCGGTCCCCGCTATTTCGGTGTGAAGCTGAAGTGGGAGATGTAAAGCTCGTCGGTGTTCGGCAGATAGAATCCGAATTTGCCGTTCGCCGGAGTCACGCCAGACCAGTTATCCACGACCACCCACTCTTCTCCCTGCTGCACGCTGGTGATCACGCCGTCTGACGAGATATCGACTTTCATGTTGTATTGCA
>Ga0210407_10003977_pt1 | contig 11809 bp, 7 predicted proteins | sample IncBWC27MmetaG_FD_150860 | JGI IMG/M metagenome (GOLD analysis project Ga0210407, IMG submission 150860) | Forest soil microbial communities from Barre Woods Harvard Forest LTER site, Petersham, Massachusetts, United States - Inc-BW-C-27-M | ecosystem: Environmental > Terrestrial > Soil >... | reverse complement strand
CGCCGACCGTTACGCGAAATTTCTTATGCAGGAAGTCATGCCGTTTATTCAACAGCAATACCGCGCGCTCCCCGATGCGCGCGTCACCGGAATGGGCGGGTCATCGCTGGGCGGCTTGTTGTCGCTGTATCTGGGCTTGAAATATCCGCAAGTTTTCGGCCAGTTGGCGGCTCTCTCTCCATCCGTCTGGTGGAATCAACGCGTCATTCATCGTTTCGCCGCCGCCGCTCCCGTCGCGCCGCGCCCGCGCATTTGGCTCGACATCGGAACAAACGAAGGCCCGCGCATTGTTCGCGATGTCGAGGAATTTCGCGATGTCCTTTTGCATAAGGGCTGGCAACTCGGCGGGGACCTCCATTACCAGCGCGTCGAAGGCGCCGGGCACAACGAAGCCTCCTGGGCCCGCCGCGTCGGCCCATTTTTGCAATTCTTGTATCCCGCAGCGGAGTCCACAGTATAATCCGCGATATTTTCGTGCTCACGGACTCGCTGGCATGACCGAAAATCGCCCACTCACAATTCTCTGCGTAAGCTCCTACGAAAAAGGGCAGGAGTTCCTGCGCACCTGCAAATCCCTGGGCTGCCGCGTGCTCCTGCTCACCGTCGAAAAACTGCGCGACGCCAACTGGCCGCGCGAGTCTCTCGATGACGTCTTCCTCATGCCCGAAGATCTGTCCCAGCAGCATTTGCTCTACACCGTCAGCTACATGGCCCGCTTGCAACGCATCGATCGTATCGTCGCCCTCGACGAATTCGATATGGAGAATGTCTCCGCTCTGCGGGAGCACCTGCGCATCCCGGGCATGGGCCTCACCACCATTCGCTATTATCGCGACAAGTTGTCCATGCGTGCCCGCGCCAAGGAAGCTGGCGTCCTCGTCCCCGAATTTGTCCACGTTCTCAATTACGACGCCATTCGCGAATTCATGGCTCGCGTCCCGGCTCCCTGGCTGCTAAAGCCTCGCTCGCAAGCCTCCGGCATCGGCATGAAGAAAATTCACCAGCCCGATGAATTGTGGCCCTGGCTCGACCAGCTCGGCGACCAGCAATCCTTTTTTCTTCTCGAGCAGTTTGTTCCCGGCGTCGTCTATCACGTGGACAGCGTCGTCTCCGACCGCGAAGTGCTCTTCGCCGAGCCCCACGCTTATGGCGCGCCGCCGCTCGACGTCTCGCATCAAGGCGGCGTTTTCACCACTCGCACGCTGCCGCGCGATGCTGCGGAAACCAAAAGACTCCTGGACGTTAATCGCGAAGTGATCGAGGGTCTTGGCTATCTTCGCGGTGTCACCCACGCCGAATTCCTGAAATCGCACGCCGACGGTAAATTCTACTTCATCGAAATCGCCGCCCGCGTTGGGGGAGCCTACATCTCCGACATGATCGAAGCCGCCACCAACATCAACCTCTGGCGCGAATGGGCGCGCCTCGAAGTCGGCGCAGGGAAGCAGCCCTACCAACTTCCTGCTACGCGCCGCGACTATGCCGGCGTCATCGTCTCTCTCGCTCGCCAGGAACAACCGGACACTTCCGCCTACCAGGATCCGGAAATCGTCTACCGCGTCTCGAAGTTTCACCACGCCGGCTTCGTGCTCAAATCCTCGAAGCCCGAGCGCATCCAGCACGTCCTCGACTCCTACTCCGCGCGTTTCGCACAGGATTTCCTGGCTACGCAGCCCGTCCCCGAAAAGCCCACGACATAATTCGCACAAAATGCCATCGCCCAGATACCCGGAACAGTGTATGCTGTCCGCCCGGCCTAGTAACTCTCTGGAACAGCTCTTGCACACGATATTTGCCGCGCTCCGTTCTGAGGTCTAGAGTTTCTCTACCCCGGCCGGAAATCTGCGTGGGGTGCCGCTGTCCCTTTGGGAGGTCCGATGTGGGGGAATAAGAAACCGGAAACGCCGCAAGCCGCTCCAGGGCCGCAGGCCGCGCAACCGGAGCAAAAAATTTCACAATCGAATCAGGCGCCGAAGCCCGCTCCGGCGACTTGGGAGGGAAAAACCGCGATGAGTACAGATGCTTTGCGTCCATTAGGTGCGACTGCGGACCGCGCAACCGCGCGACTCGGGTCCAGCCTGCACGTGAAAGGCGAGATTACGGGCAACGAAGATCTGCAGATCGATGGCTCGGTCGAAGGACTGATCCAGCTCGACGAGCGGAAGCTGACCGTGGGTGCCACTTCTAAAGTGACCGCCGACGTCATTGCCCGCGAAGTGGTGGTCTACGGCAACGTGAAGGGCAATCTTCGCGCCAAGGACCGCATCGAAATCAAGAAGGATGGCTCGGTCGTCGGCGACCTGACCACCTCGCGCATCATGATCGAAGACGGCGCCTATTTTAAAGGCTCCATCGAGATCGACAAGAGCGCCGAGAAGGAATCCAGCCGCAGCAGCGCATTTGCCAAGCCAGCGACGGCCAATGCCGGAGCGCCGGCGGCGAAGACCATTTAATATTTCTAACCCCGTGTGCCTCCCAAGCGGCGCAGGCGTCCAGCCTGCGCCGTTTTGTTTTTCATCTTCTGTTTTTGTTTAGTACCTACCTGGTAGGGCCGCCCGCATTTCAGCGAGATTAATTATATTGACAATCTACGTCGTATGTTTACTATGCAGCAAGTATTCTAAGACAAGTCGGCGGTGTCTGGAGTCGTTGCGGCATGGGGCGATTACAAAAACGCCTCCCCATCGGCATCTTTACTCTTCTCCCGGTCCTGTGTGCCGGGTGCGGAGGCGGCGGTGGCGGATCGGCAATCGTCCAGCCGCCTCCACCGCCGGCAGCCGATTTTTCAATCACGCTCTCTTCCGCTTCGCTAGCACTTTCGCAGGGGGCGACCGGCCCTCCCGTCACGCTTTCCGTCAGCGGACAAAACGGTTTCACTGGCGCCGTTCAGGTAACGCTGGCCGGCCTGCCAACCGGCGTCGCCTCCAATCCCGCGAGCACGTTCAGCATCGCGTCCGGCGCGAACATCGCCATCGTCTTCGGTGCAGCAGCGAATGCCCCGACCGGCAATTTCACTGTTACCGCACAGAGTGTCAGCGGCTCGCTGTCGCACTCCGCCACTCTCGCGCTCGCCGTGCAGACATCCTCCGCCTCGCTTCTGCCGCGAACGACCTACGCACGCACCGACGCCGTCCCAGCCTTTGACGATCCCCCAGGCGAACCACGCCATCGCCATATCGTTTACGACGCCGCGAATAAGCATGTCTTCGTCGCAAATCGGGCCATGAATCGCGTCGAAGTCTTTTCCTCCGCGGACCAGACGCGCCTGGCGCAAATTACCGTTCCCGCCGCTAGCAGCGCCGATCTCTCCGCCGATGGCGCCACGCTTTGGGTCGGCACCACCACGGAACAAACCGTCGCCATCGACACGGCAACGCTCAAAATCAAATCACGTATTGACATCCAACCACTTTCGCCTATTCCGAACATCGTCTTTGACCGCCCCGAAGAGTTGCTGCCCATGTCCAACGGCAAAATAATGATGCGTCTGCGCCAGTCCGCCGCCTCGCAATCCCTTCTCGCGATTTGGGATCCTGTTGCCAACACTCTAATCAACCTGACTTCCGTCGAGCCCGCCTTGTTTCAGAACGGACTGGGCGCGATGGCGCGAACCGGCGACCGCACAAAACTCATCGTCGCCGCAAACGATGCAAGCGGGGAAGCGGCTATTTTCGACGCGACCGGCGCCGCAATCGCCGGTCCGCAAGGGTTCGGCGCGGGCACCATACCGCTTGTAGCGGCGAATCCCGATGGCACGCGCTTCGCCGTCGAGTTCGTCTCCGCCAGCGCTACTCAGCTTTTCCTTTTCGATGCCGCGTTCAGCCAGGTTGCCGCTCCGGTCTCCTTCAGCGCCCGGGGCTTGGTCTTTTCCCGCGACGGAAATTTTCTCTACGCCAGCGAAAGTGCCGCCGGGTCTCCGCTCATAGACATTTTCGACGGGCACACCATGCAGTCTATCGGCCAGGTTCCCGACGCTTCCATCCAGGGCGTGCATTCTGAAATTGAAGAAGTCGACGAGACGCAACTCGTCTTCGGAATCGCGAATCGCGGCGTCAGCTTCATCGATGCCGCTAAGCCCGTAGCGCTTCCTTCATCGGTTCCGGCGTTCGCGTCTGCACCCGTCGCTCGGCCTTCGCAGGGCCCATTCGCGGGCGCCACGGCAACACTTCTCGCCGGCCAAAATTTCGAATCGAGCGCCCAAATCAAATTTGGCCAGCAGCTCGCTTCTGCCCCTGCCGTCAATCCCACGCAGATTCAGGTCGCCGCCCCGCCAAGCGTTGTAAACGGGGCTGTCAATGTCACCGCGTATTTCCCGAGTGGCTGGCTGACGCTTGCGCCCGACGCCTTCAGCTACGGCCCGCAAATCCTCGAAGTCCTCCCCAACGCCGGCTCGAAAGCGGGGAGCGATGCGATCCAAATCTATGGTTACGGCTTTGGCAGCGATGCAACGCAGATTAACGCACAGACCGGCGGCGCCGCTGCAATCGTACAGACAGTGGAGAATGTCACGTCCATCGTGCCGTCGCTCGCTCTTGACGCCACCTATCCATTCCCGTTGCAGCGCATCACGCTGCTGACTCCTCCTGGAGCGCCGGGCCAGGCCGACATCACCGTCAAATCCGCGGCGGGAGCAGCAACCTCCCCTCGCGCCTTTCAATACATGCAATCCGCGCAAGTTTTCGCCAAGCCTGCTTTATACAAATTTGTTCTCTACGACCAGAAGCGCCAGTGGCTGTACCTCAGCAACACGGACCACGTCGACGTCTTCGATCTGGCAGCTGCGCAATTCCATGCCACCGGAATCAACCCGTCCGGCGGTCCGCCGCCGAACGCCGCGCTCCGAGGCCTCTCCCTAACGCCGGAGGCTTCGCAGCTCGTCGTCGCCGATTTCGGCGCGCAAAGCGTTTATCTTCTCAATCCCGACACCAGCACCGGCACGACCGTCCCGGTCGGTGGCGTGGCGGGCTTCTTGAATTCCGGACCCGCGCGTGTCGCCGCCACCAGCACGCAAACCGTTTTCGTCGCCATGAGCGGCGAAGGCAGCGCCTCCGGCGTTTGCAGTTCGTGTCTCTCGCAGCTCAATCTCGCCGCTAGTCCTCCCACGGTCCAGCCCGCTCCACAGCCGGAAGTCACCAGTCTCACCGGCGCGCCGCTCGTACAAGCCAACGCCGCGGGCGACACCGTTTTTCTCGCCTACGACGCCGCGGCCGGCGGCCCCGTCGGCACTTGGTCCGCCGTCGCGCCCAATCAATTCACCATTTCTATCGCAGAGGAATCCGCGGTCGACGTCGCCGCCGCTTCCGACGGCACCGTCTTCGCCTCGCGCGCTGGCGCCGCCGCCGAAATTCGCGGCCCCGATCTTGCGCTCGCCGCGACGCCGGCCAGCCCCGAACTCGAGCAAATCCCCGCCCGCGTTCTTGTCCCTGGCCTCGCCTTGCATCCCACCGGCGCGCTCCTCTATCAGCCTTTCCTTACTGGCCCCGCGCCCGCCGCGCCTCCGGCCACCGGCATTCAAGGTGGCGTCGACATCCTCGACGCCCACACCGGTCTTCTCCGCCTGCGCATCTTCTTGCCGGAGCCGCTCGCCACGCTATCCACCGACATCGATGCGCGTCACGGCAGCTTTCTCGCCGTCGACGAAAACGGCCAAAGAATCTTCGCCGTCACCACCTCCGGCCTCACCGTCGTTCAACTCGCGAACGTTCCGCTCTCCATCGGCACAATTTCCCCCGCGTCGGCGGCAGCCGCGGGCGGCACCACCCTCACCATCCGCGGCAGCGGCTTTCTATCCGGCGCCACCGTCACGATCGATGGAAAATCCGCCGCCACAAAGTTCGTCGACATCAACACGCTCACCGTGACAACTCCGCAGCTCGCCGCAGGTCCGCAGCAAGTCCTCATCACCAACCCCAACGGCGATGGCTACGCTCTCGACGCCGCCTTCACCGCAAATTAGTGCCGCTTGCAGCCGTCCGGACCTGCATCCATTTCCACGGTCGTTAGTATCCAGAACCCCGCCACAAGAATGCGCTAGGCCGCGCAATCTTCCCCGGGCTACGATCGAATCAAGCATGATTGAATTTCAAGACCTTCGCCGGGAATACGGAGATCTCGTGGCCGTACGGGATCTGCAAGTGTCTATTCCCGAAGGGGAGGTCTACGGTCTGATCGGTCCGAACGGTGCCGGAAAGACCACGATCATCCGCATGGCTTGCGGGCTCCTGACGCCGACCGCCGGACGCGTTGCCGTCTCCGGCGTTGACGTCCAATTGCATCCCGAACTAGCGCAAAGTCACATCGGCTACCTCTCCGATTTCTTCTCTGTTTATGACGACCTGAAAGTTTGGGAATACCTCGACTATTTTGGCCGCGCCTACAAAATGCCCGACTCGCTCTTACGCCCGCGAATCGACGAAGTCATCCAGCAAGTCGGCCTCGACGTCAAGCGCGACGCTTTGATTCGTGGGCTCTCGCGAGGCATGAAACAGCGCCTCGGCGTTGCTCGCGCCATCATCCACAAACCCAAAGTGCTTTTGCTCGACGAGCCCGCCTCCGGCCTCGATCCCAAAGCACGCGCCGACCTGCGCAACCTTCTCCTCGCCCTGAGCGGCGAAGGCGCCACGGTTCTCATCTCCTCACACATTCTTCCGGATCTCGAAGGCTTCTGCACCTCCATCGGAGTAATGGAAAAGGGTGTCATGGTGCGCAGCGGCAGGGTCGCGGAGATCAGCTCGCAGGAGTCTCAGCACTTCTGTGTTGTCCGCTTGAGCTGGGTCGGCAAAGCGCCAGTGCAACAAATCCTTTCCTCCGTAGACTCGGTTTCCGATATCGCCGTCAGCGGCTCCGAGGGACTTTTCCGGTTCGCAGGCTCCGATGACGAGCTCGCCGCTCTCCTCCAGCAATTGATCGCCCGCGGCATCCGCATCCTCTCTTTCGGCGAAGTGAAGCAGACCATCGAGGATCTCTACCTCAGGCTCTCCCGCAATGAGGTGATGTAGTGCAAGCCCTTTGGCGCAATCCCGAACTGATTCGCCACGCTCGCGCAGATTTACGGCCCGCGCGAATGGTTACTGCCGCCGCGGTTTCTGTTCTCCTTTGCGCTCTTCTATTCTTGATGTTCTATCATCCGGGCAACCTTGCAACTTCAGCACCCGGCGACCGCGAAATTCCAACAGCTCTCTACGCCTTCCTCGTATCTAGCCAGGCCCTCGTGCTCTGTCTTTGGTGTCTCTCCGCTTGTGGCCAGGCCATTTCCTCCGAGCGTTCCTTGAAAACATTCGATTTTCTTCGCACCACCCGGCTCACCTCTTGGGACCTGCTTCTCGGCATGGTTTTCGGTGCACCTCTGATGGCCTACTTCGCCCTCGCTTGCACGTTGCCTTTCACGCTGGGCCTCGCGCTGTACGTCGGCTTCTCTCTCTTGGCCGTGGCCGCAACCTACCTGATGCTTCTCCTGCTCGCCGTGGTGTTGTCCCTCGCCGCGCTCGCTATTTCGATGATGACGGACCGCCCGCGCGCCGGAGAGCTGCTCTTGCTACTGGCCTTGTTCGGTTTTCCCGCCTGGGCTTCCATGATTGGTGCCAGCGGTGATTCCGCTTTTCCTGGTTTGACCGCCATTCTCGTCGTGGTGGGCCTTCTTTCGCTTTACCACGTGCCCCCCGATCCCTATATGCCCGTCACCCATCTCACGCATGTGCCCTTCTTCGGTTTCCAGGTCCCATCGCTCTTCGTCAGCGTTGTGCTCTACTCCAGCGCCGGCGCTTGGCTGCTCCTCATGCTCCTCCGCAACCTGAAAAAAGACCGCGAGGACATTCGTCTTCTTTCTCGCTGGCAGATCGTCGGTCTCACCGTGTATCTCAACTTGCTCCTTTTCGCGCTCCTGGATTTGCGGACCATCCCCTCCAATTCTTCCCAATCCGCATCCCTTTCTGATATCGCTTTCGGATATATCGGTCTGAATTTCCTGATCCTCTGGGTGGTCGGCCTAGCCTCGCTCACCCCTCCCGCCCGTTTACGATCCGGGTGGGTCCGCTCGTCATCAAGCGCAGCGTTCCACTGGTCGGAGGATGGTCTGCCCTGGCCTTGGATGGCCGCCTCCGCGCTCGCTGCGTTTCTCGTCTTTTTGCTGGAGGCTGTCGTCGCCCGGCATTTCATTCCTTTTTCGGAGTGGCCCCTTGGCCGGCTGGTGGCTGGGCTCCTGGTCCTGCTGGTTTTTGCCGTGCGCGACGTCCTATTTCTGCAGTGGTGTGTTGTGAAGGGTTTCCGGAGCCCTGTTGTCAAAGGCATTCTTTTCTTGTTTCTTTACTACATTACTGTCTTTACCCTCGTCGTCACAGCCGTAACCATCGAGACTCCTTCCTTCCGCTCCGCTCTAGTCTGGTTCACTCCGCTCGGCGCGTTCGGGAATCTTGGACCTAACCCGCCGCTTTCTGTAGTCGCCGGCGTAGTTCTCCAAATCGCCATAACCGTGTATCTTGTGATTGCCATTCGTCGCCGTCTCGCGCCTCCCCCACTTCCCCCGCCGCGGCGAAAGCCTTAGCTTCCTGATACCAGCCGATTTGTTTTAGGTACAATGTCACCGGCCCGATTGCCAAAGTCGGAAAAACCTCCGTCCTTAGCACGGGTCGCGCCATGCCTCGTACAAACGACAAGCACAGAATCATCGAGCACTACGACACCCTGAGTCCCTATTATCGCGACCTCTGGGGCGAGCATCTGCACCACGGCTATTGGATCAACGGCGATGAATCCAAGGAACAGGCCCAGCTTCAGCTCATCGAATATCTCGCTCAACGCACCAGCGTAAAGCCCGGCTCGGATATCCTTGACATCGGCTGCGGCTTCGGCGCCACCAGTCTTTACCTGGCCCGGCACTTTAACGCCGCCGTCACCGGTATTACCATTTCCCCGGTACAGCTCCAAATGGCCATGCAGGCCGCGGCCACGCAACACCTCGATGTGCGGTTCCTCTTGATGGACGCCGAAGCCATGCAGTTCCAGAAACAATTCGACGTTCTCTGGTCTGTAGAATCTATCTCCCATTATCAGGACCGCCAGCAATTCTTTGCTTCTGCCGCCAAACTCCTGAAGCCCGGCGGTCGTTTCGCCATCATTGACTGGTTCAAAAAAGAAAATCTCACCCGCGCGGAGACCAGGAAATTTATCGATCCCATCGATAAGGGCATGATGGTGGAACTGCAGGCTATGGACGATTACGAGCGCTTCCTGACCTCGAACGGCCTGCAAATCACGCACCGCGAAATTCTCAACAAGCAATGCGCCAAAACCTGGGATCTGTCCCTCGACATCATCAGTGACAAAGCATTTTGGGCTCTCGCCGCGAAACTCGGCACCCACTTCGTCTCTTATCTAAAGGCCTTCCAGGTTATCCGCGCAGGCTTCGCTTCCGGCAACTTCGCCTACGGTCTCTTCGTTGCCCAGGTCCAATCCACCTTATCCCCGCCGTCACGTGCCTGACGCTTCGTCGGTGGATTTTCTGGAGCGACTTGGTGCTCAATGCGGCACGCAGTACGTTTGTACTATGGCGAATGGGCGTACCCAGCAGGGACAATGTAGGGGTAGAGCTGTCCGCAAGACCGGACCGTTCTGCGGAGCCTGGCTTTTGCCCGGGGCCCTCTCACAATCCAGGCACAAAGGATAACCGAATTGTCTTCCGCAGAAGACATGCGACTTTTGACTGCCTCGCGCTCGGCGAGCTCTTCGAATCCACAAGGCGAGGATTCTCAGGTCGAGCCGGAAGACGTCGAAGCATCCCCGTCCAGTACGAAACCAAATACAAAAACGAACATGGTCGCGCATGAAGTGCGCGTGAAGGTCACCGGGGCGCATCCTGGCAAGAAGCCCGGTGAGCGCGAGCTATTCTCCGAAGAAACGTGCTCCGTACTCGTCTTTGAGAATGGCGGAGTCATCCAGTTGTCTTCGGCTGTGGCTCCCGGGCAATTGCTCTTTCTTGCCAACATGGAATCGAAGCGTGAAGTCGTCGCGCAAGTGATTCGCAAGCGCGCGCACAAGCCGACGACTTGCTATGTGGAGTTGGAATTTGCCGAACCGGCGCCCGGTTTCTGGGGCATGGAGTTTTCCGCGGCGTCGGCGTTGTTGCCAAAGGACGCCAAAGACGCGGAAGCCGCCGCGCTGGTGATCTCCGCGGAAGCCACGGACGATGAGCCCGGCGAACCGCCTGCCGCGCCCGCCGCCGCGGAAGTGCAGGCGCTAAGGCGCGAAGTGGAAGCGCTGCGGGAACAGCTAAAGTTGATGCAAACGCCCGACGCGAGTCAGCAAGCACCGTCAACAGCTATGGTTCCCTATGTGCCTGCCACGGAGCCAAATTCGAACACTGGATCGGGCAACCCAAGTAGCGCAGCCGTTAATGAGAAATCCCTGCCGACCGAATACGATCCTGCTCCGGCCCAATGGACCGCAGCGGAGCAATCGCTGCTTCCGCGCCCTTCGTTGGACTTTACCAGGCCGAAGGCCAAGCGGCTGCACTGGGCGAGAGGAAACTTCACGCCAGGATTTCGGGAAGGTGTCTTGCGTGTGGCGCTGCTCACCGCAGCGCTGGTCGTAACTGCGGCCGGCGCGGCGTGGTACAAACACTGGATTCCGTGGAAGTCGGCGGCAAAAAAGCCATCATTCAGCGGCCCCGCAATCCCCGCGAACGCCAGGACATTGCCGCCACCCGTAACCCGAGAGGAGGCGAAGGAGCATTCGGAATTCAGCAATGCGAAAGTGGCGAGTGACGCGCCGGCAACCTCGCCGGGCCTGCCATCGCAGGTAGCTGAGTACCCCGCTCCGCGCACCGCATCGCGCAGTTCCGTTGCTCAGCCGGGTGTAGCGAAGACGTCTCCTCCTGCAACTATGGCGGAAAAACACGCCGCGGTTCGTCCAACGGCGCGTGCCGCTTCTAACCGCGTTGTGGCTTCTACCGCGGAGGGCGCCGTGGTGCCGCCGAAGCTGATCCAATCGGTGCGCGCGCTGGCTTCCCTGGACGCCCTGCACGACTTTGAAACGGGAAACGTTGTGATCGATGCAGTCGTGGGCACGGAGGGGGAAGTGCATTTCATAAGCGTCATCTCGGGGCCTCCGTCATTGCGCCCTCCCGCCGTGCAAGCCGTGAAGCAATACCGGTATGAACCCGCGACGCGCAACGGCCAGCCTGTTCCGGCACACGTCAATATCACCATCCGCTTCCGGTTCGAGTCGTAGACACCCCAGTTCAACCCGCGTAGGCGCCCCGAACACGATCGCTGCCGCCGCGCGAGCCGACCTACGCCGATCTGCGCACGTACGAGTTGGGCAGCTCTTGAGTCTGTACGCGTAACCCGCTCAACCGGGGGGCACGCGCCTAACCTTTTCGTCCCTCTTTCATCGAACTTGGAGAAGGCAAATTGCCGATTCAGGAGGCGTCATGCAGACGCGCAAGTTGGGAAACTCGGATATGCACATCACCCCTGTGGGCTACGGAGCCTGGGCCGTGGGCGGCTCGGGCTGGGAATTCGCCTGGGGCGCGCAAGACGATCAGGATTCGATCGGCGCGATTCATCGCTCGCTCGAACTCGGCGTCAACTGGATCGATTCCGCCGCCGTCTACGGCCTCGGCCACTCCGAGGAAATAGTCTCGCGCGCCCTGCGCGAATGGAAAGGTGCGCGCCCTTATGTTTTCACCAAGTGCGCCATGCCCTGGGACAAAAACGGCCGCGTCACCAAGGTGCACTCAGCCGCCTCCATCCGCCAGGAATGCGAACAGAGCCTCCGCCGTCTGCAGGTCGACGTCATCGATCTCTATCAAATC
>Ga0210407_10003976_pt1 | contig 11809 bp, 10 predicted proteins | sample IncBWC27MmetaG_FD_150860 | JGI IMG/M metagenome (GOLD analysis project Ga0210407, IMG submission 150860) | Forest soil microbial communities from Barre Woods Harvard Forest LTER site, Petersham, Massachusetts, United States - Inc-BW-C-27-M | ecosystem: Environmental > Terrestrial > Soil >... | reverse complement strand
GCCGCCAGCGTCCCGCCCCCATGGCCGCTCGAATGCTCAACTCTTTCTCGCGCTTAGCCGCTTGCGCCAGCAGCAGATTCGCCAGGTTTACGCACGCGATCAGCAGCACCAGCCCCACCACGCCCATCAGCACGCCGCCCGCCAGCGAGAACTGTTTCCGCTGATTGATCCCCAATGCCGATTCATTCAGCGGATAGAGTTCCACCGTGCGCCCTTTGTTCTCGCGCGGATACTCTTTCTCCAGTCCCCCCGCGATGGTCTTCATCGCCGCCGACGCTTGCTCCACGCTGACCTGCGGCTTCAACCGGCCCACAATCGAAAGCCAGCGGAATCGCCGGTTATTCTCGTACTCCTTGATCTGTCCCGAAAGAACGTAGTCGCGCATGCTGATGGGAATCCACAGCACGTCCGGAGGCCCAAGCGAAGTCGTTCCCTTGAAATTCGGCGGCGCAACGCCCACCACCGTGTAAGGCGTGGCGTTCAGCGTGATCACTTGCCCAATTGCTTTGTCATCGGAGCCGAATCGCCTTGCCCACAAGCTGTAGCTCAAAACCACCTCTGCGTTGGCGCCCAGCTTCTTGTCTCCATCCGGAATAAATGTCCGCCCGCGAACCGCTTTGATTCCCAGCACATCGAAAAAATTCCCGCTCACCAGCACCGCGTTCAATTGTTGCGGCTCCGCCTGCCCGCCCCAGTTCAGCGGAATCGGAAATGTGGCCATCGCCAGCCCGGTGAAAACCGTATTCTGGTCGCGATAGTCCTCGTAATTGGGCAGCGAAGAACCTGTCAGCCGGAACGTCGCATTCGTATCGATCGTCCGCGTGTCCCGCGTGAACATCTCCGCCAGCCGCGCAGGTTCTTCCACCGGCAGCGGATGCAGGAACACCGCGTTGATAATCGTGAAGATCGCCGTGTTCGCTCCGATGCCCAGCGCCAGCGACAGCACCGCCACAAACGTAAATCCTGGGCTCTTCTTGAGCATCCGCAACCCGCCCCGCAAATCCTGCTGGAAGTTTCCCGCCATCGCGACACCCCCACTCAACGCATAGGACGGCCCAACCGCCCATTCGTTTCCACGACTCGCCGGCGAGGATTGGTTGCTAGCCTTGGTCATTTACTACAGAAAGCCGTTCTTCTGAGTGCTGGTTCCAGTACGCAGAAAGGACCGCTCCTTTTTTCTAGCTTGTATTTTCTACATCGTTGACTATTCAAGTCTCACCGCCCTTCACCCCACACCACCTTCTATGCCGTTGAATTCACAGCCCTTATCAAATTCAAGCCGAGTTTGGCGCGGGAGTTGCCCTTCTCTCGGCGGGACCAGGAACGAAAATGGGCATCAGCCCGCCCGCAGAAAGTGCAGAAAATCTTCTGCACGCAAATGCGCTTAAGGAGGCGCTGCGAAATGAAGTACACAAAATGTGGAATCGCCTTAGTGGCGGGCATACTCGCTTTGGGTCTATCGTCCTCCGCAAGAAATTCCCACGAAGCAAAAGCGGAGGAAGATCGTCTTCAGAACTCAGGGAAAGTCATGCAGGAAATCCTCAATGTTCCTGACGACATTCCCCAAGACCTGATCGACAAAGCCCGTTGCGTCGTCGTCATGCCGTCGGTCTTGAAAGCCGCATTTGTCGTTGGCGGCAGCTACGGCCGCGGCACCATGGTCTGCCGCACCGGCAAGGACTTCACTGGTCCTTGGGGAGCGCCCGCTATGTACGCTCTCGAAGGCGGCAGCGTCGGCCTCCAGATTGGTGGAGAAGCCACTGACTTCGTCTTTCTCGTCATGAATGACCGCGGCTCCAGCAGCCTTCTGCATTCGAAGGTGAAGCTCGGCGCGGATATTTCCGCCGCCGCCGGCCCCAAGGGACGTTCCGCTTCCGCCGATACCGACGCTACTATGCGTGCGGAAATTCTCAGCTACTCCCGCGCGCGAGGCGCCTTTGCCGGCATCTCCCTCGAGGGCTCGACGCTCCGTCCCGATGAGGACGCCAATCGCAAGCTCTACGGCAAATCCACCAGCGCCGCAAAAATCATCCAGGAGTCCGACGTCAATGCTCCCGACGCGGCGCATGACCTGATCGCGTCCCTGCAAAAGTCATCGCCCCAGCTCAAGCGTTAGCAATTCTCATTCGAACCTGCCCGAATTGTTTGCGGCGCGTGAAGTATCCACTAGGGAGTGCGGTCGATATGGTCGTCGGCCGCACTCTCCAAAATCCAAAACCGCCCAGCGAACGCCAGAAAGGTGAAAACCATGCGTATCGCTCGATTGATTTGTTCCTTGTTGTTCGCAGTTGGATTACTAACCATTCCGGCCCAATCAGGTGCTCAAGTGGTCGTAGGCGTTTCCGTTCGAATCGGTCCTCCGGCCTTGCCCGTTTATGAACAGCCCCTTTGCCCCGGCCCCGGTTTTCTATGGGTTCCCGGTTATTGGGCTTATGGCCCCGACGGTTATTTCTGGGTTCCCGGCACCTGGGTCGAGCCGCCCGAAGTCGGTCTGCTCTGGACCCCCGGTTACTGGGCTTGGGAGAACGACGCCTATTTTTGGCACGACGGCTACTGGGGACCTGAAGTCGGCTTCTACGGTGGAATCAACTACGGCTTCGGCTACACCGGAGTCGGTTTCTTCGGAGGCTCCTGGAGAGGCCGTGAATTCTTTTACAACCGCGCCGTGACCAACGTAAACGTTACCGTCGTCCACAACACCTACAACACCACCGTCGTCAACGACACCACTGTAAACCGCGTGAGCTTCAACGGTGGCCCCGGAGGCGTCTCGGTCCGCCCGACCTCTCGCGAAATCGAGGTCGAGCATCAGCGCCATGTCACCATGACCGCTGAGCAATCCCACCATCAACAAGCTGCCAGCACGAATCGGACTTTCCTGGCTTCCGTGAATCATGGCCGCCCGGACGTTGCCGCCAGCCCTCGCCCCGCACAATTCGAATCTCGCGGCGCCGTGGAATCACGCACAACCGTGAATCCCAATAGGCCTCCCGCGAACGTGAGGGAGCCGGCCGCATCACGCAACGCTGCTCCCGTCAATCCCGCGCTCGAGCAGAAACACCAGCAACAAATGGATCGCCTCCGCCAGCAGCAAGACCAGGAGCGCCAGCGCGTCGAGCAGAAGCATCAGCAGGAGCAGCAGAAATTACAGCAGCGCGCCGCTGATGCCAGCAAGCAACAAAACACTCAGCACAAACAGCAGCAGCAGCTTCAACAGTTGCAACAGAAGCACGAACAGCAGCAACAAAAGCTCCAGCAAAAACAACAACAGGAACGGCAGAGACAGCAGCCGGAGAAGCCGCCATCAAAGCCGTCACGCGGCGACAAACCGCCTTCTCAGTAATTGGCGCTCGCCGTCCATGCAACTCCTCCCCGGAGCCCTGAACTCCGGGGAGGACAGATTTCGATTACACGCAGGCAAATCTTAAGCCCCAGCCAGGAGGAAACTTTGTTCTCAGACCACTTGATCACCATCTCCGGCAGAAGCTTCACCATCACCAGCCACGACATGCTCATGATGTTTGTCTCCGTCGCAACCGGTCTTCTGTTCTGGACAGCTCTCTACTTCAGCCGCAAACGCGTCGTCGTGCTGAAGCGCTCGACCGGGACCGACCAGGTGACCTTCGAGCTGTCCCGCATTGCCGACGCTCTTGAGCGCATCGCCAATCGTCCCGCCGATGATGCCATTGCGGCAGCATCGCGCCGCCAGCAGCAAATGCAGCCGCCCCCGCATCGTGACTCAAAGGGCAGTTCATACTCCATGTTTGGTAGATAGCGCGTCGCCGCGAGTGCGCCCCGTTGCGCCGATTTCTGTTTTTAGGTGGAGCAGGATATCCATGCTCCTGCGAAAAATGCGTTCGCTCCGGCCTTGTTGTCACACTGGATACACCGTAGTACTCCCGCTCTATAGACCCCTTCTCTCGCCCCCGCGACAATCGGCAAAGGTCAGAGAGAGTCTAGGCCCCGCGTGATCTGGTCGGAAGACCCGTTCTGGCGGCCTCTGGCGAGACAGCGTTTAGGAGCTCGTCCATGAAATCCTTTGGTATGTTAAAAATGGCAGTCGCCCTGCTTGGGTTTGGCGCCCTTCTGGCATTCACTCCGTCCTGCCGTGCTCAATCGGAGATCAATCCCGACCATTTTGACGGAACGGATTCCTGGGAAGTCGCCGCCAGGACCCCTGCGCCCCACGCGGCCGCGTCGCGTGCATCCAGGAATCAGCAGGCCCAGAACAAGCAGGCTCAGAGCAAGCCTGCCAGCAAATCTTCCACGTTCCAACTCGCCGCCGAGCGCCAGTCCTCCGCTCCGCAGCCCCACGATGCCGTAGCGATCCAGGACAAGCGCAAGCCCTCCGCGCGCAAGCCTGAAAAACAGTAGCCCTCGGCCCACAATCGCCCAATGCGTGCAGCCAGTGCTCTGCGCTGCCACGCCTGAGCGCATCAGTGGTGGGTGGAGTCGTAGGCGAGCGCTCGAGCCGTCACGTACATTGCCAATACCAGCACCATCGCAGCTCCTTCGCCTAATTCCTCCGTCGTTGCAGTGGAACGCAGCACAGGACCTCTTGTTACTTCAGCGAAGGAAACGGCCACGTTTTTGTTTTTCTTTACGCGGAGAAGGAACGAGTCGGAAGAAATCTCGGCGATGTTCCCTGTCAGTTTTTGGCCGTTTCGGAGCCACACGATCACCCGCGCCCGGCACGGCGGCCCGTACATAGAAACCTGCTTTCGCACTCCTTCCCGCCGCTGCTCGCGTTCGCTGTCAGCCGCAGTCTGGGATCCGGACTTCGACGCATCTCGCCTTTCATCCGTGCGCACGGATTGGGGCGCGTCTTGAGCAGCGGAAAGAAGCATCAGGTCCTGCATTCGCTCCGGCTCCATGGCGACAGGAAGGTCCTGCAAAAAAACACCATGCTCTTGTGCTCGGGCATCACGGGCAGGAAACAAGGATATTGCGCAGCAAAGGAAACACAGCACCATCTTGTTGAGCACATCGCCCTCCTCGCAAGAAAAAGCAGCAGCATCCGTGGCAGAAGCACACTCTATGCCGCTTGGGGAGTTCCGCGAGGTTACCTTGAATTTAAGTCGAAAACGTTGAAAATGCTGGGTTTGGATCCACTCATCCAGGTGCTCCAGCGCGCTTGCAGGAGAACGTCGTTGGCAGCTTCAGACGACAACTGTCCGTTGTCTCTGTCTGATTGAACATGCCCCGGTGCCTCGCGGTACCTGTTCGGCAAGCGGGCCCTTTGACGTTTCGTTCCTGACATTGGCGTCGGTGGGAACGTAGACCGCCGGGCCAGTAGAACCACCTGCCCCTTTACTGGACTCTCCACCAGTTCCCCCTGCCAGTGCCGAGCAGTAAATTAAACGTGCCCCAGTCCAAGGTGAGGCCATGAACGAATTCTCTACTTGGATGCAAAGCAATTGGTATGCGCTGGGAAATCTCCTCCTACAAGGCGCCTTCCTAACCGCAGCCATCTGGTTTGCGCGCGACGTCCTCAAAACCATGCGCGCGTCCCAGGAGCAAGTCGGTGCGCTGCTCAAGCTGTCGATCACCGGCGCGCTCACGGACCGCCATTCAGCAACCGCTCCCGACCGCCCCTTTGCCACTGCCAGCCCCTATTGGCTGACGCCACAAGAAATCTCCCCCGCTCCCCTGCGCGAGCCTATCGAAGCAGGTCCAAGCCGCTGGGCCGTCGCGCTACACCGCGTGAACGTGTGGTTGCAAACACCTATGAGCACCGGAGAGGTTACCCCCTGGCGCAAAGCCATCAAGTGGCTCCAGGCCCCCGCCCGCAGCTGAGCCGCCCCGCGCGCCGCCAGTAGAAACAGGCGTCCAAATTCCGAAGTGTCTCTGGCGAAATGCCGCAAACCGAGGCGTAAGCCCCCAACAGCGAACCCTTTGTTTTCTTCCCCGTACGCACCCATCCGAAGCAAGTGGACCTTCCATGTCACACGTACCAATGCGGATCTTGCTGCAACCCGTTCCCGAAGCGTAAGCTGCCGCGGGACGTGGGGAGACGCTCATGGCGCACAGCAATCCAATTCGAGATTCCGTTTTGCAGGCAATCGGCAATACACCCGTAGTGCGTCTGCGCAAGGTCGTCACGCCCTCCATGGCCGACGTGCTCGTCAAGCTGGAGTACTACAATCCCACCGGCTCGTACAAGGACCGCATGGCGCTGGCGATGATCGAAGGCGCGGAGGCGCGCGGCGAACTGCGCCAGGGGATGCGCGTGGTCGAGTGGACGGGAGGCAGCACGGGCTCGTCTCTCGCGATGGTTTGCGCGATCAAGGGCTACCGCTTCACGCCCATTTCCTCGGATGGATTTTCGAAAGAAAAACTTCAGACCATGCGTCTTTTCGGCGCGGACCTGGAGATTTTTCCGGCCGAAGACGGCAAGCTGGTGCCGGAGCTGTACCAGAGAATGAAGCGCCGCGCGGAAGAGTTGGCGCAGCAGCCGGGCACCTTTTATACAGACCAATTCCACAATACGGACGCGATTCGCGCCTACATGGGAATCGGCACGGAGCTGGTCGAACAGGCGGGCACCGGCATCGCAGCGTATTGCGGAGGAGTGGGCACGGCGGGAATGATCGCCGGAGTTTCGCGCGCTTTGAAAGCGGCTGGATGCAAGGCGCGCATTGTGGCGCTCGAGCCTGCAGGCTCGCCCGTACTCACCACAGGGAAAGGCGGGCCGCACCGCGTCGAGGGGATCGCCGCCGGATTCAGGCCGCCGCACTTGAAGGACGGCGAATTCGACGAAGTGCGCACCATCGAGGAGCCCGCCGCGCGCGAGATGGCGCGACGCCTGGCGAAAGAGGAAGGAATATTCGCGGGCACCTCTTCCGGACTCAATGTCACGGCGGCGCTGCAGTTGGCAAAGGAACTCGGGCCCGGCAACATCGTCGCTACCGTGGCTGTAGATTCTGGGCTCAAATATCTCGCCGGAGATCTATACCAGACGTAGTCGAAGCCCCTACTCGGAGGCGCCGAGAGGCAGGAAGTATTGGGTGCCTTTAACAGGTTCCTGTAGCCGCCGCAGGAGTTGCTGGAGATCGTCGCTGCGCTCCACAAAATCAATGTCTGAAGTATTGATCACCAGAAGATCGGACGCGGCGTAACGGAAAAAGAAATGTTCATAGGCGCGCGCGACTTCCTCGATGTATTCGGGAGAGATATGTGATTCGTCGCGCGAGGCCTTTTTGGCGATGCGCGCGCCCAGGACTTCCGGCTTGGCCTGGAGATAAATAACCAGGTCGGGTGCGGGAATCTCCACAGTCAGAGCCGCATAATAGCGATCGTAAAGCTTCAGTTCTTCGTCGTTGAGATTGAGGTTGGCGAAGATGCGGTCCTTTTCCATCAGGTAGTCGGACAGGATCGGGCCCGGGGCTTCGATAGCCAGAGCTTCGCGAAGCCGCTTCTGGCGCTCGACGAGGAAGTACATCTGGGTGCGGAAAGCGGCCCCCGGCTTCTCCGCGTAAAAGTCCGCGAGAAAAGGGTTGTCTTCGCAGTCGTAAATGCGGCGCGCGTGCAGCTTTTCGGCAAGGACTTTGGCGAGGGTGGTTTTGCCCACGCGCAGCGGGCCTTCGATGACGATAAAACGGGGGGCCTGCGGACCTCGCTGAGGAGCGCGAGCGCGCTTGGCTGCGGAGGATTCTTGGGACGCCATCGTTGGAGTCGACGCCGAAGGGCCGGCGCCAACTTTCGGGATTATAGCAGAGTCATTCCCGGAGCGAAGCGCAGATCGCAGCGCACGCCGCCGCGCGAAAGCGTCCTAAGCAGCGCCCGCATAGTCGTGGGCAGAGGCCCGCAAGCGAATTCGGGGCCGCTCGGCGATGCCGGGAGGGCGGCAGGGCAGGGCCAGAAATGTAAAAATATTTTCACATTTATGGCCTAGTACTGCCGTTTACGAAGTGGCAAACGGAGGTGCCAGAAGCTCGTACCAAACAGAATGAGACCAATGGGCCAGTGCCACCTGCCCTTTTGTACAGTAAATTGCCAGTATTGCGAGTGGGGACGGACTTGCAAGACCCACTGGCAATACTGAGGTGGCAAATGGTCCTCGCAGCACTTTTACTGATTTGCTCTATTCCGCAGATGGATGATGCGGCGAAGCTAGGCACCGACTCCCCAGCAGTCGTTTCCGACGCAAGAACAAACGATGCTTCCGCCCCCGCGGCGCTGCCGTCCGTTCCCGCGCCGAAAGTGAAGACGGACGCGGAAGCCATCCAGCCCGCGACGCCGGGCCAGCCGTTCCAGCCGGTGAAACCGGCGTATACGCGCCCCGGCGAAACGGCCCGCGAGCGAAAGATCTGGTACGGGCTGCTGGTGGTGGGACACAGCGCGGCGGCTTTTGACGCTTGGTCGACAAAGCGCGCGGTGACCGGCGGATACGGCCAGGAAACGAATCCGTTTCTGAAGCCTTTCGCGCATTCGAACGCGATTTACGCGGCCACGCAGGTGAGCCCGGCGGTCATGGATTTTATCGGCAAGCGCATGATGACCAGCGAGCATCGCGGGATCCGGCGGCTGTGGTGGGTACCACAGACGTTCGGCGCAGGTTTTTCGATCTTTGCCGGTGCGCACAACGTAAGCGTGGTGCACTAAGAGTTTGCCCTAGCAGTACACCTCAATCCTAGACGGAGAGCGCCCCGGTGAATTCCCCCCACCGGGGCGCTACTGTTTTTGGCGGCGGCCGATTCGAACCGTGGCCCGTTTTTGAAAACACAATAAGAACGAACCGGACGCGGATTTGCGTTCGCGGGATGCGTTCGAATCTACTTTCCGACCACGACGAGGACGAAGGAGCCGGGCTTCATTTTGCCGCGGCGTTCGCCCGCCGCGGGCGCATCGAAATCGGCGGCGGGAAGAAAGATGTTGTGAGTTTTGAGGTCGAGGCCCATGGTGCGCGCGGACTTCTTCGTGGGGACATTCTCGACGACGGTGTATTTGTCCGGGGAATCCTCGTGGATGACGGTGAGGTTGCCGTCGCCGCAGGAGGCAAAGACGTAGCCGGAGGAGGGATCGAAACCGGCGGCATCCGGGCCTTCGCAGATGGTGGGCGTGGCCACGACTTTGCCGGTGTCGACGTTCATCACGGCCATCACTTTTTCGTCGCAGACGGAAAAAGTGCGGCGATTTTTGACGTCCATAGCGAGACCGGACGGAGATTTGCAGGGCGCGAGCGGCCAGTGGTGGAGCTCCTTGAGAGTGGCTGCATCGATGTGATGAAGCTCGGAGCTGTCTTCGTTGTTCACGTACACGGAACCTTTACCGTCAGCGGCGGCGAATTCGGGCTTGCCGCGCAAGTCAATGTTGCCGAGCACGGTTCCATCGGCGGCGTTGATGGCAGTGGAGTTTTTGCCGCCGGCGATGTTTCTTCTGCCACCATTGAAGGTGAAGACGCGTTTGGTGACGGGCTCATAAAGGATGGCGTCGGGATTGATGTCGGTCTTGACGTTGCCGATGGCCTTCAAGGTCTTGAGGTCGAAGATGGTGACATCATTTGAACCACCGTTGCTGGTAAAGCCACGGCCGAGGTCGGAAGCGATGGCGATGCCGTGCACGCCCTGTGTTTCGGGAATGTCGCCCACAACGGCGTAAGTATCCGCATCGATGACCATGGTGTGCGTGCCGCGCGAGACGTAAACGCGGCGGGCGTCGCTGTCCACATAAACGTAGTCCCAGCCGCCGTCGCCGCCGACGGCAACCGTCTTGATGACATGATAGCCGGAGCCGGCGGGAGCGGGTGTTGCCGCGTGCGAGAAGGCCGCCACACAAAGAATTGCGGCGATGGAAATTGAAGCGAGGATCGCGAGAAGAGCAAAACTTTTACGCATGATTTTTTCTCTCTTTGGCTAAATAGCCTGTGAACCAGTTTGGGCCCGACTATCTATACGGCGGTGAACCTAAACGCAAGATAAATGCGAGGGCTTCACGGAGGCGATTCCAACGCAGGCTCGCCGCCGAGTGGGTTATGGTTTGGATTTGTGCTGTTCGAACCAGCCGGCGATGTAGAGCATTTTGGCGATGTGGTGGCTGGGGCGGCGGCCGATGCCGTGGGGTTCTTCGGGCACGCGCACGAGAACGGTGTCGACGTTCAGAAGCTTTAGCGCTTCGTAGAATTGTTCGGCCTCGGAGATGGGAGTGCGATAGTCGGCTTCGCCGGTCATGACGAGAGTGGGAGTTTTCACTTTGGCGACGAGGTTGGTGAGCGAGCGCTGCATGTAATTGTCGGTGTTATCCCAGGGGAGGCCGGGGAACCAGTATTTGGTGATGAAGGGGATGTCCGAAGTGAGCGCGAAGCTGTACCAGTTGATGACGGGATAGAGCGAAGCGGCGGCACGGAAACGCTCGGTATGCTCGATGGTCCAGCAAGTGAGAACGCCACCGCCGCTACCGCCGGTGACGAAGAGATTGTTGGTGTCGATGTAGCCCTTGGCGATGACGGCGTCGACGCCGCTGTTGAGGTCGTAAAAATCATCGCCAGGGTAGGCGTGATGTATGAGATTGGAGAATTCCTCGCCGTAGCTGGTGCTGCCGCGGGGATTGACGTAGAGAACGACGTAGCCGCGGGAGGCGAGGACCTGTTTTTCGAAGTCGAAACGGTCGCCGTAGTCGGCGAAGGGGCCGCCGTGAATTTCGAGGACCAGCGGATATTTTTTTGCGGGTTCGAAATCCGGCGGGTGGACGATCCATGCCTGGACTTTGCGGTTGTCCTTTGACGATTCGAACCAAATCTCCTCGACGTGGCCGGGTTTTTTCTGCGCGAGGAGTCCTTCGTTGATGGAAGTGAGGACTTTCATCGCGCCGTTATTGAGGATGGCGATGTCGCCGGGATTGTCCGGACGGCCGTAGGTGAGAGCCATCATAGGCGTTCGAGAAAGGGAGAAGGTACCGCTGCCGCCGGCCCCTATCGTGGAAGCGAGGTGGTCGGCGATTTTCTTGCAGGCGCCGGCGAGCGAGCAGAAGCCGATTTTGGAATCGCCTTGATCGTCGTAGCGGAAATAGACGCCGGTGCTGTCGGCAGCCCATTGGGGATCCTGGATGTCGCGGTCAAGCTTGTCAGAGAGGGAGTGCGAGCCGGTGCCATCGCGGTTCATGAGATAGAGCTTGGTGGTCTGGTGGCCTTGATAGCGATCGTCGTAGCCGGTGTAGGCGATGAATTTTCCGTCGGGAGAAACGGCGGGTGAATTGTCAGGGCCTTTGCGATTGGTGAGCGCGCGGAGGGAGCCGTCGGCCACGCTAAATTCGTAGACTTCGTCGTCCTGGTATTCGTGGTCGGATTCGGGATGGCGGTTGACGGAGACGATCAAGTATTTTCCGTCGGGAGTCCAGGAAGCGCGCGAGGGGCCGAATTCGTTGCCGCCGTTGGGAAAATTGCCGTTGGTGACCTGGCGCGGCGCGCCGCCTTCGGAATTAACGACGAAAATCTGCATGTAACCGGGCTTCAGATAGCCGGTGCCATTGAAACGATAGACCAAACGGTCGTAGGCCGTGGGAGGATCGGCCCACTTCGCTCCCGAAGGAGGGGATGGGAGATCGGCGAGGTGCGGACCTTTGCCGAGAACGAGAGAGGAGAACGAAAGCATTTTTCCATCGGGGGACCAGGCGATGGCGTCGGGGGCTTGATCGAGATTGGTGATGCGCGCGGTCTGGCCGGTGTCCATCCAGCGGATGTAAAGCTGCTGCTTGCCATCGGCATCGGAAAGATAAGCGATGCGCGCGCCATCGGGCGACCAGCGGGGAGAAGCGTCACTGCGGTTACCGGTGGTGAGCGGGCGATGGTCGGAGCCGTCGGTGTTGATAGTCC
>Ga0210407_10003973_pt1 | contig 11811 bp, 9 predicted proteins | sample IncBWC27MmetaG_FD_150860 | JGI IMG/M metagenome (GOLD analysis project Ga0210407, IMG submission 150860) | Forest soil microbial communities from Barre Woods Harvard Forest LTER site, Petersham, Massachusetts, United States - Inc-BW-C-27-M | ecosystem: Environmental > Terrestrial > Soil >... | reverse complement strand
CGGGGCATTCGATTAACGGGACGATTGAGGTTCCCGGAGATAAATCGATCTCGCATCGTTACGCGATCCTGGCGGCTTTGGCACGAGGGCGAAGCGAAATCAGCCACTATTCCGCCGCCGCGGACTGCCAGAGCACGCTTGATTGTCTGGCGCGGTTAGGGGTGAAAGTAGAAAAGAGCGGCGGAAACGGCGCTGGCGACGTGAAAATCAGCGGGACGGGTATCGATGGGCTCCGAGCCTCCCGGCGTTCGCTCGATGCGGGCAATTCGGGAACGACGATGCGACTACTGACTGGCGTCCTGGCGGGCCAGAAGTTCGATTCGACGCTGACCGGAGACTCCTCGCTGAGAAAACGGCCTATGCGCCGGGTTATCGACCCACTGGAGCGCATGGGCGCGCACATTCAGGCGCGCGAGGCTAATTTTGCGCCACTTAAAATTAACGGATCCGCTCTGCAGCCTATTCGTTACACGCTGCCCGTTCCGAGCGCTCAAGTAAAATCGGCAATCTTACTTGCGGGACTATTCGCCGAAGGCGAGACCTCGGTCGAAGAGCCTGTCTGTACGCGCGATCACACCGAAGTGGCTCTGCAGGGTTTTGGGGCAGACGTTCGGAAGGTAGGTCGCGTGGTAAGCGTCTCTGGGCGGCCGCGCCTGGACGGCCGGCAAATCATGGTTCCGGGTGATCTTTCTTCGGCCGTATTTTTCCTCGCGGCGACGCTTATTCTTCCCGGTTCCAATGTGGTCATTCACAATGTGGGATTAAATCCGACGCGTTCTGCCGTGCTCGATGTGCTCGGCGGGTGGGGCGCTCCGGTAAGCATCGTGGCCTTGCGGGGAGAATCGGGAGAACTTATCGGAGATATATCCGTACGCCACGCCGATCTATCGGGAGGGACGCTCTCGGGCGAACTGATTGCGCAATTGATCGATGAGCTGCCCATGCTTGCCGCGCTGGGCCCTTACACCGAACAAGGAGTGGAGATACGCGACGCCGCAGAGTTGCGAGTGAAGGAAAGCGACCGCATCGCCGTGCTGGCGGATAACCTGCGCCGCATGGGCGCTCAAGTGGAGGAACGCCCCGATGGCCTGCGGATAGAAGGAAGACGCGCCGGACGTTTGCGCGGCGCGGAAATCGATCCCCGCGGGGATCATCGCATGGCCATGGCTTTTGCCGTAGCAGCGTTGGGCGCTGAAGGGGGATCCGTTATCCGCGATCGCGATTGCGTAGGCATCTCCTATCCGGATTTCTTCAAAGTTCTGGCAAACACAATCGACCGTTAATTAGAAGTTAAGCGAGAATGAAATTACGGCCTGCGATGTGTTTTCATTAAGCGCTGCAAGAAATTGCAAGGGCTGGGGTTCCTTGACACCTCATTGCACTGCGGTTAGGCTCGCCAACGGATGCGCGGCTTCTTTCGCAAAGTTCTTGTCGTAGCTTTAGCATTAGGGGCGCTAGCCGCGCTCACCTATTTTTCCCGCCGCAAGATCCACTTAGGCGACTTTACCTGGAGCCGATTCACACACGCCGTTGGCCAGGCAAACATCTGGCTTCTGCTCCTATCGCTCTTCGCTGTCTACGCTGCGTATGCTCTAAGAACACTCCGCTGGCAGAGGCTCTCGCGTCATCTGGGTCCAACGAAATTCGTGGATGTGTACAGCGCCACGCTGATGGGCTTCGCCGCCATATTTATTCTCGGCCGAGCCGGCGAACCGGTTCGCCCGTTGTTGCTTGCGCGTAAGACTGGTCAGCCCGTCCCCATCATGTTCGGGGTTTGGGTACTCGAGCGCATCACCGATTTCGGCGCCGCAGTGGGTTTAGCGGCGCTGAGCCTGCTTGTGTTTGCAGAGAAACTTGCCGACGCGGGTTTGAATACGGATTGGGTGGAAAACGCGCGGGCCGGCGGCTGGCTTTTACTGGCCATCCTCGCAGCCGTGGTGGCGCTGATGTTTTATTTCCGGTTGCATGGCGCGGGCGTTCTCCAACGCCGCCTGCATTATTGGCATGATGCGAAAGGCTTCAGGCGCTGGCTGGCAGAGATCATCTCCGGTTTCAGCGAAGGCCTGCAGGCGATTCGCACGACTTCGGACCTCCTGATGACGATCGTCTACACCGTCGCGCATTGGGGATTAGTAACGTTGTCGTATTTTTGGATCGCGAAGGCGTTCGAAAGCGTGTTCGTTCAATCCGACGTGACTTTCCCCGGGGCGATGTTGCTATTGGCTATCACGTTAGTAGGTTCCGTTTTGCAATTGCCGGGTGTGGGCGGCGGGGCTCAGGTGGCCAGTTTTATCGCATTGACCACAATTTTTGGGGTCGAGCAGGAGCCTGCCGCGGCTCTGGCTATCGTCTTGTGGCTTATTACATTTGCGTCACCGACATTGGTTGGTGTCCCTTTGCTCATACATGAAGGGTTGTCGATGGGCGAGCTGCGCAAACTTGCGCGGGCAGAGAAAGAGGCGGAACACAAAGGGAAACATGTTTCGTTGACAGGCGTGGGCGACAGCCGTTCCCGAGGCGACCAGGCGAGAGGGGGTAGCGCCGGTTGAAATGCCCGTTCTGCTCGTTTAGCGACGATAAGGTGATCGATTCTCGCGAAGGGCGCACGGGCGATCTGATCCGCCGCCGCAGGGAATGCCTCAAATGCGGACGGCGCTTCACGACTTACGAGCGAATTGATGAGATTCCCTACATGGTCATCAAGAAAGATGGCCGGCGGGAAAGATTTGACCGTCAGAAGATTCTGCAGGGACTACTAAAGTCTTGCGAAAAGCGGCCCGTGCCTACGGCAAGGCTGGAGGCGCTGGTTGATGAAGTCGAGCGATTCGTTCACGACGCTCCAGAGCGCGAACGTACGACGAGTGAGATTGGCGAATTGCTGATGGCCCGTCTGAAGAAGCTGGATAAGGTCGCTTACGTGCGGTTTGCGTCGGTCTACCTCGATTTCAAGGATGTGCGGGAGTTTATGACCGAGTTGAAGGGCCTGCTTCGGGAGCACTCACGAAAATAGGTTGCGGCGGCTCGCAGGTTCAGGGGATTTCCAGACGCCGGCCGTGAAAGTCTTGATCTGGTTAAATCCGAGACTTGCATATAAGCCTACGGCGCGTTGATTGGCCGCAGTGACGGTGAGCGAAAGAGCACTGAACCGCTGCGCCCGCAATGCTTGAATGGTGGCCTGAATCAACCGCCTTCCCAGCCCCTGCCGCTGATAACCGGGCATCACGCAAATCTGAGTTGTATGACCCACTCCGGGCGCGACCGCGGAGGTCAGCACGGCGCCAACTAGTTCGTGGCTGTGCGGCGCGCGCAAGACAAAGGAGGCATGCTCCTGGAATTGGCCGCAGCCCGGTAACATGATGATGTTCTTCAGGAATTTGAGCGCGCCGTCTTCGCTGCGATATTGGTCATTGATCTCCCCGTCCATGTGGTCCGCGTAAGCCAGCTGGATCAGCCGCGCACAGGGCGCGAAGTAACGATCGTTCCACTCTTCGAGTCGCAGTCCTGAGTGCTCGTTTGACTTTGGCGTGTCACCATTTGGCCCTGAGTTCAGCGCGGCCCGGCTGAGATCGAGCAGCATGAATTGCCGTGGATAGAGGTGGAAACCGTGCTTCGCAAGGGCGGCATCGAACTCGCATCCGAAGGGGACCAACTGAGCTTCGATGCGCCCGATGTAGGGAAGTGAGCGGAGCGTTTCGAGTGTGCTGGTGAGAAGCCTATTTGCCAGGGGCATCTGCGGAAAACGCGGCGAGACATACAAGCCGCCCAGCAACCCCTTGTGTTCCTCGATGACGTAAAAGGCGTAACCAGCAGCTTCACCGCCTTCGAGGGCGGCACAGCCAGCGAGCGATCTGGCCTCCACGAACCTCTTGATCAAGTCAAGCGAAGCCCGATAATCCCAGCGCAGTTCTTCCCGCCACCGCTGCGCTTCTTCAGCCAGCAGCGGTTCGATTTGGCGTGAGCTCAGTTGTCGTAGGTCCACGATGGTCATGAGGTTCCCTAATCCAGAGCGACCCGCGATGCCGATGGCCTTATGATAACGCCGCGCGAGCCTGCCGTCGCCGAAAACTGTCGATTGCGACACGCGCCAGTTTATCGCGCACGTTTCAGCGAGTTACCTTGTGCTAACATGCGGCGGCCGGGACCTTCAAGGCGGACATGGCGCTTCTTTCGGAACTCCGTTATCCAACACGCTGGTATTCCAAATTAATTGCCGCAGTTCTGGCGCTCGCTTTTTTCACTTTTGTCGCAGCTGCGATCATATCGGGCTTTGTCGTATACAACATTGTCACGCCCCGGACGGGCAGCCAGCCTATCGATTTGGCGAATTTTCCGGGCCATCCCGAGCAGATCTCTTATTCGAGCGAAAGTGTGGGGACGCACGAGGGTTGGTTTTTTCCAGGATTGAAATCAGCGCCGACAATTCTCTTATGTCCAGGGTACGGCGAGGGCCGCGAGGAGATATTGCCATTGGCGACAGCTCTTCAGGAGCAGGGGTACAACGTCACTCTCGTGCAGTTTACGGGTGAAGGCTCGAAGACGGGGGTTGGAACGACGCTCGGCTACCGTGAAGTTCAGGAATTACGCGCGGCCTTATCCGCGCTGGCGCAGCGCACGGATGTGGACAAGTCCCGATTTGGCTTGTGGGGCACGGACATGGGCAGTTACGCGGCGCTTTCGCTGGCGGAATCGGATCCTCGGGTTCGAGGAATTGCAGTTGAATCGGTATACGACGAGCCGAATCAGATGCTGCGCATCCTCGTGAACCGCTACGGGATTGGCTCGCTGCCGCTTTTGTCCACCTTTGCGGAAAGAGGCTTCGCATGGCTGAATTACAACGATGCCGGGGTTCCTCCGCTTGCGCAACGTTTGCCACGTTTGGCTGGAGTGCCGAAGCTGTTTATCGAAGCTTCGGACAACCCCGATCTCGGCAAGTTCACTAGCGGCCTTTTTGTTGCGGCTCCGGAACCAAAGGAGCAAGCTACGATAGTGCACGGGAATTACGCTGGAATGCTGGACGAGGAGAAACGCAGCTACGAAAATCGCATCGCCAGTTTCTTTCTTTCGAATCTTCCGAGATAGCCCGCAGCTAATTAATGACTGCGACGATTACACGTAACAAGGCTGGCCGAGCGTAGCGGAATTGTTGTTTGATGCGTTGATTCGCCGATCTTCGCTGGTGGCGAATGGGCCATTGCGTCCCGCATAATGGCGCCTCATGCGCGAGCGTCTCGAGTATGCCGTCGGTTGGCTCCTGCTTAAATTCCTGGGGTTATTTCCTCGGAGTGTGGCTCGAGGCGCGGGCGTGCTCGTTGCCAATTGTCTGTTCTTCATTCGCGCGCCGCTTCGAAGAGTGGCGGAATTCAACCTGCGCCTGGCTTTTCCGGAATTGCCGAAGTCCGCTCGCCGTGACATTTTGAAACGCATGGTGCGAAACGTCGGCTGGTTGGCTGCCGAATTCGCGCACCTGCCGCGCTACAACCGCAGCAACATTGAGAACATAATGATTCTGGACGGCCTCGAAAATTTCGAGGCAGCGGAACGGCGCGGCAAGGGTGTCCTCTTCCTTACCGGACATATGGGCGCCTGGGAGCTCGAGCCATATGCGCACGCTGTGTATAACCGTCCGATCTATTTTCTGGTGCGGCCGATCGATAATGCTCGCGTGGACGCGTTGGTGAACCGCTATCGTTGCGCATCCGGAAACCAGCCGATCAGGAAAAATGAATCCGCGCGCGCCATTCTTCGGATTCTTCGCGAGGGCGGCGTAATCGGCGTCCTGGCAGACCAGAACACGGTCCCAGTCGAAGCGGTTTTCGTCGATTTCTTTGGGATTCCCGCGGCCACAACGAGCGGAATCGCACGGCTGGCACGCCGCACCGGTGCGGCCGTGGTTCCCGCTAGCAACTATTGGGATCCGCGAATACGAAAGTACATCTTGCGTTACGATCCCGCCCTCGAACTTCCTTGTACCGAAGACGAGGAAAGCGATATCCGTAATTTTTCGGCGCGTTTCAATCAGGTAATCGAAGACTACGTGCGGCGCTTTCCGGACCAATGGCTCTGGGTACATCGGCGATGGAAGACCCGGCCCGCAAATGAATCGGCAATATATCCGGACCAGCAGAACGAATACGCTAAACAAACGGAGTAGGTATCTCGGCGAAGGAGATCGGTGATCATGGCGAATCGAACGGCCGGAGATCTGGCGAACTATCTTGGGTGTTCTCTTCAGGGTGAGAGCGGCCTGTCTCTGAAAGGGGTGGCTAGTCCCGAGGCGGCCGAGGCGGACGATCTTATTTATCTCGATTCAAGCCGTCATATCGGGCGAGTTGCCGGATCGGCGGCGCGGTGCGCGATCATCTCGCCCGATCTAATCGTGCCTGGAAAGACGCTGATCCTGGCGGCCCGGCCGAAGGTGACCTTTGCACGGGCTGCGGCCTGGCTGGTTCCTTCTACTGCGATCGCCTGTGGGGTGCATTCAACGGCGGTCATAGCCGAGTCCGCACATCTGGCACGCGGCACGGCCGTGGGGCCATTTACCGTAATCGAGGAGGGAGTTGATATCGGCGAGGAGACTCAGATAGGAGCTCACTGCTTTCTCGGACGCGGAACTCGGGTCGGCAGGAATTGCCGTCTATATCCTCGCGTGACGGTTTATGCCGGCGTGAAAATCGACAACAACGTCGTTGTCCATTCGGGAGCCGTTTTGGGTTGCGATGGATTTGGCTACGTTACCGATCAGGGCAAGCATTGGAAATTCCCGCAGGCCGGTGGCCTGGAGATCGCAGACGATGTAGAAATCGGCGCCAATACGACGGTTGCGCGTGGCTCACTCGGAATCACGCGGTTGGACTCCCAAGTAAAACTCGACAATCTCGTACATCTGGCGCACAACGTTCAAGTTGGCGAGCGAACGCTCGTGGCGGCGCAGACCGGCATTGCGGGATCTTCAGTGGTGGAAAGCGACGTGATGATCGGAGGGCAGGTGGGCATCGCCGATCACTGCCGCTTGGAGGCGGGATGTGTGGCCGGCGCTCAGGCAGGAATTCCGAGCGGGAAGATAATTCGCCGCGGACAGATTGTGTGGGGCACGCCCGCGCGCCCGCTCGAACAGGTTAAGGAACAGTACGCATTCCTCGCACGCCTGCCGGAGTTGGCTGAGCGCGTCCGCAAGCTAGAGGAGCAGACGCGGGAAGGTTAGAGTGTTTCTTTTTTCGATAAATTGACGGGTTGCCGATTCACGACATGCATCTTCATTATTGACCGGCAACTCAATAGTGCTTGATAATGTGATCTGCACTGAGGGTGAAGGGGTGGTCAGGTCAGGGGGACGGAAACGGATGGGTTGCCCATCCGTAACGAGCGCACAACCGTATCCCGAAAAGACGTAAGCCTGCGACCCGCGGGTGTGACCCTGAGTGGTTCCTGCTGCAGCGATTTCGCTGGAGCATGCATCTGAGGGGAAATGGCGTCCAGCACGAGATTCGGCGTTGAGGCTCCCGCAAACCAGCCGCAAATCGCGGCGACAGGCGTTATCAATTACGAACTGACCGAAGCCATCGGCCGGGGCGTGAAGCACCTACTTTCGCTGCAAGCTTCCGAGGGCTACTGGATCGGGGAACTCGAGGCCGATACCACCCTTGAATCAGACTACATTTTTTATCTGCATATCCTGGATAAGGCTGATCCCCAGCGTGTAGCCAAGCTCGCCAATTACATTCGCCAGCGTCAATTGCCGGACGGCGGATGGAACATTTATTTTGGCGGTCCATCCGAACTCAATGCCACCGTAAAGGCTTACTTTGCTCTAAAGCTTGCTGGAGACCGGCCGGATCAACCGCACATGGAGCGCGCTCGTGCGCGCGTGCTGCAACTGGGCGGGTTGGAATCCACGAATTCTTACACGCGCTTTTACCTCGCTCTGGTCGGGACGGTCGTTTGGGACATGGCTCCGGCGATTCCCCCTGAGCTCATGTTGCTGCCGTCCTGGTTTGCTATCAATATTTACGAAATGTCCTCGTGGACGCGCGGGATTGTCATTCCTTTGGCCATTATTTACGCCCACAGGCCCGAGTGGAAATTGCGCGAACCAGTGGGGCTCGATGAGCTTTTTCGCGACTCATCGGCCAAGGCCAGCGCATTTGCCTGGGGCGATCGCTTTTTCTCCTGGAGAAACTTTTTCCTGGCGCTCGATCGCGCCTTGAAACTGTACGAGCGTGTCCCATGGAAGCCACTGCGACAGCGTGCGTTGCGGCAGGCTCAGAGTTGGCTCCTGGAACACCTAGAGCGCAGCGACGGATTGGGAACTATCTATCCCGCGATGATGAACGCGGTCTTTGCGCTCAAGGCGCTGGGGTATTCTCCCGACGATCCGCTCACAGCTCGCGAAATCGGGCAACTCGCGGGTTATGAAATCGAGGATAGTGACACCATACGCTTGCAGCCGTGCATCTCGCCGGTCTGGGATACCGCGATTGCCATGGTCGCGCTCGAAGAATCCGGGCTGCCGGCCGATCATCCTTCACTGGTACGCGCTGCGGAATGGCTGCTCAAGAATCAGGTCCTCGGTTCGGGCGATTGGCAAGTGAAGAATCCGAAAGGACGCCCTGGCGGATGGGTTTTTGAGTTCCGCAATGATTTCTATCCCGACGTGGACGATACCGCCTTCGTTTTGATGGCTCTCCAACGTGTCGATTATCCGGACCGGCGGCGTCTGACGGCAGCAGCCCGGTGCGGAGTGGATTGGCTGCTCTCGATGCAGAATCGCGACGGCGGCTGGGGAGCTTTCGATCACAATAACGATCGGCAGCTGCTCACGGAAATTCCGTTCGCCGATCACAATGCGATGATTGATCCATCGTCCGCCGACGTGACCGCGCGGGTCCTCGAGTGCCTCGGCCGAAATGGCTGGTCCGTGAATCAGCCGGTAGTGAAAAGGGGAGTGCAGTATCTGACGAAGGAACAGTGTCCGGAAGGGCCTTGGTTTGGGCGCTGGGGCGTGAACTACGTCTATGGGACGAGCGGTGTTTTGCGAGCCCTCGAAACGATTGCCCTCAACGCTCGCGATTATTGCCAGCGTGCCGTGGCGTGGCTGCGCGCAGTCCAGAACGACGACGGCGGCTTTGGCGAATCGATCGCGTCTTACTACGATCCGAAGCTAAAGGGGCAGGGCGTCAGCACGCCGTCTCAAACCGCATGGGGCTTGATTGGCCTTTTGGCCGCGGCCGACAAAGACGATCCGGCAGTGTCCCACGCCGTGCGGCATTTGCTCGAGCAGCAGAATGCCGATGGCTCCTGGGACGAACAGCAGTTTACGGGAACCGGTTTTCCCTGCGTCTTTTATTTGAAATATCACCTTTACCGGAATTATTTTCCGTTGTACGCGCTCTCGCGGTATCGCAATTTGCTGCAGGATGTGAAGGAGTTTCACGCGTTCGAGATCCGCCCAGAGGGAGAGAATCTCCCGGGCACCCCACGAGGTAATGGATGAGATATCCGTTGAAAATGACCACGAATCTGGCGCGATACATCGCCAGTAAGCGCCTGCATGGAACCGCGAAATTTCCAATGGTGCTGATGCTCGAACCGCTCCATGCATGCAACCTGACGTGCACGGGTTGCGGACGCATTCGGGAATACAAGTCGACCATCAACGAGATGCTCAGCGTCGAAGAGTGCCTCGCGGCAGTGGACGACTGCGGCGCGCCGGTCGTCTCGATTTGCGGCGGCGAACCGATGATCTATCCCGAAATCGGAAAGCTTGCCGGCGAGATTCTGGACCGCGGAAAACACATTATTCTTTGCACCAATGGAATGTTTACCCGCAAACGCCTGCATGAATTCCGGCCCACTTCCAGCTTTTTCTGGAACGTACACCTGGACGGCATGGAGCGGACGCACGATCTCTGCGTGGAGCGCGACGGCGTTTTTCGCGAGGCCATCGAAGGCATAAAGGCGGCGAAGGCGGCTGGCTTCATGGTCTGTTCGAATACAACTATTTATAAAGAGACAAATCTGGATGAGATCGCCGAACTATACGATTATCTGGACACGCTGGGTGTCGACGGTTACATGCTTTCGCCGGCCTACAACTACGCCGCGGTCATGACCAAGGACATCTTCATGTCGCGAGAAGACGTGCGCGACAAATTCCGCAAGGCTCTGGCGCTGCTCGACAAATACAACCTTATGGTGTCGCCGATTTATCTCGATTTCCTGCGAGGTGAACGCGAGCTCGACTGCACCGCTTGGGGTACCCCAACCTTCAATCCGCGCGGATGGAAGGGGCCGTGCTATCTGATTACGGATAATCACTACGGATCGTACGGGGAATTGATTGAGAAGACGCCGTGGGAGAAATACGGCCCCGGGAATGATCCGCGCTGCGCGGATTGCATGATGCACGTCGGCTTTGAGCCTTCGCCCATTCTGGGCGCAAAACGCCAATTGGGTGATACCTGGAAAATGTTGAAGTGGCAGTTCTCCGGCCGCATGGGCGGAAACCGGAAAGATGCGAATCGCACGGGCGGCGATGGCTTTGGCGATGGACGCGGGACGCCAATGCCGCCACCGCAGGATCTGGTTTCCCCGGACGGAACATTGCGCGTGTTATGACGACGTTAGTCACTGGCGCCAGCGGATTTCTGGGCTGCCACGTGGCGCGGCTGCTGGCAGAGCGCGGCGAGCGAGTTCGCGTGCTGCTGCGGCAGTCGAGCCAGACGAAACTGCTCGAGAGCTTGGCCGTGGAGCGCATTTCGGGCGACCTGCGCGATCCCGCTTCGCTCGATAAAGCCTTGGCCGGCGTGTCCACCGTTTACCATGTCGCCGCGGATTATCGTTTGTGGGCGCGTGACCCGGGCGAGATTTATGAATCGAACGTCCAGGGTACACGGAACCTGCTGGATGCCGCGCAGCGCGCCGGAGTGGAGAAATTTGTTTATACCAGCACGGTGGGAACGATTGCGGTGCCGCGCGACGGCATGCTGCCCGACGAGAGCATCGCGACATCCATAGACGAAATGATCGGCGTGTACAAACGTTCGAAATGGCTTGCGGAGCAAGAAGCGCGAAAAGCTGCCGCGGCGGGATTGCCAGTGATTATCGTGAATCCCACCACGCCGGTGGGGCCCGGCGATGCCAAGCCTACACCCACGGGACGAATCATCGTCGATTTCTTGAATGGCCGTATGCCCGCTTACGTTGATACAGGTTTGAATTTTGTTCCTGTGGAAGATGCGGCGGCGGGCCATCTTCTTGCAGCCGACCGCGGGCGCGTAGGTGAGCGATACATTCTTGGCGGCGAGAATCTCACGCTGAAGCAGGCGCTGGAGATTCTTTCGCAGGTCTCAGGCCGCCCTGCGCCGCGCGTGCGGGTTCCGCATCTCCTGGCGCTTGGCGCCGCGTACACTGACGCTGCCTTCTCGCGACTCGTTGGGCGTGAGCCGCGAATTCCGCTCGACGGCGTGCGCATGGCGCGGCACAGCATGTTCGTGAATACGGAAAAGGCCCGCGCTGAGCTGGGATTCCGGACGGGGCGGCTGGCTGCGGCATTCGAACGGGCGGTTCGTTGGTATGAGTCGAACGGCTTTGTGCGTGGAGCGCGGGGGGCCGACGTGGCGGCTCTGCGAGCAGCTTGAAAGAGTTGAAACAATACCTGGGGAAGTTGCAGTACGAGGATGAAGATTCTGGTAACGTTCGCGGTGGCTAGTGAATTCGCAGCGTGGCGCCGGCAGCACGATTTCCGGCAGGTCGCGCACGAACCATTCGCCTTGTATGTCTCGGAGATTGCCGGGAATGCCGTGCGCGCGCTTG
>Ga0210407_10003971_pt1 | contig 11814 bp, 11 predicted proteins | sample IncBWC27MmetaG_FD_150860 | JGI IMG/M metagenome (GOLD analysis project Ga0210407, IMG submission 150860) | Forest soil microbial communities from Barre Woods Harvard Forest LTER site, Petersham, Massachusetts, United States - Inc-BW-C-27-M | ecosystem: Environmental > Terrestrial > Soil >... | reverse complement strand
GAATGACCCTGGCGCACATCAGTGTCGAATTTTCTGGATATTTGCCGGAACATTGTGTAATCGGAAGGCTGAGGCCAATGGCTGCAACGGCGAGATGGTGCGCGTCCGGAATAATGGTCGGGGCGATTGTGTTCGGCTCCCACGGCGTCGGCTGATTTTGGCGGACGGTCAAGGCCCCTGAGTGATCTGGATCTATGCAGCCGTACCGTTCCCGGTCTTCACTCTTGTCAGTCTGCGATCGCTGTGCCTAGCAGCTTGTGAAGGAAGGTGTCATGTCTGGAACGTCAGCCCAGGCCCTGTCGGTGACCGGTCTTTTCGCCGAGCGCGACGCCCGCCGTCGCCATGACCAGGAGGCGTTGGAGCAACTTCAGAGGCGCAAGGAGGAGGAGCTTGCGGAATTCCGCCAGCGTCTCGACAATTTTCAATTGACGGATGCGATCATCCAATCCGGTCTCGACAGGATCAAGCGTACGTTCGAGCGGGGCGAGACCGAGCTGATGTTCTCATCATTCCCAAGCAGCTTCTGCACCGACGGCGGTCGGGCGATCATCAATGCCGGCGTACCGCCGATCAACAAGCCGACCAAGGAGGAGCTCGCCGCACGGACCGACGAGCCCGAGTGGCTGGCAACGCTGCCCGCAGGGGTTCATCAGGTCTACGACTACTGGAAGAACAACCTGAAACCCGGTGGTTTCGGTTTCTCGGCCCGCATCATCAACTATCCCGGCGGAATGCCGGGCGATGTCGGCCTGTTCTTCACTTGGCCGAAGAGCACTGTGGAAGCGTAAGGTCGATCGATGCGGCGAGCAGCGCGCACGCTGCGGCAAGGTCTCGGGAGGTCATGATGAGTGCGGCGAAAAAGGCCAAAAACGTTGCGATGGACGAGGGCGCCGGAACGACCGACGGGAAGCTCAAGGCCAAGGACTACGAGCGTGAGCTGGCCAGGCTGCATGTCGAGCTGGTCAAGGTCCAGCAATGGGTTGTGCACAAGGGCCTGAAGGTCTGCATCGTGTTCGAGGGGCGCGACGGCGCCGGCAAGGGCGGCACGATCAAGGCCATCACCGAACGTGTCAGCCCGCGCGTCTTTCGCGTGGTCGCCCTTCCGGCGCCGACCGAACGCGAGAAGTCGCAGATGTACATACAGCGCTACGTTGAGCATCTGCCCGCCGCCGGCGAGATCGCGATCTTCGATCGGAGTTGGTACAACCGCGCCGGCGTCGAGCGGGTGATGGGCTTCTGCACGGAAGAGCAGGTGAAGCGGTTTCTGCTGCTGACGCCCGGGGTGGAACGGGCAATGGACGAGTCCGGGATCATCCTGCTGAAATACTGGCTTGAAGTCAGCGAAGAGGAACAGACCCGTCGGCTCACCGCGCGCATCGACGATGGCCGCAAGATCTGGAAGTTGTCGCCGATGGACCTCAAGTCGTTCAGCCGCTGGTACGACTATTCGCGGGCGCGCGACGAAATGTTCCAGGCGAGCGATACGCCGTGGGCACCGTGGTACGTGGTCCGCTCCGACGACAAGAGGCGTGCCCGGCTCAACGTGATCAACCACCTGCTCAAGCACATCCCCTACGAGGAAATGAAGCATGAGAAGGTGAAGCTGCCGGACCGGCAGAAGGCGCATGGCTACAAGGAGCCGGACTACCAGTATAAGCTCGTTCCGGAACTGACGTGGCCGTCCAAATGAATTCTTGAAGGCGCCAATGGCGCCTTTATTTGTGGGGGAACGATGAACAGAACGAGACGTTGGCTGCTGGCTGTGCCCGCGGGCCTACTCGGGGCGACCGCCCTGCAATCGACTGCATTCGCCGCATCCGCGGCGCAGATCAGTCGCGGTGCCGACAGCGCGTTGCACGCGCTCTATGCGGCACAACCCAAGGCGCGCGAGCTCGGTCAGCGCGCCAAGGCGATCTTGATATTTCCCAAGATCATCAAGGCCGGTCTGATCATAGGCGGCCAGAGCGGCGACGGGGTGCTCCGGGTTGGCGGCAAGACCAACGGCTTCTACAACATCTCGGCGGCCTCGTTCGGGCTGCAGGCCGGCGGACAGCAGTTCAGCTACGCGCTGTTCTTCATGAACGACGCGGCCCTGCAATACCTGCAGAAGAGCGATGGCTGGTCGATCGGGTCTGGCCCGAACGTCGTGGTCATGGACAAGGGTGCAGCCGCCAGCATGACCAGCACGACGCTGAGCGAGGATGTCTATGCCATCCCGTTCGGGCAGAAGGGCCTGATGGCGGGACTTGGTCTGGAAGGCTCCAAGATCACGCGTATTCATCCGGGGCCGTGACCCATGCTGCGGCCATCGATGACATCTGTGGTGCGCGGTCGAACGGGCAGCCGCATGCCCATGTGGCTGATCCCGATGGTTTATACGGCGGCCAGCATAATCGCCGGCGCGGTGCTGCCGCGAATCGAGCAAACGTATTTTGCCGGATACGTGCATCAGATGTCGGTCGGATCGGCGATCGCATTCTTCTCGTCGGTCAGTTCCGGCATGATGGCGCTGACTGGGATCGTCTTCGCCATCGCCTTCGTGGTCGTGCAGTTCAGCGCCCTGGCCTATTCGCCACGGCTCGTCGTCATGTTCGCCAACGACCCTACGCTGTTCCACACGCTGGGCATCTTCTTTGCCACGTTCACCTATTCGCTCGTCGTGCTGATGTGGACCGACCGGGCCGGCTCGGGTACCGTGCCGCTGATTTCCACCCAACTCGTCACGGTCCTGCTGATTATCAGCATGATCGCGTTTGCCAAGCTCATACAGAACCTCAGCAACCTGCAGATCCACAACGTCCTGCAGTTCACCGGCGCGCGTGGCCGCGCGGTGATCCGTACCATGTTCGTTCCGATCGCGGACTCCGCGACGGGCGCGCAACAGGATGCTGTTGACGCAGCATCGGACCTCGGCCCGGTCACCCAGACGCTGACCTACTTCGGCGAGCCCCGCGTGATCGCCAGGTTGGACATCGGCGCGCTGGTTCGCCTGGCGCAAACCACGGACGCGGTCCTGGTGCTCGACTGTGGCGTCGGCGAGACGCTCGTCGAGGGCAGCGTGCTGATGCATGTGCACGGCGGCACCATGCCGTTCGCGGAACGGGTGCTGATGCGGACTGTTCGCCTCGCGAATTCGCGCACCTTCGAGCAGGATCCGAAATACGCCATTCGCCTGCTGGTGGACATTGCCATCAAGGCGTTGTCACCTGCCATCAACGACCCGACGACGGCGGTGCAGGCGCTGGATCAGATCGAGGACCTGCTGCGGCGCCTCGGCCGGAGGGAACTCGATGCCGGCCGCGCGTTCGATACGAACGGCGTGCTTCGCCTGATCTTTCCGGTGCCGACATGGCAGGACTATCTGGCGCTGGCGTTCGACGAGATACGTCAGTTCGGGGGGATGTCGGTCCAGGTCATGCGCCGCCTCAGGGCGGTACTGGTCGGCCTTGCGGACACCGTCACCGTCGAGGAGCGTCGCGCCGAGGTCACGCGGTATCTCGATCATCTGAGCCTCGACATAGGGCGGTCGGACTTCGACGATCTCGATCAGGCGGCAGCCTTGCAGGAAGACCGGCAAGGGCTGGGGCTCTCGCGCAAGCGGCCAAAACCCCGCAGCCTGCTGCCGGAATCGATCCCACTGTGAGGTCGGTCGAGATCGCCTACCGCTACGGGGCTCCCGATGCTCCGGTGCCGCCGCGGCCCAAGGATGCCGAAGCGGCCCGGCAGCGGCTCGACGCGGGCAACCGATCGTTCGCTTCGCTGCTGGAAGGCTCGGCGGAGGACGGCGAAACAGCGCGCCGCGTCATCCAGGTGGATCCATATGACCTTGGTCTCGATCCTGGCCAACACCCGGCGCCGCACCAGCGGCCGTTCGCCGCGGTGCTGGGCTGCTCCGACGCACGCGTTCCAATCGAGCTGATCTTCAACGAAGGGCCCAATGACCTGTTCGTGGTCCGCGTCGCCGGCAACGGCCTCGGCAACGATGTCATCGGCAGCCTGCGATATGCCATTGACCATTTGGGGGACAGTCTGCGGCTGATCGTCGTGCTCGGACACAGCGGCTGTGGTGCGCTGTCGGCGGCCGTCGATGCCTTCCTCGATCCGGTCGGCTACCTGCCGTTGGCGGCCGACCACGCGCTTCGCAACATCCTCGATCGACATTTCATCGTTGTGCAGGTCTCGGCGCGCAAACTGGCGCGAAGCTTCGGCAGCGACGTTGCGCGGCATCCGCGATATCGCGAAACGTTGATCGAGATGGCCATCGCCACGAACGCCGCGCTGGCGGCCTTCACCGTGCAGCAGGAGCTGCGTGGCCTCGACGCGAATGGTCTGCGCGCGGTTTACGGCGTCTATCTGCTGGAAAGCCGCGAAGTCTGGGCACCGCGCGGCGGGACAGATCGTCCGGCAGGACTGGCCAACCCACCATCGGATACCGCCGATTTCGTGAAGTTCGGCGACGCCCTGGCAAGTTCCATGCGAATCGCATCGATTCTTGCGGCGATATAGTCGCGGTCCGGTCGGTATGGTCGCGATGCGGCCTTGACATGGCAGCCGCTCGCGAACAGGACTCCGGCTGGAGGTAACGTTTGACCTGGATCAATGCGGTTCTGTAAGCCGCGGTCCTATGCATCGCGCAGCCGGACGGGTTGCGGTTGCGACAGGAGTATCCGGTGCAGACAATCCCGGTCGAAGAGGCCGTCGCGAAGATTCCCGATGGCGCCAGTCTGCTGGTCGGTGGGTTCATGGGCGTCGGCACGCCCGAGCGCGTAGTCGATGAAATTGTCCGGCAGGGCAAGCGCGACCTTACCGTGATCGCCAATGACACCGCCGTGCCGGGTGTGGGCATCGGCAAGCTGATCAGCGCCAGGCTGGTGCGCCAGGTGATCGCGAGCCATATCGGTTTGAATTCCGAAACCCAGCAGCAGATGATGAGCGGAGCCCTTGCCGTCGATCTCGTACCCCAGGGCACACTCATCGAACGGATCCGCGCCGGCGGTTACGGGCTTGGCGGCGTGCTGACGCTGACCGGTGTCGGCACCGCCGTCGAGGAAGGCAAGCAGAAGGTCGAAGTGAACGGCCGGACCTACCTCGTCGAGGTCGCGCTAGGCGCGGAGTTCGCGTTGGTGCACGCCTTTCTGGCCGACTATCTCGGCAACCTCGCCTATGTCCTGACCGCACGCAACTTCAATCCGATTGTTGCGATGGCGGGCGCGACGGTCATCGCCAGCGCCGAGCATATCGTGCCCGTGGGACTGATTTCGCCCGATCATGTCGTTACGCCGGCGCCGGTGGTCGATTTCCTGATTGCAAATCCGTGAAATTGCCATGAACCCGCAAACCATTATTGCCACGCGCATCGCCCGGGAGTTACGTGCGGGGATGCTCGTCAACCTCGGGATCGGCATTCCGACCCTGGTGGCGAACTATCTGCCGGAGGGCATGCAGGTCTTCTTCCAGTCGGAAAACGGACTGATCGGCACCGGTGCGATCCCGGCCGAGGGCATGGCGCATCCGCTGCTCACCGACGCCGGTGGCCGTCCGGTCACGGCGTTGCCGGGAGCAAGTACGTTCGACAGCGCCATGTCATTCGGCCTGATTCGCGGCGGCCATGTCGATGTCACGGTGCTGGGCGGCCTTCAGGTTGATCAGGCGGGACGGTTGGCGAATTGGATGATCCCCGGACGCATGGTGCCTGGCATGGGCGGTGCGATGGACCTCGTGTGCGGCGCGAAGCGCGTGATCGTCGCCATGCAGCATAGCGCGAGGGGAAAATCCAAGATCGTCAGGGAATGCGATCTGCCGCTCACATCGATCCGGCCAGTGGATCTCGTCGTTACGGAACTCGCTGTCATCGCATTCCCGGAAGGCGTCGCGACGCTGCGCGAGACCGCGCCAGGCGTCACCGTCGAACAGGTGATCGCGGCGACCGATGCCGAGCTTGTCGTGCCTCCGGACGTATCTGAAATGCCGCTGTAATTGCAGGAGATCGAATGATGCAGAGCTGGCCCTATATGAACTTTGTTCAGGATTACTGGCTGGACGCATGGCAGCGCTCGATCCTGTTTCTCGATGTCATGCGCGAGCGCGGCAACATCTATCAGGAACACAGCGCCAAGGAGGTTCCACACGTCCTGCATTTCCAGGCCGAGGTATCGCGCGACGGACGCAAGCTGGAACGGCCGGTGAACTACGCGCTGGTGCGCATCGTTCCGCCAGCCGGCACGAAGATCGATCCGGAGAAGGCGCCGATCGTCGTCGTCGATCCGCGCGCCGGCCACGGCCCCGGCATTGGCGGCATGAAGCACGACAGCCAGATCGGCGTGGCGCTCGCGGCCGGTCATGCCTGCTACTTCATCGGGTTCCTTCCCAACCCGATGCCAGGGCAGACCATTGAGGATGTCTGTCACGCCGAGGCGCTGTTCATCGAGGACGTGGCGGCGCGGCACCCGGATGCGGATGGCAAACCGATCGTCATCGGCAACTGCCAGGCGGGGTGGCAGATCATGATGATGGCGGCGATCTGCCCCAACCTGACAGGACCGATCATGCTGGCCGGTTCGCCGCTGTCCTACTGGGCCGGCGTGCACGGCAAGAACCCGATGCGCTACCTCGGTGGACTGCTCGGCGGCACCTGGCTGACGACGCTCGCCGGCGATATGGGTCACGGCATCTTCGATGGCGCCAATCTGGTGGCGAATTTCGAGGCGCTAAATCCCGCGAACACGTACTGGACGAAGGACTACAACGTCTATTCGAAGGTGGATACCGAGAAGGACCGCTTCCTCGAATTCGAGACATGGTGGGGCAGCCCGGTCCTGCTGAATGCCGGAGAGATGCAGTGGATCGCCGACAACCTGTTCGTGGGCAACCGTCTCTCGACCGGCGAACTGCGCACATCCAAAGGGATGCGCGTCGATCTTCGCAACATCAGGGCGCCGATCATCGTGTTCTGCTCATGGGGCGATAACATCACTCCACCGCAGCAGGCGCTGGACTGGGTTCTCGATCTCTACGACCGCGAGCGCGAGATCGTCGCGAACGGCCAGACCATTGTCTACACGTTGCACGACAGCATCGGGCACCTTGGCATCTTCGTGTCCGGCAAGGTCGCCACCAAGGAGCACGGCGAGTTTGTCTCGTGCATGGACTTGATCGACGTGCTGCCGCCCGGGCTCTACGAGGCGGTGATCACCGAGGTGGATGAGAATACCCTCAACCCCGAACTGGTGCACGGCCGCTACCTGTTCCGCCTTGAGGCGCGCACGCTGGCCGACATCCGCGCGCTGGGGGGCAACGACGCCGAAGACGACAAGCGCTTCGCCACGGTCGAGCGCGTGTCGGAGATCAACCAGGGCCTGTACCGCACGCTCGTCGCGCCGGCCGTTCGCGCGTCGGTGACGGAACCGGTCGCCGAGGCGATGCGGGCGATGCATCCCAACAGGCTGCGCTTTGCGATGTATTCGGACGCGAATCCGTTCATGCAGCCGGTGAAGGCTTTGGCCGAGTCGGTCCGCGCCGCGCGGCAACCGGTCGCCGCCGACAATCCGTTGCTGGAGATGGAGCGGACGATGTCCTCGTGGATAACGTCTTGCCTGAACTCCTATGGCGAATTCCGCGACACGATGACGGAGGTTATGTTCCTGAACACCTACGGCTCGCCGCTGCTGCAATCCCTGGTCGGTCTTGGCGCGCAGCCGACCCAGGTGCCGCGTCACATCGAACGGGACCTTGCCAGGGAGACCGCTCAGGCAGAACTGCGCGCGGAACTGGAGCACAAGTTCGACGTCGGCCAGATGGAAGATGCGGTGCTGCGGGCGCTGATCTACATCCGCCTGCCTGAACGCAGCATCGATGAGCGCGGCTTTGCCGTGCTCAAGTTGATCCGCGAATCCAGACCGGTCAGCAAACGAATCAGCCTGGCCCGGTTCAAGGAGATGGTGAGGGAACAGTTCCTGCTCATCTGTCTCGACGAAGAACGCGCCGTTAACACCTTGCCGGCGCTACTGGGCGCGGACGCCGCTGAACACAAGGCGGCGCTCGATGTTCTGCGACGGGTGCTCGCGGCCCGCGGCGCGCTGTCCGACGAAGGCAAACGACGCCAGGCTCGCATCGAGGCGCTGTTCGGCGCGAAGGCGGATAAATCCGTGAAGCCGGAGCCCGCGCATGCCTGACACGTCCAAACGCCCCGCGACAGTCGTTCACGAGAAATACGAACGTCTGGTCAAACTGGCGCAGCGGCAGGCCACCATCAAGGCTGCCGTTGCGCATCCGTGCGACGATGTTTCATTGCAGGGTGCGGTCGAGGCCGCACGGCTGCACCTGATCGAACCGATCCTCGTCGGCCCTCTCGACCGTATGCGGCGCGTGGCAGACGATGCCGAGATCGACATCGGCGCATTCGAGCTTGTCGGTTCCGAGCATAGCCATGCATCCGCCGCGAAGGCGGTGGAGCTGGTGACCGCCGGCCGGGTCGAGGCACTCATGAAGGGCAGCCTGCACACCGACGAACTGATGGGCGCCGTGGTGTCGCGGCAGGCGGGCATTCGGACGGCCCGCCGGATCAGCCACTGTTTCATCATGGATGTCCCGGATCACCCCGATGCGCTGATCATCACGGATGCCGCGGTCAACATAGCGCCGACGCTCGACGATAAGGTTGATATCGTCCAGAACGCAATCGATCTGGCACATGCCATGGGCGTTCAGGAGGTCCGCGTCGCGATCCTCAGCGCGATGGAGACGGTCAACTCCAAGGTGCCCTCCACGATCGAAGCTGCCGCCCTGTGCAAGATGGCGGATCGCGGTCAAATCACCGGTGCGTTGCTGGATGGGCCGCTCGCGCTTGACAATGCAATCAGTCCAGCGGCCGCAGCAATCAAGAAGATCACATCGCCGGTAGCAGGACGAGCGAATGTTCTCGTGGTTCCTGACCTCGAAGCGGGAAACATGCTTGCAAAGAGCCTGTCCTTTCTGGCCAATGCCGATGCAGCGGGGATTGTGCTCGGTGCACGGGTCCCGATCATCCTGACCAGCCGCGCCGATTCATTGCTGACGCGTCTTGCGTCGTGCGCCGTCGCGGTCATGGTCGCCGCGGCGCGACGGCAGTCGGCGTCTGCGTCCATCCTTTGACGGGAGATCACCATGAGCGACGCCATCATCAGACCAGTTCTTGCCGGACAGAAGGCGCTCGTCATCGGTGTGGCCAATGACCAATCCATTGCGTACGGTTGTGCCAAGGCGTTCCGCACCGTGGGCGCGGAAGTTGCAATCACCTGGCTGAATGAACGCGCTCGGCCATACGTAGAACCCCTCGCACAGCAACTCGAGGCACCGATCACCGGCGCGCTCGACGTCTCTGTGCCGGGCCAACTGGAAGCGCTATTCGATCGCATTCGAGCGGAATGGGGCAAGTTGGATATCCTGGTGCACTCAATCGCGTTTGCGCCGAAGGAGGACCTCCAAGGTGGGTTGCTGAACTGTTCGGCGGAGGGATTCGCGAAGGCGATGGACATCTCATGCCATTCATTCATCCGGATGGCGAAGCTCGCAGCGCCGCTGATGACCGACGGCGGGACAATGTTCGCAATGAGCTACTATGGCGCCAATCGCGTCGTCGCGAACTATAACGTAATGGGCCCGGTGAAGGCTGCATTGGAGGCAGCATGTCGGTATCTCGCTTACGAGCTTGGCCCACAGGGGATACGCGTGCATGCCATTTCTCCCGGACCGCTGAAAACGCGCGCGGCATCGGGGCTGAAGGACTTCGAACATTTGCTCAATGAAGCGGCGCAACGGGCGCCGCTTGGCGAGCTCATCGACATCATGGATGTCGGCTTCACGTGCGCCTATCTCGCAACGTGGCTGGCCAAGCGCATCACCGGCGGCACGGTCTACGTCGACGGCGGGGCGAATATCGTCGCCTGACACGTACATGGACGGTGGGAAGTGAGCATGTCCGGTTGTATCGCCGTGATCAACGCCGGGTCTTCCAGCGTCAAGTTCGCCTTATGCGCGGATTCGGATAATGCGGACATCCTCTTCCGCGGTCAGATTGAGGGCATCGGCGTCAGTCCACGTCTCAATGTCAAGGACGCCCAAGGTGGAACATTGGTCGAGCGCGCGTCGTCCGCCGCTGGGTTCGATCACGACGCTGCCACACGGGAGATACTCGAGACCGGTGTGCACCTGGCTTCGGGAACACCGGTCAAGGGCATCGGGCACCGCGTCGTTCATGGGGGCATGAAATTCGACACCCCCGTCCGCCTGGATCGTGATGTGCTGGAAGCCTTGGCGCGACTCGAACCGCTGGCGCCGTTGCATCAGCCCCACAACCTCTCACCAATCCGCACAATCTTTGACGCAGCTCCACATGTTCCTCAGGTCGCCTGCTTTGACACAGCCTTCCATCGCAGCCAGCCGCGTGTTGCTCAGTCCTTCGCGTTGCCGCGTCAATTCACCGACGCCGGCGTTCAGCGGTACGGTTTCCACGGTCTATCTTACGAATATCTCCTATCGCGGCTGCGCGACCTGCGTCCTGAACTGGCGTCCGGACGCATCATCCTGGCCCATCTCGGCAACGGCGCAAGCCTGTGCGCTGTGGACCAAGGCCGCAGTGTGGCAAGCACGATGGGCTTCACCGCTGTGGACGGGCTGATGATGGGCACGCGTTGCGGCGCGCTCGACCCCGGGGTGATCCTCTATCTGATGCGCGAATATCAGATGGATGCTGTGGCAATTGAGGACCTGATCTATCGGAAATCAGGGCTGCTCGGCGTCTCAGGCCTTTCTTCGGATATGCGTACGCTGAGGGCATCGACTGATCCGGCGGCGTGCGAGGCGATCGATCTCTTTGTATATCGCATCATTCGCGAGGCGGGATCCATGGTTGCTGCCCTGGGGGGAATAGACGCGTTCGTGTTCTCTGGAGGGATCGGTGAGAACGACGCCGCAACGCGAACGGAAGTCATTGAAGGATGTCGCTGGATGGGAGCGATACTGGAGCCTGAACTTAACGCAAATGGCGAGGGCTGTATCAGCGCTGAGACATCAACTATCCCAGTATGGGTCATCCCGACCGATGAGGAACGCTTGATTGCTCGTCATACGGTGCGCGTTCTACGATCTGATCTGGCGTGACATGCCGTACAATCCCCGCAGGTGTTTGGAGTATTGATAGTTGTGGTCGCAAACGCCTGGTCTTGCCGCTGAGTTCACATTCTTGGGGTTGCTCCGTGGTGCTAAACGGTCCAGGAGTTTGGTGCTTCTGCAATCACATTTTGAGCTGCTTGGTGGTCGCTGCTGCCGGTGCGAATAACCTGGACGGCGGCAACTGTTGCGACCGTGTCACCGAGGCCGTCGGCACCTGAATTCAGTGGAAGGTCCGCCCGCCATCCGCCGCCAGCGCTGCACCGGTGATGAACGAGGACTCTGAACCGGTGAGGTACAGGATGGCCTGCGCGATCTCCAAGGGGTCCGCAACGCGCTTGAGTGCATACGGTGTCACGTCGCGCTGACCTCCGGCGGTCATCGGTGTGTTCACCATGCCGGGGCACATGCTGTTCACCCGGATCGCGGGTGCCAACTCGGCGGCCAAGGCGCGCGTCAGATTGACGACGCCACCCTTTGAAGCGGCATAGGCCGTCATTTCCGGGGTGTTGGGCAGAAGACCCTGGCCCGACGCAATGTTGACGATGGTCGCGGTGCCTGCCTTGGAAAGCCACGGCAGACAGCAACGCACCACGATATATGTCCCGGTCAGATTAACATCGATCACGCGTCGCCAGTCGGCCAGCCCGACGTCGCGTAATGAGCCGC
>Ga0210407_10003970_pt1 | contig 11817 bp, 9 predicted proteins | sample IncBWC27MmetaG_FD_150860 | JGI IMG/M metagenome (GOLD analysis project Ga0210407, IMG submission 150860) | Forest soil microbial communities from Barre Woods Harvard Forest LTER site, Petersham, Massachusetts, United States - Inc-BW-C-27-M | ecosystem: Environmental > Terrestrial > Soil >... | reverse complement strand
AGGTCTACCGCGCGGTGGTGTTGTCCGGGTTCGGCGGCGGCGAAGCGGAGTTCGGTGTAATAGAAGTGGTGGATTTTGCCGTCTCTGCGGGTGAAAACGTTTAGGCCCGGATGCTGATCGCCTTCGGCGGTTTCTCCGTGGTAGTCGTGGTTGTAGGTGTTGCCTGCGGATGAGAGCAGCCGCAGGTTATGCCAGCCGCGAGTGCGGGCATGAGTTCGAATCTTCTCGAGTGGGTTCCTGGCTACGACCGCGAGACTGATGCGCTGGGTAGCGTGCGGGGCGGTTCCATTCAAGCCGTCGAGAATCGACGTGCAGGCGGGACACGCCGCTTTCATTTTTGGCCCGTACATGAAGCTGTAAATCGCCAGCGTGTCCTTGCCGGGTTGGAACAGTTCGGAAAGTCGCGTCTTCCGTGTGGTGGTTGAGTCTTGCAGGTCGGGTGCGCCTTCCTCGAAGATGTAGTCTTCTGGGACTTCTCCGCCTCGCGGAAGCTTCCGCCTCAGAGTGGCTACGTCTTCGATATGCTTGCGCAGCGCCATCTCGGCTTGCAGCAACTGGTTGCGAGCTTCACGGTACGCGGGAGTCTCGCCGGGAAATTTGTTGGGATGGAGCGATGATGCCATCTTGCCTCCTGAGCGTGATTCTCGTTGGAAGGATAAACCAAAAATAGCTGTTGTGGCAGCGACTGGGACCGAACGGGCGAGGCGCCCGTCCTCCATGTACTCATGCATCGTCGCTTGCCTCGGTGCGGTTGGGTGCTTATACTTCTTGGGGTTTGCCGCCATCATTGGAGATCGTCATGACTACCGCTATGAAATCGGTTTCGCTGGAGCAAGAACTAAATCCTACAGAGGCGCAGATCGCGCGATTTGATCTGGCCGCAACCAAACTCAATCTGGACGAAGGATTGTGGAAGGTGCTGCGCTATCCGACGCGCGAATTGATCGTGCACATACCGGTAGCGATGGACAATGGGAAATTAGAAGTGTTCACGGGCTTCCGAGTGCAGCACTCGATTGCGCGCGGGCCCTCCAAGGGCGGCATTCGCTATGCTCCGGACGTTACTCTCGACGAGGTGCGTGCGCTGGCCGCCTGGATGACGTGGAAGTGCGCGGTGGTGAACATTCCCTTTGGCGGGGCTAAGGGTGGCGTGATTTGCGATCCGCATAAGATGTCGATGGGCGAACTGGAGCGTATGACCCGGCGCTACACGGCGGAACTGTTCGAGTTTATCGGTCCGGAAAAAGATGTACCTGCGCCTGACGTCAATACCAACGAACAGACGATGGCGTGGATCATGGATACATATTCCATGCACATGCGGCAGACGGTCACGGCCGTAGTCACGGGAAAGCCGATTAACATTGGAGGATCGCGAGGACGGCGCGAGGCAACGGGCCGCGGGATCATGATCGTTTGCGATGAGGCGGTCAAGAAGCTTGGGATGTCGCCTCAATCCACGCGGGTAATTGTGCAGGGGTTCGGCAACGTGGGTTCGAATGCGGCGCTGCTTATGGCGCAAGCGGGCTACAAAATTACCGGCATCCTCGAAGTAACGGGCAGTCTATACAACAAGAACGGGATTGATGTGAAGGCACTGTCCGAGTACCGGCAGAAACACGGGACTCTAGCTGGGTTCGCGGAGGCTGAAGCTGCCGATCCCGCCGAGCTTCTGGTTACGGACTGCGACATCCTGATTCCCGCCGCCACGGAAAACCAGATCACCAGCCGCAACGCGGATCGAGTGAAGTGCAAGATTCTGGCGGAGGGCGCGAATGGGCCGACCACGGCTTCGGCGGATGAAATACTGGCGGACAAGAGAGTGTTTGTGATTCCTGACATCCTGTGCAATGCTGGCGGCGTGACTACGTCGTACTTCGAATGGGTGCAGGATCGCCAGGGCTATTTCTGGAAAGAGTCGGTGGTGAACGAGCAGCTTGAAACCATTATGGTCGCCGCCTTCGAGGATGTGGTCAGGTTTGCCGAAACTCACGGCGTCAATAATCGGATTGCGGCGTACATGCTGGCGATTGATCGCGTGGCTTATACCATCCGGCAGCGCGGGATTTACGCCTGAGGTTTGGGAAATCAGTTGTCAGATCTCAGTTCTCGGTTCTCGGTTATGCGCAGAGTGTGGATGAGATTCGTGGCGTGCGTGCTGCTGGCGGGCACACCGGTTTTGGCTCTTCAAACGGCTTCGCCGAGTCCGCCGACAACCTCGAAGAGTGCGAAACCATCATCGAGTCCTGCTTCTGAGGCGGACATCGCGGCGGCCAAGGCTAGCGGCAAAGTGTGGGTGAACCTTGACAGCGGCGTTTACCACAAAGGCGGGCGCTGGTACGGCAAGACCAAGAATGGAAAGTTCATGACCGTGGACGAAGCCAAGAAGGCGGGTTACACAGCGGCGAAACGAGACTGATTAAGGAGAGAAATTATGCGAAAGAGTTTGATGATGCGGGTTCTGGTTACGCTTCTCGCTCTGGGATTGTTCAGCAGCGTGGGGGCGGCGCAGAGTGCGACTCAATCCGGCGGCTCGAATGCAATGAAGTCCGCGACGACGACCGCAAGCGCCAGCAAGGCGAAGCTGCTGGACATCAACTCGGCCACCGCCGACCAACTCGATGCCCTGCCGGGAATCGGCGCGGCCTATGCGAAGAAAATCATCGATGGGCGTCCCTACAAGATGAAGACGGACTTGGTGCACAAGAAGATCATTCCCCAGGCGACCTACGACAAGATCAAGGATTTGATCATCGCCAAGCAGAAATAAACCGGCTTCATTGCTTTCGCGGTTCGTGGTGGAGGATAATTCTGTAGCGCTGGTTTTGGCTCTGAGGCCAACGGCGGTCCGTGTTTCCGGTGAACCTTCCCAACTCCATCACGCTGACCCGGATCTTCAGCATCCCGCTGCTGATCTGGATTCTTTCCACCAATCGTTTCGCGGGCACGGGCGGCGAAAAGGAGTTGCTGGCGTCCGCTTTGTTCATCGCGGCCTCGATTACCGACGGCATTGACGGATACCTGGCGAGGAAGCGCGGACAGATTACCACCATGGGCGTTCTGCTCGACCCACTGGCGGACAAGCTTCTGATCGCAGCGGCGTTTGTCACCCTGGTGCAATTCAATCCCAGCATGGTTCCGGCGTGGATCGCGGTGATCATCATTGGCCGCGAATTTCTGGTGAGCGGGTTGCGGTCGATTGCGGCTTCCGAGGGATTCGCGATCGAGGCCAGCAACCTGGGCAAGTTCAAAATGCTGGTGCAGATCGTTTCCGTGGTGGCGGTCATTCTCGACCATCACTGGAAAGAATGGCCCATCTATGGTGGGTATTTCTTCCCGGTGCACTGGATCGCGCGGCTGGCCATCTGGTTCATGGTGCTGTTGTCGCTGGTATCGGCAGGCGATTACTTCGTCGCCTTCTGGTCGAAGATTGACCGGCAGGTGGTGAAGAGCCGCCGCCGCGCGTTTGTCCTCAGCCGTCGGAGGAAGCGCGATGTCGCCGCAACCTGAAAACCTTGCCGCAGCTACGGTTGCAAGCCACGGTTCCGGACGGGACGAATTCACTCCCGAAGAACGTGCGACTTTGCTGCAACTTGCTCATGAGTCCATCTTGTCGGCCCTCGAGCATCGCGAAATACCGTTGACACCGCCCTCGCCGCATCTTTCCGAACCACGGGGCGCGTTCACTACGATATATTTTCAGAGTCTGCTGCGCGGTTGCGTGGGCTACGTGTTTCCGGTTACTTCGGTCTATCGCACGGTGGCTGAAACCGCGCGGGCGGCGGCTTTCGAGGACACGCGCTTCTCACCAGTCACCCTTGAGGAAGCCTCGGGATTGGGGATTTCGCTGAGCATTCTTTCCCCGCTTAAATCGATCACGCCGGAGGAGATTGAGATTGGACTGCACGGATTGGTGGTCTCGCAAGGCGGACGGCGCGGGTTGCTACTGCCTCAAGTGCCCGTCGAACATCAGTGGGACCGAGTAACCTTCATCGAGCAGACCTGCCGGAAAGCGGGCCTGCCGCTCGACGCGTGGCGGAAAGGGGCCACACTGGAGGCATTCAGCGCGGAGGTGTTCGGCGACCGGGGTGCGAAGTGAGGGTCGCGCCTCCGTGCCCGGCGAGGCCAAGAGGCCGGCGCTACAAAGATGCTTGGCTCTTGTTTACAATCCTCGGATCACTTTGACCGAGGTTTGGCTTGCAGGAACCTGCCGCTACTAAATATTCCTTAACCGATCCGGCTCAACGCACTTCGCTGCTCGAACTCGCCCGACTTTACCTCAAGCTGGGCGTCGTCGCTTTCGGCGGCCCGCCCGCACATATTGCCATGATGGAAGACGAAGTCGTCTCCCGACGTGGCTGGCTTACGCGCGAGCAGTTTCTGGATTTTCTGGGCGCGACCAATCTCATCCCCGGCCCGAACTCAACCGAGATGGCGATTCATGTGGGCCGGGTGCGAGCCGGTTGGCCGGGATTGCTGGTCGCGGGCTGCGGCTTCATCCTGCCGGCGAGCATCATGGTCACGGCGCTGGCCTGGGCGTATGTGCGATTTGGATCTTTACCGCAAGTCTCAGGCTTGCTCTATGGGGTCAAGCCCATCGTGATTGCACTGATTGTGCAGGCCGTCCTCAAGCTGGGGAAGTCGGCGGTGAAGTCGACATGGCTGGGAATTGTAGGTGCGCTGGCGGCACTGGCAACGGCTTTGGGGGTGGATCAACTCGTCGTGCTAGCGGGCGGCGGGGTCCTGGCTGGTGTTTATTTTTTCGGTCTGCGCTCAGGGAAGCCAGCCTCATCTTCCGCGGCGGCTTTTGTGGCTGGCGGAACCGGCTTGACCGGCGTCATCGCGGGAACCGGTCTCGCCACGACCTTCAGTTTCACTGCTCTGTTTCTGGTATTTCTGAAGATCGGCGCAATTCTTTTTGGCGGCGGCTATGTGCTGGTAGCGCTGATCCGGTCCAGCCTGGTCGCCCATTTGGGATGGATCAATGAGCGGCAGTTGCTCGATGCTATCGCTATGGGACAAGTTACTCCGGGCCCGCTGTCGACAACTGCAACTTTTATCGGCTACCTGTTGGGAGGCTTTCCGGGGGCAGTGATTGCGACGGTCGCAATATTTCTGCCGGCATTCTTCTTTGTGGCAATCAGCGGGCCGCTGGTTCCGCGTTTGCGCCAGTCGCCCCTTGCCGGCGCTGTCCTCGATGGAGTGAATGTCGCGGCTCTGGCTTTGATCGCAGTCGTGACCTGGCAACTGTTTCGCTCGGCTGTCGTGGACTGGACCACGCTCGTTCTAGCCGGGCTGAGTTTCTTCCTGCTGATCCGGTATCGTGTTAATTCCGTGTGGCTGGTGCTTGGCGGCGCGCTCATTGGAGTCGGAGCCACATGGCTTCATCCTTGAGAAAGCAGGCGGGACATAGCAGGAGGGCGGCTGGTCGGATCAACCGGCGGTGCATCAACCAGCGGTGCGAAACCAGAGTCTTCAGCTGACGGTTCGGAATCCCGCTCGCGCCAGTAACGCCTGGTACAGGGGTTCGCTGTGCAGGCTGACCAAGGCGCGGTTGACCGCTATGGTTAGGAAACCTCCGTCGTGGCTGTCGTAGGCCGCCTGCAGATACTGCAAGGCTTTGTCTCTGTTCCCCAGCAAGGCATAGGAAAGGGCCAGATTGTAGGGAGACTGCCGATCTTCCTGATAAGACCTCTCCTGCATCGCCTGCAGAGTCTGCAGCATTCCCCGCGCGCCATTCTCGGCGAAGCCTTTTTCCGCGGAAGCTGCGAGCTCCAGAGCTTGCTGATCATGCATCAACTGCGCCGCTTTTTTGGATTCCAACAAGTAGTGGGGATAGTCAGCGGTCTGGAAATAAATGTCGGCAAGATAGCGGTGAGGCGATGCAAATTCCGGTTCTGTGGCTTCCATTTTCTTGAGCAGATCAACCGCCTGCTGCCGTTGACCGGCGTTGAATAACAGCAACCCTTTGTCGGCGAGAATCGATGTGGAGTTAGGATCGAGTTTGCGGGCTTTCTCGATTTCCACCAGGGCTTCGTCCTCCCTGCCCGCCAAGGACAAAGCCGTGGCGTACCAGTGATGGGCGGAGACGTGGTTTGGATCCAGATCGAGCGCCCGCTGAAATTCGCGTTCGGCGGTTGCTGTATCCCAACTCCAATAGAAGGAAATAAAACCTAAGGACGCATGGGCATCGGCCAGCTTGTCGTCGAGCTCAACGGCTTTCGTGGCGGCAGCCAGTGCGCGCGGGTAAGCTTCCTTATCCGGCATCGCCGTATATTCGCGCAGCAGGTTGTAGCAGTCGGCAAGTCCGGCGTAGGCCTGGGCGTAATTCGGGTCGCGCACAATGGCTTGGGTGAAAAAGTCGACGGCGCGGTTGAGGTCGTCAGGGGTTCGCTTATTCCAGTAATATCGGCCTTGAAGATAGAACTCTTCGGCGTCTCGGTTCGCGGCGCGGCCTCGAGAGTCAGCAGCGCCCGGGTCCAATTTGCCCGCTGAGGTAGTGCCGTTCCGAGTCTGGAGCTTGTAGGTCAGCGACGCAAGGAACAGGACCAGTACCACCCCGCCGACGATGCGTGCAACGGTGGCGCGATGGGGCGGAGCCGCGGTGACATCGGGATTGAGTGTGGCTTCTGAAGGTGTAACCTGCGAGTTGCTACCTGCGCCGGGGATTTCCTCAACGACATTTTGGTCTCCCGCGACCGATGGCTCGCCCCGGGTCTCCAGCCAGTCGGAGAGTTCGTCGGTAAAAACAAAGACTCCGCCCTTCTCTCCTCCTGGAACACGGTGAACGGGAAGGCCGCGCTGTTTTTCCCAGCGCTTGACGGTGCGCTCATCCCGCCCGAAGAAACTGGCAATCTCTTTCCAAGAATTGAGACGGCGATTCGCCCCCTGCTGCTCGCGAGCATGCATAGCCTGAAATGTCCTGAGTTGTCGCGTTATGTCCCTTGCTTGGGGAGAGCAGGTTCCTAGAGTATAGCTCGACTGCCGATGGTGTGAACACTTCCCCCGCTGCCATTTGGCGCCCGAGGTCAGCAGATAAGTGAGGCGTGCAATTTCTTGCACACTCCCAGGTGAGCGTCAGACTCGCCGGAGAGAGTCACGGGCTCAAGGTCAACTCGAAACCATCTGCGAAACGTCAGCAGGATTTGTTCGCATTTCCAGGAGGCTTTATGAATTGCGTCCCACAACAGGAAAAATGGTTGCGCAGGTTTGTGTTATTTGTGGCAGCGATGGTCGCGTTCTCACTCGCAGGCGCGACTGCGGCACTCGCTCAGTGCACCGACAGCTGGACCGGAGGAGACGGCAATAGCAACTGGAGCGATGGGGCGAATTGGTCAAACGGCATGGTGCCGGGATCCAGTGACAGCGTCTGCATCACGCAATCGGGAGCGGCAGTAGTGTTGGACGTCGCCGACGGAGTAGCCGACCTCACCCTCGGCAGCTCCGACAGCCTCACGTTTCCCACCGTAACTAACACGAACAATGGCCTCAACATCAATGGCTCCTCGCTCGCGAACAGCGGCCAGATTATCTTGGCCGTTCCGGTGCAGTTTGGCACAACGTCTTTGGGGTTCTCGTCCAGCGGGACGGTGACCCTATCCGGCCGCGGAACGATTACCCTGAACGCCAATTCCTTCGGCGGCGACTCTATCGGAGGCAGCGCGACGCTGGTGAATCAGTCGACGATCCAGGGCGCCGGCGGCTTCGATATGACATTCAACAATGCCAAAGCTGGCGTGATCAACGCTAATCAATCCGGAGTTCAACTGGTCGTGGGACGTAATCAGGCCCAGGGCGCCTCAACCAATACCGGCCTGATGGAGGCCACCGATGGTGGCCAGCTCGCGATTGGGAGCCTCACGCTGAACAACGTTGGTGGGACAGTCAAGGCGTCGGGCAAGAACTCCTACGTCCAACTCGAGGGCGAAGGTCAGGGCGGCGAAACGTTCACCGGAGGCACGTGGACAACTGCAAACGGAGGAGCGATTCAGGTTGTTGACGGCACCGTGCTCCTCGACGGCACCAATGGGAACACCATAACCAACTCCGGAACCATGCAGTTGGTTGACGGCGCGCCGCACCCGGGCGGAAATTTTCAGGGAACCATGAACAATACCGGGACCATTCAAGTGCTGTCGCGGGGCAACCAGGTCGGTTTGAACATTCCTGGTGGCCAGACCTTTACGCTGATGGGCAGCGGCGGTCTGACCTTGGGGGATGGTACGAGCAACTCGTACAACAACCAGACCGGCATCAGCGGCGGCGGCACGTTCGTGAACCAGCAACTCGTCCAGGGAAGCGGCTACATCTTGAATCTCAACGGCTTCAACAACACCGGCACCATCAACGCGAACGTTCCCACGGGTACGAATAACCTGCAGCTTCAATTGGGCCGCGCCGGCGCAAGCACCAACACTGGAATGATCGAGGCCAGCAACGGCGGAGTGCTCCTGATTGGCAGCACGACCATCAACAACGTTGGCGGAACCATCGCGGCGACAGGCGCGAACTCCTACGTTGCTTTGGTCGGTTCCCTCGGAACCTCCGGGCTGACCATTACCGGCGGCACTATCGACGGTTCGGGTGGGGGAGTCGTTTACGGCCAGGGTGGCTCATTACTGGACGGAACGACCAGTACCGTCAATAACACCGGAACGATGATCATTAACTATCAAGATCTTCAGGCGCAGGGAACGCTGAACAATACCGGCATCGTGCAGGTCCTTGCCCCTACGAATGACAATGGTCAGACTTTCCTCCAGATTCCCAACGGGGAGAATCTCACGATAACCGGCACAGGTTCTATCGTCATGGGCGATGGCACCGACAACAGCTACAACAATAATGCTGCCATCGGCAACAACCTCGGCACCAACGGGAACTTCGACAACCGAAGCACGATCGAAGGGACGGGAGGCATCGTGCTGAGCAACGAGATCACTAACGATGGGACGATCATCGCCAATGTGCCGGCCGGCACCAGCGGCCTGATGCTCTTCATAGACCGCGTCGGAAACATCCAGAACAACGGGACGGTTCGAGCCACCAACGGGGGCGTCTTCTACATCGGCGGCGGCTCCTGTTGTGGAAACCCGTTCACGAACGCAGGCACCATGATTGCGGACGCCAACAGCACGGTCAACCTGCAGTACGCCAACCCGTTTGGCAACCTCGCGAACGGCGTTCTGACCGGCGGCACCTACAAGGTCGCCGGAACCCTCCAAATTCCCGGGAACATCACCACCAATGACGCGAAGATCGCACTCACTGGGAAGGCATCGCAGATACTGAATCCCAATACCAATGCTCTGGCAGGCTTTGTCACCAATGGCGCCAAGGGCAACTTTGCCCTCAATGGAGGCCAGAGCTTCACCTCTGCGGGCACATTCACGAACCAGGGAGCGATTAATGTCGCGAAGGGCAGCACCTTCACGGTGGGGACGGGCGGGTCGTATGTTCAGATGAGTGGTAGGACTACGGTCAACGGCAAGCTCACTCTCTCGAGTAGCGAAGATAAGACTGACAATTCTGATTCTGACTCCGACCCTGGTGCGGCGGTTATCAGGATTGGCAGAGGATCGCTGTTTGGCAATGGAGGGAACGTTACCGCCCACCTCGTCTCGGCTGGAACGGTAGTCCCGGCGGATTCGACAACCACCGTGGGCAAGCTCAAGATCACCGGCGCTTACAGCCAAAGTGCCGCAGGTGCGCTCGATGCCAATATAGAGGGTGCCAACTCGGGCCAGTTCAACGTGCTCAACGTCACCGCAACAGCCACCCTGAATGGAACTTTGAACATCAAGCTGCTCAACAATTTTGTGCCATTGGTCGGCGCCGAGTTCGAGATTCTGACGGCCCGGCGGGTGAACGGCGTCTTTGCCAAAGTGAATGGGACGGTGATCAATAACAGCGAGCACTTCACCGTGACCTACAACGCGGACAATGTGACTCTCACGGTGGTTTCCGGCAACTAGTTTTGCATTCGGAATTCCAGCTGCGGAAGTAGCGCGCAAAGAAATCGGGGAGAAGCTGTTTGCTTCTCCCCGTTGAATGCTGCGGATGCGAAATCCGTCGGGATTCTATTGCTGGTCCAGTTCCACGCGATCGCCGAGGTGCACGCTTTCCATGGCAAAGACGACCATCGCTGTGGCGGTGGTCGGAGTGGTGGAAATTATCACGACTTCGCCGACAGCACGGCGCGGCAGATCGGATACATGGATGACCGGGCCTCCGGTCTTGGTCAAGAAGTTGGGATCGATGACCGCCTGTTTCTTCTGCGTATCCTCGTTGGTAGAGGCTTTGAACGAGAGCGAGTCGACTGGATCGTGAAGGTCGGCTTCATAGGTGCGCACAGCGCGGAAGTAGTCGCCCGGTTTCACGCCCTGATTGGAACCTACGTTCAAGTACACTTTCACGCCGGGGCCAATCTCGGAATCGAAATCTTTCGCCATCGCAATCCGGCCGGTCACTTTACCGTTGCTGGGCATGAAGCGGTCAAAGCGCAACGGAGGACGGAACGTGATCGATGGCTTCTGGACGTAGGGGATGGCAAAGTCGCCGGGATTCACCGGATCGCAGCTCATTTCGACCTCGGCGACGGCCATTTTGCTGCGCGTGTCGATCACGCGAACCCGGGCCAGTTCGGAGTAGGGTTGCCCCATCTCTTTCAGCATGGAATGCTGACCCGCAAAAATCTCGTAGCGGTTGGGATCGCGCAGTTCGCGCACGATTGCGTACTCCTGCCCGACCTCATACCCTTTCCCCGCGAGGTAGACCACTTCACCATTCGTGGTCTTGGTGGTGCTCGGAGTGTACAGGTCCCCGGCCACGAAGTTGGAATTGGGCACCAGTTGTTTGCTCACAAACCCGGCGCAGGCAAGGTCGACGGCGGTCGGCGTTTGCACCCGCTCAAAGGGAAAGCTGACGGTGGTGGGCTGGGTCCCGGCTGGCGCGTTGAGTTCCGCCTGGGAATTCGCCTGGGCAGGCTCCTGGGCACGGGCCGCAACCACCAGGCATAAAATCAACAACAATCGTGTTTTCTTCATGTTACCTCCAGAGCCAGCGCTGCTAACGGCGCGCGCGGTTGCTCCGTTGATGGCACAAAATAAAAGGACTTACAGTCCGGACAGTAACAACCGTGGCAAGGCCGGTCAAGGTTACTCTGGTGTCATGCGGGATACGTTAAATAGTTTTTTCGGAGAAAATTCGCAATCCATAGTTGCATCTGGAATTGCATATCTGTAATATCGCGCCACTCTCAAAATAATGATGACAGCAGCATCTAATAGTTATGTAGCTCGTCTCCGGCCTTTGCGACTTCCTCGTGTGTGCGTGGCCGTGACCGGTTCCGATCCTGCGGAAATGCTGGAAAAGGCTGAGGCCCTGGTTCGCGATAACACCTTTCTCGAGTTCAGGTTGGACTATCTGCCCCGTCCCGTGCTGGCATTGCCGAAGATCAAGCAATTCGCGGAGTTCCATTCGCATGTGGTAGCGATGGCGACTTGCCGCCGGGTCGCGGCCGGCGGTAAGTTTCGGGGTTCGATCGCCTCGCAATTGGACATTTTGGCCAAGGCTTCTACTTCCGGCTGCCAGCTGGTCGATCTCGAGCTGCAGAGCGCGGCGCACTGCAAGCCGGAGCAATTGCGGCGCCTGCGCGGCCAGGCGGCACTTATCCTTTCGTATCACGACTACCGGGCCACCAAGAATCTGGAACAGACGCTGGAAAAAATGGTCGCCATCTCCGCCGATTTCTACAAAATCGTAGGCACGGCCACCACCCTCTACGACAACGTGGTGATGATGAAGTTCCTCGAGCAG
>Ga0210407_10003968_pt1 | contig 11822 bp, 13 predicted proteins | sample IncBWC27MmetaG_FD_150860 | JGI IMG/M metagenome (GOLD analysis project Ga0210407, IMG submission 150860) | Forest soil microbial communities from Barre Woods Harvard Forest LTER site, Petersham, Massachusetts, United States - Inc-BW-C-27-M | ecosystem: Environmental > Terrestrial > Soil >... | reverse complement strand
GTCCGGATCTGAACGAGTGGGTATCTGCGGTTGTGGCCCCCATCCGGGGGCCTGACTGCTTTTACGGGGCTAATGCGCCTCCAGATGCCTGCGACCAATAACGGTCAGCATCCTTGCCGGCTCAGGACCAGATCGTGAGCCGGCGCGCCGGCTCACCTGGCCGGCGGACCGCCGAGCGGTAACAGCCAGGGCCATGACACGCAGGCATAACGGGACATTTAGGTCACCGTGAGCGCCTCGGACTGTTCACGATCTCCTGTGCGCCCGAGCTGTTGTGAGGTGAGTACACGTTTCGTGCCGGTCCGTGTATTACACTCGTTCTCATGGAGAGAGCTGGCCACCGGCTGAACGTCACGCTCGACCCGGAGCACGCCGCCCGACTGGCCCGGCTCGCCGAGCGCACCCACGTCCAGGAAGGCACCCTGGCGCGGTCACTGCTCTCCGTCGCGATCGAGGAAGCCGATCCCGAGGCACGCAATATCGTCGCGGTGCTCGACGGGATCCCGGGCGCTTACGAGCACGCACTGCAGAGCCTGGAGCGTGCCCGTGCTGGCGAGACGATCGCCCTGGACGAGCTCTGAGCCTTGGCCAAGGTCCGGCTCAGCGTCCCCGCGGTCGATGACCTCGACCGCATGATCGTGACGCACAGCCTTCCGGTCGATACCAGGCTGCGCGTCCAGCGCTCACTCCGCATCCTCGAGCAGTTTCCCCGGATCGGCCGGCAACTGGAGGGACGCTGGGCGCCGATGCGGGTCATCCTCGGGCCGTGGCGGTGGATGCTGATCATCTACAGCTACGAACCGGACGATGTCGTTCTTATCGTCGCCTTCCAGGACGCGCGGTCATCCGCTGCCGCCACCGCACCGTGAGGTTTCTTCCCAGCCACCCCCGGCCGCCGTCGACGCCGACCAGGCCGGTGAGCCTGCCGGCTCCCCCCGATGTCTCGTCTCCCATGGGAGACAAACCAGCGGGGAGGCGAGAACTGGCCCCAGGCGCCGAGGCAAGAGGCCGCACCGGGGCGGGGGAGACAGACCGGTCGCTACTCCATATTGGCCCATATGCAGTAGCCGCCGCGGGTCATGGAGCGCCGAGGGCGGGCCAGCGGCGCGGCCGCAGGAAGCGAGTCATTTGCTCGCTCGTCAGCAGGGATCGGCTGCGGGCCCCAGCTCGGGCCGTGGCGCCGGTGCCAGCTCGTCGGCGGGTAGCGGCGAGATCGGCGGCCGAGAGCAGCGTGCCAGGCGGGGGCCTCCGGCATGCCGCTGCCCGGACAGGTGATCCAGCAGCGTCGTCTTGCCCACGCCGGGCTCACCGTTTCACCGGGGTCCAGGTTGGGCGGCGGTCACTCGCGCGTACTTCACCAGCGCCCCTACCGACATATGACCCGAGCGGGCTGTCACGCCAGGTAGGCAGCGACGGTGTAGGCGGCGTTGCGGTCCAGGCTGTCGCGGGAGTGGTCGTAGCGGCGGGTGGTGCGGGGATCTTTGTGGCCGGCGTAGTCCTGCACGTCGCGCAGCGAGGCGCCGGCGTCCAGGGCGAAGGTGATCGCCGAATGGCGCAGGCAGTGCGGCGAGAGTTGCTCCCACGCACCGATCCCGGCGGTGCGGGCCAGGCGGCGCACCAGCTCCCACAGGTGGCTCTGGCGTAGCCTGCCGCCGGCGGCGGTGGCCAGCAGCGGCCCGCCCAGCTGCCGCCACTCCCCTGCCCCCGCCCGGGCCGCCAGGTAGGCCTCCAAGGCAGCCACCGTGGCCGGCGTAAGCGGGATCTTCGCCTTCCGGGCGCCCTTGCGGACCACGCGCAGCACCCGGTGGCCGGAGTCCTCGCCGAGGTCGGCGATGTCGGCGGCGCAGGCCTCATCGACGCGCAGGGCGTTGTGCAGCAGCAGCCGCACCACGGCCGCGGTGCGCAGCGCCTGGGGACCGGTGTCGGCGTCGGCGGCGGCGACCAGGGCCCGGGCCTGGTCCCGGTCCAGGCCGACGGTGGCCGTGTAGTCCGGATCCACCACCGGCCGCGCCACGCCCTGGGTGGGGACCCGGCCGGTCAGGTCGTGGGCCGCGCAGTACCGGTAGAACGACGACAGCGCCGACAGGCGGCGGCGCACGCTCGAGGGCGCCGCGCCACTATCGAGCTGGGTGGCGGCCCACAGGTCCACATGCACCCGCCCGGCCGCCAGCGAATCAGTCTCCCGCTCGGTGAGCCAGCCGAGCCAGGCCACCACGTCCCCCGCGTAGGCGCGGCGGGTGCGCGACGACCGCAACCCGGTCAGCCACGCCGACACCAGGACCTGCTCCCGCTCCCCCAGCCCGCCGACCGCCGGCAGCTCCGCCCGCACCCGGCCGAGCAGCTCGCCCGCCAGCGACGCCGGGCCCGCACCGGGCGCGGCCGGCAAGACGCGTACGGGCATTAGTTCGAGGTCACCTGGCATGGCCGGATGGTAGCGCCGGGCACCGACATCGACCGGGTGATACAGCGGGTTATCACCCAGTCAGCGGCGAGCGGGGCGGGCGACGTAGTCGTGAGCACGTTCTCGGCAGCCGACGGTAGTCCCAGGGAGCGGCGGAGTTCTTCCTCCGTCGTGCCCGCCAGGTCCTGGGACCAGCTGAGCAGGAATGCCGCGGCGACGCGGATAAGCGTGTTCGTGGTTATCCGCTCCCCCGCGGTTCCTGTTAAGTACGCGGGCGAGGATCGACATTGCGTGATCTGGTCCGGCCAGATCAGCAGCTGCTTGCGTTCCATGCGCAGGTACTTCAGCAGGCCCCGGGACCTCTGCCGGGCCGGGGCCTCCGGGCTGCGGCCTGCCGCACGCCCTTCGGCCGGACTGCCTCCGGAGTCTGTACTTCCGTTACTCCGTACCTTTGGAGTCCGTTGTTCCGGAGTCTGTGTGTCCGCAGGTGACGCGGCCGGCGGCGATGGCGCCGGTCACAAGCGGCGGGCCACGCCTCCACAACGCGCAGTACCGCCAGCTTCGCCCGGGGGGCTCGAGCGCCTTCGGCGCGCGCCGGGGCGCCGGTGGCCGCTTGAGTCACGAAGTAACAGACTTCCGGAGTTCGTCCTCGGTAGTCCCGCGCAGCTTGCCAGCGCAGCCGAGAAGCATGTCGACGGCAACCCGGATGAGCGTGTTCTCCGTAATCCGCTCTCCCTCTCCCCCGCGCTGGCGGTTGAGAGTCCGGCGGATCCTCGCCAGCTCATCCAGCTGGTCGGCCCGGAGCCGGAGTTCCTTGCGCTCGAGGCGCTGCCACTTGGGAATCCATGACTCTGTTACTCCGGCAGTACCGGCATCCCGAGGTCCGCGCGCTACGCGCCGCGGTGCTGGCCTGCGCGGCTCCGGCTTCTCCACCGCGGCCGCCGGTGCCGCCTCAACGGGCGCGGGCCTCGGCGGAAGGACGGTAGGAGCCTGATTGACCTCGCCGAGCAAGTCGGCGACACTCTGCCGGGGCATCAGCTCACGTCCTTCCCGGCCGCGATCCGGCCGAGGTCGAGCAGCAACTCGGTATGCACGCGCTTGACGTCCTCCCGGACGTTCGCGGCGTACCGGCCCTTGAACTGGATGACCGTCTGCCGGTTGGCCTGCGCGGTCGAGTACGCCCGGTAGGCGCGCACCGCGCACCGGAACCGGGCCAGCCCTCCGCCGTCGAGCAGCTCCCACGCGGCGCGGATCTCGTCGGCACCGAGCCGCGGGTCGATGTTGTTGAGGATCACCTTGTACGGCACGCCGTGCTCGGCCACGAACTTCGCGGTCCGGACGGTTGGCCGGACCGCCATCGGGTCATGCATGAACGGGATCACAGCGTAGTCGGCGACGGCCAGCACCGCGGCGAGGATCTGCCCGCCCTCCAGCGAGCCGGGGCAGTCGATGAACACCATGTCGTAGGCCCGCAGCTCGCGCAGCCGCGTGAGCATCCCCGGGTCCATCTCGTGACTGAAGTCGAACCCCGGGTCGAGCATCCGGCCTGCCATCTCCGCCGAGGAGCTCTGCGGGTCGACGTCGACCACCAGGGCGCGGCCGTTAGCGTCGGCCGTCACCGCGGCGAGCGCCAGCGCCAGCGTGGTCTTGCCGACGCCGCCCTTCTGGTTGGGAACCGCCACTATCCACGGACTGGCAATTCTCGCCTCAGTAACCGGAGGCGCGGGCGCAATATCTACCGCTGTCATACCTCCCGTTGCCCCTTTCCCTCGCCTGGCCCGGCGGCCAGGAACGCGGCCGATCCTACGCCCGGGCTCTGGTAGTTCCGGGCTACGACACTCCGCATCTTACGCAGCCTGTTAGTAACAAACTCTGTTAGTACGTTACCAACAGGCTTCCGTAACAACAGAGACCGTGATAGTTGAAAGCCCCCCGGTCATCAGCCAGGGTCCGCCATGGCATACACCCCCAAGGCTGGCCGCACCCGCTCTGGCTTCAGCTGGGGGGGTCGGGGTGTCCTGCTGCGCGGAGGCGTCAGGATCCGCCCGGTTTGTCGGAGGTCTGCTTTACGGTCGGGCCCGTGATTCTCTCGCAGTGGGATTGGGACCAGGCCGTCCGGCTGGCCCCGTGGAAGGATGTTCTTACGTTCCTGGCCTGGCCGGTATTGAGCGCGCAACCCTACGTCTACCAGTCGGAATCTGACCTGCACCGTCTCATGCAGGCAGCATGGAGCGCGGCGGGCGTGGCGGTATCCCATGAGGTCAGCCTCGGCTGCGGCCTGCGGATTGACTTCACCAGCCGCGGCGTCGGCGTGGAAGTCAAGGTCGCCGGGCACCCTGTAGAGGTCCGCAGGCAGATGCAGCGATATGCCGCGAGCGGCAGGCTCCAGGCCTTGGTGCTGTTTACGTCGTGTCCTAGCCACCGTGGCGAGATTTCCGAGCATGGTTACGGCATACCAACCGCGGTGATCGATCTGTGGGCTGCCCGGTCACTGGTGGCCTGCCCGAGGGTGCGCCGATAGGAAGCGGTGTCTTCACGCCCCGTGGGTTGGGGGAGACCTCGAGCACGCCGGGCCGGGTCTCGGCAGCCCCCCCCTCCGCACGCGCACACGAGTGCGGCGTTCGCGTGCCGCCAACTCAAAATCATTACTAATTACTCTCAGATATGAGATGATATTAGTTGACGCGATTGAATGAGATTGATTAGGTTCGTAGCCATGAGCGAGACGACGTCCCAGGAACACGCCATGACCGCTACCGCGCCGACGTGCCGTTGGGAGTACGAGGACGGACGCCAGTGCCCGCGGCAGCCCGCGCTGCGCCGCGGCACCAGGGGCCCGGCGCCGGTGTACTGCGAGCAGGCAGACGCACCCGGGCAGCCGGTGCACAACCCGCTGAACGCCTGGCGTACAAAGACCCGCACCGGCGATACGGCGCACCAGGACGCCCAAGCGGATCGCACGCCGGTTGCCACGGCGATCAAGACCGCGGGCGCCACCCTGGACCGCGCCGAGCAGCTGGCCGCGGTGCTCCGGGAAGCTACTGAGGCGCTGGCCGAGGCCCTGGCCACCGTAGCTGACCCCGACGAGGTCGTTACGCAGATCCAGGCGCAGGTGCAAGACGCCGACGACGCAAAGCAGGCGGCCGAGAGCCTGGCAGTGCGGGAAAGGAACGCCCGGCTCGAGGCCGAGACCCGGGCTGGGGAAGCCCGGCAGGCGGCTGACGAAATGGCCGGGCAGGCCCAGGCCGCACAGGCCGACGCGGAAGCCGCTCGCGCTGACGCCGCCTCCGCCCGCACGGAACTGCGGGACCGGATCATCGAGCACGACCAGGCCCTGCAGGCCATCCGCCAGGAAGCCGACCAGGCCATCAGTCAGGCACACGCCGAGGCGGACGAGGCGATTCGAAGGGCCGAGGCCGACGCCGACGCCGCGGTGCGCGCCGCTGAGACCCGGATCGCCGAGACCGAACGGCAGGCCGAGGAACTGATCAGCCAGGTCCGCGCCGACGCGGAGGCCATCGTCCGCGCCGCAGAGGCCGACCGGGACCAGGCGCGCGGGCAGGCCGAGCAGTACCGGCAAGCCGCCCAGGGCGCGGACCAGCGCGCCGCCGCGGCTGAGGCCCGCGCGGAGGACGCGCGCGCGGAAACCGCGCGGGCCCGGGAGAACGCCGCGCGGGAGCTCGAGCAGCTGCGCGCCGACGCGGCCCGCGAGCGGGACGAGCTGCGGGCCGCGCTGGAATCCCGCGCCCAGGTGCTCGAGGAGTCACGCGGCGAGCTGCGCGCCCGGGCCGAGCGCGCCGAGCGTGACCTCGACGCCGCCCGGGCCGAGCTGGCCCGCCTGCGCCAGTAAGCGGAGAGGCTGGCCGCTCCTGGCGCAGGCGGGAACCGGGCATGACACGAGGACAGGCAGGACCCGCCCAGCCCGGGAAGGACAGCTGGGCGGGTCCCCCTGGAGGGGGGCTACATCAGGCGTGCGGCTCACCGGCGAGATTGACAGCTCCCGGGCCCCCCGGCGACCCCCCACGCAAAGGCCCCCCGCTCCGGTCCGGGGCCGGAGCCTCGCCGCGTCAGGCGTTACGCATACCGGGCGACGTGACCCGGATAGTCGTGGATCATGGGACCCCCCGGGTTGTAGCGCGGGTAGAGCCTGGTGATCCAGAGGGTTTCCCGGGCCGGGAGCAGCTCGGCGTGCTCCAGCTCGAGGTCCTGAGCCGTCACGGCTGGTGCGGCGGACGTCATGGCAGGTACAGCGGACATGGGGAGCCTCCTTCGAAGGCGGTCACCTGGTCCCCCGGGCGGGGGGGCCAGGCCGGGATTGTCGTGCCGGCGGGCTTACCAGCCACGGAACTGGCCTTGCAGGGTCCAGAACGCGGCCAGCCCCGCCAGGGCCGCCAGGCCGGCCGCGCCGGCCAGGAGGCGGCGTGCCGGGCGGCCGGCGGACCAGCGGCGGCCAAAGACGGTGAGCCGCCGTGCCAGCCCCGTCACGATGTAGAGCGATCCGGCGAGCGACAGGGTCACCAGCGCGATGCCGATCACGTCCACTGCGGCTATCGCGTAGCGGTGGCCGTGCACGGCGGCGGTCATGAGATGGGCCTGCAGGCTGGCCGAGCGCCACAGCGCCCGGTTGACGGTGGGCAGGTACAGCACCAGGTACCCGATGCTGAGCATGAGCAGCGGGATGACGCACAGCACCCAGGTGGTCACCATGATGCGGGCGCGGCGCCGCAGGCCGGTAACGCGCGGGTCCCGGCGGCCCCCGGGCAGCACGCTTTTCACGATGGGGGCGACGCGGGCGAACAGGTCCGGCACGCCGATCAGGTCGGACAGGATGAAATAGCCGTCGAAGCGGACGAACGGCATCAGCTGTTCCAGCATTTCCAGGTGCGTGAAGGCGATGACCAGGAGCAGGACCTCGGACGAGGTAGCCGCGTAGATGCCGGCCAGGGCCAGCATGAAAACCGCGTTGAAGTACAGGCCGCCGAGGTCGGTGCGCAGGCGCCCGGCCCGGGACAGCCGGTAGGAGTCGGTGACGTTGGTGAAGAACGCCGGCCAGACCAGGTAGATGCCGACCCCGATCTTGCCGGGCCGTGCGCCGCCATAGCGGCAGCCGGCCGCGTGCCCGCACTCGTGGAACACGGCGGAGACCAGGGACAGGCCGAGCACGATGAGCAGGTCCGCCGGGTCGCGCAGGACCTGCCGGGCCCCGCCGCCGAGCCCGTGGACGGCGAACAGCCACCAGTCCACGGCCACGATGCTGATCACCACGGCCACCACGACGGGCCCCCGGAACAGCGGCGTCAGCAGCGCCCCCGCGGCGTTCGCCGCGCGCTCGGACAGCAGCGTCCCCCGTGCCCGCAGCGCGAGCAGTGGGTTGGCCTTCGGGGCGGCGGCCGGGGCGCCCTCGGCGGCGACCACGCCCAGGGGCAGCAGCTTGGCGGTGATGAGATAGCGGACCTGGTCCGCCGTCAGGGATCGGCCCAGGTCCGCGCTGACCAGCTCCGCGATGGCGTCCAGGTCGCGGGAGCCGTCGATCCGGCAGGCCACCCGGTACAGCAGCGGCGACATCTGGATGACCTGGCCGTCGGGCCGGCGCACCAGCGACGGCGGCCGGCTGTAGCCGGAATCCTTGTACTCGCCAAGCAGCTCGACCCCCTCAGCTAGCCAGGGAACCTCGGCCAGCCCGGGCTCACCCGCGGGCGGCGCGGGCGCTGGGCGTCCGGTGATCACTGGGCCTGCGGCCACGGTCACGGGTCTGCTCCTCCTTCGCAGGCTCACCACGGGGCGTCAGAAGTAGCCGGGCGGCCCGGCCAGGGCCGGGCCGCCCGGCAGGGGGGCCGCCCGGGCGGAACAGTCAGGGCGGCCCCCCCTGTCCTGCTCCGTATCCCCCTCAGGTAATGCACAGCAGGACGGCGTTACGAGCCGGGCCGGTACTACCCGATGTAGTTGCCGACGGCGGACGTGTCGGAGGACTGGCTGCCCGCGAAGAGGGCGATGTTGTTGCCGCTCGCGACGTTATTGCCGCTAAGGAGGGCAAACTGGTGGTTGAACGACCGGCTGACCGAGAAGACCCCTAGGGTTTCCCGGGCCGGGAGCAGCTCGGCGGTCTCGAGCTCGAGATCCTGCATCGTCACGGCAGTGGACATGAAGAGCCTCCTTCGGAGAAGATCTGCCCCGGCCAGGACAGGCCGGGGTTAGCCCCGCGTTCCCGGCCGCAGCCGGGGGGGATTCCGGGACCCGCCCGGCACCCCTGTGGTGCCGGGCCCGCGAATCCGGGGCAACCCCGGTGCTACCCGATGACGTTGCCGGCGGCGGACGTGCTGGAGGACTGGCTGCCCGCGAAGAGGGCGACGTTGTTGCCGCTCGCGACGTTATTGCCGCTCGCGATGGCAACCTGGTGGTTGAACGACCGGCTGATGCCCGAGCAGCAGCAGAGGGTTTCCCGGGCCGGGAGCAGCTCGGCGGTCTCGAGCTCCAGCTCCTGCATCGTCACGTCAGACATTGGTGCCTCCTTCGGGGCGTCCCCCCCAGGCCCAGGCAGGCCGGGGGATTACCTGCCCGGCACCCCTGTGGCGCCGGGTACGGACCTGGTGTACGCTATTTGCCAAACGTACTGTACGGTCACCACCGTACAGTACCCATTCCGGGACAGTCAATGCCGGCGAGTCCCGACTAATCTCGGGGAATTACGACAAGGCTTGCTGAGAGGAAGGCGGGCTAGGTTGGGGGCCATGACCACGCAGGCCACGGGGGACGAGCAGAACCCCGCCGCGGAGCAGCCGCGCCCCGCCGCGGAGGAGCCGCGCCCTGCCGCGGCGCTGGAGCCTGCGCTCAACCCGCTCCAGCGGCTGATCCAGCAGCGGCTGCGCGAGCGGGGCTGGTCCTACCGCGAGGTCGCCCGCCGCGGCGGCCTGCCGCACTCCACCGTCCATACCCTCGCCGCGACCCGGAACCTGGCCCGCCCGCCGCGCCCGGCCACCATCGACGCCCTGGCCAAGGGCCTGGACGTGCCGGTCTCCGCGGTCCGCGCTGCCGCTGCCGCGTCCACCGGGCTGCACTACTACGACCAGGCCCCCAGCGAGCCGGAGAACCCCGGCGACCCGGAGCGGGAGCTCCTGATCGCCAGCATCGACGAGCTGACACCTGAGGAGCGGCGCCACGTGGCCGCGCTGGTCGAATCGCTGCGGAACAGGGCCGAACGGGAGCCGGGAGGATCGTTAGCGCCGCGGGCCCGGGGCGGGCCGGGCATCCGCCCGGCCCGCCCCCGCGGGCACTCCTATCTCATCGGCAGCCCCGCGGGCACGCCGAGCTGGTCAGCCAGCTCCTCGTAAGGATCCTCCGGCAGCACCAGCCGGGCCGCCCGCAAGATCGCCCTGGGATCCGCACCTGGTGGCCGCAGCACGTAGACCGCGCCGTCAGGCTGGCTTTGCGTCACGACGACCCGGTCATAGTCGGCTAGGACGATCGGCCAGCTGACGGGCATGCCCAGCTGCACGGCCAGCTCCCGGTAGAGGTCCTCGGGCAGCACCAGGCGGGCCGCCCGCAAGATCGCCCTGGGATCCGCACCCGGCGGCCGCAGCACGTAGACCGCGCCGTCATGCAGGCTTTGCGTCACGACGACCCGGTCATAGTCGGCCAGGACGATGCCGGCCTCCTCCGTGGCGGGGTGCCCCGGATCCGGCTCCCGGCCGTCGCGTGGCGACGGCACGAGCACCGGCTCCCGGGCCTGCTCCGGCACGGCCGCAGCCCGGGCCGAGGCCCGCCGGCGCCGGCGCCGGAGCACCAGCAGCACCGGCTCGGCGAGGAATGCGGCCCCCACGACCAGGCCGACGGCCAGCAGCATGGTCTTCAGCCACTGCGGCATGCCGCTGGCGGCCGGAGCACCCGTTCCCGTCGGCGCGGGACGGTGCCCGCTGCCCGCCGACGGCGGCGGCGGCACCGGGTGCGGGTGGCCCGGGCGCGTCGCGGGCGGCGCCGGCGCTGCCGGGCGCCGGACCGTCAGCACGGTCCCGGGGCGGATCGTGTTCGGGTCAGGACCGATGACCTGCCGGTTGGCCGCGTACAGCGCCGGCCAGCCGCCGCGCACGGCGAACATGGCGGCGATGCCCGCCAGGGTGTCACCGGCTGCGACCGTGTAGCGGGCCGGAGCCACCCGGCCAGGTAGCACCAGGACGGTGCCAGTGTGGATGACATTGGGGTCAGAACCGATGAGCGGCCGGTTGGCCGCGTACAGCGCCGCCCAGCCGCCGCGCACGGCGAACCGCGCGGCGATGCCGGACAACGTGTCACCAGGCCGTACGGCATACCTCGAGCCGGGGCGCGCCACCGTCTTCGGTGCCGCGGCCACGCTCAGCGTGCTGGCCAGGGTGATCTGAGTAGTACTACTCGCAGTGCGGATGTTCGCCTGAGCTGGAGAGACGGATCCCTTCATGCCGGCCGCCACCAGGACGACCAGGATGCTCCAGGCGAGCACGGCGCACGCGGACTTCAAACACGCATGCACGTATGTGCCTTTCCTTCCGAGGGGGATTCAGCGCCCGAACGCTGCTGGCCCGGACGCGAAGAACGGACCGATTGGAAGGAAAGGACTTAAGCTGGCGGCACCTCCGGCAGGTAGGCACGCCAGATCGCCACCGCGGAGGCACGACGCGCCAGCCGCAGCAGCACCAGTGAGAGCAGCGCGATCAGGGCAGCGGCTATACCGCCCTGCGCACCGCCCCAGCTGTTCCCGCCGGCGCCGCTACCAGAACCGCTGACGCCGTTCGCACTATTCGCGCCGCCACCCGGCACAGCCGGCAGCCCAGAAGGCATCGGCGCCGAAGGCAACGGCGCACCGCCGCCACTACCTGCCCCCGCCAGCGGCAGCAAGGACGAGCCGCCCGGCGCGGCCGCAGCGGCTCCAGGCGACGCGCTGGCAGCCTGAAGCGGCCCGGCAAGACTCCCCGTGCCAGGACCGAACCCGCTCAGCGGACTAGCCGCCGGGGCAAGCGCACCAGAGGTAGCATTCACGACCGAGCCCACCGGGGTCACGGCGTTCACGGCCGGCGTCACGGCGGCGTTCACGGCCGGCGTCACGGCCGGGATGACCGCATTCACGACCGGCGTCACGACCGGCGTCACCGCATTCACGACCGGCGTCACGGCCGGGGTGACCGCGTTCACGGCCGGCGTCACAGCCGGCGTCACCGCATTCACGACCGGCGTCACGGCCGGGGTGACCGCGTTCACGGCCGGCGTCACAGCCGGCGTCACCGCATTCACGGCCGGCGTGACCGCATTCACGACCGGCGTCACGGCCGGGGTGACCGCGTTCACGGCCGGGGTCACAGCCGGCGTCACCGCATTCACGGCCGGCGTGACCGCATTCACGACCGGCGTCACGGCCGGCGTCACCGCGTTCACGACCGGCGTCCCGGCCGGGGTC